>Ga0183100_1000442_pt1 | contig 34411 bp, 26 predicted proteins | sample Biomet2_FD_127789 | JGI IMG/M metagenome (GOLD analysis project Ga0183100, IMG submission 127789) | Microbial communities from bioreactor (seeded with anoxic lake sediment) at LBNL, California, USA - Biofuel metagenome 2 | ecosystem: Engineered > Bioreactor > Anaerobic > Unclassified ... | reverse complement strand
TATTTAAACATTGGATGTGAAGATATTTGTAAAAAAAGTTGAGAATTGATTTTCACTTGACTAAAACCTTTAATAGGCCAGGATTTATAAGACTACCATCATTCCATTTACAAAATCCAAAACCAGATTTGTATTCCCAATAAGCATGTGGAATGTGTAATTCATTAGATAGATCAACTACATCGTTAATCCAAGACAACCTTGAAGATTGTCCTACACTTGGTAAACACCCAAATTCACCCAAATAAAGTGTCAAACCTTTATCGTGGGCTACTTGAATAGCTTTTTGCCATCTTCCACGCATCCAATTTTTATCAAATGTCTGATTATAAAACCATTTAATTTGTTCCTGTTCTTTTTTATCGAGTTTTTCAAAATCTTCTTTAGAAATAGGTTTGCCGGGGTATTGTACATGACTGAGACGAATATTTTTTAGATCAGTCCAACTTGCAGTATAGTGAGTGAGAATCATAGGTTCATAGAAATGAAAAGTAAGCATAATGTTTGGATCTCCGTCAGGAATAGCAAGAGCTGGCATGTGATCAGCACTATCCCACATATTGGAAGCTAATACTAATACTCTTTTTTTGTTGATTTGACGCAAAGCAAAAATAACTTTTTTTTCTACTTTATTCCAGTCTTCATCTTTTGGTGCAACTGGTTCATTCATAATTTCAAAGGCAAGAACTTTTTCAGAATATTTGTTTAAATATTTGGCTATGGTAACCCAAATTTTACACATCCTCTCTTGTTCTGTTTCTGAGGTGAAGAGAATATTTTCTTTGTTGCTATTAAAATAGTGAGAGCGTAAAATGTGGAGATCAAAGATAACTTTAAGATGATATTTTTTACACCATTTGATAACATTTTCTGCCAATTGCATCGTTTCCATGTCGAGTGTTCCATCTTCATGAAATAGTTGTACTTCATCTACAGGTAATCTAAAATGGTCAAAACCCCATTCTGCCAATTGTTTTACTTCTTTTTCAGTAAATGCTTGTTTACGTGCTTCACCTCTAGTTTCAGTTTGTGAAAGCCAAATAGCAATATTGACACCACGTTGTATTTTAAAATCTGTTTTACTAATTTTTTGAGAATTATTTGCAATAATCTTATTAAAAGGAATCATGAATAAAAGTAGAGTAAAAATAAACAGAAATTGATAAATGTTTTTTTTAGATAAAGTTTTCATTTTAGTTTTTGTTTTAAATAGATAATAAAAAAGTCTAACAAATGCTGATGCAAGTTTATACATTTAATGCGATATGACAAAATGAAAAAGTAAAATAGTATTTCATATAATTTAGAAGAATGATACTTTGATACTTGTAAAAAGATTAAATTTGCAAGGACAAATTTTTTTGTCAATAAGTTACTCTCTGAAAGGGTAAGCTTATTATTAAATGAAAAACACTTGTATAAATATAAAAGTGAAATTTATAGGATGATTTAAAAATTTTAAGATGATTACAAAGATTAATAGTTACCTTTTACGAGGTATTATAATAAGTGCTTGTATTTTTTACTTTCAAAGCATGAAAGGTCAAGAAATTATATTGACAAGTGATCACCAATTAACTGATATCGCTGAAAATCCTGACAAAAAAATAGATAATACGTTAGGTTTGAATAAAAAATTTGAAAGTTTGCGTGATGTTGTAAATCGTGCGAAACAAGCTCATTCAAATTGTATACCTATTGCGTTCGATGAATTTTTTAGACAGTATCGTGATGATAAGAGTAGAGAGCGGTATTTGACTCCGGATATGGACGAGTATATTGAGAAAATAGCCAAAATCAGTCGTTTTATTGAAAGAGAAGGAAATGGAATAGGGGTGGAATTAAGTTTACTTAGTCCACTTGAATTAGGTCAAGATTATAAGCGTAAAACTGGAAAATCAGGACAATGGTATGCTTTTAAAGTTGGTAGTCGTAATGCTAAAAATGGAAAGTTTTCTTTAGAAATGTGGCAACAAACACAATGGACAAATAATAAAGGAGAAACTCCTGTAAAACTGATAGGCGTGAAAGTCTATGCATTCCGTGAAAGAAATATAAGTAAAACTGAACGAGCTGTAGATCCTGAAGACATCAAAGAACTGAAAAATGTAAAAACCGAAGTTTTGGACTCTTTGACTTCTTCAGATGGAGTAACTCCGGAAAGACGTCTTCTCATTTCCGGAGAAGAAAACAAATTCATTGGTTTTAATCGTGTATTTGTTCTTCTTGAATTTGAAACTCAAGAGATGGATTATTTTGCCTCTGATGCACTTCCTTTTTTAAAAAATGTTCTAAAAAAATATCATGACAAAGGTGTGAACATTAAAGCACTTTACAGTGACGAGATGCATATTCAGCAAGATTGGAATTATTTTGGTCATCATGAGGATGGACAAATGAATATGCGTTATCTGACATCCAGTATGATTGAACAGTTCTGCAAAAATTTCGGACAGAGTTTTGATGAACGTTATCTTCTTTATTTTGTAAGTCAGCCACCATTTTTTCTTCCTTTTGCCAATGCTGTTGTTAATGTGGAATATGTATTAGGTGATAAGTCTATTGATGTGCAACGTACCTATTTGATGCGGGACAATTATTACAGGATGCTGAATAATCAAGTCGTTGATTTATTTAATGCGGCCAAACATTATGGTGAAAAACTTTTTGGTCATGAATTGCGTACCAGCGCACATTCTTCTTGGGCAGAATCTCCAACGATAGATCTGTGGTATACGCCAACAAGTACTTATTCGGCCAATTACGAATATACGCCGAACTTTATTTGGAGTAATACTGTTCATCAAGCTTCTTCTGCTTGTTATGACTATTTTAAATGGGGAGAATATTTACAACCTACTGGTAATGATTTTTGTGAATCAGGTTGGTTAGATCGTAACTATTATGGTGCTGCAATGGCTGCATCTATTGGTGTAATAAACAAATATCCGAATGCTTATGCAGCAGCATGGGGAATGCCTGCGGCTTCTTACGAACGTCGTATGGCGATTAATTATGCTTTTGGCTGTAATCCACCTACAAATATCCGTTTGTTGACTGGTAACGTTATTCGTAATGTGGATGTGTTAATACTTTACCCGATGAATCTAGTTGCCGTAGACCCGCGTTTTGGAAGTTGGATGACACAATATGGATATGCAAACTATTTAACTTCAGACCAATTGCTTAAGTTGGGGTCTGTTACTTCTGATGGTCATTTGAAAGTGTGTGAAAAGCAATATGGCACAATAGTTATTCCTTTTGAACCAATACCGGAGTCAGGTTTATTGAATTTCTTGAAGAAATTTGTTACTGCAGGGGGTAAGGTGATTTGGTGTAGTGCTCCTCCTCAGATTGATAAGAGTGGAGCCGATTGTACACTTGCATGGGAGAGTCTTTTTGGAATCAAATATAATCATACTGTACAGATGGGAGATCCTGTTTCAGGTCATCGTATTTCTTTTTGTGGATCTTTTCAAAAAGTTCCAACACAGGAAATATTATCTGATTTATTACCGGACCATGTTTATCCTGTTGAAGTTTTAACAGGTACTGAAGTTGTGGCAACTGACGTAAAACAAACGTTGGGTACGCTGTTGAAATATCCCGGAGGAGGTATAGCCTGTTATTGTGGTTTTCGTCCTCGTGATGATCAAAGTCAAAGTTTAGGTTACGAAACGCGAACTATGTTTGAAATACTCAATGCTTGCAATGCTTATCCCTCTACAGGAAAGTTTAATCGTGTGAATGACAATCCTTCGTTTATTTCACGCACATCAAACTACTTTGTCTCAAGTTTTCCAAATGGTGCTACGATGCTTGTAAATCACTATCGTACGCATATTGAAAACTGGCCGGGAGGGTTTTCGCGTAATGATAAGCAAGATGAAGAAATTCTTAAAAACAATCCATTTCCTACAGACTCGATACGTGTTCAGAATGAATATATAAATGGTCATCAGGTCACTTATGAAGGTCGCTTAATGGTAGGTTTCAATACAGAAAATAATAGGTTGATTGCATTTTTGGGGCAACGTTGTAAGGGCATTACTTTGGATGGAAAAAGTTATCATTTTGCTGCGGCTCCTCTCAGTTCAATTTCTTTTGGTCCACTATTGGGAGACAAAAACCATTATCAAGTTTTTGCTGATGGTCAACAAGAAATCATGATACCATTGCCTTCTCTGGTGAAAAGCGTAAATGTTTCTTGTGAGGATGAAAAGATTCCTGCTATTCTTGAGGGTAATAATGTCAAAATCTCTATGCCAAAGAAATTTTATGGTCATGCTGTAGATATTTTTATTTCTGGAGATAAACATTCAAAGTAAGAAGAAGTTTTCCTGTCTAGTTTTTTAGAAAAAAAATATCATATTTGATGTTACATTTTGTCTTGTTTAGCGTTTTGTATATAGAAAAATGCAAATGAAAAGAGATAATGGAAATGAAAACGTTTTGTAAACTCAGCTTAGAGTTATTGCTGATTTTGAATATTTCAGCTTGTAAAAGTGATCCCACATCAATTGTAAAAGATGCTACTGTGATTATTTCGGGAGATTTGACCTATGATAAATTAGTAGATGCTTTAGCTCCTTTTGTGAATAATAATAAAGCTTTGGTTAGTGACAACGAGGATGGCTTTTTGACTAAAAAGATTGCAATTGATCGAGATTTAAAAAAGATTTCGATCTCTAGTGTCATCGACTTGGTATTCGTGCAGTCTGATAAAGTGTCGGCCACTTTAAAAATTCCCAACGAATGGGTAAAATATTATCATGTAAGTTATTTTCATGGAGTCTTGGAAATTGGTCCTGAAGAAAATGCTTCCTTGAACGTAAATGATCATTTACATCATGTCAAACTTTATGTATCTGCTCCTAATCTTTCAGATCTCAATTTATCGGGAGTTTGTACCGCCAAGATAGAAGATATTAGCACTAACTCTGATTTTAATATTACCTGTTCGGGTATGGGAAATGTTGCTATAAGAAGTTTAATTGGTAGGGGCATGTTGAAAATAAAAAATAATGGTGCAAGCAATATTGCCATCAAAGCACTAAATGTGGAAAGTTTTGATGCTGAAATTTCTGGAGTTTCAAAAACAGCAGTAGAAAGTATGGAGGCTAAAAATGTTAAAGCTAATGTTAGCGGGGTTTCGAATTTCTCCTTGAATGGAAATTGTGACCATGTTTCAATGATTGTAGCTGGAACTTCTAAAAGTCATCTGAGTGGAAAGGCAAATTCTGCAGAAATGAATGCAAGTGGTATATCTAAAATTGATTTGAGTGGTTTCTTGTGTTCGAATATAAAAAAGGATGTAAGTGATATGTCGCATATTAAAGATTGATCTGGTAAGGATTGTGGATTCATAGTTATAATTAAAGGCTGATTTGCTTATAGCAAATCAGCCTTTGAGATTATAATAGAGATACAATCAGCAATTATTTCTTTTATCACAATAAGGCAGTTTGTAAGGTCTGCGATACTCATACCAATAAAGACGATGAGCAGCAGCTTCCCGATCACCTTCAAAACTTAGTGTAGCAGGATTCCAGTGAACGGGACGTTTCAATTCGCGTGCTATATTGAAAAGACAGCAAAGGGTATTTGTGCTGCAACCACAATCTACAGGAGCAATTGGATCTTTGTGATCGCGAATGGCATCGAGGAAATTTTGCATATGTGGAGAGCTGACCTCATATTGTCCCTTTTCGATCTTTTCCTCTTTCTTTTTAAGAAGTTCAGGTTGAGAGCATTCAATATAACCACGTGCTACTTTGAGCCATCCCTTGTCCCCAATGAATTGGATGCCCTGTGCATCTGGTTGGTCTTCTCTATAAGGTTGTTCTGTCATAACGATGCCATTAGCATATCGCATGGCAGCATATTTTGCTCCTTCATATCCCTGAGGTATAAATTCTACAGGGCCCAGTCCATCCATACCAATTGCTGCTTGAGCAATGTCGTACATGTGAGCACCCCAATCTGCCGGGAATCCATTACCTGTTTCCTGATACCAGCGCCATGCTCCCCAAAGTTTTTCATCTACTTCTGGATCGAGAGAAATAGGTGGGCATAAATCTGGATGATAGTGAATCCTCGGATTGTTTAATGGGCCTAACCATTGATTGAAATTCAGATTTGCCGGAATAGCCATTTCCGGAAGGTTCAGGGGGGTAGGGGGATTGCCTACGCGAACATAAATTTTATCGATGTGTCCAATAGCTTTGGCTTGAACTAAAGCAATGGCCTGTTGGAATTCTTTGCTGGAACGTTGTTGACTCCCCATCTGCATGATACGGTGATTTTCACGTACAGCTTGTTTGACTGCAAGTCCTTCGGTGATAGTGTATGCAAGAGGTTTCTGACAATAGACATCTTTACCTGCTTGGCAGGCATTAATGGCTACGAGAGCATGCCAATGATCTGGTGTGGCAATTTCTATAGCGTCGATATCAGGACGCTCCAAAAGGTCCTCATAGAATTCATACATGTCGCAACGCTCTGCAACGCCCTGACTTTTTTGCCAAGCTGTAACACGGCGGCGAAACCGTTCCCGTTTAATGGAGTCTACATCACTGCAAGCAGCCACCTGAACGCCGGGACATGATGAAAAACTTTGAAAATCACTGCAACCTTGTTGTCCTAAGCCAACAAAGCCTAGAACGATACGGTCGCTAGGTGCGACTTTTACGCCATTTGTAGTCCAACTTGGCAGAATGGTCAAACCGGCAATGCCTAATGCGGAAAGACCTATGAAATCTCTTCTCGACATTCCACTTTCTTTCTCTTCTTTTGAATTTTGTTGGTTTTTAAACTGTTTAGAGTCGTTTTCTTTTTTAGTGTTTTTATCCATCGTATATTGATTTTGATTGACAATTGAGGTTACAAATGTATTGAAAATAATTGGAAGGTAAAGGAGAATGGCTCTAATTTTTAAAATGAAAAACAGAAGTACGCTTTATCACAAATACAAATCTAAATGTTTTTTATATGATTTAAAAGAGAAGCGATGGGATGTTTTCGTAGAGATTGTAGTTGAAAAATAATCCTTTTTTATTTTTTAATGATATTTTGATTGGGAGAGCTACAAACATAATAGATTAAACAGTATTTTTACAGCAGAGTATTAATAAAAACATTATTTGAAATGAAAAAAGTTTTGTTAGGAATGGCCTTTTTGCTTGTATCAGCAGTATCTTGCACCCAGAAGGGCAAAATGCTGCAGGCTGAAGCAGTTGGTGATACGGATAGTATCATTCGTATCAATTGTATGATAGATGTAACTCCCAAAAATCGAGAAGCGGTTATTGCCTTTTCGAAAGAATTGGTTGATTCGTCAAAAAAGGATATGGGTAACATTACTTATGATTTGATGGAGAGCGCCACAGATTCAAGCAAGATGATGATTTTTGAAACTTGGAAAAATCAACCTTCACTTGACAAGCATTCTGCTTCGGTACATTTTAGACGTTTGGTTCCAAAAATTCAGAAATTAGCCAAAATGGATGTGCAGATTTTTAAAATGAAAAAATCATAGAACTCATATTGAGGCTTGCAAGAACAGTTTTGTCGTGAAGACAGCTGTTAAGCTACTTAAAGTTCTCTTTGAGAAAAGAGGGGGGGAATTTATATGTATTTTAGTTATCACGGTTTATAAAAAACGAATCAAGCAATAGGTCCATGAAAAAATCAGTCATGTTTTTATTTATAGTTATGACGGTAAATTGCATAAGGTCTCAGACGCTATATATTTTTCCTTGATTTCAGCCCCAGGAATGTCAACAGGTTCAACATGTACGCTTTATCGTGGCACTTCAGCTCCTACAGCGAGTACTATTTCATTCAATAATTGTTTTTGGATTTCACCGACAATTACAACTGCTGCAATCATAAAAAGCTGGTTACAAAGTTCTAGTTATGTTCAGCCTTAATCAATATCAATCAAAAAAGGTTTGCAAGGAAGAAGCGAACCTTTTTTGATTTGTGAAGAGATTAATATTTATGGGAGGTTCCAATGAAGGCAGCCTGCTCAAAATCCTTTATGTTATTATTAATAATCCAATTGATGTAAGTCATAAACATCCAGGCAGTGTATTGATAGCCCATAGCATTGAGGTGTCCACCGAGGAAATACTTGTGATGAAAATCTGAGTTTTGTCCATAGTCGGGGCCGTATTTAGCAATGTCGAGCACATAAGTATTTGTAAATTTTTTGGCCATACTGCGAATGACCTCATTATAAGGATTGTTTTCAGTCTTGTTGTCGCGTCCGGGGTCTGTGACGACAAAAATTTTGGCGTCAGGTTGAATGCTTTTGATCCGTTGTATAATCCCTGCATAGCAGCCTGCGTAAGTGTCTGCATTTTTCAGGAAATTGTCTGTATTGACGTCTTTGTCAATGTCGCCTACGGGAAACTTACTGCTTTTGTCATTTACGCCGAGGGCAATGATATAAGCTTGTTTAGGACTGGCTTTGGCGTCAATATTGTTATTGCGGTTATTGGGATTATTCCAGAAATGTTCTATCCAACCTTTAGTGGTCTCGCCTCCTTGACTGTAGTTTTCGCCCTTTGTTCCTGTAGCAGCACATATGCGTTGTCCCCAAGAATAATCGTAAAGGTCGTAATAACCTTTTTGACCGTTTTTTAGATGGCACTCATGTTCGCCACTGCATAAAGAATCTCCAATAAATCCCCAAGAATGAAAGATACTGCAAAAACCTGGTTCTGCTGAAACAAGAGCAATTGGGTTGATTTCTTTAACGACTTGTTTTTTTTCTCCTTGAACAACGGGAGCGAGCGCGAAGCAAAACGCTACGAAAAGAATTTTCTTTGCATCCATAGTAAGAAATGAGTTTTTTATTATTGATGCAAAGTTAGTTTAAATCAGTCAAATGAAATGGAAAAGAGAGAGTTTATTAAAAAAAGTAGAAGCATAGAAATAAAGATATTTGTAAATCTGTGAGGAGAAAAACATAGATAATATACAAAACCAGTTGGAGGGATTAAGAACCTCATAAAATGGCATTGAGAAAGTTGCATATATCAATATCATTTATTTTTAGTATGTTAGAGGCGCCAAACTTTTAATATAGAATCAACGTATGCACAACTTATATGCAATATTCGCAAAATTTCTGGACATTTGCAAGTAATTTTGAAAAAAGATAGTAACCGAGCAAGGAAATATACGCAGATGTGGTGTTATTGATAGGATATGAAGATTCTGTATGATGATTGCAACCTATTTGGCGACAGCGTTTCTCTAGCAGCGCAAGTATAACTTGATATATTTGAAACAGCGAAAATAAAACTGGAAAGTCCTTACTGCTTGAACCAGAAGCAATTGCAGTCACAATTCATTCCTTTTGCAAATGCTCTAAAGAGATTAGAAAAGGTGTTCATGTAACTTAACGCTCAATGGATGATGCAAAAATGCCAATGGACTGTTTGGCAGAATAATTGGTAAGATGAGTGCATTGACCATTCTACAATAAATGAACCAAATTAACCACCAATCGATAGACCAGGTTAAAGATTTACTAATTTAATTCCGCTAACCGTTTACTGATATGTATAGGTGTGGCAAATGTAACGCTCGCTTTGAGTAGAGAAGTATCCAAATACGGATAGATACATGACATCTTCATGCTCATAAATAAATTTTTTGACATTGCTGCGAAAATCAGACTTTTTGCCGGCCAACGATAAAACCGACGCTTTATGCTGCTGTAGAAATGTGTCATTTTTCGGGAAAAACGGGCAAAAGATGCATATTAAAATCAATACAATTGCACAACTTGCCTGAAAACAGATGTTTTTTGAGGGTTTTTCCACGCACAAATTGCATTTTTGTCAAAAAAGGGCCAAAAAGCCCAAAAAGTGCAGACCCCCAAAGAATGGTTTAAAACGCATATATACAGTGTTTTAAATGGTAATTCGGATTTCCGTTTACAAAATTTAACTGGGTACGTGTCACTAGTGACCCACCTAGTGTCACACCTGAATGTCACTCTATGATAAATAGTTAAGTAGTAAAAGTGACACGTGACACGTGTTTTCAAAAATTCCAAGGGTGTGTTTTGAGCAGAAGTTTAATTAAGGTGATCCATACTTCCTGATGGTGTTTTTCGGATGTTTGCATTTGTCAAAACAATGAGGTCATTCGTCGAAAATGCAACAAATATATTTTTACAAAGAATCACCTTTCGTTGAAAGCGTAGAAAAGAAAAAGTTCAATAAAAATCCCTATAGGCCCATGCCTGTACCTTAAAATAGAGAGCACCAACCTGGATGACGAAATTAAAAACAGAGCAAACCAAATGCTTGAAAAACTGCGTAGGAAATTGATAATTAAAAGACGAATCAGTTCCATTCTTTTAGGTGAAATCAACCTATGCACAGCTTCGATGTTACATTTCTAAAATGTTTCGAAATTTGCAGGTAAAGAAGAGGTCTTTTATTTTATTTGCAAAGGAAGAGAAAGAGTGGAGAAGATTTTCTGAAAACAGAAGGACTCAAAGATGAGACTTGGAAATTATTCAAAAGACATAATGCGCTATTTACCAAAATAATGGATCAGATAAGTGCATGGACCATTCTAAAAGCTATGTGAAAGGTTAAGTATGTACTTAATTAATTCCGCCAACAGGTTCAAATTATATATAGAGCGATATAAGAGTCTTTTTTTTTGTACCTTTGCAATAAATAAGAGAAACTGGAGTTTCAATATATATGTTAAATATAAATGTAGTAAGTCTTTAAAAATAGACTATATAAAATTTGATTATGAAAAAGACCTTTATATTATTTTCCTTGTTATTATTGTTTTCAACATCAATAATGGCACAAAGCACAATGACAGACGAACAAGTCATGCAATATGTATTAGAACAACGGGATAAAGGTATTCCTCAGAGTCAAATTGTGACACAATTGATGCAGCGAGGTGTAACAGTGGACCAGATTCGTCAATTACGAAAAAAATATGAACAGCAAAAGAATAGTACCGGATTGGGCACCAAGGATATAACAGGAGAGAGCAAATACGAGAAATCGCGTATGCGAACCAGTAAGGGAAACGGGAAAAAAGATGCTAGTTCTCAGTATAGAAAAACTGATGCAAACAAATCTTATTCATATGATGAAAACGATGCGGACTTTATGCAGATAAAGGATGAACTGAATATTTTGGCACCAGATTCAGTAGAAATGATGCAGGACCAATTACTGCAACGATTGAAGTCCAAACGCAAAGTTTTTGGACGTGATATTTTCAATCAAAAGAATATTTCATTTGAACCGAATATGAATATCGCAACGCCACAAAATTACAAATTAGGTCCTGGCGATGCTGTATTTATTGATGTTTGGGGTGCTTCGCAGAATACCTTTCAACAAACGATTTCTCCAGATGGAACAGTGCAGATAGAAGGTTTTGGTCCGGTACAGTTGAGTGGACTTACAGTTGCCCAGGCCAATGCAAGATTGCGCTCGCAGTTAGGCGCACGTTATCAAAGTTCTAAGATGAGACTTACGGTAGGTGAGACGCGTACCATCATGGTGAATGTGATGGGAGAAGTCAAGACCCCCGGTACCTATACGTTATCTGCTTTTGCTACTGTGTTTCACGCACTGTATATGGCTGGTGGAATTAATGATATTGGTACGTTGCGCAACATTAAAGTGTATCGCAATAATCATTTGGTAACTGTTGTTGACGTGTATGATTATATTCTGAATGGAAAACTGACAGGTAATGTGCGATTGGCAGACAATGACGTGATTGTGGTGGGTCCCTATGATTGCCTGATCAACGTGAGTGGAAAAGTAAAACGACCGATGTATTATGAAATGCGCAAAAACGAGAGCGTGGGTACTGTTTTGGGTTATGCCGGGGGCTTTACAGGTGATGCTTATAAAAAAGCGGTACGAATTATTCGAAAGTCGGGACGAGAACTGTCTGTATATAATGTCGGAGAGTTTGAAATGAATAATTTTCAATTAGCAGATGAAGACTCTGTCAGTGTAGATTCTGTATTACAGCGTTTCTCAAATATGGTAGAAGTTAAAGGAGCAGTAATGCGTCCTGGAAAGTATCAGGTTGGTGGAGAAATTACGAGTGTTAGAAGTCTGGTTGAGCACGCTGATGGATTATCGGAAGATGCATTTGCAGCTCATGCAGTGATGCATCGAATGAAAGCTGATCGCACTTTAGAAGTACTTTCTGTTGATGTAGCGGGTATCATGTCTGGAAAAGTTGCGGACATACCATTGCGAAACGAAGATGTACTATTTATCCCCGGAAAAAGCGATGTAAAGAAAGATGAAGAATTGACCATTAAGGGTGAGGTAGTGTATCCCGGCACCTATGCTTATGCAGAAAATGAAACGTTGGAAGATTTTATTTTGCAAGCAGGAGGTCTGAAGGATGCTGCTTCAACTGTAAATGTTAGTGTGGATAGACGCATTACAGATCCTAAAGCAACTACAGCTTCTGATGAGATAGCTAAAACATTCAGTTTTGCTTTAAAGGATGGTTTTGTGATTGATGGAGAGCCCGGATTTAAGTTAATGCCTTATGATGTGGTCACAGTTCGTCGCAGCCCCGGATATTTCGAACAGGAGGATGTAACTGTTCAAGGTGAAGTCCTTTTTGGAGGAAATTATACTTTATCGCGTAAAAGTGAACGTCTTAGTGAGATGATTAAAAAAGCCGGAGGTCTGAGCAATATGGCGTATGCCAAGGGTGCTCGTTTGGAACGAACGATTACTCCCGAAGAGCGTTTGCGCATGGAGAGTGTTATCAAGATGGCGCAAATGCAGGCTGGAGGAAAAGACTCTGTGAACATGAATAAACTGGATATCGGAAGTACCTACTATGTGGGTATTGAATTAGATAAAGCTCTTGCTAATCCTGGAGGTGATGAAGATATTGTACTACGCCAAGGTGACCGAATTCTCGTTCCACAGTATAGTGGAACGGTAAAGGTAAATGGAGAGGTAATGTATCCGAACACTGTAGGTTTCCGTCAAGGTAAAAATTTGAGTTATTATATTGACCAAGCTGGTGGTTACAGTTCTTCTGCAAAGAAAAGTCATACATACATTATTTATATGAATGGTACAGTAGCTAAAATGGGAAGAGGTATAAAACCTCAACCCGGTTGCGAGATTGTTGTTCCATCAAAACCGAAACGTTCCGGATTATCGTTACCCGAAATTTTAACTATCGGAACTTCTACTGCTTCGATTGCTACAATGATAGCTACATTAGCTACGCTAATTAAATAAAAAGATTGCCATCATGAGGATAGTTTAAATACAACTGGTGAATAATAATGGAATACAAAAAGTTTGGAATATAGGATGTTAGATGAAAAAATATTTTTAGAACGAAAGGATAAAATTAGGAGTTTTTCCTTGCAAATTTATATCGTTCAAGGGAACGCTGAACCAAGAGGATACCAACGAACCTTATTATAATAAATTCTCTCGAGGATGGATTTTTGGAGAGCTAATGGTATTCTGAATAAAAGAGATTTCACAAGAAACTTGTATTTCTGGCACGAAAAAAATGATTGAATAACAAATAAACTAAGGCATTATAAAGTTTAATTTAGCAAACTGAAGAAAAATGTGCAACAAAATAAGTGTCATAACGGTTGCTTTCAATGATGTAGAAAACATCAGACATAAAATGGAAAGTTTCTTTGCGCAGACGTGGCAAGACAAGGAGTATATTTTGATAGACGGGGGTAGCACAGATGGCACTAAAGAAATCATTGAAGAATATGAAGACAGATTGGCATATTGGAGTTCTGAAAAGGACGCTGGCCTGTGTGATGCCATGAATAAGGGCATTGAACATGTTTCCGATGGTTGGATTAAGGTGCTAAACCCAGGTGATTTCTATGTGGACAATACTTCTTTAGAAAATGTATTGACGAAAATTAACGTTTCCAGCATTGATGTCATTTATGGTAACAGTATCAAAATAAGAATAGGCAATGATTAAAGTCTGTAATGTGAAGATGATGGATTTTGGACCTATTTATTGTCATGGTTTTTCGCTTATCAGAACGAAGATTCAGCGTAAGTATCCGTATGATTTGAGTAGAAAAAGCGAATAAGGTTATGTGCTTGAATGGGAGATGGTTTATGGAGTTTAATCTTTTACATAAAGAATAGAGAAGATGGAAGAGAAAAAAAAATCAAAGGAGGTCGACGTGATAGATGTCTTTAAGAAAGTTTTCGGCGAGAAGAAACTTTTAGGTGGATTTATCATTGTGTTTGCTGTTATAGGTGTTGTGGTGGCGTTGAATACCCCCAAGCAATATACGGCAAATGTGGTGCTGGCTCCTGAAATTTCGGGAATGGGCATGTCGAAAAGTATTGGCGATTTGGCTTCCATGGTAGGTGTGGACTTAAATACCAGTTCTACTTCCATGGACGCTATTTATCCGGATATTTATCCGAATATTTTTGCTTCTAACGATTTTATCATCAAATTGTTCGATGTGAAAGTGACATTGAAAGATGATGTAACTACGAAAACCTACTATAACCATTTGTTGCAGGACACAAAGGTACCGTTTTGGAAATATCCTTCCATATGGATTGCCAAAATGCTCGCCAAGAAAGGTGTCGGAGGTAATGGAAAATTGAATCCGTTTAAGTTAACAGAGGTTGAATCCGGTGTTTGTGATGCAATTAAAGGTAGCGTTGCCTGCATGATTGACAAGCAGACAAGCATCATCAACATTAATGTTACCGATGGAGATCCGCAGGTGGCTGCCATTATGGTCGACACTATTCAAAATCGCTTGCAGCAGTACATTTCTCGTTACCGTACGCAAAAGGCGCGCAATGATTTGGAATATTCCAAGAAAATATTTGCCGAGTCCAAAGCGCAGTATGTAAAGGCGCAGCAGGTTTATGCCGGCTATGCTGATGCCAACATCGATCCTGTTCTTCAGGCTATCAAAGGCAAGCAGGAAGCACTGGAAAATGAAATGCAACTAAGATACAACATTTATAGTCAGGCTGCTTTGCAGTTGCAAACCGCAAAGGCAAAAGTACAGGAACATACACCGGCTTTTACCATTATTCAGCAAGCCACTATTCCGTTTGAGGCGTCGAGTTTTCCGAGGTCTGGTGTCGTTATTATCTTTATGTTTCTGGCTGTTGTTGTTGATGCCATTTGGATTCTTTTTGGCCGAAATAGATATCATAAATATTTGAAGACGTAAAATGATTTACACCCTGCCATACATATTTCTTGTTTGTTTTTTCGGAATTTTGTCGTGGTGGTTTGATTCCACTGAAGATGAAGTTATCCGTAAACGCATCGTGTATGTTTGTATGTGTACAATGGTGTTCTTTTTTGGTTTTCGTGGTTTTTGCTTTTGCGACTGGAATAGCTATTATCCCACCTTTCTAAAATATAATCTGCACGACCTTTTTACGCTTGGTTTCTCAGATTGGCCTTATGAACCCGGCTTTACCATTCTGATGGTGGGATGCAAGTCCATTTTGAATAATTACCATTTTTTTGTGTTGGTTTGTAACGTCATTGACATGGTGCTGCTGCTGTGTTTTTTGAAAAAGTATGTCAAGAACATTCCTCTTGCCCTCATGATTTGTCTTTGCATGAATGGATTAATACTTTTTACAGATCTCATGCGCAACTCTATCTCTATTCTTTTGTTTGTAAACTCTTTGCAGTATATACGCGATCGGAAACCTTTTCCCTACATTCTGCTTTGTTTGACAGGTGCTCTTTTTCATGGTTCGGCTCTTTTATATCTGCCTCTTTATTTTTTCCTTCATCGCAAAATCAATAAATGGGTATACTTGGCGATCTTCATTGCTGGCAATTTAGTTTATTTATTCCATATTCATGTGTTTCTTAATTTGGTGGAATTAATTGTTGGTTTCATCAATCCCTCTCTCAAAGAAAAAATTGATACATATATGAAATTCTTTCCCAATATGAGTTTTGCCATTAGTATTGGTTACTTGGAACGTTTATTTACAGGCTTGCTCGTTTTCTGTTACATGAATAAATTGAGAGAAATAAGGAAAGACAATGATCTATTTATTAATACGATATTGCTCTATTTTATGGTGTTTTTCTTTTTCTCAGAGTTTAAAGTTGTCAGCCTTCGTTTTTCCTATTTGTTCTGTTTTGGTTATTGGACATTATGGGGGGATTTAATTAAATGTTTTTCTATTAGTAACAATAAAAAACTTTACATTTGCTTTTTAGTCATTTACTGTGTGTTTAAAATATATGGACTTACAGACAATATCGTTTTTAGATACGATAATGTGCTTTTTGGTGCACAAACCTACAATGTTAGGGAATTTATTTTTAATATGAATGATAAAAGTGCGAAATAATCTCAGTATAGAAAAACTATATTTTCTCAAAAGAGAATGAAAACTTTGAGATTAACGCTTTAAAAACTGGGATTATCCCACAGCTATATTCTAAAGTAAATTATTTTTATAACTTTTTTGCACGAATAAAGATATTCCAGAGCAAATATAGTCTATAATGAAGACGAAAAAAAATACTTTTCCTTGCATTTATTGCACCTGTAGAACTATTACCGTTGTGACGTCGATACATAATGAGAGGACAGTCCAAAACCTTGACATTGAAATAAGTTAAGGCTATCATGAAGATCCAGTTGTCGTGGGTACATAGTTCGTAGTTTGAAGGAAATGGCAACGCCAAGTCGAGGACTTTTCTCTTCATGGCAATGCAACAACCAAGATAACCAAATTTTAGAATATTGCCACAGAAAGAACGCTTTGGCTTCCTGATTGCATAGAAAGAAGGTGATAACACATTTTTATTATTATCAACTACTACAGCATCAGACACGACGAGGTCGCACTGTTGCATTTGCTCTACCATAAATTGAATCTTATTGTCCATCCAGATATCGTCCTGATCACTTATGAAAATAAAATCTCCTTTAGACTGCTTTAATGCATTCTCGAAATTTCTTGGATAGCAGTGGCAGTTAGGGTTATTAACAATGTGTATTCTTGTGTCATTTAGTGCACGTATTACATCCAAAGTACCATCGGTTGACTGGTCATCGGAAACGATTACTTCGTCAGTGTCATTTAACTGCTGAAGAATAGAGGTAAGTTGTTCCTCAATATATTTTTCTCCGTTATAAGTAGCAATACAAACCGATATCATAGATGTCTTAAATTATATATAAATTTTCACGTTTAGAGACCAATGTCTCTTTTGAGTAGTATTTTATATAAATACTTTGAGCTGAAATAGCAAGCCTTTTACGTAGCTCTGTATCTGTCATTAATTTGATCATGGCTTCTGCAAATTCAGCAGGTTTGTCAGCAATGATGCACGATTCTCCGTTAATCATATTAATTCCTTCTATTCCGACTGTAGTGGTAATAATTGGCATTGCCAAAGCTGCACCTTCCAGAATTTTCATTCTCATGCCGCTTCCAGAAAGTATAGGTACAATCATTATTCCTCCATATGCTTCATCCTCAAGCTTAGGTACAAAGCCCTTTATGCCGATGTTTCTATTTGGTATTCCACTAATATTTTCTTTGTGCCATGTATTTCCAATTACATTCAGAGATACATTGTTAAATTTTCTTTTCCAATCAATAAGTGGTAACACCTCATTAGAAAGCCAGTTCATTCCTTCAACGTTAGGCGCGTGTCCCATACCTCCAAGAAAAACTAACGTATTGTTCCATCCTTTGTACGGAAAAACTTTTGTGTGTATAGCTGCTGGTGAAACGAGAATAGGTACAGATACTCCGTTCGTAACAAGAATGTCTTTGTCAGTATTTGTCAGGGTGGCTATTTTGTCGAATTTATTCAGGTCATCTATTTCTTCCGACTTCAGGTATTGCATGTATTCAATGTCGGAGTTGTTTAAGGCGAACGTTTTCAGATTTCGTTCATTACGTATGAAACGTATTTCATGATGTATGAAAACCTTCTTTATCCCCTCTGGCAAATGTCGGGCTAATTTCAAGAAAGGATAGAATTCGACCTGTACAATGTCTGCAGGTTGATTATTGACAATATTATTGATAAATCGGATGAAGTCTTCATTTATAACATAGCCATAAGGTTTGAGTACTCGTTCTTTTTGAAAACTTTCAGAATTCAACTTAAAAACAAGATTGAAGAACCTTGTTACCTTATCTATAAAAAACGGGAAATAAAGTAATTGCCTAAAAAAACTGTAAGGGTGAAAAGTTACTTCGGGCCATTTGGTTCTTAATTCTTTTAGAGCCCACTTGTGGTTTTGGCCTCCTAAAGGAAAAATGATAGTAATATGGTGGCGCTTGCGAAGGACGTCAATCATGTTGTATTGAGCTTGTGCGCCGCCGGAAGTCAATGGATAAGGTAATAAAATTGTTATTATTGTAATGTTCATCTCATAAGCATTATTAGGTTAGTGGTACATTCCATCTGCAATGGTAATTCAAATTTTCATAACGATGACCAATTGTTTTAGCAGGTACACCACCAACTATATCGTATGGATTTACATCTTTTGTCACTACTGCGCCTGCACTAATCACAGCTCCGTGTCCGATTGTGACGCCTTGAAGTATTGTGCACCCAACTCCCAACCAAGCAAAGTCTTCTATTATGATAGGTTTGAATATACCTGCCATTGTGGGCGATTGTACATCGTGGCTGCCTGTCATGACATTTACTCGATGGGACACAGACACGTTGTCACCGATAATTATACCACCACGTGCGTCTATGATGCAGTCGCGATTAATATGACAATATTTGCCTATTGCAACTTTGTTCGGATTTTGGAAATACGTCTTCTTCATAATAAATGAACCTTTGCCTATCTTTAATCGCAGCATCTTCAAATATGCTTTTCTCCACGACCAAAAAGGAATATGCGGAAGAACGTCATTGACCATATATTCAACCCCTAAGGCTTTCAGGAACGAATATATGCAAGAATTTTTTACTGATACATACAGGAGCGATTTGAAGAAAAAGAAAAGTTTTTGCAAGTTAAAATGGTTGTCGGAAGTGATCCTGTAATTATACCATAGATTGTGGTACTTATGATCCGATTGATTTTGTTTTTTGAAAGTCTCTATAAACACGTCTACTTTTTTGAATCGATATCCTTTTTTATATAGACGATGAATCAGTTCTCCATCTAAAGCTTCTTTCAGATCTTCTCGGCTCAAATCAAAATAATGACTTTTTTGTACAGAGGTTCTGACTAAAGAGGAGCCGTATCTATAAATGGGATATAGGTCCAATAGCCGTGTATCTTCTGCTGCATAAATGCGGTTGTCCCATACATCGTTGATTTCGATGCTATTACCATAAATCACGTCTGCAAGAGATAGATCAGTCCTTGTAATCGCTTTCTCGAGTGATTCATTTTCAACAAAGAGGTCTCCACTTTTTAAAAAACAAATCCAATCGCCTGTTGCTTTTGATATGCCTTTGTTCATTGCATCATAGATTCCACGATTAGCTTCAGAACAGAAAAATTCTATATTGTCAATGTATTTTAGCAGAATCTCTTTTGTCCCATCAGTGCTGTCTCCATCAATGACAATATATTCTTTATCGTTCCATGTTTGTGCGAAATAACTCTTCAATGTTCTTTCGATTTCCAATACATCATTATGGACGACCGTAATGACGCTGATTTTACTGTGATTTTGTAATTTTTTTGTACAAGATACATTAACCATAGCTTTTGTTTTGATCTGTACTTCATTCTGAATAGATACGATTTTTCGTGATAAGATTTAATGCCGAAAAACATATTATATTATCGAAATCCGTCAAGCATACAAATATTTTTAAGAACACAATATTTTATATATAAAAACGCCATGAACCGGTCTTTATTGTTTTAGACTGAAAATTTTATGAGGGTGATCTTAAGGAATCTTTCTGAAAATAAGTAAAAAATAGCTGAGAGGATAATGTTAAAAGCGTTAACTTGTGAACGAGTTGTTCTTAATACTCCTATATTTGTGATAAAAATATAATGATGTACAAACTGTATGAGAGAACTTTTGTTGATAATATAGTTTAAAGCAGAAGTGGAACGTTAAAGAGTTGTTAATAGTTATGTTGTGTAAGAATTGTTATGGTAAAAGAAAAACGAAGATTGGATTTTGATTATTTGAGAGGAATAGGTATTATATTGGTAGTTCTGGGTCATACACAAGTACCTGGATTTGTAGGTAATACAATCTATTTATTCCACCTTGCGTTATTCTATTTTGCATCTGGTTTTTTCTTTTCACAATCTGCAAATTTTCGGTCCCTTTTGAAAAAAAAAGTTATCTCGCTTTATCTTCCATGGTTGAAGTATGGACTACTTTTTCTCGTTTTGCATAATCTTTTTGTGAACTGTCATTTTTATGCAGGTGTCAACTCTTTTTTTTCAATACGAGATTATATCGTACATCTTTTAAAAATACTTTGTTTTATTGGAACTGATGAGTTATTAGGTCCTATATGGTTTCTTAGAAGTCTTTTTTTATGTAATTTATTTTTTTTCTGTTTAGTGAAGATAAAAAAGAGCACCTTTTTTGTGTGCTCTGTGGTGGTTATATTAATAGGTCTTTCTTATTTGCTTTATGAATCAAATAATCATGCAATTTGCCTTGCTGTGAGAGAGGCTTTAGGTTCTATTTTTCTTTGCATGGGTTATCTGTATCACCGTTATGAAAGTCGTTTCAGCTTTCGTTGGGTATATATATTGGGTTCATTTCTGTGCTTACTTGCTCTATCTCGAATAGGGCACGTGAATATGGTTAATACGGATATCACAAGTCCCGTCTTCTTTTTTGTATCAGGGATATGTGGAACTTACTTTGTGCTAGGCATTTCTAATCATATTACAAGAAAAAACTATGTTTGTACAGCTTTAACATCTGTAGGAAGATATGCAATTCATATCCTTGCTTTACACTGGCTCTCGTTCAAACTAGTATCATGTGTGATTGTTGTAATTTACCAATTAAATAAGAGAGATTTATCTAATGTTACGATAGCTTTAGGTTCGTGGTGGATAATTTATTCTATTATAGGAGTTGTATTGCCTTTTTTTCTAATTTGGTCTTTAGTAAAAGCGAGGAAAATATTAAATAGTTGAGCCTTAAGAAATGTGTTTTTATTTGGGAATAGTAACCAATATGTGCACTTCTATAGACATTCTAAAATGAGAGAAAAAAGTCTCTATAACGAATCGAGTGGGTAAGTAATATAAAACACTAAAGAAAAAGATTACCTTTGTAGTTATGGATAGTATGGAGCTTTTCACGATGGCCTTAGGCCTTGAAAAACCTTGGAATGTAACCAAGGCAGAGTTTATTGATAAAGAGAATTCAACAAAGGAGTTACACCTTTGGCTTGACTTCACTCCGGGTTATAAGTTCAGTATTGACGGCAGTAGACCTGCTGTTGCCCATGATACGCTTGATAAGACTTGGCGTCATCTGAATTTTTTCAACATCAATGCTATCTACATGCCCGTGTTCCTTGCATCAGGATCAGTGACCATGAAATAAAGCTTGTCAATGTTCTATGGGCCCATCCAAACAGTGGTTTCACAATGCTTTTCGAAGCCTATTCTATGTTGCTTATAGAAAAGGAGATGCCGGTAAGCAGTGTGGCTTATACGCTCAAAGAGACCTCTCCGCGTATATGGCGCATATTCAACTATTGGGTAAAGAAGGCTGTAGAGAAGATCAACATGATGGATGTAAAACGCATAGGTGTGATGAGACCTCCAAACGTAAAGGTCATCGATTTACCCTACCGGAAACGATACTAATGACATATCCGACTATTGGAAAAGCTTATGGATTCAGGGAATCCTTCCTGGACATTTTCAGTGACGAGATCTATGTGACTGACCCTGAGAACAAACTCAATGAATGGTGCAGGTTGGTTATAGACTCCGCGATTGAGCCAATGGTAAAGTTTGTGAATATGATACAGGCACACATGTTTGGCATAAGGACCCTGTTTGACAAACGAAATATCAACAACGCTATACTGGAAGGATTCAATTCTCTTATACAACTGGCAAAGAAAAGAGTCAGAGGGTATGTAAATCTACAAAATTTTAAGACTATGATCTATTTTGTAACGGATAAATTGCAACTCGATTACCCACTCGATTCGTTATAGAGCCTAAATTTTAGAATGGCATTGGAAAACTGTATGATGTTTATGTGAGTACTGATGAAAATCCATGGTAAATAGAATTGAAAAAGGACGATAATTTTAAAAAGATTACAATAAAGTGGTCACTGGAGAGTTATATTAATGTAGCGATTGATGAAAAGGAATAAGGATAGCTAGAATGACCGATAGTGTGCACTTACACAGATCATGATTGTGGCAGAGTCAAAGTTTACATGTATTTTTTCGAATAAAAGATTTTGAATAAATTTTACGTAATGAAAAGCAAAGAGGAATAAATAAAGCTGTGTGTTTATTGTAGTTAGGCAGTCAAATTTCAAGTCTATCAATTATCATCAGATAGAACGGAAAAATGTTAAACTAAAAAAACAGATATAATGAAAAAGATAATGCTTGTATTTGGAACACGCCCCGAAGCTATTAAAATGGCTCCTTTGGTGAAAGAATTCCAAAAATATCCGGATAAATTCGAAACAATTGTTTGTGTAACAGGACAACATCGTGAAATGTTGGACCAAGTGCTCACAATTTTTGATATTAAACCTGACTATGATTTAAAGATCATGAAACAAGGGCAGGATTTATATGATGTTACGGCACGTGTACTTTTAGGTATGCGTGATGTTCTCAAAAAAGTACAACCCGATGTTGTTTTGGTTCATGGAGATACTACAACCAGTACGGCTGCTGCGCTTGCTGCTTTTTATCAACAAATTCCAGTAGGCCATATTGAAGCCGGCTTACGTACACACAATATTTACAGTCCATTTCCTGAGGAAATGAACAGACTAATTACCACTCGCATAGCTACATACAATTTTGCACCGACATCATTAAGTCGGCAGAATTTGTTAGATGAACAGGTAAAAAACGAGCAAATTATAGTTACTGGAAATACAGTTATTGACGCTTTACATATTGTAGTTGATAAGATCAAGAATGATAAAGTGCTGGATGCTGAATTGGAAAATGTACTTAAAACAGCCGGATATGATGTCAACCGACTTAAAGATGGCAAAAAATTGGTATTAATTACAGGTCATCGGCGCGAGAATTTTGGAGATGGATTCATTAATATGTGCAAGGCCATTCAAACATTGACAAAAAAATATTTGGAAGTAGATTTTGTTTATCCCATGCATCTCAATCCCAATGTGCGCGGATCGATTCATAAAGTATTTGGTGAAGATTTGAGTAATCTTGGGAACATGTTTTTCATAGAACCGCTAGAGTATCTGAGTTTTGTTTATCTGATGGAGAAGAGTTATTTGGTCCTTACAGACAGTGGGGGTATTCAGGAGGAGGCGCCTGGTCTGGGGAAACCTGTTCTCGTGATGCGCGACACGACTGAACGTCCCGAAGCTGTAACGGCGGGAACAGTAAAACTGGTAGGGACCGACTATGATAAAATCGTTGGTGAAACGCAAAATCTGCTTTCTAAGAAAGATGGTTATGACAATATGTGTTATGCAGTAAATCCTTATGGTGACGGCAATGCATGCAAACGTATTGTCACATTATTTTTAGACAGAACCTTTCGTGATTAATACATCAGGGGATATAGACTCACGTTCTTTAGTATTTGGTATACTTAACATGAAAAAACAGATAAAGTTGGTTTGCACAATTAACGTTTTAGAATCCTGTATTTAGTATTCATGGATGGAGAAATATCTAGAGGTACTGCTATAAAATCATTGGCATGGAAGTTCCTGGAGCGATGCAGTACGCAAGGGGTGTCGTTTGTTGTGACAATTATCTTGGCACGTTTACTTTCACCAACTGAATATGGAACAATCGCTTTGGTTACAGTCTTTGTAGTGCTCGGAAATGTTGTTGTAGAAGGTGGATTTTGCGCTGCACTTGTACAGAAAAAAGATGCAGACAATATTGACTTTTCAACTATATTTTTTTCAAGTTTATTGATCTCAATCATACTCTACTTCGCTCTTTTTTTTATTGCGCCATTAGTAGCAAACTTTTATAATCAACCGATTCTTAAACCTGTATTGCGTGTTCTCAGTATCAATTTATTGTTTGGTGCTGTGAATGCCGTACAACTAGCATATATGCAGAGAAATCTGCAGTTTAAGAAAACATTTTACAGTAGTTTCATTGGCGGTATTTTATCCGGCATTATTGGAATTTCAATGGCTTATAAGGGATATGGTGTATGGGCTTTAGTCGGATACACTTTATCTTTGCAATTTTTTATAGCAATTATTCTGTGGATAGTCCTTAAATGGCGTCCTGATTTTGTATTTTCTTGGATAAGATTCAAACATTTATTTGATTTTGGATGGAAAGTTTTTATGACAAACTTTGTAATCAGTATTTATTTGAATATACGTAGTTTAGTTATCGGAAAGTTATATACAAGAGAGCTACTTGGATTATTTGATAGAGGTCAACAAATTTCAAATTTAATTATTACAAATATTAATGGAACCATTCAATCCGTGATGTTTCCTATTTTTTCAAAAGAGCAGGAAGATCGAAATCGTTTGCGAGCGATGTTGCGCCGCTCTATTAAAACAAGTTGCTTTGTTGTTTTTCCATTAATGATTGGTTTGATTGTAGCGGCCAAACCGTTAGTTCTCATCTTACTTTCAGAGAAATGGATATCAATAGTTCCTTTTATACAGATATTCGCTTTAGCCAATATGTTCTTACCCATACAATATATTAATATGGAGGCTGTAAAATCATTGGGCCAAAGTGGCATATTGCTGAAATTAGAACTCATAAAAAAAGTACTCGAAACAGTTATTCTGCTTGGAACAATGTTTATTAATGTTTATGTAATAGCATGGGGTGTCCTTTTATATAATCTGATATGCTTTTACATAAATCTTTATCCTAATCGGAAATTAATAAATTATGGATATAAAGAGCAGCTAAAAAATATTTTGCCCGAATTAGTGGCTTCTATTTCAATGGGAATATTAATCTATCCCATCAATATGTTAAGTCTAAATGCCGGATTGAATTTATTGCTTCAGGTACTAGGAGGAACAATAGTGTACTTAGCTATATGCAGGATTTTTAAGATAGAGAGTTTTTATTATATATGTAATGTTATAAAAAATAAGCGCACAGTTATATAAATATTGAAATTATAAATGAATACAACAATGAAAGCATCTATTATTACATACAGATTCTTTGATTTTAATACAAATTCTGTCAAAATTGGAGGTGCAGAAACGTATATAAATGATTTAGCTGAATTATTGGTAAAATCAAATTTTGATACAAGTGTTATTGTTTTCGAAAAGAAGCCTGTAATCGAATGTAAACAAGAGCTTTTTCATGGTTTTAAAGTTCGAGAATTTCCTAAAATCAAAAAAAATCAAGATTCTTTTGACAGCGTGTATGCTGAAAGAAACGGAGAGGGTTTATTTATTATTCTGTCGGATGATATGGGTATAGATGTAAAAGGTCGTCACAATATCATTACCATCCAGCATGGTATTTGCTGGGACTATCCTCAATCATATGCACTAAGAAAAGCAATAAGAAAATATAGTTTGATGTTCTCTCTTTATAAGTTGAGACAAAATTTAAAACGTATTAGGCAAAATAGAAAATCAGGAAATATGGTTTGCGTTGACTATAATTACTATAACTGGCTAACTGCGAGTTATGAAATTTCTACTGATGGAGTTAATTTGATGAAGGTTATCCCGAATCATGTGCAGAAGATGATACCATTTGTGCAAATTGAAGAGAAATTGCAGCAAATGAATGATTTGTCAAAAGCAAAACTCATTTTTGCCAGAAGAATGACTGATTACAGAGGCACACTGTTGTTTGCTCATGTTGCAAAAAGACTACTTAAAGTATTTCCAAATATCAATATAACTATGGCAGGGGAAGGCCCACTGCTGGATGACGCCAAATCTATACTTAAAGGAGAGAAAAATGTTCATTTTACAAAGTATAATTCTGAGAATAGTACGCAGTTTCATCAGCAGTTCGACATTGCTGTTGTTCCTACGATCTATTCAGAAGGCACTTCGTTGTCTTTGTTAGAAGCAATGGCAGCCGGTTGTTTTCCTGTTGCTACACATGTGGGTGGATTGACAAATATTCTGATAGATAATTTTAACGGGAAATTATGTTATCCTGATGAAGATTCAATATTTGATGCCATTAAATCAGTTATACAGATGGATGTAAAGGATTTTAGAAGGATTGTTCAATTGTCTTATGAGACGGTACAAAGGTCATTCTCTCAAGATAAATGGGAAACAGAGTGGCTTAATTTTATTCACGATGTAATGGGGCAATTTTAAATAAAAGAATAACTTTTGCTTAGAGTGATTTTGTGAGGAAAAGATACAGATGAAGGTTGTTATGAATTATAATAGTCCATAACACCAGATTTTATGTTTTTGATTTTCTTTTCTTCACAGAAAGAAGGCATCTGACACAGACCTCCGCAGTTGATAGACGGAATGAAATACGTTCTGATCTAATACTGCCAACGGGTTGATTCTAAAATTTTATGTTTATCTTTGGCGATCATTTGAAAAAGACGGCTTATGAGTATTAGAAAGATTACGTTAAAAGGCAATGTGATGCTCCTTTTGATGGTGAAATTGATGGCTTTGTCCTTGGTGTTAGGCTTTTTAATGAGGCTGGTGTTGCTTTTTAGTCCCCGAACAGTGATTTCTTTCACATTTGTGGAATGGTCAAAGATTTTTGGTCTCGGTCTAATTAACGATATTGCCTTTGGTTTTATACTGTTGGTGCCACTTTTGGTAATTTGTGGTGGCTTCTTGGAATGCAAGTATAAGCGACCGTTTGGTTATGTCATTGATTTGTTGTTATTTGCGGCGCTAATTTATATCTATTTCTTTCCTTCTGTTTTTAATGAATATGGTGGTGGTGCTCCCAAAATAGCTAAAATCTTTGTTACTTATAAGTGGATAAGTTTTTCTCTTCGATTGTTTTTACCTCGTATTCGGAGTGTTTGGCGCCGATGGGAAGTGTATTTTGTGACGTTTCTTTACGTCTTTGTCTTGTTATTCAACTGTATTTCGGAATACTGCTTTTGGGATGAATTTGGCGTGAGATATAATTTTATTGCAGTCGACTATTTGGTTTATACAAATGAAGTCATTGGCAATATTTTTGAGTCTTATCCCATGATTCCGATTATTTTGGGTGTTTCTGCATTATCGATGTTGATTACTTGGCTACTTTTTCGGCGATCGCACTTGCAGTTGAAAGGCGTATGGTCATTGAAATCGTTTGTTATCCATACCGTTGTTTTTACTATCGCTGTCGTATTGGGTTTTGAGGTCTTGATGTTCAATCGCCTTTATGCAGGTTGTGATAATCTTTTTGCTACTGAGTTGCAGAGTAATGGTGGTTTTGATTTTTATCTGGCTTTTAAGAGTAACGAACTGAAATATGATCAATTTTATCCCACACTCCCCAAACAGGTGTGTAAAAGAGAACTCCAGAAACTTCTTACGGAAGGGAGCGATAGCTCACAGTTGGGATCTTCGAAACAGAAGGTCTTGAAAAAGAACATAGTTCTTATAACAGTAGAGAGCTTAAGTGCTTCCTTTCTAAAAGATTATGGGAATAGGGATGGTTTGACACCTAATTTGGATACATTGATGCAGCATAGCTTGGTGTTTGATAATTTGTATGCTGTTGGCAATCGTACGGTGCGTGGTTTGGAGGCTCTTTCGCTTTGTTTGCCTCCGAGTTCCGGTGAGAGCATTATTAAGCGTGCTCATAACAACGGTCTGTTTTCTGTTGGTAATTTATTGAGGAACAATGGGTATCGTGTTCAGTTTCTGTATGGTGGCGATAGTTATTTTGATAACATGGGAGCCTTTTTTAGCGGGAATGGTTATGAGGTAGTTGATAAGAAAAATTTTCAGCCCGGACAAATTAGGTTTTCAAATATTTGGGGCGTTTGTGATGAAGATGCCTATGACAAGTTTCTTACTGTAGCTGATGAGGATAATCGCTGTGGCAAACCTTTTTTCGTGAACGTTATGACAATTAGTAATCATCGGCCTTATACATTTCCTGCAGGTAAAATCAAGATGGATAAGGGTAACGTAAAATCGCGCAATGGTGGTGTAAAATATACAGATTATGCGATTGGTGAATTACTGAAAGAGGCGCGCCGCAAATCATGGTTTAAAGAAACGGTGTTTATTATTGTGGCTGATCATTGTGCATCCAGTGCCGGGTCAACGGATATTCCCATCGATGACTATCATATTCCTGCGTTGGTTTATAGTCCCGGCTTTGTTCACCCCCAGCGGATTTCGAAGCTGTGTTCTCAAATGGACTTAATGCCTACGATTCTTTCTTTGTTGCATTTTTCAGAACGTTCTCATTTTATTGGAAGTAATGTGCTTTCTCCAAATTTTCGCCCACGGGCTTTTATGGCTACTTATCAGAATTTGGGCTATTGGGAAAATAATTGTTTGACGGTGCTTTCTCCTGTGTGTCGTGTGGAGCAATATGATGTAAAGCAGCTTGCTGATGGTAGCCATTCTGAAACGTTAAGGAAACACCCCATTTCTGATTATGTGCGACGGTCTGAAGTTTACTATCAGGATGCCAATCTGTATGCTCTCAAAAGACAACGATAATTTTTAGAATTTGTATATTGTTGAAAAGTTCCATTTGTAAAAATGGAACTTTTCAGAACAGATGTCATGTAGTCTCTTAGAAGTTGTTTTGAATCTTTATCGAATTCAAAAGAGTTTCTGAGTCTCTTTTAAAATTTCAAGTAAGTTTTAAGGGTCTCAATGTAGTCCTCTAGGGCTTTGCGACCAGTGGAAGTGAGGTGGCAGGTGGTGCGTGTTTTTTTATCGACAAATTCTTTTTTGACTTCTATGTAGTGGGCATTATTGAGTTTTTCGATCTGTACACTCAAATTGCCGGCGGTGGCTTCTGTCTTTTCCTTGAGATACACGAAGTCCGCTTCGTCGACTGAAAGTAGAAGCGACATTATGGAGAGACGTAGTTGGGAATGGAGTAGGGGATCGAGTTCTTTCATTTTATTGTTTTTTGTTGAGAAGATGGCCAGGAATAACCATCATTACGAGAAATGAAAGTCCTTCGAGCAAATTCCATTCGGTCTCGATGTGTTGCTTCATCATTAAGGCAAGGATCATATAGATAGCTATGATAAAGGCTATAAAAGGAGCGTAGATTAAAGTTTTCATTTTCAGAACCATGCCAGTTATGGAAACTCCTATGCCAACGCAAATGAGGGAGAATGGCATCATGAGTTCAAAATAAAGATATTTAAAGATGACGATTCCGAAAAAGGTAATAGCACCAAAGATCAGGAGGGTGAGCCAGCCTGTAACTTTCCAGGTGCTGTTTACCATACGGTCAGTGTATGTAACAACTTCTGCATGTTTGTTTCTGAGTCTCCATTTATCTACTAAAGAGAGCATCAGCATCAGCAACCATAGAAACCACCACAGTTTGTTGTGAGTAATTAAAAGGAGGAAATAGGTTACCAGTGAAATGCCCACTGCTGCATATCCGTAAAGTAGAAGACTATTTCCACGACCGGAGTCCATGTTTTGTTTCGTTTGTTGTATCATTCTGGAAATGAGTTCCAGGCTTTCCTTTTCGTTTAATTCTTTTTCTTCCATCATTTAATTAATTAAAATGGTTTATTTTATAAACTTGATAATGCATAATGCTGGCCAAACTTTCACATTTCAGTGCAAAGATAAAGCAGTTTATTTTATAAACCAAATAAAAGAACAAAAAGTTTTTAAAAATAGGATGACATACAAATGAAAAGGATCGGGAACCACAGTTCATATCATTTGCCAAATCAAAGAAATAGATAGAAACTTTCTTCTCACAGCTTGTAGACTAATTTATGATGATTCGAAATGATACAAAATAGCCTGGGCTTATTTGCCCGAGCAATTGGTAATATGATTGCATTTATATTCTTGCAAGATATCACTTTTCCTCATAACAGGCAAATTGATAGAATTAAATACACACTAAACTAATTCCGCCTGTAAATGTTTTTCAAGTAGTTTTCAGAGCTTATAATCTGTTGATGGAATCTTTTCATATTCCAAAGGAGATTTGTTTACGAGGGTTTTAATAAGAGATGCCTTTGTCACTTCTTGATTAACAAATATCTGCAGTTTCGATTAAATAAGAGTTGCAAAATTTGTTGGAAATAAATAATTTTATTATTATTGCAGGAATTTAGACAGAATGTTGAAAAATGCGAAATGATGAGTCTGTGCTGATAATTTGTTATGGAGGTGCAGAAGAAGAAAGTATACGACAATAGTTTTTTTAATTTTGTGAAAGTTAATTCTAAATAATCATTAAAAATGAAATCGAACAAAAAAAATGTATGGCTGTTGATGCTGGTTTTACTTTGTAGCGTAACGGCTATGGGAACAGGTTGGAAAGCCAAACATGTGGTAATGATCGGGATCGACGGATGGGCCGGTTATAGTGTGCCAAAAGCAAAAAATATCCCCGTGATACGCGGCCTGATGAAAAATGGAAGTTACACATTGACCAAGCGATCCGTACTGCCTTCTGCATCCGCGATTAATTGGGCTTCCATGTTTATGGGCGCAGGAACCGAAATGACAGGTTATACCAAATGGAATTCACAAAAACCAGAGATTCCTTCACTGGAATTAAACAAGCATGGTATTTTTCCAACGATTTATTCTATCATACGCGACCAATATCCTAAGGCTGTTACAGGACTTACATTTGACTGGGATGGCATCGGTTATGTTACCGACACCGCGTCTATCAATTATGTGAGATTCATAAAAAATAATGATAATGCTCCCGAAACGGCTATTAAGCCGGGTATCCAATATCTTAAAGAAAAGAAACCCATGTTTATGACCATTTATATGGGCGGTCTGGATGAAACTGGCCATAGCGAAGGTTGGGGTTCCAATGCCTATTATTCCATGCTGGAACGTATCGACGCGTGTATTGGTCAGGTGATTCAAGCGGTTAAAGATGCTGGAATTTATGATGAAACGATTATCATAATTTCTGCCGACCATGGTGGTATTAATAAAGGACATGGTGGAATGACCCTAGAAGAACTGCAAACGCCGTTTATCGTTTGTGGCAAAAACGTGAAGAGTAATTACCTGTTTAAAAAACCGATGATGCAGTTTGACACGGCTGCTACGATTGCATATATATTTGGTCTGAAGTGTCCAAGCTGTTGGATTGGACGACCCATGACGGATATTTTCCTCTAAAATTTTATAGTCTCCGACTTCGTTAAAAAGGTGATTCTTTCTTTATAAAGGTATCTGAAACATTCCAGATACCTTTATAATTTATCGTTCAAGTATTGGAAATAGATAGACTAAAATTTAATAATGATGAACAAAATAGTAGTGTTTTGTACGTTTCTAATAGCTGTTTTATGTGGGCAGATGAATGCAGAGAATCCTGCGAAAGATTTATTAAAGGTATCAAATAACAAACATTTTCTGGTGCATGCCGACGGGAGGCCGTTTTTTTATCTGGGAGACACGGCGTGGGAATTGTTTCATCGAACGACCAAACAAGATGCCGAACTATATTTGAAAACGCGTTCAACACAGGGATATACTGTGATTCAGGCTGTGGCTGTATCTGAGTGTCAGGGAGACCAAGTGCCGAATGCATATGGCTTTTTGCCTTGGAAAGATTCTAATCCGGACCAGATGATGATAAAAGATGGACCCGACAATGATTATTGGGATTATGTGGATTTTATTGTTCGCAGAGCCAATGACTTTGGACTTTATGTTGGTTTCTTGCCTAGCTGGGGAGGGTATTGGAAAGATCGTATTTTGAATGAAAAGAATGCTCGGCGTTATGGGAAATTTTTGGGTGAAAGATATAAAAATGCCGGATTGATTTGGATTTTGGGAGGAGACCGTTCTGCAAATGAATCTCGTGATGTATCTATTTTGAGAGAATTAGCAGCAGGAATTAGAGATGGGGGAGCACGACAATTGATAACATTTCATCCTTGCGGAGCCTGTGGCTCAGCGCAATGGTTGCATGATGAAAAGTGGTTGGATTTCAATATGCGGCAAAATGGTCATACTGACAATTACTCTGGGCGTTATGATAAAACATTGGAAGATTACGGGAGGACGCCCACAAAACCCATATTGGACGCCGAACCGATATATGAAGATCATCCGATTGATTTCAATGCAAAGGAACGAGGATACTCTACAGCCATTGATGTGCGCAGAGCATTTTATTGGGATGTTTTCAATGGCGCTTGTGGTCATACTTATGGAAACCATGCCGTTTGGCAAATGTATGACGGAAAGCGAGAACCTGTGAATATGCCTTTGATGACATGGCGCGAAGCCATTGGGCAACCCGGAGCACGACAAATGATTTTCGGTAGGAAATTAATGGAAAGTCGTCCCTTTTTGACACGCATTCCAGATCCGAATTTGATTGTGACGGACCGTGTAGCGACGAACATTCCGGGTGAAGGGCGGTATCGCTTTGTGGCTACAAGAGATGAAGCTGGAACCTACGCGATGATCTATGTGCCTGTAGGGCGCAAATTCTATGTTCAAACATCTTTGCTGAAAGCCAAAAAAATAAAAGGCTGGTGGTATAATCCCCGGACCGGCGTTCCAACGTCTATCGGTGTTTTTGATAATAAGGATAAAAAGTTGTTTAAATCACCTACTCCAGGCGAAGATTTGGATTGGGTGCTTGTGCTGGATGATACCGCGAAGGCTTATGCGGCACCCGGAACGAAAAGGTTAAATGAGGAATAAGGTGAACCTGTCATGAACAGGTTGGCAACTCATTCATCAGGTCAACCATTTATAAAATAAAGCATCTCATTTTTCGTGAGCTTCAACGTTATTTCTATAATAGAAGCTGTATCTCTCATACTTTCTGCTTAAAGACTTCGTCTATGGAATCAATTTTCTCTCGATTTACTTTATCTTTGTAATTAAAAGATATATTTTATGATGAATTTCAGACTTTTATTGGTTGTTATTCTGTTTGGAACGACTACAGCTTTCGCCAAAGATTTCACATCAGAAGGCGTCATTTATACGTCCATAAATGACACACAGGCTAAGGTTACGGGACTGGAATCCACCTTCAATGGTGCACTGGTTATTCCGGATAAAGTGAATGGTTATAGCATTACATCCATTAACAGTGGAGCTTTTCTGAACAATAAACAGATGACGTCTGTCATCATACCCCACTCTGTTACAAGCATTGGTACGAATGCATTTTATGGTTGCAGCGTACTTTATAAGGCCGAGATCGAGGCCTCGGTAACGACGATTGCCAACTATCTGTTTTATGGTTGTACGAACTTATCATCCGTCATCCTGCCGTCTACGGTTGTAATTATTGGTGAAAGTGCATTCGAGAACTGTTGCAGCCTCCAGACCCTGTCATTTCCCCAAAATCTGACTGGTTTCGGTACACACGCGTTTAAAAACGCTGGTCTTACTGCTGTGATTTTCCCCTCTCGGGTGAGTTCCTTGGGCACCTGGTCGTTTGAAGCATGCAAGAATCTGAAGTACATCAAATTACCTACTTCTCTCACAGCTATTGACGAGGGTGCCTTTTATAATTGTACGGCGTTGGAATCTGTTACGATACCTGCCAACATCAAAATCTGGGGAAATAACGCATTCAATAACTGCCGCAGTCTTAAGAATGTTTACGATCTAGGCACATCAAAACCAACGACTTCACAATATACATTCTTCAATTGTTCTCCTTCCTTTCAAATTTATGTAAAGAGTTCCGGTTATTACGCGATAAAGTTGATGGACTATTACGGTAGTTCTGTTAAGAAGGAAATACCTTTAAAGCTCACAGCAGATACGATGGCCTTTTCAGCGGACTATGACGTGAATTTTACAGATGCCAACGGGTTGACGGCATTTGTTGCCAAATCTTATGATGACGCAAAGGGAAGTATTGCTATGACTGCCGTCACGAAGGTGAAGGCTGGGACGGGTCTCATTCTTAAGGGTAAGGCTGGCTCTACCTACACTCTCTCTATTTGTGCCACTGAACCCGAGGCGCAGGATAACCTCCTCTTAGCTGCACTGATGCCTCAAACAGTAGAGGCTAAACAGATGCCGGAACCTTCTAAGGAATTTCCAAACAC
>Ga0183100_1000441_pt1 | contig 34437 bp, 23 predicted proteins | sample Biomet2_FD_127789 | JGI IMG/M metagenome (GOLD analysis project Ga0183100, IMG submission 127789) | Microbial communities from bioreactor (seeded with anoxic lake sediment) at LBNL, California, USA - Biofuel metagenome 2 | ecosystem: Engineered > Bioreactor > Anaerobic > Unclassified ... | reverse complement strand
CTCCGCAGCACCACGGATCGGCCGACCCCCACCCCCCCCGCGCGGTCTCGGGCCGCGCCCTGGCGGGGTTCGGGGCAGCGCCCCGGCCCAGTTCGGGGCAGCGCGCCCCGGCTGACGGCCTTTCCTTTTATAATTTCGCCTTGAGCACCATATCGGTAATGGGACCACGCGAGCGTTCTCCCTTGAGCACGATATGGGCGTAGTTGGGAAACCCCTTGAATTTGCGCACAATCCAATTGAGCCCGTTGTTGGCCTCGTTGAGATACGGATTATCCACCTGGGACGTGTCGCCAAGGACCACGCATTTGACGCCCTCGCCCATCCGGGTCAGCACCGCCCGCACTTCGGTACGCGACAGATTCTGGGCTTCGTCGATGACGACAAAGGCGTTTTCGATGTTCATCCCCCGCACGAAGGCCAGGGGCAGGATTTCGAACTTTTTGGGATTGAGGCGCAACAGCTCGTCATTGGGGTTTAAAAAGACCTTGTTGGCCGCCCGGCAATGATGGAGTTTGACCAACAGATCAAAGACGTATTTCATGTACGGCTCCATCTTTTCCGACACATCGCCGGGCAGATAGCCCATCTTGGCCCCGATTTCGATCGTCGGCTTCAAAACGAAGATCTTCTCGTACTGCTTTTTCTCCTGCACCGCGAAAAGCGCCGCTGCCAAGGCCAAAAACGTCTTGCCGTAGCCGGCTTCGCTTTGGATGGACACCAGATCAATGTGCGGCGCCTGGATGAGTTCCAGGGCCAGATTCTGATAGATCGTCCGTGGCCGCAGGTTCCACACGTCACAGGTGTAATTGATGAGCCGTTCCCCGCCGTCCGGCAGATGCAGCACGGGTTTGCCGTCGCGCCAGGTAAAGCAGTTGGGAACGATCTCCTCGCCGTCCTCGACAAAGCCGGTATAGCGCTGGGACTCGGATTCAAACGGCTTGGAATCGCGAAGCTCCTCACTTTTCAGGCCGCGTAATTCGGCTTGCAGTTTGAGGATGCGGTCATTGGTCACAAGAATCGGGTCTTCAATGGACGAGGCCAGGATTTCGTCCAGGATGTGGTTGTCCACAATGTCGGTAAAGGCGGAGTGACTCTTCTCATTTTGGATAAAATGAATGGAGTCGCGATTGTCGCTTAAGACCTGGATGACGTTGGCCACGATGTGGCGCAGCTTGGGCGTCTTTTTGAGCGCCTCAAGCTCCATGAGCACATGATAGGGAATGTGGATGGCGTTTTCCACGCCGTTTCGCAGCCGCAAGACGCATTGCGGGTTTTCGATCAGGACGTTGGTGTCGAGTACGTAGTTTTTACGCTCTCCCTGCTCTTGTCCTTCAGTCATGCGCTCCTCCCTGGTTCCCTGACGCCCCGGGCCGGCCCTGACGTCCGGCGCAACAGGCAAAAGGGGCGGCGTGACGCCCATTGCATCCCGCCGCCCCTTTGGGGTTCATTTCGGAAATTGCTCCGACCATGCCAGCTCGATTGGCGACCATCCGACCAGTCTGGGAAGATCCCTCCCGCCGTGAAGAGCCTGGGAATCCAAGGCAGCCCCAGTCACATTCCGGTCTGATGTCAGAACGCGGCTCCTCCCGGAAACCCGGCGACGTCGGATGTGGGATGTCCTCTGAAGAATCTAAGCACGTTTTTAAAAAATGCGACTACCGGTTCCGTTGCAGCTTGGCCCGGTACAAAATGGCCCCCAGATTCATGCCGAGGACCAGCACAATCAGCACGAGCGCTGTGCCGTATTGGAGCGGCCGGGTCTTGACGATGTCCGTGCCGGCCGTGGCCAAAACGTAGATGTGGTACGGCAGGGCCATAACCGAGTCGGTCAGCGCGGTCGGCAGATAGGGCGTAAAAAAGACCGCCGCCGTGAACATGATGGCTGCGGTCTCGCCGGAGACCCGGGACAGCCCGAGAATGGCCCCGGTCAGCATGCCGGGCATGGCCGCCGGCAAAACCACCAGCCGGATGGTCTGCCATTTGGTGGCCCCAAGGCCGAGGGACGCTTCGCGGTAGGTCTGGGGCACGGACTTGAGCGCCTCTTCGGCCGTGCCGATAATGACCGGCAAAACCAAAATGGACAGCGTCAGGATGCCGGAAAGCAGACTGACGCCCAGGCCGAAAAAGGTGACGAAAAAGGCCAACCCGAACAATCCGAAAACGACGGAGGGCACGCCGGCCAGGTTATTGATGCCCAACCGGATCAGCCGCAACGTCCGACCGGGCCGGGCGTATTCATTGAGATAGATGGCCGAGGCCACGCCCAGGGGAAAGGCCACGCACATGGTGCCAAGGCTTAAATAGATCGTCCCGAGAATGCAGGGCAAAATGCCGCCGGCCGTCATGGAGTCGCGGGGCATTTCGGTCAAAAAGCTCCAGGAAATGGCCGGCAGCCCCTTGATCAGCAAGAAACCGCAGATAAGCACCAGGGCGGCCATATTGATGAGGGAGGACAGGCCGAACACGCCCCACATGAGTTTCTGGGTGCGATGGCGGCGGGCCAACCCGGCGCGGGCAATGGCGTTCGGATTCATACAGGTGCTCCTTGCGGCCTACAGGGTAGCCGCGCCGACTTGCTTGTGCTTTTCGGCCACATGGCTGGCGACGAGGTTGAAGACCAGCGTAAACAAAAACAGCACAATGCCTATGGCGAAAAGCGCCCGGTAATGGTTGCCCCGAAACGAGGCTTCGGCCATCTCCGCCGCAATGCTCGACGGCATGGGGCGCACCGGGGAAAAAAGGGACGTGGGGACAATGGCCGCGCCGCCGGCCACCATCAAAACGACCATGGTTTCGCCGATGGCCCGGGACATCCCGAGCATGACGGCCGTGGAGATGCCGGAAAGCGAGGCCGGCAGCACCACCCGGGCGATGGTTTCGAAATGGGTGGCCCCAAGGGCCAGCGAGGCTTCCTTGAGTTCGCGGGGGACGGAATAGATGGCGTCCTCGGAAACCGAGCAAATGGTCGGCACGGACATGAAGGCCAACATGATGGCGGCGTTGAAGAGGTTGAGCCCCGTGGCCAGATCAAAGGTTTCCTGCAAATACGGCGCGACGACCACCATGCCGAAAAAGCCGATGACCACCGAAGGCAGGGCGGCCAGAAGCTCGACAACAGGTTTGAAAAAGTTGCGGGTCCGACGCGTGGCGATTTCGGCCAGATAGACGGCCGTCATGACTCCAAGCGGAATGGCGATGGCCGAGGACAGGGCCGTGACGGCAAGCGAAGCCACAATCAGGGGGAAAATGCCAAAATCCGCCGGATCGGAGGTCGGATACCACAGCGACCCGAACAGGAAGTCCATGACCGAAACCTCTTTGAAGATCGGCAGGCCCTCCACGAACAGATAGATCATAATCAGCGCCAGGGCCACGATGGACGACAAGGCGGTCAGGAAAAAGACATTGCGGATCAGGTTGTCCTTGGTCTTGCGCGAAAGGGCCATGTGCTTCTCCCGAAGAGCGCCCCGACGCCGCCTGTGCGGGCCCCGGGGCGCGTGGTCTCTGTGGATTTCCGGGACGCGTTAGTTAAGCGGCACGAAACCGGCTTCCTTGACCAACTTCTGGCCTTCGGCGCTCAGCACGAAGTCCACAAGTCCCTTGACCGCGCCAGCCGGAGCGCCATTGGTGTAGAGGTAAAGATCGCGGGATATGGGGTATTTCTTCGACTTGGCGTTTTCAGCGGTGGGTTCGACGCCTTCAACCTTCAGCGGCTTGGTCGAGGCGTCGAGGTAGCCGATGCCCACGTAGCCAATGGCGTTCTTGTTCTTGCTGACAGCCTGGACGACCGCGCCGTTGGAGGCCTGCATAAGCGCGCCGGGGAAGACGCGGTCCTTTTTCATGACCAGCCCTTCCCAGGTCTCGTAGGTGCCCGACGAGGTATCGCGGGAGATAACAACCACCGGGCCTTCGCCGCCCAGATCCTTCCAGGAGGTGACTTTGCCCGTGTACAGATCCTTGAGCTGGGCCAGGGTCACTTCGGAGAGCTTGTTGCCCGGGTTGACGATCGGCACGATGCCGTCAATGGCGCATACGATCTGGTTGGGATTTTCGCCCTTGCTCTTGGCCAGATCGATTTCCTTCTGCTCCATGGCGCGCGAAGCCATGGCGATATCGGTCGCACCGTCGATCAACGATTTGATGCCGTTGCCCGAGCCGCCGCCGGAGACGGAAATTTTGACGTCAGGATGGGCTTTCATGTAGGCTTCGACAACCTTTTGCATGATGGGCAGCACGGTGGTCGAACCGTCCACCTTGATGGTGGTTTCGGCAAAAGCGGTGGAGGCCACAAGCAACAGGGCGGCCACGATTCCTATAAGCTTTTTCATGAACTTCCTCCTCAATTAAAGTGTCGCGCCAGGATTGGCGCGAAGCGTCCCGGATCACGAAAAGAAGGTAGGGAGGCCCCGTTACGGTTCCGTGACAGGGCCACGGAAAACGCGTGACGTACGCGGCGCTACGCCCCATCCGGGACACAGGGCCGACAGTCTGTGTTACAATGCGCCGTTGCCAAAAAATCTCAACCCGGATGACCGCTCAAACCGGGCAGACCTCCCGCACCGGCCGCCTTGACCCCGGCCGACAGCCGGACTATCCATGTGTAGATGCAACACTTGTCGTCGGAGCCGTCATGACCCCACCATTTATTCTTTCGCCTTCGCTGTTATCGGCCGACTTCAGCCATCTGGCCGACGAATTGGCCGCCCTTGAGGCGGCCGGCCTGACCTGGGCCCACCTGGATGTCATGGATGGACATTTCGTCCCCAACATCACGTTTGGGCCGCCGGTTATTGCGGCGTTGCGCCGTTGCTCGAAACTCTATTTCGACACCCATCTCATGATCGAACGCCCCGAGCGCTACCTGTCCGCCTTTCGCGACGCCGGGGCCGATCTCATCTGCGTGCATGCCGAGGCGACCGTACACCTCGAACGCGTGGTTTCCGAAATCCGTCGTCTCGGGGCCGCCCCGGCCGTGGCCCTGAATCCGGCCACGCCGCTTTGCACGGTGGAATATCTGCTGCCCCAGCTCGACATGGTGCTCCTTATGACCGTCAACCCGGGCTTTGGCGGCCAATCCTTTATTCCCTTCTGTCTGGACAAAGTGCGGGATCTGGCGGCCCTCCGCCGGACGCGGGGCCTGTCCTTCCGCATCCAGGTGGACGGCGGCGTGTCCCCGGGCAACACCGCCGCATTGGTTGCAGCGGGAGCCGACGTGTTGGTATCGGGTTCCGCTTTCTTCGGGCATCCCCCCTACAAGGAGCGTCTGGATGTCTTCCACGCGGCGGCCGCGACACAAAAACCCTAACCGTCCCGGACAACGGGATCTCCGCGCTGCAGACTCCCCGTTTGCAGCCGGCGTCTTGCGTCTGGCCGCTGACACGGCCGACACGACCGGCAGCCGGTTGGCGCGGCTTAATTCCCTGCTCGCCGCCCTGGACCAGGGCATTGCCTTCGTGACGCCTGAGGGTGTCATTGTGGAAATAAACGACCGCTATCTGGCCTGGCTCGACCAGTCCCGTGATGCGGTGCTTGGACAGCATCTGGCGGCGCTCAACCTCGAAACCGAGGATTATCAGGCCGAAGCCTTCCTGAAACTGTTCCGCCGGGGCGTGGCCCACGCCCCGGTTTCCTTTAGCAGCCGCCTGGGACAGCGCGACGTCACCGTCAAACTCCAGCCCGTCCTGGAACAAGGGGCCTTTACCGGCCTTATCATCTCCATCATCGACGTGACGCCCCTGGTCGAAACCCGGCTGTCGGTCGAACGGGAAAAAAGCTTTCTCGAACAGGTCATCACCATCGCCGGCGCGGCCATCTGCATTGTCAATCGCGATGATGTGGTGGTCACCATAAACGATGAATTTATCGCCATCACCGGCTATAACCGGGATCAGGCTCTCGGCCAGCGCCGCAGCGAATTGCTGCGCGAAACCCTCTCCCCCGTGGCCGCCCCCGACGACGGGGCCGTGCAAAAACGCCAGGGGCATATCATCACCCGTGACGGCCGGCGGTTGACCATCCTTAAAAACGCCGCTCCCATCCGCGACGACCAGGGATCGATCACCGGGCGCATCGAGTCCTTCGTGGACGTCTCGGACCTCATCCGGGCCCGCGTCGAGGCCGAAGAGGCCAGCCGTCTCAAATCCGCCTTTCTGGCCAATATGAGCCATGAAATCCGTACCCCTTTAAACGCCATCATGGGCCTGTCCCAGCTGCTGCTCAAAACCGATCTGGCCCCGGAGCAGCATGAATGCGTGGAAACCATGCGTTCGGCCGGCGAAGGGCTGCTCGTCATCTTAAACGATATTCTCGATTTTTCCCGCATTGAAGTCGGTCGCCTGGAAATCCGGCCGGCTCCGATGGATATAGACCGGCTGTTGGAAGAAGTGCGCCGGGTCATGGTCCCGGCCGCCAACGAACGCGGGCTGACGCTGGCCATTGAGCGTGATCCCCGGCTGCCCCGCGTCCTGGTGTGCGACCCGTTGCGCCTCAAACAGATCCTGCTCAACCTGCTCTCCAACGCCATCAAATTTACCGCCCGGGGCCGGGTGATCCTGTCTGCGACGCGCCTTCGGGCCCAGCTTCGGGAAGACGGTCCGGTTTTGACCCAATTCCGGGTTCGGGATACGGGCCAGGGCATCCCCGAAGAACAACTGGAGCGCATCTTCGAGCCCTTTGCCCAGGCCGATGACTCAATTTCCCGCAATCACGGCGGCACGGGACTCGGGCTTTCCATCTCGGACCGGATGGTGCGGTTGCTTGGCGGCACGGGACTTGAAGTGGCCAGTCAGGTCGGTCGGGGCAGCGCCTTTTACTTCACCCTGAAACTTCAGGAACCGGAAGGCGGCGCGGCGGTCCAGCCAACCGAACTGCCCCTGCCGCCGGCGGCGGATTTTGGAGGATTGCGGGTCTTGGTGGCCGAAGACAATCCCTTTAACCGTTTCCTGCTCAAAAAAATTCTTGAAAAGCTGGGGGTCGGGCACACCGCCTTTGCCGGCGACGGCCCGGAAGCCTTGCGGATGATTCTTGAGGTTCATAAAACGAAGGCCCCCTATCATGTGGTCTTTATGGATCTGCGCATGCCCGGTCTCGACGGCGTCGAGGTCACCCGCCGGGTGCGTCAGGCGGGCGTCGACACCCCGATTGTGGCCCTGACCGCCCAGGCGGTCGGAGACGACGACATCCGGTGCCGCGAGGCCGGCATGTCGGCCTATTTTTCCAAACCCTACCGCATAAACGACCTGGAAACGGTGCTGATCAGCCTCGTCTCCGAGACGGGGCCCGAGGGAAACCATGCCTGACGACGCCCGACAACGCGCCATGGCCTTCCTGCTTGACGCCCATATGTTGACGGAACCCGAAGCCCAGGACGCCCTCCTTGTGGGCGCCAAGGTGCTGTACACCGGCCTCAAACGGCTTCTGACCGCCGCCGATACGGCCGATACCCTGACCTGCGCCGAAGCCGCCCATAGTCTCAAGGGCAGTCTGCTCAATCTTGGCCTCCCCGACCTGGCCCACATCGCCCAGCAGGCTATGGATGTGGCCCGCAAAAACGATCTTGCAGCGGCCAAAACCGCCGGGCAGACCCTGTTTATCGCCCTGGAATCCCTCTTGGCTTTACGGCCGGCCTAGACGCCCGGCCGAACGCGAGGAACCTTCTCATGCAAACCACCGATACCGCCGCCCTGTTCGCCGGCCCCCTGTACGTCGCCGGTCACCGAGGACTGGTGGGCGCAGCCATTACCCGCGCCTTGCAACAGCAGGGACATACCGTCCTGACCCGCACCCATGCCGCACTGGACCTGACCAATCAGGCCGCCGTACGGGCCTTTTTCGATGAAACGCGACCCTGCGCCGTGTTCCTGGCCGCCGCCCGGGTCGGGGGCATCCACGCCAACGCCACCTATCCGGCCGATTTTATCCGCGACAACCTGCTCATGCAGACCAATATTATCGATGCGGCCCGTCATTCCGGCGTCAAAAAGCTGGTCTTCCTCGGCTCTTCCTGCATCTATCCGAAGCTCGCCCCCCAGCCCATCCCGGAAGACAGCCTGCTGACCGGCCCTCTGGAGCCCACCAACGAGTGCTACGCCGTCGCCAAAATCGCCGGCATCAAAATGTGTCAGGCCTACCGCCGTCAATACGGTTTCTCGGCCATCAGCGTCATGCCGACCAACCTCTACGGGCCGGGCGACAACTTCACGCCCGTCAATTCCCACGTCATCCCCGGGCTCATGCGCCGCTTTCACGAAGCCAAACGCGCCAACGCCGCAGCCGTGACCGTGTGGGGAACCGGCAACGCCCTGCGGGAATTCCTGCATGTCGACGACATGGCCAGCGCCACCCTGCGCTGTTTCGAACGCTATGATGCGGAAGGTATCGTCAACATCGGTTCGGGCGAGGAAGTGACGATCAAGATCCTGGCCGAGCTGATGGCCAAAGTGACCGGCTTTGCGGGAGACATCGTGTTCGACGCCACCAAGCCGGACGGCACGCCGCGAAAGATTGTGGACAGCAGGCGGCTCAGGGCACTCGGCTGGGAACCCACGATATCCCTGGAAGAAGGGCTGACCCAGACCTATCAGTGGTTCCTCGACAACATTGACACGGCCCGTTTGGCGTAACATCCACAGAAATGGGGCGCTGCCCCATACCCCGCCGGGAGGAGCGCATCCCCTCCCGGACCCGCCCGGACCGCTGGCGACGAATGTTGGACAGCGGGCCGGGTTGGCTATAACAAAGCGCCATGTCCAAACAGCAAAAAAACTCCCCGTTGGCTGCGGTTTTCCTGTGTTGCCTGATTGTTGCGACGTTGCTGCTTTGTCCGCCAAAGGCCCGGGCCGTGCAGTTTGAAGATCCGGGGTGGAAACCCCTTGTGGACCGCCTGGCCGCCGATGGCCTGGATCGGGGCACGCTGGACCGGCTTTTTTCCGGCCATGCCGTGGAATTCGAACCGTCCATCATGGCCCGCAAGGTCGACGCCATGGTGCAAAAGCAATTCGAGCCCCGGCCGGCCCCCACCCACAAGACCTTACAGCAAAGCAACTACCGCCATTTTCTGGACCCGGCAGTCATCGAGACGGCTGTGCAGTTTGTTCGGGAAAACCGGGCGGCCTTTGACAAGGCGACCCGGGAGTACGGACCGCCGGCCGAACTGATTGCCGCTTTTTTGCTGGTGGAAACCAAGCTCGGCACCTATCTCGGCGACCGGGACGCCTTAAGCGTCCTGGCCAGTCTGGCCAGAAGCTCCGATCTGAGCCTGATCGCGCCCTTTATGAAAAATCTGCATGGCGACCCGACCCGATCGACCTTCGCCGCCACGGCGGCCAAGGATCGGGCGGACTGGGGCTATCGCGAATTGTTGGCCCTTTTGCGCTACGCCACCACCAACAGGCAGGACCCCAAAACCATTCCGGGCTCCATTTACGGGGCCATCGGCATTTGTCAGTTCATGCCCTCAAACGCCCTGCGGTTTGGCGTTGATGGCAACGGCGACGGCGTGGTGAATCTTTTTACGCCGGCGGACGCCATTGTCAGCGTGGCCAGCTACCTGCGGGGCAATGGCTGGAAACCGGGAATGAATGAAACGGAAACCAAGGCCGCTGTCTACGCCTACAATCACAGCGACCTGTACGTGCTGGCCGTGACAACCGTGGCCGACCGCATCCGGGCCAGACTGGGCGGCCGCTAGCCGCGCCTCCTTCGCTCTCCTGGAAATGGATGTCGCGAACGCGACAAGCCAAAAACGCAGCGTAGCGCGAGGGCGATGGCTGCGCAGTCCCACGTTCCCGCCGCAAACGCGGCCCGATTCCACCCGGGACAACCGTCTATCGTAAGCCACCCACCCGCCTGCTGCCCGTTCGGGAACTACGGGCAGCAGGCGATCCTCGGCCTTATTGAATCTTGATATCGTCGCGAAGCGCCTTGACGAGCACATCATCCAGAATCTTACTTCTTGTCAAAAGATCCTGTTTGTTTTTGCGCATCAAGGCCAAGTGCTTTTCCAATATATCAATATTTTTTGACATGTTTTTCATAAAGGTCATGTCGGTTTTTTTATACTCGGCTTTGACAATATTAAGATTCCCCATATATGTCTCTTCTTTATATTTTAAAATTTCTCCCAACTTTATTTTATAAAAATTCAATATCGCAACAACACCATCAATGAAAGATACCCGAGCGGCTTCGTATTGGGCGACAGTATTAGATTCTTCTTTATATCTATCGCTATTCTGTTGCCCTTTTGCCTTCAGCTCTTCCATCAGATGCAAGGATTCATCTTTCTTCCCTATCACCATAGAATTTCTCACCGCGTAGCTGCGCAGTGCTTCCAAAACATAAACCGTCGTTCGAATGAGTCCCTCGACATTCTCACTGTCTTTCTTTTCCAGTTGGACCTGATTGTCCTTGATGATCGAACGGAGCCGGGACAGATTTTTATTCAGGTCCGGATCTTTTGTGGCCGCAAGCAGTTTATCCAGCTCCTGCAACGGATTTTCCCCGGTAATGACGATGCTGCCCTGTTTGCCCAGATGATCCCATTCCGACATCAACTCCTGTCGCCGGCCGCCATCCGGTGTATTGATGCCCGACAGCACCAGGCGCACGCCCATATCCTTGGTGGCTGTGGCCCCCTGGTCGCTAAAATACGCGATCTCCTCGCGACGGCCGGGCATGATCTCCCCCTCGCTGCTGGAAAAGGAACCGCCCTTGCGGAGGAAGCCGCCCGCCGAGCCATGCAGCCGGCTGCCCACCGTGAAATGGAAGGTATCAAGCACCATCTCCGCCACATTGCCGGCGATGTCGTACAGCCCCAAAGGGTTGGGTTTGCGCGAACCAACCCCGAGCGGCTGATCGAAGATCCTCGCCGCCCCTTCCGCCCGGTACACAGCATAATCCCCAAGCGACGTTCCATGGTCCATCGGAAAGAAGTCTTCCTGCTTCATGGTTTCATCCGGCACCCGGTTGCCGCCGCGCGCGGCGTATTCCCACTCGGCTTCGGTCGGCATACGCAGATAGCCGACATTTTTGGTGTCGTTTTGGAAATGCGGCAGGCTGGCCGGCGCATTTTTGAGCAACCACTCGGTATAGCGCCGGGAAAAATCAATGGCGTCGAACCAGGAAATATTGGTCTTCGGCAGCGTGTCCGCCTCGGTTATGGGACCGGCCGGACAGGTGCCTTCCATCACGGCCTTCCATTGCAGGGCCGTGACCTCGTATTTCCCGATGAAGTAATAATTATAGGTCACGCCCTGCGACGTTGCCAGGAGCCCCCGCCATTGTTCAGGCAGGTCGGCCCGGGTAAAGGGTCCGGCTATGGCCGATTGGTACCGCTGCTCGTAGTATTCCATACCGGCCGGCCGATCGCATTTTTCGCAACCCATTGACAATGGTCGGTCCCATAAAAGGCCTTGGGAAGGGATTTCCACGGCTTTGAACACCATGTGCAAATCGCACGGCATGGGCAGGATGATGTCGTCCGGAGCCGGGTTGGGATTAAAGGTCTGCTCCGGACGCACTTGCTCCGTGCTGCTTTTTAACCCTCCGGAAAAGACCGGGGACGGCATAGCCACCACGACAAGCAGGCACAGGGCAATCCAACGAAGCACCATGGCGTTTCTCCAAAAACGAAAGATTCAAAGTTCCCGCAACACTTCCGAGGGGTCGATGCGCGCGGCCCGCACCGAAGCCTGAACGGACGCCAGCAGGGAAAGCAAGACAACAAGACCGAACGTCAGCAGCAGATGAGTCAGGGGCAGGCGGCACACAACCTCCCCATAGAGCGCATCCGAAAATAACGCGTCGATGGCCAGCCCAATGGCGGCGTAGGCGGCGACAGCCAGCAGGGAGCCGCAGACCGCCGTCAGCAACGATTGGACAATGGGAAAGAGCCGCACGGCCGCGCTCGTAAATCCCAACAACCGGATCATGGCCAGATATTTGTCCTTGCGCCGCACCGAGGCCATGACGCTGCTGGCTGTCGAGGCCATAAATCCCGCGCCGGCGCTGGCGGCAATCAAGGCGAAAATAAGCGTCAGCGAATGATCGAGCCCCTGCACGGCCTGAATCTCCCGAGCCCTGGTCACCACTTCGATGCCTTTGCCCGTCAGATAATCCCGCAACGGGGCCACGCTTTCCATATCCCGGGCGTACAGACGAAAGCCGCTGTACTGCCTGGGGGCGTCCCCCGGCGCGTCGCCGGAAAATCCCCGGGACGGGACGGCAATGCCGTCGCGGTAGCATTCGGCCGCCTCAAGCAGGGACAATTCCAGGAAAGCCACATCCTTGTCCTCCGCCTCAAGCGGCAGGACGGAAACGACCGTCAGCGGCAGGGAAACCGACTCCAGCTTGCCGCTGGCCAGCCGCCGGCCAAGACTGCCCACGATCGGATCGCCCGCCTTGACGTCGAGCTTGCGCGCGGCGGAGGCCGAAAGCACCACCTGATCGCCGGTCGGGATCGGGGCATGGTGTTGTTCCAGCAGCGGATCGCCGGCCGCCGTCGGCTCCATATCCGCCGCCACCCGTTTGCCGCCGGCACTGCCCGGACGTTCGAACTGCATGGTCGCCGCGATGTCGCGGGTACGCGGAATGACGAAGGCGACTTCCGGACGTTCTTTCAGTTTTTCGATCCAGGCCAGACTGTACCCGCTGCCGCTGCCCGTCGGCAGCACGGTCAGGATGGTCGGATCCCGCAAAAGCCGTTCCTTGAGCGCATTGACCACGCCGTAGCGCACGCCGGCCAAAACCAAAAGCGGCACCAGGATGCTGGCCAGGGACAAGACGGCGCAGGCAGACATGAGCCGCTCATGTAAAAAATCCCGCAGGGCCAGATGGGAAGCGATCAGCAGACCACGCACGGCAGGGCTTACTCCTCAAGGACGGCAACCACGGAGCCGTCCTCCTGCGGATCGACCCGCATGTGAAATTCCCGAAGGCCGGCCGCCCGTACGATCTCCGGCGCATGGGTCACAAGCACCAACGTCACCGCGTAATCCGCGACAGCTCCGAGTAAAAGCTCCATCACCGCGCCGGCGTGCAACGGATCAAGGGCCGCCGTGGGTTCATCGGCCAAAAGGACCGCCGGCCCGGAAGCCAGAGCCCGGCCGATGGCCACCCGCTGCCGTTCGCCAATGGACAAGGTATCCGGCCGGGACCGCAGCAAACGCTCGACGCCAAGGCTGCGGGCAATGCGCTCCACATGCTCCCGCCGATCCGGCCGGTTGAGAGCCCGGGCGGAGAGTTCCATATTTTCGTAGACCGAGAGGAACGGCAAAAGACCGCCGGTTTGCAGGACGTAGCCCATATGGCGCTGGCGCAACCCCGCCAGACGATCCCGCTGTCCGTCGCGCCAGCAGGCCCCCACATCCGCCTCGGTCTGGCCCGGCGGAGCAAAGACAAAGCGGTCGACGCGATCCGGACGCAGGACCATGCCGAGCAAATCGAGCGCCGTGCTCTTGCCGCAACCGCTGGCCCCGGTGATGGCGATTTTCTCGCCGACCGGAATGTCCAGCCGGGACACGCGCAGGCTGTAGCCGGGCCCGGTCGCCCGGGTCAACAGCAGGTCGCGGATGGAATAAAGGGGTTGCTCGCCGTGCGCCATACCTGTTCCGATCCGCCTCTCCGGGCATCGCCGGAAGGATTTCACGTGTTCGCCGACGCGCCGCCTAAGGAAGGGCCGTCAAAGGCACCCGATACACCCAGTCGCCAGGATTGGAGGAACCAAAGCTTTCCCAATTCGCCCGGTCCTTGTCGTATTCGTCGTACCGGGCAATCCGCGATTGCAGGCGGTTTATGAACTGGGTCTGCTCACCGACGCTCTTGTTGTACCAATCGGCCTCGGTCATCCCCAGGACGTCGCTTTTATACGGCAGGCCTTCCAGGTACTCCCCAAGCATGCCGGTCTGGGCCAGATTGAGCCCCGGCGCGCTGCTAAACCGGGAAGGGTCCCGGGTCAGTTGGGCGGCGGCCGAGACGATATTCTGGAAAAAACCGGAAGAACCAAGGCGCTGGGAATTTATCGCCTCGTCCAGAATGATTTTGAGGCGCTTGGACAGGTCGCTCAACTGATTCTTGGTCAAAAGCACCGCCGGATAGGCCGTCAGGGGCGGATTGGTGCGGCTGTTGGCCAGGGACGTGAGATCGGTGTCGGAGACCCAGGCGTTGACGACGCTCGGGGCCTGATTTTGCCGTTTTGCCCCCAAAAACTCCAATTGCATGGCATAGCCGCTGATTTCCGCCAACTGCCGGGCCCGTTCCTCCGGTGTCCGGGCTGCCGGTTCCGCCTTGGGTTTGACCAGCATTTTCCCTTCCGCCGTGGCCGTGACCAACCCCAGATAACCCTGGGCCAGGGTCTTGCCGATGCGGTCGAACTGCGCGGCGCCCTGCTGGGGCGTCGCCGCATCGATGCCCAGATAACTGACCGTCCCGTCGGCCATCCGGGCCAGATCCTTATAGGCTTTCTCGGCGTACGGCTGGTCCTTCTTGCCGCTGGGCGATTTGACGTGCAGGGCCGTGAGCCAAATGCCGTTGGTACGCAAATAGTCGGCCAGCTCCGTCGGATCCATATGGGTCGATGCGTACTTATCCGTGCCGGGAATCGGGCCGGCATCGCTCACCAGGAGCATGACCCGGGAGGAATAGTTCTTCCAATCGAGGCTATCCACGGCGGTTTTGACCCCGGCCATGGAATCCTCGTCAAACGAATGGCTGGAGGCCGTCGCCTCGCGCACGGCGGCCAGGGCCGTCTCCAGGCTTTTGCGATCCGAGACGGTTTTAAAATCGCTGACAACCTTGCTGGTATATTCAAGACCCGGCGTCGCCGCGGTGCTGTTGCGGAAGGCGACGACGGCGAAGGCCACCCTATCCTTGTGGGGACTTTTCTCCAGGGCGTCGTAAATATTGCGGATAACGGCCAGGGTCTCTTCGATGTAGGGACTCATGGAAATGGTGGTGTCCACGACGCAGGCGATGGCCGTGGAGAGTTCCTGGGGCGTCGGCTTTTTCGCGTCCTGTCCGCCGGCTCCCGCGCCTTTGCCCTTGCCGTCCCCCGTCCCGGGGTCGATAGACGCGACTTCAAGCAGCAAAGCGCCCTGTTTCTCGAACTGACGATCCACATTGAGGACGGGCATCAGATAAAAGCGGTTGCGCGAGACCGCCCCTTCCGCATCCGACGGTTCGGCGGCGACGACCGGGAAATCCGGGGCAACGGGTTGACCTTTTTTCGCGGCCTCAACCGCTCCGAGGTATTGCTCGACCTTGGCGGCCAGAGCATCGTCGGTGCAGGTGGCAACGAGCGCCTCGTGATCCTTGAAAAAGAGCATCGGGCTGCGATTGGCCCGCTCGGTCAACAACATGGTCATGGCCTGGGGCCAGGGCGTCGTCGCGGCCGCGTCGATCCACCCGTCGGCGGCATTGGTCGCCACGCCGACTTCCAGACGGTTGCCCTGTTTGGCGTACACGTACATCGCCGTGAAGGTCTTGAGATCCCGTTTGGCGACAGCCGCCCCCTCTTCCGGGCCGGCGTACAACTGCGCGCCAGGATGGGTGACCACCCGCTCGAACAAGGTCTTTTTGCCTTCCTGCAACAAGGGCTGCCTGTCGGCGGCCTGGGCAACCACGGCCAGCAACAAGACAACAAGCAGCGCGCTGATAAAGCGGAGTATCGCGGGCATGGGCCCCTCCTTTTGGAAGAATTATCGCATGCGGGTCAGGAGTTCCCGGGCCTCGGCAGACCCTTTGTCCGCCTCCTGGCGCAACCAGCCGGTCAGCGCATCCATGCGCTCCTGGGCCTCGCCCTGTCCGGCCGATTTGGCTTTGGCATACCACCGCCACGCCTGTTCCGGGTCTTTCTGGATGGTGCCGCTTGGGGTCGTATCGGTCGGGTCGTAAAACCGGGCCAGGGGCACCATGGCCTCACCCAGACCGCCTTCGGCCGCCGATCCTAAGAGCAAAAAGGCCGCATCGCGTCCTTCCGGCGTGGCCGGCATGGCCCGACTCAGTTCCAAGGCCTGTTGGGGAGCTCCCTTGTCACGCAAAAACGTCCGGGCCCGCTGGATTGGCGGCACTTCGGGGGGCGTTTCGGTCTTGGCTTCGGCGGCCGGTTCCGGCGCAGGCGGCGTCGGCGCTTCCGTTTTGGCCTCCGGTTCCGGCGCAGGCGCCACCGGTTCCGGTTGTTTTTCCGCAACCGGCGGCGTTTCGGCGGGCGTTGCGCCACGTCCCAGGAAATACCAGCCCGCCGCCCCCAAAAGGACCAGCAGGAGCAGCCCCAACCCGATCCACAGGCCAAGCGGGCGTTTCTCTGCCGCAGACGGCGTGGGCATGTCGGCCAGTTCGACAGCCAGGGGACCGGGGACAACCGGGGGTTCCGGTTGCGGGGGGGGCGGCGGCGTCTCGACAGGCGGCGGAGGCGGTGGCGTGCGGTCCTTTTCCCGAACCACGGACACCCCGCCGCCGCCGCGCATGGGAGAATAGGCGATGTCCATAAGTTCCAGGATGCCGGCGTCCTTGGCTCCGTCAGCCGCGATCAGGGTCAGCCGGTAGGTCTCCAACTGATCGAGCTGATCGACCACGCCGCTGCCGACAAAGAGCAGCCAGGCGTCGCCATCGGCTTGTTCACGGTCCGGAACAAGCTGGGTCTCGGCGTCCTGCCAACCACCGGGGAAAAGGCACTGCCGATCGCTTGAACGGCGCACGGAGAAACGGCACTGTTCCGCCGGAAAGACAATCTTCGACTGGTTGATGCGAAAAATGCCGTGACCGGGCCCGCCGTTCGTATCGTTTTCGTAGGTAATTTTCACGGGGCAACCCTATTGCGCCGGAGCCAGAATCTTGAGGATGGCTCCCAGAATGCTGTTTTGTTCCACATTCAACGTCGACGTGCCGTCAAAATCCACGTTGGCCATGATGCAGGCGACCAGGGCCATAAGCCAGTCCCGGTACCATTGCCGCTCAAGCACGCCCAGTTCGTCGCTTAAACGGGGATAGCCGACAACGGGAGGCGGCGGCGTAAACACGGTGACCCGTTTGCCGCCGACCAAGACCGTCCGCTCCTCGGCGGATTTGGTGCGCGGATTGTAGCTTAACCAATCGACAAAGGCGTTGACGCGGCTGGCCGCCAGGGAGGCCTGTTTCCAGACGACGCGCTCCATGTCGATGTCGGCATAGGCGGCGGCCTTGCGCATGGCCTCTTCCATGTCCTTACGCAAATTCTGCCGTCCTGCCCCCTTGATCAATTCGGACACAAACGCGGCGAATTCGTTGGGCGGCAGACCAAAATACTGTTGCAGGACGGGATCTTCCGAAAGCTCGCGCACCCGCTTGCACCAATAGCTTTCAATCAGCGCGGCAAAGGAGGCGGCCTCATCCCGAAAAACCGGGGTCTGGCCGGCTTCGGCGTCGGCCTGGGGCTCGGGCGGGGCCACCGGGGCATCTCCGAAAATGTCGCGCATCAAATCGTCGGCATCGACCGTCACGCCGACGACCGAGGCAGCCGGAGGACGCGGCGTCGGACTTTGCGATTCCTGCAACTGCATCTGCCGTCTGGCCTCGTAATACATGGCATGCAGGTCGTGGTCCTGCACGCACAGGCCGCGCAGGAACTCGCCAAACCGTTGCCGTTGGATCATGCCGGCAAACAGCCTGACCAGTTGCTGCCCGAGCAGTTCCTTTTGCCGGCGCTCGGCTTCCTTGTCGTCACTTTTCCAGTAGGCCCGGAATCTGGCGGCCAACCGATCCTGGCGTTCCACCAGGGAGGTCTCAATCTGTTGCCGCTTGAGCCCCGGATTGCAGACGGGACGCAACTTCTCGCGCAAAAGGCCGATGCCGCCGTCGTTAAGCTCCATCAGCGCCGCCCAGGACGCCTCCGGAGCCTCGAAATGTTCCCGCACCACGGGACTGTGGCAAAATGCGTCCCGCAAGGCCGCCACATACGGCTCCTTCTGGTCGCGCACGCCGATTTCCCGTTTTGCGGCGTCATAGTCCAAAATCTTATCGAAAATATAGTTGGGATTGCGCAGCAGGAAAATATTGTTGAATTTCTTTTCCCCATCCCAATCGTTGGGCCAGTCGTATTGCTTGCCGAAGAAATCCAGAAGCGACGCCTGCAATCGCGTATCCCACCGCCGGACCACGGAATCCTCGCCCACCTTCTCGTCAAATTCCACATCGGACTTGGTCAGGACAAAATACAGGGAAATGGGTTTGCCCTTGCGGCGCTCCGGGGTTTCTCCGTGGGTGGACAAAATCCAGTCGTTAATCACGCCCGGCAGATCCTGCACTTCCTGGTTGCTCGGCCCGATGCACAGCAGCATGCTGGTCAGCTCCCGCTCGGCGCAATAGCGCTGGAAGAGGTAGGCCACCTTGCCACGCAAAAACATCTGCCGCAGCATGTCCGGAGCGCGCAGCTCCCGCCGGATGTCCGCAAACTGGTAGCGGGCCCGATACCCCGGGAAATCGAGCAAATCCGTATGCTCGTAATAGTCGTCGGGCTTATCCCGCATGACGATGGTCAATTCCGCCGTCAACGCCGTAACGACCGCCCGGGGCAACAGGGCACGCACGCCATTGGGCGCGGCCACTTCGATGCAGTCGCTTTGATCGTTGTCATTGAGCCCGGCCAGCATATCCACGTCGATAATGCTTTTTTCCCGGGGAATCAGGGCGAGTAAGGGACAAAAGGCCAAATCCGCATGGCCAAGCCGCTCAAGGCCGGCGACCAGGAGGTCAAACGCCCGGTCAAACGGCTCGACCTGATCCCAGATCAGGCTATAGAGTTGGCAGCGGTCGGCCAGGGCCAGCCGGGGCCCGATCTCCAGGGCGCGGGTCCAATACGTCCGCCCCAATTCCTGGACCCGCGGCTTGGCCTTGAAGTTCTTGGTCAGATATTCCTGAAGCTCTTCAAAATCGTCCAGCGTGACGCGCTCCGGCCCCGGCTGGACTTTTTTCTCCAGGACATTGAGGGCGGCGGTGATGGCTTTGCCGTCCGGCTCGTCCTCGTGCTCGCAGTCCGCGTAATAGGTATTGGCAAAAATCTTGACCAGATCGGTTTCCGAAAGCAGCCGGATTTGGACCGGAAATCCGGCCGGTGGAGGCGTCGCCGGCCGGGTCATGGTGAAACGCGTCACCAGACCGGTGGACTCCTTGCCCCCGGGAGGATTGATTTCGCTTATGAAATCATGCAGCTCCCCGGAAAAATCGGCCATCAGCCGGCCCGCCGCATCGCGGGCCAGGGCGGAAATCAGATAGGACTTGCCCGCCTGACTCGGTCCGAAGACGCCGGCGCACATCTTGCGCACCGAGGCGACCCGGCACCGTTGGAAAAAACGGCCGCTGCGACGCAATTCGGCCAGAAGGCCATCGTGCTCCCCCCGCACCAGATCCCGGTTCTCCCGGACCCAGTCCGCAGCCTGCCGGACAACGTCGGCCAGGGCCTCACAACGACTCGCCAACGCGGCGTTTTGGTCTGCTTCCATGACTTCTCCGATCCCCTAAACGGCGTGATACACAATGCCGGTATCCAGCCAATAGCCTTCATCCAGCGGCAGGGTTTGCAGGCGCACCTCGACATCCCGACGGTTGATGCCGCCGCCGGCCCGATCGGTGATCTCCTTGATTTCCAGTTCCCCCTCATCCCGCTGGACGTCGCCCGTATCCTCGATCTCAACCAGCCGGTAATACAGGGACAGGGTATAGGGGAGCTTGCCGGCGGCCTTGCGGCGGGCGTCTTCTGTCGCGAAATCGATCATGTAAAACCGCGTCGTGGTCCATCGGTCCACATCGAGCTGGCGGAAACCGACGGTGATCGGACCGCCGAACATGACGTCCCGCGTCAACTCCTGCTCCTTGTTGTCATCCACATCGACGGTCAGCCAGACCTTGTCCTTTTTGAGCTGTCCGGTCTGCATCTCCATCTCCCCGATAAACCGGGCCGTCGATTTGAGCGTCAGACTCGTGGTGTCAAAGGAGAAGCCTTCCAGATGGCCTTCGGCCAGGGCGCACAGAATGGCCCCGACCACAACCGTGGTTTTGGGATCGGTAATATTGCCGAAGGGATCGGCAAACGGATACCACGGCCCCACCCGGTACTGGCACATGGGGATCACCCGGGAAGGCGGCGTCGGCAACTTGCCGTAGACCGTGGAAATGATCGCCGGCCAGATGCTGGGCCGCCCGGTCAACAGCAGGACGTCGCAGTCATAGACCTGGATGACCTCGCACAGATTGGCCAACGGCCGGCCGATGGATTCCCGGATGGTCCGGTCGATCTGGCGCGGATCAATGCGGATTTCGACATCCATAAGCGAAAATCCGGAGCCCGGAGCCAGCCGTTCGACCCCTTTCTCGACATAATCAATCACGGACTGACTGGGCCAGGGATGCACGCACAGTTCCGGAGCGGCCGTCTCGCCGGACGGCGTTTCTGCGGTCGGTTCCCCGGCCGGCGCTTCCGGCGAAGCCACAACCGGACTGCGGAAAAAATCCCCGATTTTGCAACTAATGCCGCCGGTTCCCGCCAGCAAGTCCGCTTTTTCGTAGACTGCGAGCAGGGAAAGGGCAATCGGCGCGGCCACTTGCCGCACAAAAAGCGCCCGATGGTTGCGATCCTGTTGGGATTTGTCCATACCCTCCCGACCGAAAAGCTGGGCCAGCACGGCCTTGCCGTCGCGTACGCCCCGACTGGCCGCCGCATCGCCTATGGCCGGCAACACATGCTGGATGACCACATCGCGCAGGATGTCGTCACCGGCAATGCTGAACCCGTCGCGGAATTCAATTTTGGGCCGGATGCGGGTGCTTGACCCCGTATCGCTGTCGAGCACAAAGGTGGTGATGGACAAATCCGTGGTGCCGCCGCCGATGTCGATGGTCGCGATACGCAGAGAGGGATGCGGCCCGGCCTCTTCCCGGACCTTGCCGGCCAGTCCGAACAGATGATGGGCGTCGCCATGGAATTTACGGGTCAGTTCGTTAAACAGGTAGACGATCTGGGTGCAGGTGGCCTCGTCCCAATTGCAGCGCACCTGGGGATTGAGCCGGTAGTCCGACTGACCGGGCAGATGGCGTTGCCGTTCGTCGATATAAAAATCCTGCCACCCCAGGGCGTCCCACAGCACCCGCACAGCCCAGGAAACCCAGCGCCGATAGATCCGTTGCTCGGCCACCGGCATCCCCGAGGGCACGGTGAAAATCACCCGGCGCAGCCGGCGCGGCACGTTGGGCAGATCCCGACGCGCCCGTTGGGCCGGCGAATTGATGGTCATCAGGGCCTGGGTCAACACTTCCACCAGCATAAACATCATAAGCGAACTGCGGGTGAACAGGGACTCGAAGGCCACCTCCATATCCTGGGCACGCAGGATGGGATTGCGCTTGAAAAAGGGATCGTCCGCGCACAGAAGGGGCGTGCCTTCCTGGTTGACCCGCCGGGGCAGCAGGCCCTTGGTGACCATGGGCTCCGGGCCGCCCCCGGTATTGTAGCGCCAGCTTTGCTGCCAGGGACGTTCATCCCAAAGATACCGCTTGGGGCTCGACATGCCCGTGGTCCCTTCGGCGCAGACGGCAAACGTCGATAACCGGCAGGCTTCCGGTCCCACCCGGACCGGCGACGGCCAGATAAAGGCCGGGGTGCGCCGGCCGGAACGCCGGGACAGCACGTCGTTGCCGAAGCTGACCTCGGCAAATTCCACGCGGGTCTCGAAGGGATCGACAGAAATCGATTGGGGGTCGCTTAAATCGCGCAGCTGGAGCAGATAGCTGTCGTTGAGATTGGTGATCTTCTGGGGCAGGGTTTCCACAAGAATGCCGCTGGTGCGGGAGTTGCCGATGTCGAGGATGAAGTCCACATCCACAGGATTGTCGCGCTTGGGATTGATCACCTGCACGGCGACATCCTGCATGGCCTCGCGGATCACTTCCAAGACGGTCAGATAATTGGCCAGATATTCCAGGACATAATCCGATTCCTGGTTTTTCTTGCGGGTCTTGTCCAACCACTGGGACCAGATGTCGAAAATCCACTCGTCCACCCAGGCGTTGTTGAGAAACCAGGCATTGTCCCGGACGTGCCAGGCCATGCGGAAGGTGGCGTGGGCCTCGACATCTGTGGGGGACAAAGCGAAATACTGTTCGCCCTGCTCCGGGGGCTCCTCCACGGTGACATCGAAGACGACGACCAGTCGCAGGGTTTCGGGATCGTCCTTGGCGCGCATCAACCGGCAGCGGGCCCAGTTGCTCGGGCCCAGCTCAAACCGGCTGCCGCCGTCCGGCCATTTCTGGTCCCGCGTGCGCAGGATCGGAATGGGCAGCCACTGATCGAGCCAGATGTCGATGCACTTTTTGGCCTTCACCTCATAGTCGTAGTCGCAGGCCTTGCCCGAGGTCATATCCACAAAACAACCGTCTTCGTCCTGGGCCAGACAATACAGCAGATTCTGATGCCGCCCCTGTTCCTGGCCATCCTGACGCCGTTCCTCACGGAAATACCGGGTCAGTTTTTCCACGCGGGGCAGATCAATGGCGAAATCCAGATATTGAAGACAGCCGCCCGGAATAAGGCTGACCGGCGACTTGTAGACTGGCAATTCCTTCATGGACACCTCTTCAAAAACGATATGGCCCTGGCGCGTACCCCGGCCAGTCACTTCCCATCCTCGCGACAAAACGCTCTCGTTTATTCTCTCGTAATATGAAAATTGGTCTTTCCCGTGATCTTTCCGGTACCCGTTTTATACTCTGTTCCGACACATTGCGTATTCTCGCCGCAGCCCTGGCAGACAATCGGCATGTCCGTTCCCGAATGGCCATCGGTGCAGTGCAGGCTCGTAAAGGAAAACGAGAGTTGTTCCCCGGTCCAGCTGCCCCGCGTGGCCCCGACGCATTCCTTGCCATCCCGCTGGTATTTGTCGATGCGCTTGCCGTTGCCGTTTTCGTCGAAACACAGCCGGATGACCACGTCCGTCCGATCGGTCATGGTCACCACGCCCCGCCAGCACCCTTTCAGAAAATCCACGGTGTGTTTCGAACAGGCGTCCGCATCGATTTTAAACGGATCCCCGGAGCGCGGTTTGGCCGCCGCCTGGGGAATTTCCGGTTTTTCAGGCTGTTTTTCAGGTTGTTTTTTCGCCTCTGGTGCAACCTGCGGTTTTTCCTTGGCCGGCGGCGTTTTTTTGGCCCCCGCCGGGCCGGGGGCGACTTTTTGCGCCGGCGTTTTTTCCGGTTGATTCTTTTCCGGCTGCTGGGGATCAGGCGTTTTCCCCGTTTTGGGCAGGAAATCGCCCGGCGTCATCGGTCGGGCCGGCACCAGCACGGCCGTCCCCGGCGGCACAGGGATCTGGCGTCCCTGGGAATCGGTCACCGTCCCGCCCTTGGGCAGCACGACTTCCTGGCCCGGCGTCAGGGGCACCGGACGTTTGGCGTCATCGCGCACTACCGCATCGGGGGCCACTTCGATCGTCTTGCCGGTTTCCGGAGCGCCCGGAACGGTTTTGCCCGGCACGGCGACGCCCTTATTCTCCAGAGGCGTCGTTGCTCCAGGCTGCACCGGCACGACCGTGGTTTTATCCGCCGGCACCGTTTTCCCTGGCACGACCTTGTCCTTGTCCACGGGAACCGTCGTTCCAGGCGCCGGGGACAGCCCCTTGCCCGGCTCCACAGGAACCACCGCGCCACCCGGAACCGGAATGACCGTGTCCGTATTGGCGCCGGGCACGACCACACTCCTGCCTTGCCCGTCCTGGGCAGCGCCCGTCGCACTGCCGGGAACCGGGGTCACCACCGTGCCGCCCGCCCCGGGCACAACGATCGTCCCGCCATTGCCACCGTACGTGACGCCACCGCCCTGGGGCACCACAACCGTGTTGCTGCCCGGCGTGGTGGATTCCGGCCGGGGCTCTTCCGTATTCGAACGGTTTTGCAACGGCTCCGGCGCGTCGCCGCACAGGCCCTGGGTCGTAAAAAGCCCCCAGGCGATAAAAAACAGCACCATCCGCCGCCAATTCCCCCGCTGTGTCGCCATGTGCGCCTCTTTTCCCCGTCTCGGGTTCAAAACTTCGAGAATCGGGCGTTCCACTTCCCTTTCGAGGCCGTGTTGAGCCCTTCGCAGACCGTTCGGTCGCCCTTGCCGACACACTCGACCCGTTGCCCTTCGATCGGGCTGCCCTGGGAACACGGAATCGTGGCGTCGGATTCGATCAGGAGCGAACCGGATTGCCCAAGCGAGGCCCGTGCGCCGGCCGTGCACAATTTTTTCGCGGTTTTCACCGTGATCTGCCCCTTGCCCTCGGCGTCGAAAATGTACTCGACAATGACCGGGTCCTTGGGCGTGGACAAATCCGAGTCGCACCGCCAAACGCCCTGCAAAAAGCCCAGGCTGCTGCCCGGCGCGGCCGTGTCGGGCACCCGCAATTCATTGGGGCGCACCGGCGTCGCCGGCGTCGGGGCCGGCGTTTGCGGACACTGTCCGGCCTTCTCCGTCAACGTCGCCAAAAGCGCGTCGCGTTCGGCCTGCAATTGCTTGCCACGCGCGAGCGCCGCCTCCAGATCGCCGGAAGAAGCGCCGGGCGCTGTCGCAACCGGGACGGAGGCAGGGAAAAAGGCCTGCCACCGGGACGTCAGATCACCCCAGAAAAACCACAACAGCCCCAACAAGGCCAAAAGGGCGAGCAACAAGCACAGCCACAACAGCCAGCCGCCAACCGGCGTCGCCGGGCGCGACGGCGCGGCGCGAGGGCCAACGGACGCGGCAGCGACAACGGGTGGCGCAGCAGGAACGGCCGCCCTTGGCGTGGGTTCGGTCGGCGGCGGCGAAGGCGGCGTCGGGCGAGGCGCTGCCATGCCCAGCCGGCTCAAATCCTGGGGTTTGGCCCCGGAGGTCGGCGGCCCGAATCCCCAACAGACCAGAACCGGCTGTTCACCCACGAGATAGATACAGTCCTCGCTTGGGTATTGCAGGGCCAGTTCCAGGATATGGCCGGCCATGACCCGGTTGCTGTCGCCGGTATTTTTCAGGTGCTGGGTCTGGGTCAGGATGTCCGCCGCCATTTTGACCAAAATGGCCCGGACCTGCTCCTGTTTCTCCACAGGCAGATCGACCATTTTAACCGGCGTTCCCTGGACCGGCGAATACCAATCGACAATATCCCGCCCCGGATCGAACACCGGTTCCGCAAAAAGCAGGACATGGCCGTCGCCCAGTCGGCTGCGAAGGATACTGGCGACCTGATGATAGCAATCCGTCGCCAGCACGCCCTGATAGGCGAGCGGATGCATATTGCCGCGCATTGTCGAAGCGATCATCGTCCCGTTCATGTCGCGTTGCCCTCTGCTGTGCTTTTCTACCGGGAAAAAGAAACCTGAATGCCCTGGGACCGCAGATAGGCCGCGAGATCCCCGGCCCCAAGGGCCACGCTCGTCTGGCGATAGGATTTTTCGTCTTCGACAATGTAGGTGTTGATGCCGATGACGCAGCCTTTGGCATTCAGCAAGGGACCGCCGCTATTGCCATGCGAGGTGACGGCGGTATGCAGGATTTCGGGCGGCGTGGTCTCATGCACGACGTTGACGACGCCCTCGCTGTAAACGGCCTCGGGCACGGAGGTCAGATCGCCGTTCATGAGATTTTTAAATTTGGGATCTTCCAGACTGAGCGTCCCCGGGAACCCCCAGGTGCCGACCTTTTCGGTCTTGTGGATCGTGCCGCAAAGCGGCAACGGCTTGGCTGTGGCTTGTTGGGCATCCACCCGGATAATGGCGTAATCCCTGCCATCCTGATCCGTGGCGGCGATGACCTTGCCGGGCAACGGCCGGGTGAGCCCCTTGCTTATTACGGCCACTTCCGTGGAATTGCCGGCCACATGGTGGTTGGTGACGACGATGTCCGGGGTCACAAAAAATCCCGTTCCCATGCTCGCTGTCGGCTCCGGAACCAGGATCAACACCGTTGCCGCCTCAAATGCGGCGGCATCCTGTTCGGCGTTGCCTGTCCCCGGCGGCACTGCGGCGGCCGTCGGGGCGGGGGTCGCGGCAGGCAGGGCCAAGGCCTTGGCTATGGCGCAGGGCTCGGCGTCAAGCAGGGGTTTTAATCGGGCGATTTCCTCTTCCAGGGCCTTGTTGGCGGCCTGGACAGCGGCAAGCGAGACCGCATCGCCCGCAGCCGGGGCGTCGGCCGGTCCGGCCAGGGCGGCACGCCCGGAAACGCACGTGACCAGAGCTGTCACCAGGACAAGGACACGAAGCGCCGGGCCGGCGGCGTGCGACAGCCGGCGCAGGGCGACAACGACCATCAGGGGAAATTGGGCTGACATGCGGGGCACCTGTCGTTAAAGGACCTGAAAGAGCCCGGAGCCCTTCAAACAAGCCCCGGAGAACCAGCGGACCGCGCCAAAACGCAATTCACGAACGCCGTGTTTCCCGACCCCGTCGCGAACGCAGTCGGAAAACACGGCGGCGGACAACGGCCTCAGCCCGTCAACTGATCCAACGTCTTTTGCCGTTTGGCCTGGGCGTCCTCGATTTCCTTTTGCTCGGCCTTGGCATCGTTGACCACGGCCGCGAACTTGGCCTTGTGGGTGCTCATATCGGTCAACTTGTCGCCCGTATCGGCCACGGTGACCTTGGCCGGCGCGGGTTTGGCCTGCACCTGGGCGGGCTGGGTTTCAACCGGCTCGGCCTGCTTTTTCTTGGAAACCTTCGCCTTGGCCTTCTTCGGCGCTTTGGGCTGCGTAACCGGCATGGGTTCGGGTTCCGGCGCGGCCATCACCGGCTCCGGCACAGGACGATTGGCCTTTTTGGCTTCGTCCACAAGGGCGGCCTGATACTGGGCGTCTTTTTGCGCGGCGCTCGCGACTACGGAACCGAGAATCCGGCCGGCCTCGATATTGCCGTTTTTGATCTCTTCATAGCGCTCGTTTAATTCCTGCCGGCTCATGCGCCCGTCTTTAAAGGCGGCGACAGCCATGTCAAACTGCTTGTCATAGCACTGGCGCGCCACTCGGGCGGCGGCGGCGATCCGGTCGAGTCCGGAGATATCGCCGTCAATATCCTGCAGGTAACTGGCCAGACGCTGATTATCGTCTTTGATCTGCTGCTGTTTGGCCACGGCGTAGCCCAGGACTCCGCCGGCCAGACCGCCGGCCAGACCGCCAGCCAACGCGCCCTGAGGCTTGCCGGTTATCAAGGCGCCGGCCAGGGCCCCGACAATGACGCCGGCGGCGACGGAACCGGCCACGGTTTTATTAAATTTTTTCTCTGCTTCACGAAGATCTTGAAGTGGCTGATAACATTCAGGATAATATTTGACGACAGTAATTTGCTGCCCGTACTTGCTGGCGCATCCGCTGACCAGGATGGCCACAAGCATGACGTAGACGACGGATGCAAATGTTCGACTTTTGCGAATTCTCATCCGAGGCGACCCCTTCGATCCTTAGCAGGTTATGGAACTCCGTCCGCGCCCTCAACACCAACCAACGCGTTTCCTGGAGAGTTCCCACACCGTTTGTCCCTCACAATCCCCCCCAAAACGCCGCATTATGCATGCATAGTCCGCCTCCTGTACAAAATTGCGTTTCCACAAAGAAACAAAAAACGTCCCGACAATAGAAAAAATTATTTGGAATTGATCTTAAAAGAAGTGTATATTGTTTTAAAATCCTTCTCTATTGCGGCCGTGTTGTCCCGTAAGGCAGAACACGTCATCACCGCCGCCAGACCATTGCCCATTTCAAAAATATAGACCTCATTCAAAAGGCTCTGACCTTCCAGGGACAAGGCATAGGTAAACTCCGTGACCTCCCTGCCGCCCAAGGTCACCTGCTTTGTTCCGAGCATTTTATAATTGCGGCCAATGGCGCTCAGCCCTTTTTCCAGTGTGCTTTCAAAATCCTCCCGCCAGCCCGGAGCCATTTTGGACATCACGATCGTCACGTTCTCGCGATAGGCATTGGGGCTTTGCTTGTCGTAAAAGGCGACGACGCCCCCCGTGGCGTACGGCTCCCACGTTTTGGGGTATTTGAGCGAATATGTGCCATCCGGGCTGGTATAGGAACTGGTCGAATTTCCCAACCAGAGCCAGCCGGCCACTCCAAAAAATACCAGACAAAGCGCCACAAGAGAAATTCGATTTATTCTTTTTCTACGCATCGCCGTCGATCCCTTCCGAAAACCCGAGAAAAAACCTCGCGAACGCCGCAACGTTCGCCCACGTACACCAGAGGACACGCCATTCCACCCTTTTTTGAACAGAGGCAACATACATCGCCATGCAGGCCATCTTCCAACAAGTCATTCTGTCGATCCCAGGCGATCGCGACGTTGCGCCGACGACAGGCCGCACACAGCCCGCGCCGCGCCCCCCGGACGACACGGCCCAAACCACGCATCGGGCAATTTTATCAAGAAAAGAAATGAGGATGCCCTGGAGACCATTTGAGTGCGATCACTACAAAGGCACCATCACTGGCAAGATAGACGAGTGTTTTCCCCTTTGGCAAGAGCAACTGGGAATATTTATCGTAACATACTTTTCGTGTGTACAATCGAAGAAACGCGACCGCCACGAAAACCCGTATTTCTCCCGGGAGATGCATTCAAACGAGGGGAACACGAACGGCCGTGCTGCACCCTCCGGGTCTTTGCACCGCTATGGACACCCGCGGCCCAACGCAAACAAGTCAGTGCCACTACAGACAGATAACTTGCGTCGCTGCACAGTTTTTCTCACGTTATAACGAGAGACGCAGGGTTTTATCTCCTACACACCGGCAATGAATATTGCCAGCTCCAGGCGGGGAAAATATCAATACCATCTTACTATATTTTCATAATATATTTTATGATGTCACGACTATGGCATATGAGACACTCCTTTCAAGCAGATATCCACAGACGAGACATTTTAATAATTTCGAATACTATATAAAATAATTCATGCAATTTTCTTTAATATATATGTTTACTAATATACACCTCTGACATAAATAAATCAGGCACATTCCAAGACCATCCCGCCAATTTCCTAGACGCTGTTGGCTGTCAGACAAAAAAAAACGGCGTTCCTGATCATCAAGAAAATAAAGAGCATGCCCTGTTTCGTTCACAACGCCATCACTTTGGGAAGGCAATGCTTTCAAATGGCGCCCAATAGGCCGGATGGCGTTGCAAACTGCCCGGTTTCCCCTGCGTACGCAGTTGTTGCATGGCGTGTTGCAAGATGACGGCCGGCTTCTGCCGGCCCGCTTGCAGTCCGGAAATCATGGCTGTGGAGACGGCCTCCGCCGCGTCGGTCACCACCGGCCACTGCGTCGATAAAACCTCTCGGGCTCCGGCGACCAAAAACGCCGACGCCAATCCGGCCAACGGCTCCGCACCGTCCTCGCCCGAGGGCGAGGTCTCGCAGGCGGAGAGAATGACCAAATCCGTATCGAGGGTCATGCCGACCACATCGGAGGCGCGCAATAAGCCGTCATCCGTCGGCGTTCGCTTCCCTTGCTGCGGGCTCAGCACCAGAGCCGGCTCCCCGATATCCTCTCCCTGCACCAACCCATGCGTGGCAAAAAGAAGATACTTGTACCGACCGGCATGGAGCCGATCGAGAACGGCCTGCCGCGTCGCCACCGGCCCGGCCAGGACGTCCTGCTCCCGGTCGGCGGCCGTAAGCCCCAGCAAGGTGGCGACCGTGTTCATTTCCCGACGCGTTTCCGTCAGCGACGGCAGCGCGTCGATATCGCTCACCGAACGCGCCGCAGCGACGAGCACTTCGTCTGCCGGCCGCAAGGACGCCTTGACAACCGGATCGCCAGCCGCCAGCAAAAGCCGGCCCGGCGTCGCCGGCGGCGGGGATTTCCGGTCGAAAACACCGGGATTGATCAGCGCCGGCATGCGGGTGATGGCGAAACGATCCACAAGCCAGGACGGCTCCTGGCCGGCCGTCGGCGGCCGGGTGACCAAAAGGCTCAGAGGCAGCCCGCCGGTGACGCCCAATTGGGCCGTATACAGATGGTGAACGCCGGTCAGGATCGCTTCCATCGGTCCGAAGAGAGAACGGTAGAGGGCGTAAGCCTCTGTTTCGGGAAACGGCACCGCCGCCGGATTCCACTTTTTTGCCCGAAGATCGGCCAGAGCCCGGCGGATGGCCTGGACGCGCTGGCCCAAAACAGCCTGTCCTTCCGGCAGGACCAGCCACTGGCAGGCGTCTTTTTTGATCACAAACAGCTGGGTGCCGTGTTCCAGGGGCAGCCAGACGACAACCGCCTCATCGTCGGCAAGACGCGCCTGCAAGACTTCCGTTTTCACTTCATATTGGACGGAGCCAAACCAGGTCATGTTCATGAAGGCCTTGTCCGCTTGTCCGCCCTTCCCAAAGATGTGCGCATCGAACTTCGTGCCAACCGCCAGGGTGTAATACGGCAGGGGAAGATACATCCGGCGAATGGCTTCCCGACTATGCCCCGGCCGACCGCTGTAGCGGATGGCATCCAAAAGCAGGCCCCGCTGCCGTCGCAACCATAATTCGCCCTCAATGGCCCGTTTCGCCTCGTCGCGATCCTCCTGTCGGATGGCGGGATCGGCCACAAGCACCGCCCGGACCAACAAATTGGCCAGCACTTCGCCCCGACTGGCCGCCTGGGCGTCCACCAGGGCCTGATGCAAAAGATTGCCGTCGAGCCCGCCCGGATTGACCGTCGCCATTTTCCGCAGTGCGGTAAAAAGCGCCTCCAATCCGTCAAGCACCGGCCCGGGCAGCAACGTCTGCCGATGTTGCCCGGGCAACATGGCCGACAGACGCAATTGCTCCAGAGCGGACGTGTAGAAAACGAGCGCATTGCTCTCGAAATAGTGTATCTTCGGCGTGACGACTGCCAGCTCCGCCACGCGGGCAAGCGGATCATCTCCCTGGCCCAGCTCGCGCAAATGGCTGACATAGCCCAGATCGCCCCCGAGAAAAGACCGGCTTCGACGATCGCTGGCCTCCAGCTCCGTAAAACTGACGGCGCGGCTGGCAAACAGACAGCCATATTGCCACTCGACCCGATCCAGTTTTTTCCCAATATCCAGAAGCAATGGGGCGAATTGCACCCGTTCAAACCGAGCCGTCACGGGCATGGATTCCGAAACGGGGGGCAGACCGACCGCGTTGGAAAGCAACGCCGCCCGGGCGTGCGTGGCTTTGGCCTGGGCGGCGGCATTGTGGTCGAGGACCGCCGGATCCGGGATGCGGGTCGGCGGCGAAAGCGGCCCGCTCGGCACGGCAAGCATCTGTTGGTTCAGGCGTTGGGCCTGTTCCCCGGTCAACGCCGGCACCTGCGAAAAGCCCAGGGCCTTCACCGTCGCCGTGGCGGCCTCCAGCGGCTTATTTTGCGCCAAGAGTGCGCGACCAAGGGCCCGATTGAGCCGCAAGACCAGACTGTGGGCAGGCGGCAGGCCGGCAACCGCCTCCAGGCCGTCCCGAGCCGCCGCCACGGCCGCTGCGGCATCGCCCATCCGGCAAGCCCATTCGCTTTGCAGGGCCGCCGCTTCAAGCCATGGACGCGATTGCCGGCCAAGATCAGCAGCAATACGCCCGGCGGCGGTGCGAACGGTCGCCAGGGCCTCGGCAGTCCGGCCTTGCGCCGCCGCCAGTTCGGCCAGGCCAAGCGCCGCCTGCCAGGCCCAGCCGTCCGCCCCGGAACCGCGTTCAAGTTCAAATTGGGCGTAGGAAAGATCAGTTTTGACGGAAAGCAGGTACCCGGCCCGCAATAGACAGGCTCCCCGCAAATAGGCCGCCAGCCCGAGCTCCCGTCGATGTTGCGGCTGGGCGGCGTCACCGTCGCGCAGCATGGCGCTGTCCAACCATTTGCCGGTCAGGTCGGCCACAAGCGACGCCGGCAGATGGCCCGTTATGGAAACCGTGCAATTCGTGCAATCCTTGTCCACCAGGGCCCGCTCCTGTCCCAGGGCGGCCATCGCCCACCACTGCAACAGTTCGCGCATCTTAGCGGACAAACGGTCCGCCGCAGCCATCGGGACATCCTGCGTATCCCGCATGGACAAGGCGTTCCAATCCCTGACCGGCTGCCCTAAAATCCGACTGGCCGCCGTACAAAAAAGCTGTTCGGCAGCCGCATACTCGCCCTTGGCCATGGCGATGGCCCCAAGCAGCGGCTCGTTTTCCGGCAAAGTCCGAGCGACGGATGCGGCGTCCTCCAATTGTTCGGAAACAACCAACACCAGCACCAACCGTTCGAGCCCCTGCCGCAGCGCCGGCGTCAGCGGCGCGGCGCTGGCGATACGGGCGTGTTGGGCGGCAAGCAAGGCATCCCGGGCTTCGACCAGTCGCAAGGCATCTGCGGCGGCCTGGCCCAAGGCCACAAGCGCCGGAATCCGGGACGCGGCATCGTCGGAACGCGTCTGTTGCACGGCCTGCCGGGCGGCTTCCAGCCGGGCGGGCATGGGCGTGTAGGCGACGGGCGGAGACACAGGATTGGGAAGCGTGACGGGAGAAAAGGCCTCGGATCGCCCGAGGGAAACAAGGCATTTGCGCAGTTCCTGCACCACGCCGGGACTGTTGACGAGACCCAACACCGAAAGATGGCCGCCGGTGACAAACCGGACGCCTTTTTCCTCGGTCACCGCACCCGGCCGGGTTTCCAATTTGAGCGCCCGCGACGCGGCGAATTCTTCGGCAAATTGCGGATCGGCCCGGAGATCGTAGCGGCACGCACCGGTCTCTCTGTCCAAAACATACTGCATCGGCCACATGGTCCGATCATCAAACCAGAACCGGCAGCCCGCCACCACCTTTTCCCCCGTCTGGCGCTCGCCGGGGAACTCCAGCCACTCCGGATCCGGATTGGTCTTTTGCACGACAACTGTCGCGGCTTCGCCCGGCCCCAGGGCGACCGACACATCCCAGGTGAAATACAGGGCATCCGGCAGCATGACCGTCGTGGACGCCCGGCAAAGCGGCGCCGCCTCGCCCGTGGGTGCGAGACGCTCGATCGACCAATTCCCGACCTGCACCAGACGATCAGCCGTGGCGTTGCGAGGACAACCGAGGAAACCGGCCAGCAATCCCAACACACTGCAAAGCACTTTCCGGAGCATGCCCGTCCTCGCTGTGCGTTGTTCCCGCCATGCCGGCATATGACTCTGGCAGCCGCCCACCGCAACGCACGGCGACAGACGACCACCCAAAAGAAAAAGGATGCAGGGTTACGACTTCACCTGCAAATGCAGCAGATCAATCGTCTCCTTGGGCGAACCGGCCCGCATGAGACGCTCCAAAAGCACCGGTTTTTCCGGCGTGGCGGAGATGGAAAGCATCTTCGGCGCATTGATGAACTGCTTGACGGCCGTCAACGCACTTTTCGCAAAGTCATCCTGCTGACTGGCAATGGCCGCATCGATGTCGGCAATCAGATTTTTTTTGACTTCCGCAACATCCTTCTGCTGTTTTTTCGCCTCGGACTGCATGATACGTCCGACAAGCGAGGCGTCCGTGTAGGTCACCTTCAGATCGTACAAAATCACTTTGGGATAGGTGAAAAGCAGTCCGGCGGCCTCTTTCGGATCAAGACTGACATTCCCCAACCGCATGCTGACATTGATTTCTCCGGCATCTTTGGCGCCTAGAGAAATATTTTTAATATTCAGCTCGCGTTTTTCCTTGTTGAAGGCATAGTCCATACTAAAATCGCACACGATCTTATCCGTATAGCCCAGATCCGTCAGCGCCTTGGCGTCCTCGCCCAGGGTCGCCAGATTCACCTCGATACCATCGACGGACATCTGTAAGAAGGCCGGCGTGGCCGAATCGGTATCGATCCCGGAAATCGTGATCTTCGCAATATGCGTCTTTTCCGTCGAGCCAACCGGAGCCACCGTCACATCGGATATGACGACCTGCTTGTTGAAAAGATTCGCCGTCACGTCTTTATAGCGGATATCGACGTTGCCGGACATTTTAACGACAACATCGTCCACCTTTTTTGCCGCAACGTTTGACACGTATTTTGTGGCTCCAAAATAGCCGCCAACCAAAACAACAAGAAGTCCAAGACCAATAACAATCTTTTTATTCACAAAAAACTCCTTTCGATTTCGCGCTTCAGAACAAAACAGCCCGACGACGCCTGTCGCCCCCTGCGTCCCGACGCCAAGGACGCCGCAGGCATGGCTTTATTGACCAAATCGCTTCTGGGAAAAGGGCAGAGATCGCCGTCGTCGAAAATGCGTCACTGCCCGATCGGGAAGTAAGCACCAATCTTTCGCGGAACTACACCGCTTCTACGCGCATTGACAAGACCGCCTCTCTACCATCCCAGCCTCTGCCTCCCCATCGAGGGGGGCTGGGGGGAATCATTCCCCCCAGCGGGGCCCGGGGCAGCGCCCCGCCCTCTCTTCCTCCATCCTACTCTTCATCTCTTTCTTCTCCCCCCTCCCTTCCTCCTCCCCCACCTCTACAAA
>Ga0183100_1000440_pt1 | contig 34455 bp, 27 predicted proteins | sample Biomet2_FD_127789 | JGI IMG/M metagenome (GOLD analysis project Ga0183100, IMG submission 127789) | Microbial communities from bioreactor (seeded with anoxic lake sediment) at LBNL, California, USA - Biofuel metagenome 2 | ecosystem: Engineered > Bioreactor > Anaerobic > Unclassified ... | reverse complement strand
TTTAAAAAGTGCGTCATTTTTCTCTTTTGTGGAAAGCTTTAAAAGCTTTTTAGAGCACGATTTAGCTTTTTCTAATAAATTTAATAACGTTTGATTCATTTGTTTTGGCTCCCTTCTTGTGGCATAAACAATGTTCCTACTTTGTTACCATCGAAAATATCGTAGAGTTTTTCAGGATGGCTACCATTCATAATAATGGTGAATATGCCGCATTCTGACGCTATTTTTGCGGCAGCAAATTTGGTTATCATTCCGCCGGTACCGCGATTGCTTCCTGCACCGCCGGCACATTCTAAAATTTCGTCTGTAATTTCATCGATGACATCAATTAATTTAGCGTCGGGGAACTTATGAGGGTCTTTGTCATAAACGCCGTCAATGTCGCTTAAAATAATGAGTAAATCGCAACCAGTTAGTTTAGCGACGACGGCCGATAACGTATCATTATCGCCGAATTCAATCTCTTCGGTTGAAATGGTGTCATTTTCATTAACGATGGGAATAACATCTAAATCAAACAACGTTTCGAAGGTATTTTGAGCGTTTTGTTTTCGCTCAGGATCAGAAAATACATCTTTTGTAAGGAGTATTTGCGCGATGGTTTTGGAGTAGTCGGAAAACATTTTATCGTAAAGATACATGAGCTCGCATTGCCCGACGGCTGCCGCTGCCTGTTTTCCTTTCGTATCTTTCGGCTTTTCACGAAGACCCATGCGACCAACGCCTACACCAATAGCCCCCGAAGAAACTAAAACAATATCTTTTCCGGAATTTTTCAAATCCGATAAAATCTTGATGAGTTTTTCAGTCCGGCGAATGTTGAAAAGTCCGGTTTTATGGGTGAGGGTAGAAGTGCCGATTTTTATGGCAATACGCTTAGCATTTCCAATGGTGGAAAGAGCGGTTTCTATATCCATTTTTCTTCCTCTTTTCTGCTAAATGTTGTAAAATCAGGTTTTTCTCATTTACTAATATCTTCAAAATGATAAGTTGTTGGAATAAAAGAACTTTTTATCATTCATTTTACAAGTTTCTAATACCTATTATTATATAACAATTCATACGATAGCACAATAACTTTTTTATATAGGAATAGTAATTGACTTATGAAAACTTTGCAGTACAATAGTAGAGAACAATTTAAAAATAAGGATAGATATGATGAAAATAGATGCCATAGAAAAGGAATTTGATAAAGAAAAGCTGTCAGGTATTATTGGTCCGCTTATTGTGTGGTATGAAAAATATGCCCGTAGTTTGCCTTGGCGAGAAAATGCGGATCCGTACCCTGTATGGGTGTCGGAAATTATGTTGCAGCAAACCAGAATTTCTGCGGCATTGCCGTATTTTAAAGCGTTTATGGACAGATTACCCACAGTTTCGGATTTGGCGAGCATCGATGACGATGAGCTTCTTAAATTGTGGCAAGGGCTTGGCTATTACAGCCGTGCGCGCCATTTGAAAGAGGCGGCTCAAAAAGTGATGATGGATTTTGATGGTGTCTTTCCTGTTACGTTTGATAAACTGTTGTCTCTGCCGGGGATTGGGCGTTATACAGCGGGGGCTGTGGCATCCATTTGCGGCAATCAGCCGGTAAGCGCAGTTGATGGCAACGTGCTACGCGTTTTGTGCCGTTATCTAAATCTAGAGATTGATGTATTGGATGTTTCTTGCAAAAAAGCGGCCGAGAACGTGTTAAATGAGATCATCTCAAAAGACAAACCCGGTGTATTTAACGAGGCTATTATGGAGCTTGGCGAGACTGTTTGTTTGCCGAATGTGGAGCCAAACTGCCCAATATGCCCTCTTTGTGAAACTTGTTTGGGGTATAAGACAGGGGAGGCTAAAAATTTGCCACTAAGAAAGAAAAAGGCGAAACGAAAACAAGAAAAAAGGATTGTTTTTTTGTTAATGACGGATAGCAAAGTGGCACTTTTACGGAGACCAGACAAAGGGCTTTTAGCGAATCTCTGGGAGCTTCCTAATGTTTTAAGTGAAATTTCAAGTGCTGATGTAGCAGATGTTCTCCATGAAATGGGGGTGGAATCTCTCTCTATCCAGCCGTTAGGGGAGGCAAAACATATTTTTAGCCATATTGAATGGCATATGGTGGGGTATAAGGTTAGGGTAAAAAAAGAGACGGCGGGATTTACATGGGTGACTCGTGAAGAATTGTTGCGAGAATACCCAGTGCCATCAGCTTTGGAATTTTATCTGAAAAAATTTTAGTTTTTTTAAAAATTTTGGGGAAAATGACAAAAAAATGTGTTATAATATTTTAAGAATGAAAGGGAGGCTTTATGATGGATGAAATCCGTGAAATTGCAAGGCGTCTTAAGGAACTTAGAGAATCATGCGGCTATACAACAGAACAGCTAGCTGCGGATATGGGAATTGATGCTGCTGTATATGAGCAGTACGAAGCAGACGGTTGTTCAGATATGCCTATTAGTTTAATTTATCAGATTGCAAATAAGTTTGATGTGGATTTTGCAGAAGTGATAACAGGTGTCTATCCTAAACTGGATACTTACCATGTCGTAAGAGCAGGTGAAGGGAAGAACATTAGCCGTTATCCTGGTTATCAGTTTATGGATTTGGCTTTTCGGTTTCATAAAAAAACCATGCAACCGCTTATCGTGACACTAGATCCTTCTAAAGAACCAGCCCAACTTGTTACACATACAGGGCAGGAGTTTAATTTTGTTTTAGAGGGTAGTATGATAGTTGTATTTAATGGCAAAGAATTTGTTTTGAATGTTGGTGACAGCATTTATTTTAATCCAGTATATCCGCATGGTCAAAAATGTGCTGGTGATAAAGAAACAAAATTTTTAACAGTTGTGACAAAATAACGGTCAGTATAAAAAGGAGATAAAGAACATGCTTTTGGATCGGTATTTACCTCGTATTGAGTTTGATTCATATGAGGACTTTAAAGAAAATTATCAAGTAAATGTACCAGAAAATTTTAATTTTGGGTTTGATATCGTGGACGAATGGGCGAAACAAGAACCAAATAAAATGGCGCTTGTTTGGTGCAATGACCATGATGAAGAAAAAAAATTCACTTTTTCGGATATTAGCCGTTTAAGTAATCGTGCTGCTAATTTTTTTAAGAGTTTGGGTATTAAAAAAGGTTCAGTCGTCATGCTAATTTTAAGGCGCAGGTGGGAATATTGGGTGTGCGCCACAGCACTTCACAAAATTGGTGCGGTTCTAATCCCTGGCTCATTGCAACTTACCAAAAAGGATATTGTCTATCGTGCCAATATGGCAGAGGTTTGTACCATTGTCTGCGTGAATGATGATTTTGTAAAAGCACAGGTAGAAGGGGCTATGGAAGAAACAAATACCCTGAAAAATCGTGTTGTGGTTGTCGATAATTGGGATGGCTGGCTTTGTTTTGAAGAAGAAATTGCAAAGTTTTCAGATGAATTTGAAAGACCAACTGGAGATGAGGCAACACGCTTTGATGATTTAATGGTTGGTTTCTTTACTTCAGGGACGACCGGAATGCCAAAAATGGTTGAGCACAATTTTACTTATCCATTAGGACATATTGTAACGGCAAAATATTGGTTACAAGTACAAGAAAACAAATTACATATGACAGTTTCTGATTCTGGTTGGGGTAAATTTAGTTGGGGTAAGATATATGGTCAATGGATTTGTGGCGCAGTAGTTTTTGGTTATGACATGGATAAGTTTGTACCACAAAACCTTTTAAAAATGCTCACTAAGTATCAAATTTCTACATTTTGTGCACCACCAACTATGTATCGATTTATGCTCCAAGAGGATGTGTCACAGTTTGATTTATCGTGTATTAAACATTACTGCATAGCAGGAGAACCACTTAATCCAGAAGTGTTTAAAAAGTGGCATCAACTTACAGGTCATAAGCTATATGAGGGGTTTGGTCAGACAGAGACAACTGTCATCATCGCGACATTCCAGTGGTTTGATCCCATTCCAGGTTCTACGGGTAAACCATCACCGCTCTATAATGTACAGCTAATAGATGGGGACGATAAACTTTGCCCGGATGGTGAAGAAGGCAGAATTGCTATCACGGATATTGATAAGAAAAAACCAACTGGACTTTTTTCGGGATACTATAAAAATGAAAAGATGACCGAAGATAATTTGGGTGGGCGTTATTACGATACAGGTGACTTAGCATGGCGTGATAGTAATGGATATTATTATTTTGTTGGTCGCAGTGATGATGTCATTAAGTGTTCAGGATATCGCATCGGACCTTTTGAAGTGGAAAGTGCGTTAATTGAGCATCCAGCTGTGGTAGAATGTGCCATAACGGCAGCACCGGATCCTATTCGTGGACAAGTGGTAAAAGCTACGGTGGTACTCGCTAAAGGCTATGAGGCGAGCGATAAACTTGTTAAAGAACTGCAAAACTATGTAAAAAAAGTAACAGCACCATATAAATATCCTCGTATTATTGAGTTTGTCGATGAACTTCCCAAAACATTGGGTGGTAAAATCAAAAGAGCGCTCATAAGAAAACAGGATCACGGAGAAAATGAGGAATAGATAAAGACAGTTGAAAGACGTCATAAAGAAACGACTAAAAATTGAAAATTTTTAGTCGTTTCTTTTCTTTATTTGTGAACGATTTTAATAAAGGAGAGGAAAACTGTGCAATATATTACCATAGAAAACACGAGTCTTCATGTTTCGCAAATTGGTTTGGGGTGCATGAGAATTGCTGGAATTTCAGAACCTAAGCGAGAAACTCTTATAAAGACAGCCTTGAATCAAGGTATTAATTTTTTTGACCATGCCGATATTTATGGTGGGGGAGAATCGGAAATAGCGTTTGCTAAGGCTTTTGGAAAATGCGAGGACACACGCGAAAAGGTGATATTACAGTCCAAATGTGGCATTCGAAAAGGATTTTATGATTTATCAAAAGAACATATTTTGTCTTCCGTAGATGGAATATTAGGTCGTCTAAAAACAGATTATTTGGACATTCTTCTTTTGCACAGACCAGATGCTTTGGTAGAACCACAGGAAGTGGCAGAAGCGTTTTCTATACTGCATCAAAGCGGAAAAGTGCATTATTTTGGTGTGTCTAACCACAACCCCATGCAAATTGAACTTTTGCAAAAATACTGTGAACAAAAAATCATCATTGATCAGTTGCAACTTTCTATTACCAATAATTCGATGATACGAGCAGGTCTTAATGTCAATATGGAAAATGACGAGGCGGTCAATCGTGATGGCAGCGTACTGGATTATAGTAGACTTCATGGGATAACGGTCCAGCCATGGTCACCATTTCAATATGGCATGTTTAGTGGCACATTTTTGGATTGTGAAACGTTTCCTGAGCTAAATGATACTTTGGAAAATGTGGCAAAGAAATACCATACGAGTAAAAATGCAACGACCATTGCTTGGATACTCCGCCACCCTGCCCATATGCAGCCGATTGTGGGTACTACCAATCAAGAAAGACTCATAGAAATATGTCAAGCGACGGATATGTGTTTAAATCGAGAAGATTGGTACAAAATATACAAAGCAACAGGGTGCATGTTGCCATAATTTTTTCATAAAAGAGCGTGCAATTTTTTTAAAATATGCTATAATGGAGTTTGTTTTAAAAAATTAGCCGTGGGAAAGGAATACACATACACTATGAGTTATTTGCGAGGTACGGAATTGGCAGTGGACAAAAAAGCCATTCGTAAGGATTATTTTCAATATTTGTTTCCGACGATTGTTGGACAAGTGGCACACAGTCTGTATTGTTTAGTCAATGTATTTTTTGTTGGCTATGCGCAGGGGAGTCATGGTTTGGCAGTGGTTAACGTCGCGCTACCTATTTTTACAATTTACACAACGATTAGTATTTTGGTAGGCGTCGGAGCGGCAACTACTATTTCAATCAGTCGTGGTGAGGGAAAGTATGATACAAGTGATCGGATTTTTTCCTTGGCTTTTTGGCTAGTAGTGGCTATTGGTTTGCTATTTACTATTTTTGGAACAATTTTTATAAAGCAGGTTGCCTATGGGTTAGGTGCTACACCAAAAATAGTCGATGATGTTGCTAAGTACATATTGCCCATTAATCTTGGCGCTGTATTTTATATGCTATCATCCATGCTACTCGTTATTGTGAGAAGCGATGGGAATCCAAAACTAGTCATGATTGCTTGTACAGTCGGTAACATATGTAATATTATTCTGGATTTCACCTTTATCATTTGGCTTAGATGGGGTGTGTTTGGTGCAGGATTAGCGACGATTTTAGGACCGACTATCGCACTTGTGATTTTATCACTTCATTTCGTTATGAAGTATAACAATGTCCATTTTACAAAGCATTTAATATCACCTAGATTACTGATTCGTATTTTTAAAAACGGAATGGGATCAGGAGTACTCGAGATAACATCTGGCTTTGTTATTTTCTTCTTTAACAATGTGTTGATACGTGTAGGAGGAGAATCGGCAGTGGCTATATTCTCGATTATATCGAATATCGCTTATGTATTAAAAGGTATTTTCAATGGTATGGCACAGGCAGCACAACCGATGGTTAGCGAGAGTTATGGTGCTAAAAAATATGGAAATATGCGAGAGGTAAACCGCTATGCAATTTTGACAGCTATTGGATTTACGCTGGCATTGTATGCTGTTATATGCATATTCCCACATAATATTATCGGAATTTTTGTGAAAGAAAAACAGATTATCGACATGGGAGCACCAGCTATTGTTCTCTACTTTTTGTCCATGCCGTTTACAGCACTTAATACCATACTCATGTATTATTTTCAATCAATTGAACATGTTAGAAGTACCATTATTATTTCAATTATGCGTGGGGTTGGTTTAGTATCCATTTCACTTTTTGTGTTGCCAACTGTATTTGGAATTAATGGCGTTTGGATTTCACTTTTTGTGGCAGAATTTATTACATCAATCGTGTTCTTCCCTATTATGCGCCGAATGAATCGACGCTATTTGGCCCGCATGGTGGTACCACAGAATCAGAATAGGGTCGAACAAATAAAAGCTTAATATAGAATTGTGAGGGTTTCTTATGGCCATGTATGAAATTGAAGACGTAGTAGAAAAGTCCATACGATGTTTGGATAAAAGCAGTTTGCCATCTATGGACATTCGCGACCTAATTTATAATTTGTATGAATTTCAAAAGGATTGGGATGCGGGATTCACGAATTTCCGTGTGCCGAATATTTTGCTTTCCCATCAATACATGTTTGCCTTTCGATTGGAGGAACATCCCTTTTATAAGCAGAACAAAGCGAAATTTGGAAAGATAAAGAAACAGGAATTTGCGTTTTTGGAATTTGATTCTTCGGGCGGATATTGGTGCAAGAATTACCGAAATGAGAAAGGTGAAAAAATTCCGTTTGAAAAGCTTTGCTGTGACATTGGCTCTGTTTTGTGGAGCGAGTTTGTCGCATCGGGAAAAATTAAAGGAGATGGGGCTTTAGCGCCACGGGAGTTGGCTTTTTCCGAGATGATGATGTGTATTGTCAAAGAAGCCGAGAAACAGCACGATGTTAACCTGTTAGCTCTATGGTATTTGGTCTGCTTTTTGCTGACGGATGATGAATTAACCGTGGATTTAGCTGGCGATTTAAAAGAATATTTATGTACACAAAAAGTCTTTGAAGCGGCACAAATGTTAAATGGATTTGAAGTGAGTGACGAGGATTTAGAAGATATGGGAGAGGCTTTTTCAATGTTGTTTTCTCCTTATATTGAATGGAAAAAGGTAACCGACAAAAGTGTGAGTTATATACGAGAAAGAGTTTGCGGTCTATTAAATGATGGTGAGTACTACGAGGCACTAGAGCAAGTGAAAAAAGGGCTGCTGTTAGCGCCAACCGATGGATATTTGCTTTTGTATAGAGCGTGCTCCATTATTATTATGCAGTCTATGTCGCTTTTAAAAAAGAACTTGGTCGATATTGAGCATGAAATGAAAGTGTTGAATCTCCTGTTAAAGTCGGGGATGCCACAAACCGATTTTATTCATTTTTATAAATCGATCGGGTACAGGCTGTTAGGCGATGTGGATAAAACGAAAGACGAATTAAACGAAGTGTTAAGAATCAATCCTGACCATAAAAATGCGAAAAAGTTTTTAGAAAATTTATAAGAGAAAACGGCAAAGAAAGTATCACTTTCTTTGCCGTTTCTTATGCTCATAATAGTTGCTTTTTAACCTTTAATACTGTCATTGCGGCATAATGCAATACATCAAATTGCTTTGGTGCCATTCTATCAAGCAATGCAATATGTTCAGTTTCAAAGCGTTCAATCTGCTGATCTGATAATGAAGCACCGACACCACGGCAAGCTTTTATTCTACCATTCCAGCTTTCTTGAGTAAAGTGAACATTCAAATCAAACATAATTGAGCTTTCAACATCAAAGTATTTGCTATAAATTTCGGGGATGAAAATCTCGTGTCTAAATTCACCCGCTCCTGACCAAACGGGATTGTATTTCAATATCAGTTGTTCGCTTGCACCTGCAATTATATCCTCGTTTGGAAGCCAAGCCATATATAATATAGCTACTCTTCCATTAGGATTCAGCAATGATGCAAGATTAGGTGCCAATATCAAATGATCGAAATAGAAAAAGCACTGACAAGCTGTAATAACATCATAAGTTTTTTCGGGAAAGGATAAGTTTTCAGCAGGAGAAGTAAAAAATTCGATATTCATATTCGCTTCTGCTGACAACCGTTTAGCTTGGGTTATTTGGTTTTCTGAAATGTCCGTTCCGACAAAATTAGCACCATATTTATACATGTTTCTTGGCAACACACCCGTTCCCGTGCCTAAATCAAGCACTTGTTGCCCTCTTGTGCATAACCCGAGTTCATAAATTTTCTCGTAAAATTCAGGTGGATATATATCGCGATATTTTGCATAATCGGAGGAAGTTCTTCCCCAATCAAAGCTTTTTCCTGAATCGATATCTTTTTTTGTTATCATTCGATTACACCTCACTAAATATAAAAGCTGCTATTTTTTATGATTCGTTCTTAATATCATTCATCTATTGACATGGTGCCTAGTTCTGCCCAAGCGGGCAAAAATCCTGATTTTATGGCTACTAATTGAGAATTCGTATGCGACATTGCCGTACCGTAATATGGTAGAATGTTCATTTCCATGATCTTGTTTTTGAGAAGTGTAACCATTGCTGTTCCTATTCCATGTCCCTTATAATCCGGCATAACGTTTATGCCAATTTGCCATATTGTTTTGCTTTCGGTATTGGCGGCTACCATCGCTATAATTTGTCCATTATCTTCTGCAGTGATAGCTATCATATCAGGAGCGATTTCATCAAAAACTAGCGCCTCTTTAAATCTTTGGTCACCTTTAAATTGTAAAATTTCTTGTTCGTTATACCACTTTAATTCAAAACTTTTTAGTACATTATAATTGGGCTCAAATTTCTTTTCCTCTGGGATAAAAAATGGATGGAAGTCTCCTATACATATTCCAAACTGCTTTAAGCCCTCATCCAGTTTTCTCAATGAATAATACTCAGACAACCACTCACCTTTGAAGTCAGTGTAATTTTCTTTTAACCAGTCTATTACTTTAGAATCTTCGCTTCTTGCAACAATTTTATTGTTTATGCAGATTAGTTTAAGTTTACTAATTGCGTCCCATTTGCACGTACGCGCGCCCTCTAACTTTTTATCACAAATAAAGATATTCTTGTCGTTCTTTAAGTCCACAATGGTGCAACATAAATCCGCTGCTAGCTGTTCATACATCATCTTTTTACTATTCAAATGGCATCTCCTCATAATGTCGGCTTACTATTATTCGTTTTCCAATGATTCTTTTGTCACACATCCATAAATAAGCGGCAAAGGCTTTGGTGGAGTATTTCCAATTTCAATTGCTTTTTCAAAGATTGTCTCAGCTTCTGGCAAAACAGATAGACTTGACGTATGTAGTGTGGCAACCACATCACCTTTTTTCACCTCATCACCATAGGTTTTGGAGAAATAGATACCGGCGGTGTAGTCGATGTTGTCCTCTTTTTTATGGCGACCTGCTCCGAGTGTAAGCGAGCATAGCCCAATTTGAGCGGAATCGATTTTCGTAATATATCCATCACGCGATGCAGTTATTTCTTTTTTTATGGGGGCTTCTTTTTTAGATAGCGAAGTGATGTTACCGCCTTGCGCAGAAATCATATCGCAGAATTTTTCGTAAGCTTTGCCGCTATCGATGGTGAGTTCTGCCATTTTCCTGGCATCAACCAATGTTATATTTTTTGACATATGCAAAAGATGGGTGCAAAGTTCTATACATAATAAATAAAGGCGGTCTTTTTGGTTTCCCAATAAAATGGTTTCCGCCTCTTTTACTTCTAAAGCATTTCCCACAGCAAATCCCAGAGGAACGTTCATATCCGTGATGATGGCGGCCACATTTTTATGGTTTTGCGCCCCGATGGCAACCATTGTTTTCGCCAATTCCAAGGCGGTTTCCGTCTCTTTCATAAAAGCACCACTGCCTGTTTTGACGTCTAACAAGATATGTGAGGTACCAGCGGCTAGTTTTTTACTCATAATACTCGAGGCGATGAGGGGGATGCTGTTTACCGTTCCCGTCACATCACGAAGCGCATATAGCTTTTTATCGGCTGGAGCTAAATTTTTGGTTTGGCTTACAATCGCCGCACCAACATGGGCAACAGTATCCATAAACTTTTCTTCCGATAAATTGACCGAAAATCCATCGATGGATTCTAATTTATCAATTGTACCACCGGTAAATCCCAAACCGCGTCCCGACATTTTCGCCATTTTCACCCCGCAAGCGGCTAGGATGGGAGCGATAATAAGCGTGGTTTTATCGCCAATGCCTCCTGTTGAATGTTTATCAACACAAGTGGGGAACGTGTCTGCTAAATTCAGCACATCGCCTGACAAGGCCATATATTTGGTCAAAGTGGCAGTTTCAGAAAAAGTCATACCGCGTAGGCACACGGCCATCAAAAAAGCAGAGACTTGATAGTCGGCAATGCTTTCATCCATCACGCCATTCACAAAAAACTTCCATTCTTCATCAGAAAGCGAAAAGCCCTCTTTTTTTTTATCAATGAGTTCGATGATATTCATTATTTTATCACCTCACCATAAAAAGATACCCCTGGCAATGTATTGGGAATATGAAAGAGGTCCAAAACGGTTTTTCCTATGTCGCAAAAGCAGTCCCGTATACCTAAAGCTACGCCTTGCTTTATTCCGTTACCCATGATGAGCATAGGCGTACATTCGCGAGAATGATCGGTCGATGGCGTAGCGGGGTCACAGCCGTGATCAGCTGTGATAATCAGTGCGTCACTATCCTCCATATTCTCTAGAAATATGGGGAGAAAAGCATCGAATTCCATTAGCGCTTTTTGATAGCCGGCTACGTCATTTCGGTGTCCATACAACATATCAAAATCCACTAAATTGACAAAGCAAAGACCGCTAAAGTCTTTTTTAAGAAGAGATAGAGTCGTGTCCATTCCTTCGTGATTTGAATGGGTAGGATGGCTCTCTGTGATGGATTTTCCACAGAAAATATCAGAAATTTTGCCGACTGAAATGACATCTTTTTTATTTTCATTTAGATAGTCGAGCATATTTTTTCGCGGAGGCTCTAGCGAAAAATCCCGCCTATTTGTTGTGCGGACAAACTTTTCGCCTTCCGTGGTAAATGGACGGGCAATCACGCGCCCAACCCCGTGTTTTCCTGCAAGAATGCCACGAGCGATTCGGCATATGCGATACAATTCTTCTATTGGCACAACATCTTCATGTGCTGCAATTTGAAAGACGCTATCCGCCGAAGTGTAGACAATGAGCTTTTTTGTAGCCATATGTTCTTTTCCAAAATCATCAATGACCTGTGTGCCAGAATAGGGTTTGTTGCACAAAACGCCATAACCGGTTTTTTCGGTAAAGTCATCAAGCACTTCTTTTGGAAATCCGTGTGGATAGGTAGGCAGTGGTTCAGGTGAAAGAATACCGGCGATTTCCCAATGACCGATGGTCGTATCTTTTCCCGCGGATTTTTCGCGCATACGCGCATAAGAGGCAAGAGGCGCATTTGCGCCTTCATAGTAATCCACTAAATTAAAAAGGCCAGCTTTCTGCAAATTAGGTGCAGAAAAGCCGGGGAATAAACTTATGGATTTTAGCGTATTGCTACCTTCGTCACCAAATAAAGTGGCATCTGGCGCATCGCCGATGCCCAAAGAATCTAATACTATTAAAAATACTCGTTTTATCATAGCTTTTACCTCTATTCTGCTAATTCCAAAGCAATCTCTATCATTTGTGTGAAAGATGTTTGTCTCTCTTCGGCTGTGGTTTCTTCTTTTGTGACAAGTGAGTCAGAAATGGTTAAAATCGAGAGAGCATTTTTTCCGGCGCGAGCGGCGTTCATATAAAGAGCGGCCGTTTCCATTTCTACCGCTAAAATGCCCATGTCGCCCCATTTCTGCGGCTTTGGGTATTCTTCGTAAAAACAGTCGGATGTTAATACATTGCCCACCTTAACGGTTAAGTTTTTGTGGGTAGCTATCAGGTTAGCCTTTTGCAATAAAGAGAAACTCGCAATGGGAGCAAATGTACCTGGCAAATCGAAATTTTGCGCATAAGATGAGTTGGTTGAGGCGCCCATAGCAAGAACGACATCATAGATGTGAACGTCCGGACGCATTGCTCCAGCGGACCCAATGCGTATGATGTTATCGACATCATAAAAATGATAGAGCTCATATGAATAGATGCCGATTGAGGGTACGCCCATACCGCTACCTTGCACGGAAACTTTTTTCCCTTTATACGTGCCGGTAAAGCCCAGCATGTTCCGAACCTTATTAAAACATATAACATTTTCTAAATACTGATTGGCAATAAATTCAGCACGCAATGGATCACCTGGCATTAAGACGGTTTTGGCAATATCACCATTTTGTGCACTGTTGTGTGGAGTAGGCATAAAAAATCCTCCTTTTGGATTTGTCTTAAGTTATAATTTTACATGTAAATTTTTCCCTTGAGTGAGGGCATCCATAAATTCTTTTTCGGAAACCACAACCAGCGCTTTTTTACCCAGTTTATGGGCGCGAATGATAAGGGCTATATACCCAAATAATGATGTAACGAAAGCGCTTGAAGCATCGCAAATAATGTCAGTCATTGTATCGATAAGCCCTGCATCAAATCGCCAATTTGCTGTAAATAGTTTGGTGGTGCCAGCTGGCGGTAAATATTTTTGCATATTCATATGAAGAAGGCGGTCGCCGCTAAATTCGAAAATTTCCCAGATTGCGCCGCAGGACAGAGCAAAACAAAAGGCAAAAAAACAAATAAATAGGGGTGATAGTTGTACTTTTGTTCGAGTGCTTTCGTTTAGCACAAAAACCAGCATGAAACCGATTAAGCCGAGTATGACGCCTGAAACGGTGTGGAGCATAACATCCCACCAGGGGAAAATATCATAAAATTTTTTTATTTCGCCTAAAAACTCTGCGCCAAATATGAAAACAATAATGGCAAAAGAGAGAGTAGCCGAAAATTTTAAACGGCTTTTGCTGATTTTCTCAACAGCTTTCGGTATGAAAGTAAGCAGTAAGCCCAAAACTGCCGTAAACATATTGATAAATTTGACTTCTGTATGAATATTTTGTGTATGATGAATGAGCCAGAGAACAACAGGTACAAAAAATTCAATAACAAAAAGCACGCGAATGAAATAAATAATGATGGTTTCCCATTCAAGTTGGTGATTGATTTTCTTTTTCATAATATTCCCCCAAATTCACCGATTTCATTAAAAACTATATGAATAACTAAATTATACCATGACTTTTTATGCAAGTAAAGAAAGCACAAAATTTGCTCATAAGTAATATAAAATAGATAAAGTTGCAGGAATGAAAAAAAATTTATGTTTCATACTAATGCTGAGATTAAAAAGGAGGCATTCATATGAAAAAGAATAAACAAAATAACAGAGGCGAGCAGTTTGAGAAACAAGCGAGCGACGAAATGCATGGTAAAACAATAGCGGCTTATCAAATGTTTCCTCTTATGGATGATAATACGCGCGAAAAAAACACAAATATCGCAATTCCAGCTGATGACGAAGTAGAACAAGCAAAAAAATGGGTTGATGAAAACAAAAAATAAGATTAAACCTAAGGCGCTAAATAGCACCTTAGGTTTTGTTTTTTTGATAGAAGATGCCGCCGCAAGAAGGAGGCATATAGACGAAATTTTCCTCTATGCGGGCATGCCCAATTGATAAAATGCTTGTTGCTTCTTTTATGTGAAACCTTTTTTCTTGATCTGCTAGATTTAAAAGGACCAATATATGGTTTCCTCGTGCATATGATAGCTGTTGTTTGCTGATATTGATAAATTTCATATCACCGTCAAAATCTTCGGAATAATCATGGCGAACTTTTCCCAACTGGCAAAAGAATTCAATCAAATCTTCATCTTCACGTCCCCAGGGATAAAAACGGCGATTATCAGGGTCTGAAAATCCATAAAGTCCTGCTTCATCTCCATAGTAAAGAGAGGGAACGCCAGGCAGAGTATATTGAATAATTGAAGCCAGCATGAACAGATGACGGGCTTTTTGATAACTTTGTTCCGATAACTTGCAGTAAATCTCTTCGGTATTTTCTGAGGAGGACAGATATGTGATAGCACGTGTGGTATCGTGCGTTGAAAGCGGCGTCATCAGATTATTGATAACTGGTTTCGGGTAGTGATCCAAAATTGTCATGATTGACCTGAAAAATTGGTTTGTGTTTTTAGTTTTTATGAGATCCAAAATGGCACTGCGCCATGGATAATTCATCACCCCATCTAATTCATCACCCCATAGATAAGGGCGACGATTGCCATAGCTAATTTTATTAGAAGCATCTTCCCAGACTTCACCGAGCACATAGGCATCCTTTTTTTTCGATTTAATGGAAAGTTTCGCTTGCATTAAAAATTCATCGGGAAGTTCATCGGCAACGTCGAATCTCCAGCCGCTTGCCCCTTTGTTAAGCCAATAGTGCAGGACGCCCTCATCGCCACAGATGAAATTCATATAAGAATTTTCGGTTTCGTTCGTGTTGGGCATATTGTCAAATCCCCACCAACAATCATAGGTTTTTCGGTTATCAGAAAAGGTGTACCATTTGCTATAGGGAGAATCCGCGCTTTGATAAGCACCAGAAGATGAATAATGACCGTCTTTGTTAAAATAAATACTGTCCGCTCCTGTATGGGAAAACACGCCATCCAAAATGATGCCCATTCCTAGTTTTTTTGCTTCAGCACATAGATTTTCAAAGTCTTCTGTCACGCCAAGATAGGGGTCGATTTTAAAATAATCGGCTGTATCATAACGGTGATTTGAGCAGGATTCGAAAATGGGATTTAGATATAATATAGTAATTCCCAGATTTTTTAAATAAGGAAGTTTCTCTAAAATCCCATTAAGAGTACCTCCATAAAAGTCTGCGGCGGCGTAGGGAAAGGTGTTTTTAGGACTATCAGGATATTCGTTTATATCTGAATGAATCGTTCTTTGGTTTCGAGTGATGGCAAATGTGGTGCCCTCTGGTCGATAAAAGCGATCGGGAAAAATTTGATACATAATGCCTTGATGCACGAATTCGCTCCCTTTAAAATCGGCATCATATACGCCAAGTTGCCATTCAGAAAGAAAATTTCCGATTTTGGCTATTTGATCTTCGCCCCTGCCTACGAACAGGACGCCGGTGTCTGTTACAATTTCGAATCGATAAAAATATAAGCCTCTTGTTTCGACAGAAAAAGACGTGTGGTATGTGATAAAATTAACCCCGGTAGAATATGGAAAACAATCTTTTCTCAGAATTTCTTCACCATTGTCGGCACGTAGGATGAAGATGGGTTTAATAAGCGACATTTCACTGGATACTTTTAAAAACAGTGAGATAGTTTGATTTTCTTTTGCAGCACCAAAGGGCGTTTTGCAACACGTGTCCCACGCATCAAAGTAAATGTAGGAAGGCACGATAATTCCCCCTTTCTTTTTGAAAAAGACTTGTTTATATATTCTATGCGATTTTCGCATAAAAATAACAAGAGATTCATATATTATCATAAAAGGCCGTGATATGGTCCTAAAATACATATTTTATAAAGGCGGTAGTAAGGTGGAGTTAATGAACAACAATATCATTGAAGATTTTTTAAAAGGTCAAAATTTCCATGCCTATGAATATTTTGGTTGCCATGAAATAGATGGTAGTTATGTTTTCAGAGTTTGGGCACCTCATGCAAAAGAAGTGTATCTGATAGGAGATTTTTGCAAATGGGATACAAATGAAGCAAGACCCATGGAAAAAATACATGATGAAGGTATTTTTGAGATTTGGGCGAGTGATTTTTCTGCCTATGAAGTTTACAAATACTTCATTATCAATCGAAATGGTACAAAGCACTATAAAGCAGATCCATTTGCCTCGCATGCGGAAACCAGACCGTCAACAGGGTCTAAGGTTTATACGTTGCCAACATACTCCTGGCATGATGACGAGTGGCTAGAAAAACGAAAATTTCAAAATCTTAATCACAGCCCTGTGAATGCTTATGAACTTCATATGGGGTCTTGGCGGACATACCCAGATGGTTCGCCTTTCGATTATCGTGTTTTAGCAAAAGAGCTGACCGTCTATATCAAAGAAATGGGATATACACATGTGGAGTTTATGGCGATTAGCGAATACCCCTATGATAAGTCATGGGGCTATCAGGTCACAGGCTATTTTGCGCCAACATCCCGCTATGGTACACCCGAAGATTTTATGTATCTAGTGGATGAATTACACAAAGAAGGCATTGGAGTACTGCTTGATTGGGTGCCGGCACACTTTCCTAGAGACGCACATGGACTTTTTCGGTTTGACGGTGAGCCGTGCTATGAATATTCGGACATAAGAAAGGGAGAGCATCCGGATTGGGGAACGGTAATTTTTGATTATGGAAAAGGAGCTGTGCAAAGTTTTCTCATATCGAGTGCATTAAATTGGGTTTTAAATTATCATATTGATGGACTGCGCGTGGATGCGGTTGCATCTATGCTGTATTTGGATTATGGTAGGAAAGCTGGAGAATGGGTACCGAATATACACGGCGGAAAAGAAAATTTAGAAGCGATTTCATTCCTGCGAAAACTCAATGGCGCCATTAAACAGGAAAATACCGGTGCCATTATGGTAGCAGAGGAATCAACAGCTTTCCCACGTGTGACGGCTCCCATATCTGACGGTGGATTAGGATTTGATTTCAAATGGAACATGGGTTGGATGCATGACACCATATCGTATATGAAAACTGATTCACTTTTTCGAAGAGGTGTACATAATCAGTTGACATTTAGTTTGACCTATGCATTTTCAGAACATTATGTTTTGGCACTATCACACGATGAAGTGGTACACGGTAAAGGCTCTTTAATTGATAAGATGTCAGGTGAATATGAAATAAAATTCGCTAATTTGCGTTCATATATGGCCTATATGTTTGCTCATCCCGGCAAAAAATTGACGTTTATGGGGAGCGAGTTTGCCCATTTTGCAGAATGGAGTGAGGAAAAAGAGCTAGACTGGTTTTTGCTTGAGTATGATATGCATCGTATGTATCTTAAGTTTAGTAGATCCCTTAACTGGCTCTATAAGGATACGCCGGCACTATGGCAGTGCGATGATAGCTTTAATGGATTTGATTGGATTTCCGGCGATGATAAAGATCAAAACGTGATTTCATTTATACGTTATGATAAGGAAGGAAATGGACTGATTGTTATCTCTCATTTTTCGTCGCCAACACTTGATGATTATTGTATTGGCGTTCCTTACCAAGGGGATTATCAAGAGATATTTTCTACAAACGATGAAGAATTTGGAGGAGAAGGCATTAAAAATGGGATTTGTCATAGCAAAAAAATTCCACTGCATGGCAAAGACTATTCGCTATCTTTAACGCTTCCGCCATATTCTACGATTTATTTTTATAAGAGAGCACCATCACCTGAAGAAAAAATGGAAATAGAGGCACGAAAAGCCTTAAAAAAGAGGGGAAAAGATATTTGACAGCAAATGGGGTGATTACAAAATGAACACAAAAAAAGAAATGATTGCGATGTTATTAGCAGGGGGGCAAGGAAGCCGACTTCATGTTCTAACAAAAGAAATGGCTAAACCTGCCGTTCCTTTTGGAGGAAAATATAGACTGATCGATTTTCCTCTGTCTAACTGCGTCAATTCCGGTATTGATACGGTGGGGGTATTGACGCAATATCAACCGTTGGAATTGAATTCCTATATTGGTAACGGTCAGCCATGGAGTTTGGATCGTATGAATGGCGGCGTATATATTCTGCCACCTTACGTAAGTGACAAAGAGGGAACGTGGTATCAAGGGACAGCAAATGCGATTTACCAAAATATTAATTTTATCGAACAGCAGCACCCTCAATATGTGCTCATCGTATCAGGTGATCATATTTATAAAATGGATTATTCGGAAATGCTGTCCTATCATATTAAAAAACAGGCAGATGCTACCATTGCCGTAATTAACGTTCCAGAGGAAGAAGCAAGCAGATTTGGTATTATGAATACCAATGAAGATGGCAGCATCTATGAATTTGAGGAAAAACCCAAAAGCCCAAAGTCTACCAAGGCCTCTATGGGTGTATATATTTTTAATTGGGAAAAACTAAAACAGTATTTAATAGAGGATGAAAAAGATACGCAAAGTTCCAATGATTTTGGCAAGAATATTATTCCGGCTATGCTTGATAATCACGAAAATATGCAAGCTTATCCGTTTTTTGGTTATTGGAAAGATGTCGGTACAGTCGACAGCCTTTGGGAAGCAAACATGGATTTGCTCAATTCTAAACAGAATATTAATTTGAATAGCGAACAGTGGCATATATTTTCGAGAAATGAACCGCATCCTCCGCATTTTGTGGGAGAGAGGGCACATATAGCAGAATCCATTGTGAGTGAAGGATGCCGCATATACGGCAACATTTGGTACTCTGTCCTGTTTTCAGGTGTAGTTGTTGAAGAGGGTGCCAAGTTAAATTCATCTGTTGTGATGAAAAACACGATAATTCATCAAAACGCAACGATTAAATATGCCATAATTGCCGAAGACGCTGTCATTGAAGAGGGTGCCATTATAGGTGATGATCCCTGCCATTATAGTGATTTATCGGAGTGGGGAATAGCCGTTGTAGGGCGGGGAGCGGTTGTTAAAAAAGGGCAAGTTGTTCATCCGAAAGAGATGATTGAGCCTGCTTGTGATCGATTTTTTAATCGATAAGTAAGAGAAAAAAATATTGAGATAGGAGAATGAGAATGGCGGCAAAAGCAATGTGTATTTTATTTTCGGATCATTATGGTGCCACTCCGATGGAATTAGCAGTTGGCAGAACATTGGCAACAGTTCCATTTGGTGGACGATATAGATTAATTGATTTTATTTTGTCATCTTTGGTTAAAGCCAGAATTTTTAATGTGGGGGTGCTTACTAAGGAACGATACGGTTCTTTAGTTGACCACTTAGGCGGAGGGAAAGATTGGGATTTGGACAGAAAAAAAGGTGGTCTTAAAATCTTGACGCCTTTTGTCAAAGCGGAAAGTGAATTCATACGCAATAGAAATAAAGTCGAGGCTTTGATTTCCATTGCGTCTTATTTAGAAAGCTGTTCAGAAGAGCATGTGATTTTAGCCGACAGCAATTTAGTAATGAATATTGATTTTGAAGGGATGCAACAATTTCATATTGAAAATGATGCGGATATTACGTTGTTGTATCAGGAAAGATCCGATCATAAAACGGATAAATTGTCGATAGGTTGTGATCCAAGCGGAAAAGTCGTTGATGCATATAGTGGACCATCGCGTATAGATGGTATGACCGGCAGCGCTTTTAATGTAGCGATTTTCAAAAAATCGTACCTTCTCTTAATGATTGCCCGCGCGCATACATTTGGTTGGAATAACTTAGAGCGCGATTTTATTACCCGAAATATTCATACGAGGCGCGTGTTTGCTTACCGCCATACAGGGTTTTCCGCGGTGATTAACACGACAGCGGATTATTATAGAGCCAGCATGCAACTGTTAGATGAGAATGTGCGCGAAGAACTGTTCTATTCGGAAACGCCCATTTTAACACGTATTAAAAACAGTGTCCCAACAGTATACGGATTTTCGGGCAAAGTTAAAAATAGTTTAATTGCCGATGGGTGCGAAATTCATGGAAAATTAAACCGGTGTATTGTATTTCGAGATGTCGTTATTAAAGAAGGGGCTGTTCTCAATAACTGTATAATCATGCAGCAATCTGTGATTGAAGAGGGAGCGGAATTAAATTGTATTATTACCGATAAAAACGTTTCTATTTCACAAAAACACATTCTGTTTGGGTATAGTACGTATCCATTCATTATCGCAAAGGGGCAAACGGTTTAAACAAGAAAAAGGTGTTGGAGGTTATTACCATGAAAGTATTGTTGGCGGCAAGTGAGGCGCTTCCTTTTATCAAAGTGGGAGGGTTAGGAGATGTAGCCGGTTCTCTCCCTAAGGCTCTTTTAAAAGAGGGAGTGGATATACGAGTTGTTATTCCTTATCATAGTTCCATGTCACAGGAAATGAAAAATCGATGCACGTATAAAGGAAATGTGAGTTTTTACTTAGGCTGGCGCCAAAGTTATTGCGGCGTATTCACGGCAGAAGAAAATGGTGTAACATATTATTTGATTGATAATGAGCGGTATTTTAAACGTGCCGCTCCCTATGGAGAATATGACGATGGTGAACGATATGCTTATTTTTCAAAGGCTATTTTAGAAATTCTACCTCTCATTGAATTTTATCCGGATATTATCCATGCCAATGATTGGCATACGGGGCTTATTCCTGTGTATTTGGATACGCAATTTAGAAATAGAGAGGGATACCGCTATATTAAGACAGTATTTTCCATACACAATATCGAGTTTCAGGGGAAATTTGGTGTGGAAATTTTGGAAGATGTGATAGGTATTGACAAGTCAAATCGTATGCTACTAGAGTATAATAAATGCTTGAATTGCATGAAAGGCGCTATTGAGTGCGCGAATGTTGTGACGACTGTATCCGAGAATTATGCCCATGAAATTTTAAATCCCTATTTTTCATTTGGTCTCCATGATATATTAAAAAAGAGAGAGTATAAAATAAGGGGCATTATAAACGGTATTGATACAAATTTGTTTAATCCTGAAACGGATTTGTTTATCAAAACAAATTATGGCATCAAAACCCGTGTGAATAAGCGGTTTAACAAGATAGAATTGCAGAGAGATCTTGCTTTGCCTGAAACAGCAGAAGTGCCAATCATCGGCATGGTGGGTAGACTTACCCCACAAAAAGGCATCGACCTTTTAGAGCAGGTAGCGGAAGACATTATAAAAAGTGGTGCACAGCTTGTTATTTTGGGCACGGGATACCCGGAATATGAGAATTTCTTGCATTATTTAGAGTTTGCTCATCATGATCATGTACGTTCGATTATCGATTTTTCACCGGTAATGGCTCAAAGGATTTATGCCGGTGCCGATTTGTTCTTAATGCCCTCTAAAACAGAGCCATGTGGATTATCACAGCTCATTGCGCTTCGCTACGGCACCATTCCCATTGTTCATGCGGTTGGCGGACTTTATGATACGGTTAAGCCGTTTAATGCGGAATCGGGAGAGGGTTGTGGCGTTACATTCCAGTCTTATAATGCATACGACATGTTAGATGCTGTCAATAGGGCTATTGCCATTTGGTCTGATAAAGATCAAAGAAGAAGCATTATGGCAAATGCTATGGAAAAAGACGTATCCTGGGAAAAATCGGCAGAGCAATATATAGAAGTTTATCAGTCTGTTTAAAGACAGACTTTTTTCAAGGCGGAAAGGAAGAGATACATGGCATATACGGCAGACATTTTACAAAAAGAAATCCTACGTATTTTAAAAAATAATTATGGGCATACATCAAGCGAAGCGACATTAAGGCAGACGTATGCTAGTGTTTTAACATTAGTTAATCAGATTTTGGCCGAAAAACGCGGCGATTATTTGAGTAAGCTGAAAGAGAATGACCAAAAGAGAATTTATTATATGTCAATGGAATTTTTGGTGGGGAAATCTCTTAAAAACAATCTTTACAATTTAGGTTTAGAAGAAGCTATGGAAAAGGCTGTTTCCGATTTGGGATTTGATTTAGAAGGAATTTATGACATGGAACCAGACGCCGGACTTGGAAATGGCGGTTTGGGACGGCTTGCCAGTTGCTACATGGATGCGGCTACAACGATGGAATACCCGATTACTGGATTTTCAATCCGCTATGAATTTGGGATTTTTAAACAAAAAATAGTGGACGGTTGGCAAGAAGAATATCCTGATAACTGGTTAGAGCTTGGGTCATATTGGTTAACGCCACGGTCAGATGAAGCGGTGGAGGTGCATTTTGACGGACAAGTCAAAGAAAATTGGGGCGAGAATGGTCTCGAAATCGAATATGTGGATTATACTTGTGTGCGAGCGGTTCCCTATGATTTATATGTGTCAGGACACGATAGTAGCGCGGTTAATGCCTTAAGATTATGGCGCGCAGAAGCTACTGATTTATTTGATATGAACGAGTTTTCTCATGGAAATTATGTGAAATCGATGGAGAGTGATATCAAAGCCCAATCCATTTCCAAAGTATTATATCCCGAAGATGACCACATGGAGGGAAAGTGTTTGAGGCTAAGGCAGCAGTATTTTTTCGTGAGTGCATCACTGCAAAACATTGTGACAGAACACCTACTGCATCACCCCACGCTTGATAATTTATATGAAAAAGTGGTTATTCAGATTAATGATACCCATCCTGCGCTTTGTGTACCAGAACTCATGCGTATTTTGGTAGATGAACATGGCTATGAGTGGGAAAAAGCATGGGATATTACGTGCCGCACATTGGCTTATACAAATCATACGGTCATGAGCGAAGCACTTGAAAGATGGGACATTAATTTCTTCAGAAAGCATCTTCCTCGTATTATGGGAATTATCCAAGAGATTGATAGGCGTTTTACCGATTATATCATTACGAATTTTCCTGAAAAGCGCTCCCAATTAAACCAAATGAATGCGATAATTGATGGTCAGGTACGTATGGCGAATTTGTGTATGATTGCTTGCTTTTCAGTAAACGGAGTGTCTCAGCTTCATACCGATATTTTAAAAAAGAATGTTTTCCATGCGTTTTATGAAATCTTCCCTGAAAAAATGATCAATATTACGAACGGTATTGCGTCAAGACGATGGCTTTGTCAAGGAAATCCGTTATTGTCGACGTATATCAAAGAATTAATTGGAGATGATTTTGAGAAAGATTTATCGGAGCTGAAAAATTTACTTGGTTTTGTGCATAATCGAACAGTGTTAGAAGTGTTAGGGGAAATCAAATATCAAAACAAAAAATTATTAGCCAATTATATGGCTTCGACGAACGGGATTATCGTGGACCCATCCTCTTTATTTGACGTTCAGGTAAAAAGGTTACATGAATATAAAAGGCAACTGATGAATGCACTCCATATTTGTTATCTGTATTTGCAAATCAAGAATCATGGAAAAACGATTTATCCGACTACTTTTATATTTGGAGCAAAAGCTTCTCCCGGCTATTTTATGGCAAAAGAAACGATACGATTTATCTGTGGTCTGGCGGACATAATCAATAAAGACCCTGCGGTAAATGGCATGCTAAAGGTAGTTTTCTTAGCGGATTACCGTGTTTCACTAGCGGAGATGATTTTCCCTGCATCGGAGATAAGCGAACAGATTTCGCAAGCCGGGAAAGAAGCATCAGGAACGGGCAATATGAAAATGATGCTAAATGGTGCGATTACACTCGGTACCATGGATGGAGCGAATATCGAAATCCATGACGCCGTAGGGAAAGATAATATATTTATCTTCGGCATGAATGCTGGGGAGGTGGAAGATTTACAGAGGCGTGGATATGATCCTTTTGAAATTTATCAAAGGAATGAAGATTTAAAAGAAGTCATTGATTTTATGGCGAAGGGTGGAATTGATGGCAAAAATTTCGAATCGATTGTGAGCTATCTGCTTAGAAAAGACACCTACATGTCGCTGGCGGATTTTGAAAGTTTTAAAGTGATGCAAAGCACCGTTAATCAAACCTATATGCATAAGGAAGTGTGGAACGAAAAGTCTCTCATAAATATAGCCAATTCTGGTGTTTTTTCAGCCGATCGCAGTATAGAAGAGTATGTTAAAAAAGTATGGTATCGATAAAAAAAAGGACGCAAATTGCGTCCTTTTTTTATATCATTTTCACTTTTGGCGCCACCATAATTTGCACATCGATTCCTTCTTTTATGCCTTGCTCGGAAAGATAGCGACAAACGGTTTGGTGTGCGATTTGCGGTGTATTATTTTCACAACTAAGATGAGCTAACGTGATTTTTTCGGTTCCACTTTGTACTAAAGAGCAAGCAAAACGTGCGGTATTGTCGTTTGATAAATGTCCAAATTGACCTAAAATACGCTGCTTGAGATAATAAGGATAGCGACCACTCTTAAGCATATCCACATCATGATTGGATTCTAGCAAAACTTCTTTTGATCCCATTATATGATTAATAAGTTCATCGGTTAAATGACCGATGTCCGTAGCAAGGGAGGATTTTTCATTACGCTCATTCCAAAAATTAAAGCCGACAGGGTCAGCCGCATCGTGTGGAATGGAAAAAGGAGCAATGCGGATATCTTGCAAGAAAAATGGGTCATCATTTTGAAAACAATGGATGTTTTCCATAGCAATGTTGCCCAGTGAAAAGCCCATCTTACTCCAGGTTTTACTATTGGCATAGATGGGGATGTTGTATTTTCGAGACAAAATCCCGATGCCTTTGATATGATCGGTATGCTCATGCGTCACAATGATGGCAGAGATTTGCTCACCACTTACACCAGTGCAGTCTAAGGCGGCTTTTACCGCTTTTCCACTGATGCCGCAATCAATCAAGATATGCGTATTTTGTTCGGATAACAAGATGCAGTTACCACTGCTACTACTGGCTAAGGGTGTTAAATGCATGGTTTCATCTCCGATTATAGGTTTACACGTTTTATATCGGCGCCTAGAGCCGAGAGCTTTTTCTCTAAGAATTCATAACCACGGTCTATATGTATAAGGTTATCAATCGTAGACGTTCCTTTGGTCATTAGACCAGCTACTACCATGCCAACACCGCCTCTTAAATCGGTTGCGGATAGATTGGCACCATGGAGGTTTTTTTGCCCACGGATAATAGCAACATTGCCGTCTACCGTAATATCGGCTCCGATTTTTACTAACTCGTCCACATACTGAAAACGATTATCCCATACGCCTTCTGTAACAATGCTAGTCCCTTCAGCAGCACTTAAAAGCGCCACGACTTGCGGTTGCATATCAGTAGGAAATCCAGGGTAGGGAAGTGTTTTAATATTGGCACAGCTAAGAGGTTTATTAGGGAAAATATGGATGCTGTCGTCAAATTCTTCAACACCGGCCCCGATTTCTTCTAATTTAGCCGTGATGGAATCTAAATGTTTTGGAATGACATTTTTGATGAGTACATCGCCATAGGTAGCTGCCGCCGCTACCATAAAAGTTCCTGCCTCAATTTGGTCAGGAATAACCGAATATGTACCGCCAGATAGCGCTGGTACACCGGCAATTTTGATGGTATCGGTACCGGCACCTTTAATATTAGCTCCCATGGAGTTTAGAAAGTTTGCCAAATCCACGATGTGAGGCTCTTTCGCTGCATTTTCTATGACGGTTACACCTTCCGCTAATGTGGCAGCTAAAATGGTATTAATAGTAGCGCCCACTGTTACGACATCTAGATAAATGGGACCGCCTTTTAAACGTCCTTGCGATACGGCATGAATCATGCTATTTTTGATGGTGCATGCCGCTCCTAACGATTCTAATGCTTTTATATGTTGATCAATCGGGCGAAAGCCAAAATCGCATCCGCCTGGGAGCGGAACGGTTGCATTATGAAAACGAGACAAAAGTGCGCCAATAAAATAATAGGAAGCGCGCATTTTACTCGCCAAATCTTGTGGCGGTTCCGAACATGTGACTGTGCTAGCATCTATTTCAATCGTGTCGTGTCCTAAATAGGTGATTTTTGCACCTAAAACTTTTAAAATTTCTAAGGTAACATTTACATCTTCAATGCAAGGTAGATTTTCAATCCGGCATTTTCCATTAATTAAAATGGCAGCTGGAATGATGGCAACAACAGCATTTTTGGCACCGCTAATGGTGACTTCCCCTTTGAGCTGTTTTCCACCTTGTATAACTAATTTTTCCAATCCATACACCCTCTCGGTTTAGTGTTTTTTCTATTTTTGGATTAATTTTATATATAGAAGTTGAATAATTGATTTAAAAAAAATTGTTCATTATATCTTTTATAAAATTGCGTTTTTTAACTTATAAATTATAGCATTATTTTTTATGGTTTACAATATGAAATCCCATAGAAAATGCAAAAAAGTCGAAAAAACTGATTTTTAATTAAGATTTCACAAAGAAAATGAAATTGCTTTACAAAAAACGAAAATTTTTTTTGACAAAATTGACTTTTTGTAGTAGTGTAAAAGAAATGCCAATTCTATAAGATGTAGGGAAACGAAAAATTGCCGTTAAATCATATGTCAGAAAGAGAAGATGGTTAGCATGAATGAGCTTGAAAAATGGGTATGGCTTTGTCTTTTGCCAAAAATGGAATCAAGAAAGATCACCTATTTAATGGATGGTTTGGGAGATATCCATGCCATTTTTGAAGCGGATGCATCTGCCTATCAAAAAATCCGTGGTCTTACTATGGATGATATTCATCATCTTTTAAATAAAGACATGACACATGCTGAAGAGGTCATTGCTTATTGTGGCAACTTAAATGTGAGAATTTTAACATATGACGATCCTAATTATCCTGATATATTAAGAAAGATTTTCGATCCCCCGTATGTTTTGTACATGAAAGGGAATCTTTTGTCTTGGGACAAACTTTTGTCGATTGGTATCGTGGGTACCAGAAATTTCAGTGAATATGGAAAACGTGCGGCATTCGATATTAGTTATCATTTAGCCAAGTGCGGCATTACCATTGTTAGCGGCATGGCACGTGGGCTTGATAGCGTGGCACATGAAGCTGCCATTAAAGCGCAGGGAACTACGATCGCTGTTTTAGGATGCGGAATTGATATTGTATATCCGCCGGAAAATGTGGCTCTAGAAGACGCTATTTTAAAATGCGGCGCGGTTTTGACCGAATATCCACCTGGAACAAAACCATTAGGGTCAAATTTCCCCAAGAGGAATCGCATTATTAGTGCTTTATCACAGGGCGTTTTGGTGGTTGAAGCTAAGGCAAGTAGTGGCAGTCTTATTACAGCAGATTGCGCATTAGGACAAGATCGTGATGTATTTGCTGTACCTGGAAGTATTTACAGTTCACGTTCAGATGGTACGAATTATTTAATCGCGCAAGGTGCAAAACTTGTTACATGCGCGGAAGATATTTTGATAGAATATTCCTGGCAGTTAAAAAGACTTCATATAGAAACAGAAAATGTAGAGCCTAACAAAAAGTTTTCGGCACCCAAAATGCAAGAGGAAGATAGAAAGCCTCAACCAACTGTGGTGTCAGAAGTGAATATAAACGATCCGAAATATAAGGATTTATCTGAGGAAGAAAAAACAATCATTAGCCTTTTGTTACCTGGTTCTAAAAATTGCGATGAACTATTAAGCATAGTTAATATACCGATACAAAAATTATTAGCCATGCTAACGATGCTTGAAATAAAAGGGCTTATTACTAGTTTGCCCGGTAAAAACTATGCGATTAATGACAATCGATAAGGAGGATTTTCATGGCGAAGAATTTAGTAATCGTAGAATCGCCAGCTAAAGCGGACACGATTCACAAATATTTGGGAAGAAATTATACGGTGATTGCCTCCATGGGGCATGTGATAGATTTACCAAGTAGCCAAATGGGTGTGGATATAGAGGACCATTTTAAGCCGAAATATATCACCATACGAGGAAAAGGCGATACACTAAAAAAACTTAAAAAAGAAGCCAAAGCCTCACAAACTGTTTTCCTAGCAACTGACCCTGATCGCGAGGGAGAAGCCATTAGTTACCATTTGGCAAATGCACTTAACATTCCTTTGGAGAAAAAATGCCGCGTTACTTTCAATGAAATTACCAAGTCTACGGTACAAAAATCGATGAAAGAGCCACGCGAAATTGACCTTGATTTAGTCAATGCACAACAGGCTAGAAGAGTTTTGGATCGAATTGTTGGTTATCAAATCAGCCCGATTTTGTGGAAAAAAGTGAAAAAGGGTTTAAGCGCTGGTCGTGTGCAGTCAGTAGCGACTAGACTGATTTGCGACAGAGAAGACGAAATCAATGCATTTGTGCCAGAAGAGTATTGGTCTTTAGATGCTATTTTAGCCGTTGGAAAACGTGTAAAAGATCAATTTGTGGCAAAGTTCTATGGCGAAAACGGAAAAAAAGAAGAACTGTCGACTAAAGAACAAGTAGATGCAATTATAGCTGATTTAAAAGGCGCTACCTATACCATAGTGGATGTGAAAGAAAAAGAAAAAATAAGACGGCCTATGCCGCCGTTTACAACTAGTACACTGCAACAGGAAGCTTCACGCAAATTGAACTTTGCTACGAAAAAAACGATGATGATCGCACAGCAACTATATGAAGGTATTCAAATTAAAGGGGAAGGCAAAATTGGTCTGATTACTTACATGAGAACTGATTCCCTTCGTATTTCTACCGAAGCACAACAGGATGCTAAAGAATACATTAAAGGCGTTTATGGGGAAAATTACATCCCCGCAACACCAAATGTTTACAAAGCCAAAGGTGCATCACAGGATGCGCATGAGGCCATTCGTTCTACCAATGTGCGTTTTACACCCGATGAAGTGAAAGAATCCCTTAATAACGATCAATTTAAACTTTATAAGCTGATTTGGTCAAGATTTGTGGCAAGCCAGATGGCTAATGCTGTTTTGGATACAGTTTCGGTTGACATAGATGGGGCCGCAAAGAAGAAAAAAGTATACCGCTTTAAATCCAGCGGATTTACGATAAAATTTAATGGATATATGGCCGTTTATCATGATAGTGATGAAGAAAAAGAAAAAGCGCTGCCTAAGCTTACCAAGGATCAGCAGGTTGAATTTGAAAACTTACAGGGCGATCAGCATTTCACACAGCCGCCTGCACGTTATACGGAGGCTACTTTGGTTAAAACCATGGAAGAGCTTGGCATCGGACGCCCGAGTACGTATTCACCAACCATTTCGACCATTATGTCGCGTGGATATGTGATTCGTGATAAAAAACAATTATTACCGACTGAATTAGGTGCTATTATTACTAGCATCATGAAAAAACATTTTGCCGAAATTGTGAATGTTGAATTTACAGCTAACATGGAAAAACAGTTAGATGATATTGCCGATGGCGACATCAAATGGATTGAAGTTCTAGAGGAGTTTTACGCTGGCTTTGGCAAAACTTTGGAAAAAGCGGAAGCCGAAATGGAAAACGTGGTGATTGCTGATGAAGAATCGGACGTTATCTGTGAAAAATGTGGCCGGAATATGGTATATAAGATGGGTCGGTTTCGGAAATTTTTGGCTTGCCCTGGATTTCCAGAATGTCGCAATGCGAAACCGATTATTAAGGATACCGGTGTGCTTTGCCCGAAATGCGGTGGCAAAATTTTAGAGAAGAAGAGCAAAAAAGGGAAAATATATTTTGGGTGTGAGAAAAACCCTACTTGTGATTTTATGATATGGGACAAGCCGCTTAAGGATGAGAAATGCCCGAAATGCGGCGGTATAGTGGTAGAAAAAACATCGCGCGGAAAAACAACCGTACATTGTATCGATTGCGATTTTGTAAAGGATGTGCCAAGTAAAGATGCAGAAAATTAACGTAATCGGAGCGGGACTCGCCGGTTGTGAAGCGGCGTATCAGCTAGCTAAACGTGGCTTTGATGTCGTTTTATATGAAATGAAACCTCAAAAATATTCTCCCGCACATACCTATGAAGGGTTTGCGGAACTTGTCTGTTCCAATTCACTCCGAAGCGATAGTCTGTCAAATGCTGTTGGGCTATTAAAAGAAGAGATGAGACGCCTTGATTCTCTTGTTATGAGGGCAGCGGATAGGTGCCGTGTGCCAGCTGGCGGGTCGCTCGCCGTCGATCGATTTGGGTTTTCGGATTATATAACGAACGAAATAAAAAACAATCCTAAAATTGAAGTGATAGAAGGGGAAATTTCTAAACTGCCGCTTGATGAGCCAACGATTGTGGCAACAGGTCCTCTTACGTCTGAGGAATTATCAAAAGATATTCGCGAATTTGTTGGGGAAGAGCAATTATCGTTTTTCGATGCCGCGGCTCCCATTGTGACGCACGATAGCATTGATTTTGATATTGCTTTTATGGCATCTAGGTATGATAAAGGCGAGGCAGATTATATTAATTGCCCTATGAATAAAGAAGAATATGATGCGTTTTATCAAGAGCTTATACATGCCGAAACGGCTACCTTAAAAAGTTTTGAAAATAGTAAAGTGTTTGAAGGGTGTATGCCAGTTGAGGTAATGGCATCGCGCGGGGAAATGACACTTCTTTTCGGTCCCCTAAAACCGGTGGGAATTACCAATCCCAAAACGGGAAAAGACGATTTCCACGCGGTAGTGCAATTAAGACAGGACAATAAAGAGGGAAGCTTATACAACATGGTAGGCTTTCAGACACATTTGAAGTTTGGCGAACAAAAGAGAGTTTTCTCGATGATTCCTGGTCTTGAAAATGCCGAATTTATGCGTTATGGTGTCATGCACCGCAATACGTTTATCAACTCGACGAAACTTTTAAATCATTTTTATCAGATGCGGAAGCACCCTGATTTATTCTTTGCCGGTCAAATGACAGGTGTGGAAGGGTACATCGAATCAGCGGCAAGCGGACTTTTGGCAGGTGTCAATCTGGCGCTACTATTAGCCGATAAACCGATGGCGGATTTTGGAACGCAGACTGTCATTGGCGCTATGGCACACTATATCAGCAATGAAAGTATCACTTCGTTTCAGCCGATGAATGCCAATTTTGGATTGGTTGATTCGCTCACACAACGAATACGAAATAAAAAAGAACGGTATGAAAAAGTGGCAGAGCGTTCTTTAGAAGTAATAGAAAACATGAAACATACAATTGTTTAGGGAGGACATTTTTATGAACTTAAAAGAAAAAAGGCCCTATATAGGGAATGTAGCACAACTATTTGACGTGAAGGATTATAAATTCGAAGGTGGTCGCGCCCATGGCGTTCGCGCAACCGACGTTACCACGTCTGCTGGTCTGTCTGTTACAGTAACAGCCGATCGTGCGATGGATTTTGCATCCATACGTTTTAAAGGCGTGAACATGGGTTACATGACACCAGTTGGTGTGGCTTCACCCAATCTCTATCAGCATGATGGACCCAATTTCCTGCGTAATTTTACTGCCGGATTTTTGACTACTTGCGGTCTTACTTCCATTGGCAGTCCTAGTGAAGATAATGGCGAGAGTTTTGGTCAGCATGGCCGATTTGCGAATATCCCTGCCGAACAATATTGTGTTTCCACAGATGTTACCGATGAGGATGCCACTGTTCATATGAGTGGGATTATGCGCCAAGTTGCGTTCTTTGGCGAAAACATCTCATTAAAACGCGAAATTACCATCAATAATACAGAAAGCATTATTCGCTTTACGGATACCGTTAAAAATGAGGATTTATTTAAAGTAGCGTATATGCATCTGTATCATTTTAATATTGGCTATCCTTTCCTATCGCCTGCTACTAAGATTTATTTGCCGTCTTTGTCGGTTAGAGCCAGAACCCCTTATGCTGAGCAAGGCATTAATGACTGGAATCATGCAGATGAGGCATCACTTGATATAGAAGAAATGTGCTATTATCACGAGGTAAAAAAACTTCCAAACGGAAGAGTTGGTTATGTAGCGTATAATCATGACCTTCATATGGGCGTTTGTTATGAATATGATGGAAATGAGCTGGATTGGTTTAATCAGTGGAAATGTATGCAATCTGGCAATTATGTGATGGGCATCGAGCCTTGTAATGGAGGCCTTGAAGGCCGCGATGTGGCAAGTCGTGATAAGACTTTGAAATATTTACAGCCCGGTGCGGAAAATAAAATGGATTTCGTCATTGAGTTTTTTGAAGGCGATGATCGATTAGAAGAACTGATTAAAAAATACGAGTTAAAACGTTAATGAAATAGTAGAAGCTGTTTTAGATTTTTTCTAAAACAGCTTCTTTTTTAATGAAATTCAGAATTTTGGTAAAGGTATAAGTATAGTTTCGCAAGGCTTACACAAAATAAATTTATACCAAGATGCTGAAAGGATGTTAAAAATGACAATCATACTGGCGATGTTGCAATTTTGTTTTACTGCCATTATCGGCATATATTTCTTAACATTGTTAAAAAACCAAAACAGCACGCAGAATTCTATCCATAAAGACAGCTTAAAAGAATTGGATCGGTTAAAGAAAATGCGGGATATTCATTTAACAGAGCCTTTATCGGAAAAAACCAGACCGTCTTCTATAAAAGATGTTGTCGGTCAGGAAGATGGTGTGCGTGCTCTCAGGGCAGCTATATGCGGAAAAAATCCTCAGCATGTACTCATATATGGACCAGCGGGTGTGGGAAAAACGGCTGCTGCACGCGTGATTTTGGAAGAAGCGAAAGTTAGCAAGGACAGTCCTTTCACCGAAAAATCTAAATTTGTAGAAACCGATGCCACGACCATGCGTTTTGATGAAAGAAGTATCGCCGATCCGCTCATTGGTTCTGTTCATGACCCTATCTATCAGGGCGCTGGCGCCTATGGAGCAAGTGGCATTCCGCAGCCAAAAGAAGGGGCTGTTACAAAAGCGCATGGCGGTGTTTTATTTATCGACGAGATCGGTGAACTTAATCCTATTCAGTTAAATAGGCTTCTAAAAGTACTAGAAGATAGAAAAGTCAAATTGGAAAGTGCCTATTATTCATCAGAAGATCGTAATATTCCTTGCCACATTCATGATATTTTTCAAAATGGATTGCCCGCCGATTTTAGGCTCATTGGTGCGACGACTCGTTCTCCAGAAGAAATTTCTCCTGCTATTCGTTCGCGGTGTACGGAAATATATTTTCATGATTTGTCATATGAAGATTTAGTGAAAATCGCTAAAAATGCGATTGTGAAAATTGGATATGAAGCCGAAGAGGGAATTTTTCATTTAATAGCGAGTTATGCCCAAAATGGGCGTGATTGTGTAAACATCGTTCAAAGAGCGGCTAGTGTGATGATGTTGGAAAACCGTGAGATTATCGCTTTAAAAGACGTCGAGTGGGTATTGGAGTCGGGAAAATATGCCCCCAAACTCACCAAAATATTACCAGATGGTGTTCGCATAGGCGTCGTAAATGGATTGGCTGTGGCGGGAAGCAGCGGATATGTTATGGATATTGAAGTGTTAGCTACCGAAAATTATGATAAGAATGGAAAAGTAACGGTGACAGGTATCGTGGAAACAGAGCAAATAAATGGACGGTATCAGAACCTTTATAAAACGAGCAGTGCCAAAGCATCTGTCGATAATGCCATGACGATTCTTCATAAAAGATTTGGAATTCATGCAGAAAACTATGATATTCATATTAATTTTCCTGGCGGCATTCCAGTGGATGGCCCTAGTGCGGGTATTAGCATTTTTTGTGCCATTTATAGTGCCATCTTTAAAAAAGAAATTGATAGCAAGGTAGCCATGACGGGTGAAATTAGTATTCGCGGAAGTGTTTTGCCGGTAGGTGGTGTATCCAGCAAGATTGAAGCGGCTAAAAAAGCGGGTGCCACAAAAGTATACATTCCTAAAGATAATTATCAGGAGTTTTTCGATGATGGCACGATTGAAATTAGCCCGATCAAAAATATTGATGAGATTTTACTTAGTCTCTTTGGCAGTGATACCACAGAGAGCCGTAAAGTCATTACCATTCCTTCTGTACCGGAAAGCAACGTCATTACAGCCTCTGGGCAAAAATCGATATAAAAAGAAAAGAATCGCTTATACAAGCGATTCTTTTTTTTAATAG
>Ga0183100_1000439_pt1 | contig 34495 bp, 20 predicted proteins | sample Biomet2_FD_127789 | JGI IMG/M metagenome (GOLD analysis project Ga0183100, IMG submission 127789) | Microbial communities from bioreactor (seeded with anoxic lake sediment) at LBNL, California, USA - Biofuel metagenome 2 | ecosystem: Engineered > Bioreactor > Anaerobic > Unclassified ... | reverse complement strand
TGAGTGGGTTTTCTTGTTTTGAATAAGAAGATAAAAATTTATCAAGAATTGTCTGTATTCTATTGTAATATAGGCACATATGACCTCCCCCCCCCTGCCCCCCTCTCCGTTCGCCTGCCCCTCCGGACGTCGGGTCCGGCTGGAGAGGGGGGATTTTTAAATACTTTTTAGCTACTCCAGAATGTCGACCAAATATTATCTATTAGCAAATTTTCTTGCATCAATTTTCTTGTTGGAACACTATAAATGTATTGGGCAGCTGCCTCTTTGAAATCCTAAAAATGTCTCGAACCTTGATTTATGTGATTTTCCCGATTATCATGATTTTAGTTGCAATCTTACGATTTTTAATCATATTGCCCGACATTAAAATAGCGGGCTGGATAGTTTTTATTCGTGTTAACGCAATACCCTGTTCCACGTTGGAAACCCATGAATGGGTTGGGCAATTGTCATTTGAGTGAGAGTCAGAATCTGGGATGTTGAATATTTTTATGCAATATGTCTGAACCTTGATAGAATATCCGTACCCGGATGGAACATCCGACTCCGGATCTGCCTAATTTACCTGATTATCACGTTTTTAGTGCAAATGAAGATCGTTTTAATCATCTTAATCCTGTGGCGCAGCCACATGGTTCAGGCAGTTTGCATTATTGCTTGATGATTTTGTAAGGCTTTAAAACAAAAAAACCTTCAAAATTGTAAGATTTCAAAGGTTTTTAGAGCTGGAAATGGGACTCGAACCCGCGACCTGCTGATTACAAATCAGCTGCTCTACCAACTGAGCTATTCCAGCTTATAAACTTAAATCAAAAAGAACCTGCTGATTATCCCGACAGACCGGGACTGCTCAACAACCAAATTATTTCAGATAATTTTGATTAATTTAGTTTGTAAATTTAATATATTTTAATTTATTTTGCAACAGTTTTTCATTACATTTTGCATTATTTTTTACATTAAAATATATGGCATATTCATATTGTTTTGTCACTTCTTTTATTTATTTTTAAACTTATAAAAATTTTTTTGAAATATCATGAACCTAATTGAAAATAACTTTAAGAATTTCCTGCCTTTGAATAGAAAAGAAAGGTTTTTTACAGGTACTGTATTACCTCAGATTTTATGTTATAATAGTTTTAAATATATCGATAAGTTTTTTAGCCTTATCCCGGGATTTCCTAAAAAAGTTAAGATTGATACCAGCTTAAAAAGTAATAATATTCAGTTCTTAACCGAATATAATTTGAAGGAATCTTATTGCGAAACTGAATCATTTATAAAGTATAACAATCTTCCGCAAACTAAAGATACTCCTGATTTAGTAATTCTTATTACTAAGCCGGAGCCAATATTGATTGTTTTGGAAGCAAAGATGTACGGTGTAGCAGATGTTACTTCATTAAACAACCAGATGAAGAATCAGGAAAGAAATATAATAACCTATATAACTTCAACTCTGGAAATTAAAAAGGAAAATGTTTATCACGCAGCTTTGATACCTAAAAAAATGATTCCTTCTTTTGAGTATTTTGAATATAAATATTTTTTCTGGGAAGATATTTTAGATGCTTTTGCTTCCCCATGCGGCAAAGAGTATTTTTATAATGTATTAAAAATTGCCCTCGATAATTATGACAGATTGGTTTCTCAAAAAAGCTACGCCGCTTATCCAAGAAATCCGGATACAAAAATGACCGGCGAGCAAATTGCTGAACTTTATTACGGCGGCAAGAATTTTTTGGTCGGCCGCAGCAAAGGCTTTCTTGGCGATTTTTTAAGGCAAGACAAGTTAACAGGCGGATGGAAAACATTTCCTTACGAAGTTAATTTTTCATCGGACACTGCTCCTAACAGTAATTGGTTTACAGCCAAACAATTTATAAATTTTATGACCGGCAGCAACACCCCAGCTAAAACTGATGAACCGCCTGTTCCATACACTTTTGGAGCTATTAAAGCAATAGAACCTAAAAACAATACTGCACAATATTACAAACAGCGCGTTAAGGAGGCATTAGAAGCCCATTTAAGCGCAAAAGAAGATCCGGCTTTATCTGATCCCTGGCATTTTAGCCATTTAGGGAAAGACTTCTTTTTAGATATTGCAGGTGTTACGTGTAAAATAAGGTCTTTTAACGTAGATTTGGAAACTGTTTACATTGGTGCTACCGGCGAACCTTACATTGAAAAAACAAAAGGCCGGAAAATTAATCCTACCTGGTATGCTGTTACTAAAGACGGACAGGAATATAAAGGCGGGCCAAGAGTTAAGGGTTTGTTTGAAATTGGCACATGGAAAAAAGCTAATTGCAAGAGTTTTAACTGGGAAGAAATAAAGGATTACTATTGCAAAAAAGCACCTTCCCCATCTGCCGGCAGCAGAGTAAACAGCTGGTAAGACTCAGATTATAGATTTATAAAAAAAGCCTCCGATAGTTTTATTGGAGGCTTTTTTTTTGTTACAACTGTTATTCAGCAGCCCAGTCAAATTCAAACTCTTCAGAGTGAATTTTAAACTGTACCATTTTCTGGCGTTCTTTTTTTATCAGCCGGAATTGTAATCTTTTATACGCAAACTGCTCGCCCTCATTCATAATCTTCCCGGTAAAATCGGCCACAAAACCGGCAACAGTATTGTATTCATCTGAAACCGGCAGATCATAATTAAAAGCAGAGTTAAAATCATCAATAGATACAGAACCCAAGACTAAAAATGCGCCTTCTTTTGTTTTTATAATATCTTGAGTATCGCTTGAATCGATGGAAGTAATATCGCCTACAATTTCGCCAATGATATCTTCCATAGTAATAAAGCCTTCAGTGCCGCCGTATTCATCCATTACAATTGCCATTCTCTCTTTGTTTACGCGCATTTCTCTTAGCACTTCAGAGATTAGCTTGTATTCAGGGATAAAGTAAGCCGGCTTAATCAGTTCTTTTATTTTAATTTCTTTAGAAACATGAATTTCTTTAAGGTACTCTTTAACCCGCAGCACTCCTATTATATTATCCAACGAGCCCTCATAAACGGGAAGAATTGTATATGGAGTATTGAATATAACTGAAGTAATTTCTTCAATGGACTCTTCAATATCAATTGCAACCATTTCCGTACGGGGGCAAATAACTTCATTAGCCTTCAGGTCATTAAATTCAAATATATTTTCTATAATTTCCTGCTCAGTTTCGTTCAAAGCGCCGGATTTAACTCCCTCAGAAATGATAATCCTGATTTCATCTTCAGAGAATCTTGTTTGTGTAAAATTTGTCTTTTCCTTAAAAGGCTTCAATAAGAAATTGCTTGCCGAGTTTAGAACCTTTACCGGTATATCTAATATTTTTGCAAACAATAAAATAATTTTAACAGAGGATCTTCCAATTTGGTCAGCATATTTAAAACCCATCCCTTTAGGTATCAGCACTGTAAAAACAATAAGCAAAGGCAGTATTATAACAAGTGAAATAACAAATGTAATTATTGCCAGCCATTCCGGGGAAACTACTCCGGCAAACGTAGTTTTTGAAAAAGTATAAATAAGGTGATAATTTAGTATTATAGCACTTGCTGAGAATATTGTTGATAAAATCTGAATAGTACCAAAGAAGCTGTCGGATATTTTTTGAATAGATTCAAAAGATTTAGCAATTTTGTCCCCTTTTTCTTTTAGCTCATCAATTTTTTGTGCACCAAAAGATGCAATGGCCATTTCAGCCGCTGACAAATAACCCGCTAAAAATATTGATAATATTATAAATATTATCTCATACGCATAATAGTCCATTATTTCTTCTAATTTTCCTTCAATTATTTTACATATTTTGATATTTTGAGTAAATAACCACTCAAAATACATTAACAAATATAGCACTTTCTTATAAACTTATTGTTAAGAATGAATATTATGTCACATAAACAGGTATACAGTTTGTAAAGCGAAAAGTGAAGGAAATTGCTATTCCTTTTTGAATATTTTGTTTACTTTGTTTTGTACTATATTTAGATATCAAACTATTTGATTTTTTATTAATATTTGCAAATAAGACATTATCTATTTTTATGAAACCAAAACAAATAAAGCTAATTGGACAAGAAGAACTTTTTATTAAATGGGACGATGGCAAGGAAAGCAAAATAAATCTAAAATTGCTACGGGATGAATGCCCATGTGCAGTTTGTAAAGGAGAGACCGTTTTGTTTAGAACTTATAAACCGCCCAAGTTAAAACTTTCATCTCCTGATGTTTATATTCTTAAAGAAATAAAACCTGTAGGTACTTATGCAATACAGCTATACTGGCAGGATAACCATAATACCGGAATTTACACCTGGGATGTTTTACAATCATTAGGTAATGCCGAAAATAACCAAAACTACGAGCCATTAGTATGATTACAAAAAGTGAATTACAGCATTATGCTTCCCTTATAAAGAGAAAAGACAGAGAAATTGAAGGAAAATTTATTGTAGAAGGCCCTAAATCAATTGAAGAAGGGTTAGTGTCTCATTATTTCTGTGAGATTCTTTTCTGCACACAAGATTTTTATGACAATGCCAAGGACTTTTTTAAAACCAACATACAAAAGCTTAAGAATATCGAGGTGTTAAGCGATCAGGATTTTAATAAAGTTTCCAACACAGTTACCCCGCAAGGCGTACTTGGCATTTTCAAAAAGAAAGAGAAAAAACTGGAAATCGGGAAGTTCAAACAAAATACGGTACTATACCTTGACTGTATTTCAGACCCCGGAAATCTTGGAACCATAATAAGAACTTGTGACTGGTTTAACTTTAACGAAATAATACTAAGTTATGGCTGCACAGACGCTTACAGCCCAAAATGTGTAAGAAGTTCTATGGGCTCAATATTTCATGTAAATGTTTATCCTAACCAGAATTTGAAAGTTATTCTGCCATTCCTTAAGCAAAGCCATTATAAAATAGTAAGCATGGATCTTAACGGAGAGAATTTCTATGAGCATTCCTTTGCGGGTAAATCATTAATTATTCTAAGTAATGAAGCAAACGGCCCTTCACAGGAAGTAATTGAGGTTAGAGAAAAGATTTTAACTATACCGAGGCTTGGTAAAGCAGAGTCGTTAAATGTTGCTACAGCAGGTACAATAGTATTAAGCAAAGCAGCGGAATTTACTTTAGACAACGAGGCTTAACTTATTCTACTTTAATACTGTTAGCCTTTTTTAATAAATTTTAATAATAGCATAATAAGCACATAAAAAAAGCGGACTGCAAAGTCCGCCAATCTTATAATTTCCGGTTAGATCATTTAAAAGTAGTATGCTTGAAAAACATTTTCTTAAAAGGATTTTTCACTTTTCTTGTATCATTTCTTTGTCTTCTCTCAACTGGATTCCGCTCTCTTGTAAGTTTTGTTCTAACCCTTTTAAACATTTTTTTAAGTTCCATATAATGCCTCGTTTATTAATAAAGAACGTTAAAAAATAAATACCCCATAATATATTTTAAGAAAAGTGTGAACTCAAGTGAATAAGCAGGAGATGTGAGTTAGGTGACTGCAAAAAAAAAAGGCAGGGCCTATGCCCTGCCTTAAGAATAAACAAAATGCTTAATCTATTAATACATTCCGTCCATACCGCCCATACCAGGGTTTGGCATCATTGGAGCTGCTGATTCTTTTTCTTTCTTCTCATAAACTACAGCTTCGGTAGTTAACAATAAAGCAGAAACAGAAGAAGCATTTTCTAATGCAGTTCTGGTAACTTTAGTAGGATCAATAACGCCTGCTTTAATTAAGTTTTCATAAACTTCAGTAGCAGCGTTAAAGCCAAAGTCATCCTTACCATCTTTTACAGCATGCAGAACAACTGAACCTTCAAGGCCTGCGTTGCCAACGATTTGTCTTAATGGCTCTTCTAAAGCTTTCATAATGATTTGGATACCGATATTCTGGTCAGCATTTTCACCTTTCAGTTTAGTTAAAGCAGAAATAGCTCTAACAAAAGCAACACCGCCGCCAGGGACGATACCTTCTTCAACTGCTGCGCGTGTAGCATGCAATGCATCTTCAACACGAGCTTTCTTTTCTTTCATTTCGATTTCTGTAGAAGCACCAATTTTAATTACAGCAACACCACCAGAAAGTTTTGCAAGTCTTTCCTGTAATTTCTCTTTATCATAGTCAGAAGTTGATTTCTCAATCTGAGCTTTGATTTCATTGATTCTCTTCTTAATATCATCTGTAGATCCTGAACCTTCAACGATAGTAGTATTATCTTTGTCGATAACAATTTTTTTAGCTGTACCAAGATATTCAACAGTAGCGTTTTCTAATTTGAAACCGCGTTCTTCTGAGATAACCTGACCGCCTGTAAGAACTGCGATATCTTCTAACATAGCTTTTCTTCTGTCACCAAAGCCAGGAGCCTTTACAGCAGCAATTTTGAGTGTGCCGCGGATTTTGTTAACAACTAAAGTAGCTAAAGCTTCACCCTCAAGATCTTCAGCAATTATTAACATAGATCTACCCTGCTGAGCAACTTTTTCCAATACAGGTAATAGATCTTTCATTGCAGAGATTTTTTTGTCATGGATAAGGATGAATGGATCTTCCAAAACAGTTTCCATAGATTCAGTATCAGTAACAAAATAAGGTGATAAGTAGCCACGATCAAACTGCATACCTTCAACTACGTCCAAAGCAGTTTCAGTTCCTTTAGCTTCTTCAACTGTAATAACACCGTCTTTACCAACTTTTTCCATTGCGTCAGCAATAAGGGTACCGATAGATTTGTCATTATTAGCAGAGATTGAACCAACCTGTGCTATTTCGTTTCTGCCTTCAACATCTCTGCTGATAGTTTTAAGATACTCAATAACTTTAACAACTGCTAAATCAATACCTCTTTTGAGGTCCATTGGGTTAGCGCCTGCGGTAACGTTTTTAAGACCTTCTCTATAGATAGCCTGAGCAAGAACAGTAGCAGTAGTTGTACCGTCACCTGCAACGTCACTGGTTTTAGAAGCAACTTCTCTAACCATCTGAGCGCCCATATTTTCAATTGGGTCTTCTAATTCTATTTCTTTAGCAACAGAAACACCGTCTTTAGTAACAGTAGGTGCACCAAATTTCTTTTCAAGAATAACATTACGACCTTTAGGGCCCAATGTAACTTTAACAGCGTTAGCTAATTTATCCACACCTTTTTTAAGTTTAGTACGTGCATCGCTATCAAATTCAATTAATTTTGAAGCCATTTTAAATTTCTCCTATTTTTTAATTTCTAATATTAACCAATTATTGCAAAAATGTCGCTTTCGCGCATAATTAAATATTGTTTACCTTCAACAGTAACTTCTGTTCCACTGTATTTACCATATAACACTTTATCGCCGACTTTAACTTCTAAAGCCACTTTTTTACCATCATCAGCAACTTTACCAGGACCGGCTGCAACAACAGTACCTTCAATAGGTTTTTCTTTTGCTGTATCAGGTAAGTAAAGTCCACCCTTGGTTAGCTCATCAGCTTCTTTAGGTTCAATAATTACTCTATCTGCTAAAGGTTTTAAGTTAATTTTTGCCATTATTAATCCTCCTGAATTATTTTTTGACATTTAATTTATTATTTATTATTTAAATTTTATTAGCACTCTTTAATCGTGAGTGCTAAAATAATATACTTCCCTGTTTTTGTCAAGGTCATATGATGCAATTGCTAAAACCAATATTCAGGCTTCAGCTTTCATTATTTACTTCGTATTCACATTATAATTAACCATTTTCCATTGTTTGTTTTTAATTTTCTGTTTTCACCACTCTGGAAATATTATTTATCTTTTGGCACATTAAATTTGTGTCTTTAGCAATTATTTCTTTACTTTAATTAAATAATTTGATAATTTAAACTGTAAAATGGAGTTCTTAAAATTTTATTAATAAAGAACTTCGTAAAGATTTAAAATTCAATTTTAGATAGACCGGATGTAAAACATCAACTATTTAAATAATTATTTATCAGGATAAAATATGAAAGCTGTATTATTCCTTTTTATCTCTCTTTTAACGATTACGATTTATGCCGGTAATGAGAATACTCAGCAGAAATTGAATGGTGTTAATAAAAATTTCTTCATTGAAAATAAGGGGCAGTGGCCATCCGAGGTTAAATACCTTGCCAAAATAGGAGGTATGAATGCCTGGATAACCAATTCCGGAGTTGTTTATGATTATTACCAAGTGCACAGAAACTACACCCAGCAGCAATTGGAAAAATTGACTCCCGATAAAAAAACAAAATTTGAGCAAGACAATACAAGCATAAAAGGGCATGTTGTAAAGATGCAGCTTGTGGATGTCAATGTAAATGCAGCAAGCACCGCAGATAACAGGCAGGAAGGATATTACAATTACTTTTTGGGGAACGATCAAACCAAATGGGCAAGTAATGTCCCATTATATGGCAATGTAGTTATTAATGAAATATATCCCAATATAGATGTAAAGTATTATTTTGACGGAAAGAATATCAGGTATGATTACATAGTAAAACCGGGAGCAGATATTTCAAAGCTGAAAATGAAATTTGAAGGACAGGAATCCGTTAGAATAAACGAATCAGGCGAATTAGTTATTAAAACAAGCCTTGGAGAGGTAACAAATGGTAAACTTTATTCCTACCAGAATAACAACGGCAAACAGCAGGAAATCGCTTGCAACTTTATAAAAAATCAAGATGGAAATATAAGCTTAAATGTTAACAGTTATGATAAGACAAAAGACTTAATAATTGATCCATTAGTCTACTCTACTTTCATTGGAGGAACTGGCGGGGATGAGGGGCGGTCTATCAGAACAAATACGGATGGAAATGCATTTATTACAGGCAGTGCAGGTTCCCAAAACTTTCCCACTACACCTGGGGCATACCAGACTACTATAGGCGGCGGATTCGCAGATGTTTTTATAACTAAACTAAACCAGACAGGAAGCAGCATAATATTTTCTACTTTTGTAGGAGGCAGCCAACAAGAGGTAGGCTATTCAATAGCCCTTGATATTTCAGGTAATACATATACCACCGGTTGGACAAGTTCTCTAAACTTTCCTACTACTTCCGGAGCTTTTCAGCCTACTTTTGGGGGTGCCTCTTTTGATGGCTTTATAATAAAACTCAACCCAACAGGCAGTGCTCTAATATATTCTACTTTTATTGGGGGAAATTACGTTGATTATGGAACTTCAATATCTGCTGACGCAAATGGTAATGCGTTTGTAACCGGAAACACCCGATCATCAAATTTTCCGATCACACCCGGGGCTTTTCAGACTACTTTAAGTGGAATGTGGGATGTCTTTGTAGCTAAACTTAATCCAACAGGCAGTGCTCTAATATATTCTACTTTTATTGGGGGAAATAGGGATGATTATCCCTATTCAATAGCAATAGATGCTAACGGTAATGCTTATATAACCGGATATACCGGCTCTCCCGATTATCCAATAACCCCCGGGGCTTTTCAGACTACTTTAAGTGGATATATAGATGCCTTTGTAGCTAAACTTAATCCAACAGGCAGTGCTCTAATATATTGTACTTTTATTGGGGGAACACCATCAGAAGCAACTGGGACTTCAATATCAATTGATGCTAACTGTAATGCCTATATAACCGGATATACATACTCACCTGACTATCCTACTACACCCGGGGCTTATCAGACTACTTTTAGTTATAGTGACTATAATTATAATGCCTTTATTACAAAGCTTAACGCTGCCGGAAATGCATTAGTTTATTCAACTTTTATTGGAGTAGGTAAAAGCAATTCAATAGCAGTTGATGCGTATGGTAATGCTTATGTAACCGGCAATACATCCTCACCTGACTATCCTACTACACCAGGGGCTTTTCAGACTACTAAAAGTGTAATTTCGGATGCCTTTGTAACCAAACTTAATCCAACAGGCAGTGCTCTAATATATTCCAGTTATATTGGTGGAAATTCTTATGATTTTGGTAATGCAATAGCTATAGACGTACAAGATAATGCCTATATAACCGGACAGACAGACTCACCCACCTATCCTACTACACCCGGGGCTTTTCAGACTACAGGTGGAAGTTGGGATGCCTTTGTAACAAAACTTAATATGCCATATTTGCCATATTTGCAACTGAAGTCACCTAATGGAGGGGAAGGTTGGGCTGTTAATTCTTCTTATAAAATTACCTGGAGAAGCAACAGCAACATTTTATCAAATAATAAAATAGAGTATTCAACTGATAGCGGTGAAACTTGGATGACCATTGTAAGCTCAGTACCCTCATTGCCTTATGAATATTCCTGGACAATTCCGAATACTCTTTCTACACATTGCAAAGTAAGAATAACTGCACTTGACAGTTCGGGATTAGCTGATATAAGCGACAGTTCTTTTACTATTAGTCTAATAGAATCAATAAATGAAAATAATCTTGTTCCACTTAGTAATAGCTTAAACCAAAACTTTCCTAATCCTTTTAATCCACAGACTACTATTAGTTATTCAGTAGCTCAAGAGTCTAACGTGGTAATAAGAGTATTTGATATTTTAGGTAAGGAAGTTGCTAAACTTTTGAATGAGGGTAAAAAGGCCGGCGTATACAATATACAGTTTAATGCTTCCAAATTATCAAGCGGAATGTACTTCTATACAATCCAGGCCAATTCCGTTGATGGAAAACAGAGTTTTAGAGAAACCAAAAAGATGCTTCTGTTGAAGTAATATTTTATCTTTTTACCTAATTATTCTATGAGGAAGACCAAAGCCGTTAGTACAAAACTAACGGCTTTTTTATATTTGTAATTACCGTAAAATTATTTGACTAATACTAATCTCTTTGTTCCTTTTTTATTTAATTATTTTTCATATTTTTAGGCATTAAATATTTTTTATTAAAGGTTTTAGAATGAGATTTTCATTAAACGTAGATCATGTGGCAGTATTAAGAAATGCAAGACAAGAAATGAATCCCGACCCTGTTACAGCCGCCCTGTTAGCAGAACAAGCCGGAGTTGATGGAATTGTAGTCCATTTAAGGGAAGACCGCAGACACGTTAATGAAAGGGATTTAAGACTATTACGTGAACTTGTTACTACTAAGCTTGATATGGAGATGGCAGCCGTTCAAGAAATAATTGACATTGCCTGCGATGTTAAACCTGATTTGGTTACCTTAGTACCTGAAAAGCGTCAGGAATTAACTACGGAAGGCGGAATAAATGTTATTGATAACTCCAAGCTATTGAAAGAAACCATTACCCAACTTCACGGTTCAGAGATTGAGGTAAGTCTGTTCATAGAGCCGGATATTGATTCCATTGAAGCAGCAGCAGAAATAGAAACAGACTTTATTGAGATACACACCGGAGTGTTTGCAAATGCCAGATCTGAAGAAGAACAATTTGATGAGCTTGAAAAAATCCGCCTGGGAATAAAGCACGCAAAGAAATTGGGCTTAGGAGTTAATGCAGGTCACGGCCTGGATTACAACAATATTAAAATATTTAAGGAATTAAAGGATATTGACGAAGTAAGCATAGGTCAGGCAGTTATTGCCAGAGCTGTGTTTGTGGGACTTAAAGAAGCTGTGCAGGAAATGATTAGACTCCTGAACAGCTAACTTGTATTTTTATATATGTGTAACATACTAATGTAGGACAGGCACTCTTGCCTGTCCATAACATATATAATTATTATGAGATGCTGCGATAGGGCTCTTACCCTATCTATAAGTGCCTTTAGTAATATTGTTTAGACAGGCAAGAATGCCTGTCCTACAAAATGCGAAGTTGCTAAATTTGCTTGGGAATATATTATTCTACACCGAGCGACAATATACTTCAATAATTTCACTTTTGAGACATCCTCTAAATGGGAATACGAGCTTAAATAGACTACACAAAGACGTTCTGCAAATTGACCTCTCCCTCTTTCCCTCCAATAAAATGGGGCGGATGAAGCTACATTGGATGCATTAACGTATAAATATCTTAGGATAAATAATTCTTTGTCCCTAATTTTCACACGGCTCAGAAATGGATAGAGAATTTGCAGATATTATAAACTTGCGAAATGTGAATTCGCATTATGTATAAAGTATAGATACAAATCTGATTCTTGTGTTTTAACCAATTACGGTTGTCTATTGATTATTTGGAATTGTAAAAATAAATTTACTGCCTTTGCCGGGTTCGCTTTCCACCCAAATTTTTCCTCTGTGTTTCTCTATGAATTCCTTGCTTAATATCAGACCAAGGCCTGTCCCGGTTTCATTTAGTGTACCATTTGTAGAAATGCTTTTATCAATCCTGAAAAGTCTTTCAATGATTTCTTTACTCATTCCTACCCCGTCATCACAAACAGATATCTGTAGTTCACTACTCTTCTGTATAACTGAAACAACTATCTCCCCACCCGGATTTGTAAATTTGACGGCATTGGATATCAGATTTCTTAATATGGTTGCTATCATATCTTTATCAGCAATTACAGGGGCATTATGCGGTAATTCTCTTGTAATGGTTATTGACTTCTGTATGGCTGAGTCGCTTAGTAATTTTATTACCTCATTAACAAGGCCAACCATTTCAACATAATCAGGAGTAAACTCTATTCTGCCTGTTTGTGAGCGTGACCAATCAAGGAGGTTCTTTAGTAAACTTACTGCTCTCAGGGCTGAAGCATGTATTACATCTGCATATTTTTCAATTTTTTCATAGTCTTTCATCCTAATCTGTTCTGCAAGGATATCACTGAAACCCACAATAGCGTTAAAAGGATTTTTCAAGTCATGTGCAATAATATTGAAGAATTTGTCTTTAGTAGCATTAAGTTCCCGCAAACGGGCTTCACTTTCTTTTAATTGTTCTTCCGCCCTTTTACGCTCTGTTATATCTCGTATAATAGCAATAACTTCGTCATTACCGCTGGGTACCATTCGCGCCTCATAAGTAGACAAGTCTTTCGGATTTACAGGTAACCGGTATTCAAAGGCCTGGATCTCACGCGTTGTTATAGTCTTGTAAATCTTTTCATCAATCATGTCGGCAAATTCCGGGGGAGTAATATCCCGGTTTCTTTTACCTATTATTGATTCGAATTGATAATATAAGTCCTCTTTTTCGGAAGGTTTATAATCCAAATAAACGCCTTCTTTGTTTAGCCTAAGCATCATGTCGGGAATAGCATCAATTAAAGCCTTTAGTCTTTGTTCGCTTTTTTGTAAGCTCTCCTCCGCCTGCTTACGCTCAGTAATATCGTGTATTACACTAAGGACGCACTTCAATTCTTTTAAATAAATAATTTCACCCGAAATTAACCCGGTAAAAATTTCACCTGACTTTTTCCTGAAGTTTGCCTCAAAATTTTTAACTCTGCCTGTATTTTGAACTTCTTCAAGAAATTTATTCCGGTCATTATCATTTTCCCAGTGATTCAGTTCAATAGTAGATTTACCAATGGACTCATCTCTGGTATATCCTGAAATCCGTAAAATACTGTCATTAACTTCAATTATTTTCCCATTTTCAATCGAAGTGATAATCATTATATCAGGGCTGTTTTTAAAGGCCTTTGAAAATTTATCTTCACTTTCCTTTATAGCTTCTATTGCCTTTTTAAGTTCGGTAATATCCAGCAGGACTCCAACTAGTCCAATAATTTCACCGGTGGCGTCTGTCATTGTAGTCTTATGAAGAACTACATCATGCAATACACCTTTTACATCCTTAACCATATCCTCATAAATTTGGGTTCCGGGGTGTTCAAACAACTCATTGTCTTTATCAAAATAAACACGGGCTAAGTCTTCAGGACTGATATCAAAGACACTCATGCCAATTAGTTTGTCTCTTGTCATGCCAAAAAAGCCTTCATATGCCCTGTTAAATCCCATATAGACTCCCTGGCGGTTTTTATAGAACAAAGGTACAGGAATTGCATCCAATAGAATAGAAAGTAAAGTTTTATCTTCAAGCACCGAATTCAATGTTTGTTTTTGTTCCGATATATCTTCAAAATAAATTGTAAAATAATACTTTTCATATGAACAGACTTCCCCTTTATACCAGCGCTTGAGCTTTTCGGAATATTGTTCAAATTCTTTTTTGCCTCCATTTAAAGCAATGTCACCGCAAAATGAAATCCAACCAAAATTATTTTTTTTAATATCAGGAAATATTTCCGTAACTTTTCGGTTAAGAACTTTAGAGGATTCGAGATTGGTTATTTTCTCAAAAGCCTGATTCACTTCGATAAACTCGAAATCAATTGGTTTTCCTTTAGCATCAAGAACTATTTTGTGATATGCATAACCAAACGAACTGTTTTTGACTATATTTTGATAATGATTGCTCTCCATGATTTATCATCCTTTACTGCAATTATCCTAAATTCAAATTGACTGATATGAATCGCATTTATTTTTTGCCGGAAACAGCTATACTAAATATACTATTTAAGTTACAACTTGGTAAAGGAAATGGCGCAAAATAAAACAGCAGCATGCTATTTTGCATAACGTTAAGAACTATTACTCATAGATATTTTATTCCGGAGTAAGGCATTCAGATATGGTATAATGAAAGTATAAAATTCAATAATAGTCTTCAGCTAATGCATTTGAGTTGATAGGTGTACCTCTATAAATTACCACCTGTTATATCTAATTTTAGGCAATCCGTATTAGCAAATCCCCCAAATTCTTTTTAGATGAAAGTAACTTATTATTTTGCTATGTTTGATTATTAAAAACGTAAGAAAAATAATAACCAATGGATTACAGGTATATAGTATTTTTAACTGTGGTTGAAACTTTAAGCTTTTCCAAAGCTGCCAAAAAATTATTCATTAGCCAGCCGGCTGTTACTAAACATATCAAGGAACTTGAAAACCATTTGAATATCTCCCTGTTTCAGAGGAAAGGGAATAAAATTTATCTAACAAAAGCAGGAGAAATTGTTTATAAGTTTAATAAGCAGGCAGTGCAGTTGTACAGTGATATGGAATTTTCACTTGGTGAATTGAAAGATGAGCATAAGGGGAGCTTGCGCCTTGGAGCCAGTTCAACCATTGCTCAGTATGTTATCCCGAAGGTTCTTGCACAATATCATAAGAAATATCCTAAAATTGAGCTAAGCCTTTTTAACGGCAACTCTGTTGAAATTGAACAGCTTTTACTTGACAATAAAATTGATATAGCCCTTGTTGAGAATAGTTCTTCACGTCAAAATTTAAGATATCTAAATTTCCTTAGTGATGAAATTATAGGAGTTACGGCAGTAAATGGTATGTACGGCAGGAAAGGAATAATTGATGTTACTGACTTGCAGCAAATTCCATTGGTATTAAGAGAATTCGGTTCCGGTACACTTGAAGTAATTGAGGAATGTCTTACGGCAAAGGGAATTTCTATCAATAAGCTTAATGTATTTCTGCATCTCGGGAGTACGGAAACAATTAAACATTTTCTTATCGATTTTGAAGGTATTGCCCTAATTTCCGAAAAAGCCGTAGAAAATGAAATCAGATTAAATATTTTGAAAAAGATTTCTATTAAAGGAGTCACAATTAAGCGGGAATTTAGAGTAGTTACACCTTTTAGCACTGTTGTGGATGTAGCAAAAAACTTTATGAATTTTCTTTTTAACTATAACTTTTAGTTATTGGTTATGACTTTTTGATATTTGCTTTAGTTATCGTTTTTCCGTTTGTTTGTAAGCAAAAAAAGAAACGGAAATGACAGAAATTAGCAAGAAAAAAATTGACGGATTATATTATATCATCCCTATACTATGTTTTACTCCCCTATTATCTTCTCCCCTGGCACTTGGATTGGGAATTGCACTCGCTTTTATTTTTGGCAACAACAGCCCTTATAATAAAGAGAAATTGACTAAGTATTTATTGCAGGCATCCATAGTTTTAATGGGTTTTGGTATGAATTTAACACAAGTAATAGAGACTTCTAAAACAGGCTTTTATTTTACGGCAATATCGGTTTCGCTAACGTTGGCAAGCGGGCTTTTGTTAGGAAAAATGCTTAGAGTTGAAAGAAAGACCACTATACTGATTTCCGGCGGGACAGCTATTTGCGGAGGAAGTGCCATTGCAGCTCTTTCTTCTATTATTAACCCCAAGAACTACCAGTTAACATTTGCCCTAACGGTTATTTTTGTTTTAAATGCCATAGCGCTGTTTTTATTCCCTTTTATAGGACATCATTTCGGGCTTTCACAAGAAACATTCGGCACTTGGGCGGCAATATCCATACATGATACAAGCTCTGTTGTAGGTGCGGCATCTATTTATGGCGCAAAAGCGCTGGAAGTAGCAACTACAATTAAATTAACGAGGGCTTTATGGGTAATTCCAGTTTCACTGGCTGTGGCTCTTTTCAATAAAGAAAGCGGTCAGGCAAAGATTTCTATTCCCTGGTTCATAGGAATTTTTATTATAGCAATTTTATTAAGATACTTAATGCCCGGCTGGGAAGAGACTTTTACTCACCTTAACTGGATCGGTAAAAAGGGAATGCTGATTGCACTTTTTCTGATTGGTGCAAGTTTAAACAAAGCAGATATAGTTAAAGCTGGGGTTAAGCCTTTTATACTTGGCGTGCTGTTGTGGCTTGTTATAAGTGTAACATCATTTTATGTTTTAACCTTATAGCTTTAATGCTCTTTTATAATCTGCAAACAGAGTTCCGTATTAGATAAGACATTCTGCTTAATACCTCTACGATGTTATAATAGGTGTTTATAGGGTGGTTTGCCGCGACGAACTACCCGTATTATTTTTTCAAATTTCGCATTGGTTTGCCTGGTGGGAACATCTCCGCAATCATCAAATTAATTTATCTTACCAGTCATAGTTTCGCGACATCAACTCATATTGGAAAAGAATTCTTCCCCGTTATCTTTGGTATGTATAATTAAAAGATGGGCTCTTACCATCTTAACCAAAGTTCTTGATGCCCGTCTCTCTGATATGTTAATTAATTGGCTTAGCTGCTTAACTGTAATAGTCTCATTTTTTGAAAGGAAATTAAATACTGCTTTTTCGTTATCGCCAATGTAATACTTTTTCAAAGGGAGGTTACCCGCCTGCGCCCTCATTATCCTTATCATTTCTTTGCTGGCAGGAATACTTTTATCATTTACCCTTACATTTACTATAGCAGAGTTTATATCAAGTTCGCTTTGGAAGTCCTGTAGTCTGTGGGGCTTTTTATCTGACTCGGCTATACCAGCAATAACTATTTCCTTATTACGAAACTCCATATATTCAATAGTTACTTCAATTGGGGGCTCACAATATTTAGCAGCGGTTTCAGTAATTAATGCAGCTTCTTCTTTTTCACTTTCCACTCCAATGATATCTTTGTTATCATCAACACCGAACAGAATATAACCGCCCTTTGTGTTTGCAAAGGCAATTATTTCTTTAGCAATTTTTTCATAGGATGAAAATTTCCTTTTAAATTCTACCTGGATATTTTCACCCTCCTCAATCATATCAATCAATTCACGGCGTTTCATTGCATCAGAGGTTTTATGTAAAAAAAAGTTATTATTAAAATTAAACTTTATCAGTTAATAAGAAGCCCAATATTTAATATATTGGGCTGTAAACTTCATGAAACTTATTTTCTTTTACCTCTACTATTCGGAGGTGTGTTAGGGGGCTCCTGCACTCCCTGAACCTGATCTTTAGGTTTATCCTTTTCATTTTCAGTATTTTTATCTTTGCCCGTATCGCCCAAAGGTGGATTTGTCTGCACTTTAATAGAATCCTTATTTATAGTAGAATCCGTAACACCCGGACCTGGAATATCTGTTTTAATACTATCTCCGGAACTACCCTTTTTAATTTCGTCAATTTTATTCTTCAGCTTGAGCCTGGAGTTTTTTACAGAATCAATCAGCAACTCCTCCTTAGTTAATACTTTGCTTGTTTTGGTTGAATCAACTTTTAAAGTACCGCCATTATTTATAGTTTTAGTAGTATCAATTTTATTCTGCCCTACAGTTTTAAGGGAATCGACTCTTTTTTGAATAAGAGCTAAAGAGTCTGTTCTCTTTTGCTCAATGGCTTTAATAGAGTCTTCAACAGCTTTTTTAACTCTCTCTTTTTCCTGCCTATATGTAATCACTTTTTGGAGAATTTTCTGTCCATAAGGTGTAGCAGAATAATGAACCATTAAAGTATCATAGACGGCAGCTGCAGAGTCAGGTTTTCTTAGATCATTTTCCAGGATATAGCCGGCAGCATATAATGCCTGAGGAGCATAAGGAGATTTGGTACTATCAGTGTAAATTTTGTAGAATTTATTGACTGCACTTTGATACTTCTTTTCTTTTAAGTCCTTTTCTGCGTCATGATAAGCTACTTTAGTTTTATCCTGTGTATTTTCAATTACTGGTTTCTTTAGTATTAATGCTGCAGCATTAGCAATTGACTCTCCTTTAAACCCATTATAGACAATTTCAAACAGACTATCAGCTTTAACTGAATCTTTAATTGTCAAGAAATAACTGCCTAATGCATATAACGTCCGGGCCTCATAATTTGAGCCCTTATGCTCCTGCAAAATATCAGCATAGTATGTAAATGCAGAATCAGGCTTCTTTAATTCGGTAAAGAAAAGATTGGCCAAATCGAATTTATTTTTTATTAATATTCTATTAATGGAATCAATCGGAATAATTGGTCTCTGCGGTTTTACAACTTCGGGATGTACATTTACATTTATATTGCCCTGCTGGTTACCGGTTGGCTGCTTTGTAAAACTACTTAAGCTGTCTTCAAGAGCTTTTCTTCTGTCAATTTCCACTAAAACTTTAATTGAGTCAACATATTTAATAGAATCTTTGATAAATGCTGTAGAATCCAGGCTATATGATTTATATCTTATATTATCAGAAATTGTAGTTGATAATAACTTATACTTTTTAAACATCTGATCTTTTTGCTGGGCCAAAGGCAAATACTCTTTAGGAGGATTGGAATTTAATGCTTTAAGATAATATACGGAAGCACTATCATAATTATTCATCTCATTTTCAAAAAGTTCAGCTTTTTTATATCTGGCAATACTGCTATTAGGAGAATTAGTATAACCGGTATCAACTTTGGTAAGCATAACCATAGCATCTTTATACCTGCCTATTGAAATATATGTTGTGCCGATTTCAAGCTCGATAAAATCCTTTTTTTCTTTATATTTGTTTTGCAGCACCATATACTCAAACAAATTAAGAGCTTTTTGGTAATCTCCCTGGTCTCTGTATGCTTTTCCCAATGCAAGCTTTGAATTTATTTCAACTTCAAAAGTGGGTGAATATTTATTTATTTCTTCAAAAGATGCAATTGCACTTTTATTGTCGTTCAAATCGATATACAATTTACCCTTTTCAAAAATAGCCTCAGCATTTATTTCATCATCATTTGAAATAGTGATAAATTTATCAATATATTCAATTGCGGTTATTTTTTCATTTTTATAAATATAGTATTTAACAAGCTCAATGTAAGCCTGTTTTTCTATCTTTTTCTCTTTTGCTTTTTGGGCATCATCTATAAGCTTTTTAAATGTTGCTACACCTTTATCAAAATCTCTAAGCCCAATTTGAGTTTTACCGATCCATAAATCAGTTTCCAACTCAACATCTTCATCCGGCTGTGTAATTTTAAGTTCCTGGAATTTTCTTAATGCTTTAAGGAAGTTCTTTTGATAAAAGAAAGATTTGCCTATCATCATTAATGCATTTTCAACATAAGATGATTTTTTATGATATTGCAGAATTTTACTGCATTTTTCATTTACCTTTGTTAAGAGCTGCGAGGCATTACCCGGAATTACTAGCTCTTCATTTGAAAAGACACTTCTTTTCTGAGTATTGATAAGTTTTTCAGCCTGCTGGAAAGCATCTTTTGTGTTATAGTAAATGTTAAAATAAGTTGAGAAATCATACCATACACTACAACCGCTTAATAAAGCAGCTATGACGACGATAAAAAGGATTTTAATAGAATTATTCATATTGAAAAATAACTAATGATGTAAAAATTGAAAGGTAAAAATTTACTATAATGCGCCCTTTCCGGATTCTCCTGTTCTAATTCTTACAACATCTTCAATATCAGAGACAAATATTTTCCCATCCCCCACCTGTCCTGTTTTAGCAGTTTTTAGAATAGCATCAATAACTTTATCGACCTTAGAAGAATCGACAACAATCTCAATTTTAATTTTTGGGACGAATTCAATCCTGTATTCACTCCCTCTGTAAGTCTCGGTATGACCTTTTTGTCTTCCGTAGCCCCTTACCTCAGTAATAGTAAGTCCCTTAATACCTTCTTCAGTCAGAGCATCTTTAACTTCTTCCAGCTTAAAAGGTCTAATTATAGCTTCTATTTTCTTCATTTATAAATAACCTAATTGAGATTTTATTTAACTACAATATTAAAATAACCAAATTAAATTTAATAGGGAAATATTTCTACGAAAATGACTAAAGAACTGCCCGAAAAGCATAGTATTAGTTCTCTGGAAAGTAAAATAATTTCCCCCTCCCAGTGAGGGGGAAATGAATGCCAATTACTTAAGAAATTATTTGCCGTGACAGTTTTTATATTTTTTACCGCTGCCGCAAGGACAAGGTTCGTTCCTGCCTATTTTTTCTTCTGCTTGTACCGGCTGCAGTTTCCCTACTTGCTGTCCTTCGGGCTGACCTTGACCGCCACCGCCTCTAAGACCAGCATTAGTGGCATCGCTTTTGGACTCAATAATCCTGCCCTGTGGTTGTCTTCTTCTTCGTTGAATTTCTTCATTACCCTGAGGGAAAAATCTAAATACACCGGCTACAATTTCATCTCTAATTTCATTAAGCAGGGTTATAAACAGTTTAAATGCTTCGCCTTTGTATTCAATTAAAGGATCTTTTTGACCATATGCTCTTAAGCCGATACCTTCTTTAAGGTCATCCATTTCTCTAAGATGTTCTTTCCATTTATGGTCAATTATGCTCAAGGTAACACCGCGCTCTAATTGCGCCATAGTTTCGCTGCCAAGCATTTCCTCTTTTTTAGCATAAAAATCCTTTGCATTTTCCAAGATAAGCTTTGTAATTCCCTCTTTGCCCAGCTTTTCAAATTCTTCAGGTTCAATTTTTATTTCAGTTAGCAAATTATGTCTAACGTCCTCTTTTAGCGCTTCAGCCTGAACGTCTTCAAAATACTTATCGACTAAATCGCCAATATATTCTTCAAGAGAATCCAGGATTTCATTTCTTAATCTGTCACCCTGCAATGCACGTCTTCTGCGAGTATATATAACTTCTCTCTGCTGATTCATGGTATCATCATACTCAAGAAGTCTTTTTCTTATAGAGAAGTTGTTCTCTTCAACTTTTTTCTGAGCTCTTTCTACAGATTTGGTAATAATTGGGTGCTGAATAACTTCACCTTCTTTAATGCCCATTCTTTCCATTATGGATGAAATTCTGTCACTGCCAAAGAGTCTCATCAAGTCATCTTCAAGAGATAGGTAAAACTTAGTAATACCAGGATCACCCTGACGTCCGGAACGCCCCCTTAGCTGCCTGTCAATACGTCTTGATTCGTGTCTTTCAGTACCAAGGATAAACAAACCGCCTTTATCCACAACACCGGCACCAAGTTTAATATCAGTACCACGGCCTGCCATGTTAGTAGCAATGGTAACGGCTCCAATCTGGCCTGCATAAGCAACAACTTCAGCTTCGCGCTGATGCTGTTTAGCATTTAATACGTTATGAGGAACATTCCTTCGTTTAAGCATTCTGCTTATAGTTTCAGAAACATCTACTGAAGTAGTACCCACAAGAACCGGCCTGCCTTCTTTATGCAGCTCCTCAATTTTATCAATTGTAGCGTTAAGTTTCTCTCTTCTGGTACGGAATACAGCGTCATCCTGATCTTCTCTCCGAACCGGTTTGTTAGGCGGAACTACAACAACTTCCAGTTTATAGATAGAGAAAAATTCATTTTCTTCAGTTTCAGCAGTACCTGTCATGCCTGCAAGTTTGTTATACATTCTGAAATAGTTCTGAAGTGTAATAGTGGCAAGAGTTTGAGTGTCACGCTCAACCTTAACATTTTCTTTAGCTTCAATAGCCTGATGCAAACCGTCAGAATAGCGTCTGCCCGGAAGCACACGTCCGGTAAACTCATCAACAATTGCAATTTTCCCATCTTCAGTTATAACATACTCATCATCTTTTACAAAGAGAGTATAAGCTTTTAACAATTGGTGCAAAGTATGAATTCTATCGCTGGTTTCTGAGAATTTTTGATAAAGTTCGTCTTTCTTTTTATTCTTTGCTACATCAGAAAGCGAGGAATCATTTTCAAATTTAGCTACTTCAGACCCAATATCCACCATTGTAAAATAGTCTTTTTCCATACCGGTACCGCTGGCAAGTTCAACCCGGCCTTTTTCGGTAAGATCTATTGTATTATTCTTTTCATCAATAACAAAGTAAAGCTCTTCATCAATTACATGCATATTCTTTGCTTTTTCTTTTAGAAACTCAAGCTCAGTCTGCTGCATTAATTTTTTATAAGAAGGCTCTGTAAGAATTTTAGATATTTTATTGTGTTTAGGCAAACCTCTGTATGCTCTGAAAATTTGTATACCGGCTTGTGTAATTTCATCTTTAGTTGCAGACTCGTTAGATAAAATAGTTTCAGCTTCTTGGGCTATTTTAGAAACAAGTGCATTCTGCAATTTATAAAGCCGCTCAACTTTAGGTTTCATTTCATCAAATTTCTGGTCATCTACATCTACAGGACCGGAAATAATAAGAGGGGTTCTGGCTTCATCAATTAAAACGGAATCGACTTCATCCACAATGGCATAGTTATGTTTTCTTTGCACGGCCCATTCTGCCGAATCAGTCATATTGTCACGAAGATAATCAAAGCCGAACTCATTATTGGTACCGTAAGTAATGTCACAGTTATATTCAGTTTTACGTTCATCCGGAGACATAGTATTAATAATAACACCTACTGTCAGCCCATGGAACTTATAAATTTCGCCCATCCATTCGGAGTCACGTTGTGCCAAATAATCATTTACCGTAACCAGATGAACACCGCGTCCAGTAAGAGCATTAAGATATATAGGCAGAGTGGCAACTAAAGTTTTACCTTCACCGGTACCCATCTCGGCAATTTTACCCTGATGCAAAACAATACCGCCCATAAGCTGGACATCATAAGGGACCATATCCCAAGTAACAGGACGTCCCATAACATTCCAAGATTTACCTACTAACCTCTGACATGTTGATTTGATAACTGCAAACGCTTCCGGCAATAACTCATCCAGAACGTTTTCATATTCTTCAACAAGTTTATCTTCCAGAGAGTCTAACTCTTCATAAGCGGCATTTCTATCATATTCTTCATTTGATTGAAGCCTTGCTTTCATTTCATCAATTTTACCACGTGTCTCGGCTGTAAACTCTTGAATTCTGTTTTTAAATTCTACCGTTTTAGCCTTTAATTCATCGTCACTTAGATTTTTTATTTTCTCATATTCAGCATTTATTTCTACCACAATTGGTTCAAGCAGTTTAACATCCTTTGAATGCTTGTCACCAAATATTTTCTTAAAAAACTCTAGCATAGGTTATTTCTACTCCGATTAATATGAATAATAAAATTAACTATAGAAATACAGAAATTCAATTAAGTAATTTAGGTATTATTATATCAATAGTTACAATCCCCGGGGATGAACAACATCCCAAAGTATGAACCATCCTGGCAAGGAATTATTATTTTATCATGTTAGTAATAAATTAAACACTTCCTAGTCATGGTTCTGGCTGCTGTCAAACGGCAATTCAAATCCGAATGACGAACCGGCACCAAGCTTGCTTTTAACCCAGACATTTCCATTATGGTCGTCAATAATTCTTTTAACAATCCAAAGTCCCAAGCCCGAACTTTTTTCGTCGCCCGTCGGCTTAGGAGTAAGCGACTTCCCTTTTGTAAACACTTTTTTAATATCTTCGTCAGAAAGTCCGACTCCATTATCAACAACCTCTACGACAACTTTATTTCCGCTAATATATGATTTCACCTGAACAATAGTCCCCGCGGGAGCAAACTTAATAGCATTACTAATTAGGTTATCAACCACTTCCTCAATTTTCTCCGCATCCATAGTAACTTCCGGAGTGCTTGGAGATGAGTTGTTAATTAATTTAACATCTTTACTCTTTGCATAAGCAGAATTTCTGATACAGATTGAATCAATAATTTTTTTTATGGAACCGCTTTCCAAGTTTAAGGCTGCTTCAGGCTCTTCTTTAGCCACAACAATTGCCATATCCTGAGCAAGTCTAATTATATGTGAGGAAGTGTCAATCAAGGACTGCATGATTTCCTTTTGCTCAGTAGCTGTTAAATCATAAGACTCAAGTAACTGAATGTACCCTTTTATTGCACCGGCAGGATTTTTAATATCATGTACAGCCATGGCAAATAACTCATTTTTCTTAATTTGCAAAAGTTCAAGTTTCTCTTTGCTATATAACAACCTGTCCCTTTGTTTAAGCAGCTCAAGATTTGCCACCTCAAGATCATTTATTGTACTTTTTAACTGGTCAATCTGCCTTCTAAAGAAAAGAGAATTAGCTCTCATATTTTCTACTTTAGCAACAAGTTTTCTATAATTTGATTTTAACTCATTAAACTGACTTTCAATACCAAGCTCAAATTTGATATTTTGTTTTTCAGGTTTTTTCTTTAAGAATAAAATAATAATTAGTATAAGTTGAATAATGCAGAATCCCACAATCCCATATATAACAATATCGTCAAAGTTCCTTATGTTTTCCTTTGCAGGGGGAGGCAAAATATTTTGTGAGTTTTCAGCAGGTATTTTCACCGTAAATTTTAGAATAAACGGCTCAGACTCCCATCCTGAAGCAGTGTAAGCCTGCAATTTAAAAATGTACACTCCTGTAGCCAGACCACTTATAGAAGCAGAATCTGCGTTTATAGAATTTAGTACAGACTCCAGAACTTTTCCATTAAGGAATACCCTAAATAGTATTTTGTCTTTTACATTTGAAAATACTTTATCAGAATAATAAAATGTAATAACTTCGCCGGGTTTAATTACAATTTTATCCCAGTTCTCTTGATTAATAACCTTATCACTAACTTTAATTGAAAAGACCGGAAGTTTCTCACCAGAAGCAGAAAACGAAACACTTGTATTAATAGCCAGTAAAAAGATTACTAACATGATATAGTTCTTGAGCATAAAAACAACCTGAAATTTTAATATGTATTTTATTTCGCTTTTTAATTTATACTTAATCTAATAATTGATTTTTTAAATAAGAAATTAAAAAAAAGAGATGGTTTAAAAAATAAAAATAACAAAAAATATCTTAATAATTACATCTGTAATATTGCTCTCTTCTGCCGCGGATTAGTACGGCTAAGTTAGTATTTTTTTTAGTCATATGACAAATGGTAATTATTTAGTAATTTTTAATCATGTATTAATTTATAATAATATAGAAATGAAATTAGAAGACGACCTCAAAGCACTTACCGACGCATTAAATGAAAAACGGACTTTCAATGCGTCCGGATATCTGAAAAAGTTTCTGGGCTTTATTGGAACTGAAGATTTAAGCACAGTAAACAGAAATATCCTATTGGATTATCTGCACAATACAAAGCATCCGAACTTTCTTAGTGCTTTATCTTTTGAGGAAAGGTATAAATGGGCAGACAGCACTTTTAAGGTAATTGAGGCAGCTGAATATAACCTACTTGATCTATTTGAATACACTGTAAAGAAGAATAAAGAAAAAGCGCTGTTCATTTCGACCGGAAGCCAAAGGAATGATTACACTTATAAATATGTGTACAACAATGTCAAACAGCTTTCGGCCTCCATTTTCAAGACTTGTTCAAAACCAGTAGCTGCAATATTTGCCGAAAACTCTTTTGAAAGTGCAATAACTGATATTGCCTGCTTATGCTTTGATATTTTAATTACACCTTTGAATGTCCATTTTACTGAAGAATCGTTAGATTTTATTTTCAGGAAAACAAATATAAATATTATATTTACTGATTCATTAAAACGTTTGGAAATATTAAAAAGGCTGAAACAAAATGGTTATGATTTTGTAATAATTTATTATGGAGACAGCACAGATATATCCGCTGACGCTAGTATAATATTATTTAGAGATTTAACTTCCGGAATAACCTTATCCGAGTCAGACGTGATTCTTGCCCAAAGAGAAAAGATACCATTTAAACAAACCGCCACCACAATGTTCACGTCAGGTACCACAGGCCTGCCGAAAGGTGTTGAGTTCTCAATATATAACTTAATTACAAAAAGGTATGCCAGAGGAGCGGTCTTGCCATTTGTAGGCAATGATGAAATATTGTTATGCTACCTCCCTTTGTATCATACTTTCGGAAGATTTCTTGAAATGCTTGGAATGATTTATTGGGAAGGGACATATGTTTTTGCATATAAGAATGATGCAAATACATTAATGAAGCAGATGAAAGAAATTAATCCAACCGGATTTATAAGCGTCCCTTTAAGATGGAAAGAAATATTTGATAGAATTAACACCGAGATACATCCGGTTGAAAGGACCAGGAACTCCAAACTTAAGTCATTAAAAAAATATACTGGCGAAAAATTAAAATGGGGACTTTCTGCGGCGGGTTACCTTGAGCCGAAGGTATTTAAATTTTTTAATTCATTAGGTGTTACACTATGCAGTGGTTTTGGAATGACAGAAGCAACGGGCGGTGTAAGCATGACACCAATTGACCAATATATTCCCGATTCCGTGGGCATACCCTTACCGGGAATTAATATAAAGTTTTCCCCGGAAGGTGAACTGCTAATTTCAGGCCCATATATTGGGAAATATCTTGATGATATGCAATCCACTACAGAAGATAAATGGATATCTACCGGAGATTTGTTTATTCAGGATAATGACCATCATCTCTATATTATTGACAGAGTAAAAGAGATATATAAAAATAGCAAGGGACAGACCATAGCACCCGCAGCTATTGAAAAGAAATTTGAGAATGTCCCCGGAATTAAGCAAGTTTTCCTTGCAGGAGATATGAAGCCATTTAATGCCCTGCTTATTGTACCCAATCATTCGGATAGTTTTGTGACCAAAGCTTTATTAGAGAATAAGCTTAAAGATTATTACGCATCCTTAATTTCTAATGTAAATAAAACCCTGCACCCTTATGAGCGGATTTTAAAATTCACAATTCTTGACAGAGCATTTGCAGCTGAAAAAGGTGAGCTGACAGCTAAAGGGACTTATAAACGAAAAGTAATTCAGAAAAATTTTGATGCAGAGATTTCTGATTTCTATAGAAAGAGCTCAGTTGAATATAGTTTTAAGGGTTTTACTTTAATAATACCTTTTTGGGTGTTGAAAGATTTAGGGCTATCACAAGAAGAATTATTTTTTTCAGACGATGCACTATACAATAAAGATAAAGACATTTATTTAACTATTAAGAGTATACCGAGTATTGAATATATTGATAATCGATTTGATAAGGATTTTAAGTCTGACCTTTTTATGATAGGCAGTTTTATTTATATAATTGAGAATAAAACAATTGACTTAGGCAAGTTTATTTTGCAGCCGTTTTTGTGGCTGGGAAACATTGAATTAATAAATTTTATTGACTGTAAAGAAGAATGGGATATCGGACATTCATCTGTTTCGACTCAGTTATTTGTAGAAAAGCATACTTTTAACTGCATCAATACACCGATAAAACTAAATGACCATTGCTTTAATACCTCGCTAAAAACATTAAATTGTGCAATAATTAAGGCTATTTTCGGGAAAAGCAGCGACGCAGCAAACAATCTGAAGATTTTGGAGAAATATTTAATTAAGGCGGAACCAAATATTGTAAATGTTGTATGCCGAAGACTTGAAACTTTTGCCTTCCACCATGACTTCAATATTAGAAGTACTGCCTATAAAATACTATTATTAAATCAACCTTATGTAGATTATAATAAATATCTTCCCTCGTTTATACATTCAGGTCTTCCATTTTTAAATAAGTCAGTAATTGAAGAAATTATTTTCAGCAGCTTTAATGATATTAATTTATCTGCCTTAAGGAAAAGATTAGAGGCATATAGAAATGGAATTAAGTGGCCAGTTTCAGCAGAATATGCAAAGCAGTTTAATAAGATATTTGACCTGTTGATTTCTTTCGTGCATCACAATCTTTCGGCTTATTCTCAAGTAAGGGCTGAGCTAATTTCCTGGATTTTATATAATAAGGATAAGAACATTTCGGCTAATGCTCAGAAGTTATTTGACAAATTATCAAGATATTTTGAAAGACAGCTTAAGCTTACCCTATTTGAGCAAAACAAAGTAAACTGGTATAGCAGGCTTGTTTTTCAAGAACAAATATCAGGAAGCGAAGGAGACAACTTAAAAAAACTGTTTGCCGGTACAAATTTTCTAAAAGAAGCATTTTTCCTGATTTTCGGGATTGAAAGCTTTAACTTAAAGGATGTTAAAGTCAACGGTATATTTATTTCACGTATCTCCGCAAGCAACAATAAGAACCTGTATAGAATAAGTGTTAATACAATTACTAAGCAGCATTATGATCTAATTCTTTTCAGCAAGCCTAACTTAAATACCGAAAAGACTAAAGAAACAATCTATCTGATGATAAAAATTGCTGATAACACTTCAGGAGACGATATACTGCCAAAACTTGGTAATTTCAGGTCTAAGCGTAGTGTAATTACGTTAGCATATATAAATGAGCTGACACTCTGGGAAAAAATCAGACAAACTACATCAGCTTTAGAAAACATTAAAATTGAGGATGAAATATTAAGATGCGAAATATTATTTAAAAGAGCTATGTCCACTTTTTTCATTTTTCTTAAAAAAGCCGCGTTTGAAGTAATTCCCGGGAATATTTCCCCTTTTAATGTTTTTGTTACAGAACCGTTCTATAAAGAAGGTAAAGGAATTTTATCTATCTCCGGCTGGAAAAAATTCAAGAATCTGAAGCAACTATTCTTCCCAATGTATATGAATTTTTTCTTTGAAACAACAGCTCACTACCCATGGTTAATGGAAATATTGGATATAAATTGGATATTCGACTCATGTCTTGAAGGACTGGGAGTTTCAGCAGGATTGGAAGTATTAAACAAATTAAAAGATGAACTAAAACTGGACAATTCATTTGAATCTGAGAGGCTATACCCGGTACTTTTAGCATATCTTGATAAAAAAGACTTTACATATTATAAAAGTACAAAGATACTTGGTCCGATGGGAGAATATAATCTCTGGCTTAAAGATAATACAAACGCATTAAAAACTGACAAGAAAGAGTACTTACTGAATATTTATAAACTTTATTTAATTGAAGGAATGCCTGATATTTCCAGATTTATTTTTCTTTACGAAGCTTATTTTAAATATTTATCTAAAGAAATAAATAATCATTTCATAAAATTGCTGGACTCATTCTATTATTATCCGAGCCAAAACCTAAAGAATAAAGTTGAACTGAAGGAAATTCAGGATCTGCTTACAGACAACGACGACTATGCATTATTCAATAAAATGCTATTCCCCGATATGGGAGAGATGCAACACTTTGAGGTAGTAACTGCCCAAAATAGGCCCAACGAAAAATCTTTAATACTAAAGACAATGGTACAAGACCGTTATAGAAATAATTACATCATCCGGCCAACAATTACTCCTTATGAAATTGGCACTTTGCAAAGGCTTTTTGTAATTGATGACTATCCAATAAAATTTGAACCCGATCTCCAGTATTTAGTTATTATGGATACTGATGAGGAGCATATACTTGGGGGCATCAGTTATAAAGAGAAATACCCGCAGGTAGTACATATTTATGGAATAATGATCAGCCGGGATTTTAGAGACAGAAATCTTGGAAAAGCTCTTATGAATGATTTTTTTTCCCGGTTGAGATCCGAAAATGTAAATACGGTTACCTCTTATATAATACTTAAAAAGTTTTTTGAGTCATTTGGATTTAGAACTGACAGCAGATGGGGTGGGCTTGTAAAATACCTTTATAGTCAGCCCGCCGCCGGCGGGCAAGCCAGTCAACAATGATCAGCGGAACAGTAATTAGAAATAAGATAACGGCGGCTAATTATTAAAAAGCTCAAAGCAGCAATTATGCTGCTTTGAGCAATTGTTTTATAATGATATATTACAGAGATTTATTCAAAAATTGCTGTTAGTTTTTCGTATTTGGAATGCATATCCTCAACAATTTTTTTGTAATTATCTTTAGTTGATGCTTTTACATCTTTGCAGGCAGCAATTAAATTATCAGCAGCCTTCTCAAATTCAACTTTTTTAGGATCAAGTCTTTTAGATAATTTAGCAGTTTTTATAGCTTCTGCTTTCTTGATAAGTACATCGCCTACGCCAATAATTTTGTCATAATTTTTACCGGGTAAATATTTGTGGTAAACGACATATAATTCCTGATGGAAAGCATCAATTTCTTCGGGATATGGATAAATCACTCTAACCAACATTTCATAATTGCCATGCAGCTTTTCAGCAGCAGTTAATAAAGCATCGTCATTTGTACCCTTTGCAGCTTTGTTATACGCATTAACGGCAGCTTTGAATTCTTTAACTCCGGCTTTCCATTTAGCAACTCTCTCTCTTAAAATTCCGGGCAGTTTAACTGCATATATTTTTTTTGCTTTTTCATTGACCTCAGTAACATATTCCCTTAATGCCTTACAGTCTTTAGCAGGGTATGCCGTATGCCAAATTGGATAAATAATTTCATGAAAATCATTAAGCTCTTTTATGTCAGTATTAGTTTCATGCTGCATATCTTTATTTTTATCCTGTGCAGCGGCCAATGAGACAAAGAGAAATACTGCCAACATTGTAAAAAGTACTTTAACAGAACGCATTATACCTCCGAAATATTAATAAAATAAATAATATAGATAGAATATCTTATATAATTAGTACACTTAAAATAGAAAAAAGTTTAATAATATCATCTAAAAAATATATTTTTTTTGCAAATTTTTGATTTTTTTTTAGTAATTTTAGAATGAATAACAAACTTTATAATAAAAGGATAACGATGAAAAGCTTTTTTACGACTTTAATACTTTTCTTAATTATTTCAGGCAATATATTTTCTCAGGACTCAACCGCAACAATAGTTGGCCCGGGTGTAAGATACATTTCAGTTAGGAAAAGCACTCCACAGAACATTAAAATATTGGAAGTGGATATAACCTCCCCAAAGATAAAATTGGAAACAGTTTTAGCCAAAGATAAGATGGGTACAGGTTTCGAAAAAATATCAAGTATGTCTAAACGCAGCAGTCACAGCGGACATATTGTGTTAGGTGCAATAAATGGTGACTTTTTCGGCATAAGCGAACCAAATGACCCATATGCTTTTTTATGTAATTCCATGATAAAGAACCATGAATATATTGACGGCCATCAGAGTGAAAGGACTTCGTTTGCTTATACAGACAGCAAAAAACCAATTATGGGCTTCCTCGATTTTGAAGGAAGTGTAAAAGCTAAAAACGACAGCACATTCATAATCAGTAATATCAATACTGAAAGATACACTAATGGGATGATATTATACAACAAGTATCTGGCTGACAGTACAAGGACAAATGCTTACGGGACAGAGGTAAGAATAGTTCCAGTTGAAGATTTGAAAATAAACCAGCCGATGAAATTTGTAGTGCTTGAAAAGGCTGTAGGCAGCGGCAATATGGCTTTTAACAATAACTATGTATTATCCGGGCATGGTACTGCTCAGGCTTTTTTAAATAATTATGTAAATGTTAATGATACAATTACTTTAGTTCTGGGTACTACGATAAACAAAGTCGGTTTATTAACTTTAATAGGAGGCGGTCCACGTTTAGTTACTAATGGAACAAGACCTGCTTCTTTTGCAGGTGCTGAAGGATTTGATGCTTCATTTACCGATGCTGCAAATCCAAGGACGGCTGTAGGATTTAGCAGGGACAGCACAAAAGTGTATTTTGTAACTGTAGATGGGAGACAACCTCTTATAAGTGCAGGAATGACAATTGGACAATTAGCAGATTATATGATCTCCATTGGCTGCTATAATGCTTTGAATTTTGACGGCGGCGGCTCTACAACAATGATAGTAAGAAATACTATTGAAAACAGCCCTTCTGATCCGGGCGGAGAACGCTCATGCGCAAATTCACTGATGGCTGTTCTGTATGCAGATTACAGTGAAATAATGACCGGGATTAGGATAACCCCAAAAAATATCATTATTGACTCAACCCAGACAGCACAAGTTACGGCAACAGGCGTAGATACATGGGGATATCCTATTGAGATACCATTTTCAAATATAACCTGGGAATTCTCAGGAGTATCTGGTGTAATAAATGCACAAGGAATTTTCAGACCTACGGGGAGCGGTTCAGGCAAAATTATTGGAAGGTACAATTCATATGTTGATACCATAAATGTAATAGTTTTAGCGAACAAAATACCTGTATGGAAATACTGTGCAGCCAATTCAAATTTGCCATCGTGGTTTTCACCATCAGCAAGTACTGAAAGAGGGTTAGCATATAGTAATGGCAAATTATATGTCGTCAGCAGGCCTAAAATAGTTGTCCTTGATGCTAACACCGGCTTGCAGATAGATACTTTGAAAACTGCCGGCATTACAGGTGTTTTCCCAATGAATGATATTGAAGCTTCTGATGACGGTGTAATATTTGTAGGAAACCTGACTACTAATGCATCAAGTACTCATTTTAAAATTTATACTTTTGCAAGCGATACATCTACCGCAGTAAATATTATAGAATTTGCAGGCAGTGGAAGGCTTGGAGATAAGTTTACCGTTGTAGGAAAAACAAGCGATAACTCTGCTGTAATTTACGCAGCAGCCACAGGAACTAACTTTGCTTACAAATGGACAATGAGTAATGGCAGCTTTAACCAGACTCCGCAGACTATTACCTTTACCGGGTTAGCCAGTCCTGGCACTTGCACAACAATATATCCCAAAGGATTGGGCAATGCAAACCTATTCGTAAATGCAAACAGCATGCTTCCTCAGGAATATACTTCAACCGGAACACTCATAGGCACGGCTCCCGCTACAGTAGTTGATACCAGAAGCAGTGCCATGAGATATATTGACGCAGTAAAGAAGTATTTAATTGTTTATCAATATGGATCACCGAATGAAAATGCGGTAGTGCTTGATGTTACAAGTGGCATAAGCAATGCCGTTAAATTGTCAACCACTGCTCCTTTAGGGACCAATTCAAATACTGCCGGAACGTCCGGAGATGTTGCCTTCAGAAAATACAGCGACGGACTTTATCTTTTTTACGTACTGGCAACAAACAACGGCATTGGAGCATATCAATTAGCAGATACGCCAACCGGTTTGGAAAGCAGCAACAGCACAATTCCTAGTGAATATGTGCTATCACAGAATTATCCTAACCCGTTTAACCCAAGCACGAGAATAAATTATTCGCTGCCAAAAGCAGGAAACGTTACACTTACGGTTTATAATATGCTTGGTCAAAAGGTATCTACTTTAGTTAACGAATATCAGTCAGCCGGTAATTACAGTACCGCATTCAGCATCAACAATTTAAGCTCCGGTATTTATCTATATACTATTAGGGTAAATGATTTTATATTCACAAAGAAAATGCTTTTGGTAAAATAGGACCATGGAAGATATTATTATGATGTTATAATAAATTTAACCCTTCCTTACTTATCAGGGAAGGGATAAAGCTACATTGAATGCAATTATGTGGAAATTATAAACCAATAATGATATATTCTCGGAAATATTTGAATTATTATATATAATGCAGTTTATATAAGCCCGGATCCCCCGTTATCCCCCTTTTCAAGGGGGATAACTGTATATTCACACAGTCTCTAAATCTAGTAGCAAACAAAAAATCCAGATCACTTCTATAGCCATTTTGCCTGGACACGACAGGACAATATATGAGGATAAATAATTTACATTAATTAGCCCTTAAGTTTAGTGACTGTAGATATTCATTTGATTTGGGCCTATCCTCCTTTGTAGGGGCATCTATTCTATCTACGATTAAAAGTTATACTGGAAAACAATGCAATGTTGTATAAACCGAGCCCGAATAACTATGTTGAATTGGTATGAAGCATTATCAGTCCTCAAACATCAAAAAATATTTTATTCGAATTTGTTAAATATATTAATATTTTACTTTTTAATTCTGTATTTTTGTAGTTACTTAAAATAGTAAATTATTATAAAATATTTAGG
>Ga0183100_1000438_pt1 | contig 34510 bp, 25 predicted proteins | sample Biomet2_FD_127789 | JGI IMG/M metagenome (GOLD analysis project Ga0183100, IMG submission 127789) | Microbial communities from bioreactor (seeded with anoxic lake sediment) at LBNL, California, USA - Biofuel metagenome 2 | ecosystem: Engineered > Bioreactor > Anaerobic > Unclassified ... | reverse complement strand
CCGCCGGCCTCTCCCGCGCCTGCCGCGCATGCCCGACCTTGTCCGACACTTGAGCGGGTTAATGAGCGGCAGTCCATGCCTCCGGCGGCCGGGGCGCTTCGCCCCCGGACCCCAGACCGGCAGGATGCCGGTGCCGGATAACTTCCGCCCCCGCTCAGTTCAGAAACTTCTCTTCGCGAAGAAGTTCGACGACCCGTTCGCCGATTCGGTCGGCGGGGATGATTTCGCCGGTATCGGAGCCGATCGGAGAAACCGGGAATTCCGGATTCCGCCAGAGTAAAAAGCAGTCGGTCAACACACCGTCGATCGTCTTTTTGCAGCCCTGGAACCCGAACAGCGACACCTCGTGCGAAGTGCAAGAGTTCGGGCAGCCGGAAAAGTGCAGCAGCTCAATCAGTTTCGCCGCCTTCTCCGCCCGCTCCTCCGGGTGCTCCTCGAAGTAGCGGTCGAGCGCCGCGGCGACCAGCTCGCCGTACTTCGGCGCGTCCAATACCCCGATCTTGCACACCGTCGCCCCGATGCAACAGTCGATCTGCCCCGAGAAGTTGCGGAACGTCAGGTCGAACGGCAGCGAACGCAACTCGCGGAAGAGATGCGGCAACGCGCTCTTCGACAGCACCGGCAACACGATGTTCTGCTCGAAAGTGAGCCGGACCGCCGGGACGCCGAACCCTTCCACCAGCGCCGCCAGCGCCGCAAATTCGTCGGGCGTCAGCACTCCGCGCGGCACGAACAAGGTCACCTGCACAGTGTCTTCCCCGAATCGGGTCGGGCGCACCGCGATGGTGAGCCAGCGGCGGTATTCCGGGTCGTCCGGCTCCGGCGCGGTTTCGAACTCCTTATGCAGCGGCCCGAGCGGCCAGTCGGCGGATATCTCCGGGAGCTCCGGATAGGCGGCCGGATCGGTCTTCGCATAGTATTCCTGATAAAGCCTGACGAATTCCTCGTCCCCGATCCGCTTGCGGATGAAGCGGATGCGCGCCCTCCCCCGGTTGCTCCGGTCGCCGTGTTCGTCGAAAAGCTCGACCATGGCGCGGGCCGCAGCGGCAAGGTTCCGGGCCGGGAGGAACTCGAACAGCCTCACCCCCGCCGCCGATTCGCGCCCGAACCCGCCGGCGCCGTAAACCTCGAAACCCGGATTCCCGTCGGAATCGAGCGCCGCGATGAAACCGAGGTCCTGACGCAGCGCCAGTCCGCGGTCCGCCGCCGAAGCCATGCCGATCTTGAGCTTGCGCGGCAGATGGAAAGCCATCTCCCAACCGAAAATCACCTCTTTCAGATAGCGGGCGTAGGGGATGAGATCGAAACTGCCGTCCGACGCAATGCCGCTGCCGACGGTGATTGAGATATTGCGGAACGTGTCGCCGCCGCCGCCCCGGAACGGCAGCCCGTTCGCCGTGCAGGACTTCACCACCTCGATCGTCTTCAGCGGCGAAACACCGTGGAACTGGATGTTCTGCCGGGTCGAGACGTGGGCAAAGTCCGCCCCGCACTCGCGCAGCAGTCCGGCAAGAAAGTTGAGCGTAAAAGTAGGGATTTCGCCCCCCACCAGCCGGATGCGGTTCATGAACTTGCCGTCGCGCTGCTGATAGATGCCGAAAGGTGCGCCGAACGGCTTCAGCGCCGCCGAATCGATTTCGCCCGCGGCGAACTTTCTGAGCGCGTCGAACAAGCTCGACTGCGCCTCGATGATCCGTTCCAAATCCATATAAACACGACCTTTCCGGTTGCAAATATCCATCTGATTGAAACCATGCGGATTAATGTAATGGCGAAACCGGAAAAATACAACCTCCCGGGTTGGGAATCCGGCCGAAAATGTGCGCTTGCAGGAAGCAAACAGAGATTCTCGTTTTTCCGGTTGCATTTCCTTTTTCCTCTTATATATTATAATGTACCGTTCTCATGCGGCCCTTTCGGACCGCAGCGGGTTGGACCGAACGCAAGGATTTATTTTGGAAGACGGCAGTTTACTGTTTCTGCAGTTGTTGATTCTGGGTTTCCTGATTTTTCTCAATGCCTGTTTCGCCGCGTCGGAAGTGGCGCTGATTTCGCTGAAACCGGCAACGGTGCGCCGCCTCGATCAGGAAGGAGGCCGGCGCGGCAGACGGCTCGCCGCCCTGGCCGGGAATTCGGGCCGTTTCCTCGCAACGGTACAACTGGGAGTGACTTTTGCCGGATTCCTGGCGAGCGCGTTCGCCGCGGAGAGTTTCGCCGCCCCCCTCACCGTCTGGTTCGCCGGGCACGGCGTCACCTTTCTTTCCCACGGCAAACTTTACGGTCTGGTCATAGTCCTCATCACGATGGCGCTCACCTTCTTTGCGCTGCTGTTCGGCGAACAGATTCCGAAACATCTCGGGCTTCGCTATGCCGAACCGATCGCGCTGCGCTCGGCCGGGCCGATCGACGTTCTCGCCCGCATCACCACGCCCTTCATCCGGTTGCTCAACGCCTCGGTCAACATAACGCTGCGGATCTTCGGAATCAAGCCGGAAAACGCCCAGCAGGTCACCGAGGAAGAGATCCGCATGATGGTCGATATCGGCGAGGAAAACGGCGCCATCGAGAGCGACGAGAAGCGGATGATCGAGAACGTGTTCGAATTCAACAACACCACCGCCGCCGAAGTCATGACCCACCGGACCGAGCTGGTGGCGCTCGAAGCGGAGGCTCCGCCCGAGGAGATTGAGCAGGTCCTGCTCAACTGCGGCTATTCGCGCGTGCCGGTCTACCGCGGGGACATCGACGACATCATCGGCTTTCTCCACTACCGCGAGTACCTGTCGGCGAAACTGGTCGGAAAAACCGCGCCTGATCTCATGCAGCTGCTCAAACCGGTCTACTTCGCCCCGGAGACCATGCGGGCGAACCTCCTCTTCCGCAACATGCAGAGCCGGAAAATCGGCATGGCGGTGGTTCTCGACGAGTTCGGCGGAACCTCCGGCATCGTCACCGTCGAAGACCTGCTCGAAGAGATCGTCGGCAGCCTCTACGACGAGTACGACGAGCCGGAAATCGAGATCGAACAGGTCGGCGACAACGTCTGGCGGATCGACGGCGGAATGCGCCTCGACGACATCTCCCGCCAGCTCGGCATTCAACTCCCGGCCGAAGAGTACGATACGATCGGCGGACTGGTGTTCGGCAAACTGAACGCGGTCCCCTCCGTCGGCTCCACCGTGGAACTGCCGGGACTCGGCGTCAAAATCCGGGTCGAATCGGTCGATGAGCGCCGGGTCGAACGGGTGCGCCTCACCTGGAAGCCCGTCCAGGAACACGACATGGCCGACGTGGAAGTCTAGAGCTTATCCCGACCCCGATTTGCGCTGAAACGCCATGCCTCGCCCGGGGAACTTCGCGCTCGACATCGTCTCGCTTACCCGATGCTGAACAGACGCCTGCCTGCCTTGCTACGATGTTTTCGCCCCCTTGAAAAGTGGGGCCGATGAACCCGTTGCCCCGGTCGAATCGCCCGTTGTTTCCCTGATATTGATGTCCTTCTTTCCCGCCGGAGTTGTCGCAAATCGGACAATTTTTCAGACAAGATACCGCCGGAAATAATTGCTTTTCGAGCCTTTTTCTCTCATAATATGACCAGAAAGTTGTTTTACCCGGAGAGTGTCATGAACCGAGTCCATTTTTACAATATCGCCAATGAAGCCGGAGTCAGTGTCCGCACGCTGTATCGCGTGATGAACAATCGGGGAGCGGTCAGTACCGCGACGCGACGCCAGGTCGAAGCGGCGCTCAATCGGTACGGCTATCTTTGCGCCGGAAAAAAAGAGTCTCAGACAATTCTTTTCGATATTATTCAAAATCCTTTTATCGAAAGGGTGGGAATTCTGCTGATGCAGCGTCTTTCGCTGCGGGACTTCCGCTGCATGCTGAGCAACCATCTGGACCGCAAAGAACGTTTCCTCGACGCTGCGGTGCAGGCCGACATCGTCGTCATGTGTTCCTTCCCCTCCGAAGAGCTGCTCCGGGAAGTCCGGCAGGCCAATTCCGAATGCCTGATTGTCAATCTATTCGGCGGCAACGGCGGAGATGTCGCCATCGATTCGGACGACTGCCTCGGTGGACAACTTGCCGCACGCCATTTTCTTCGGAACGGCCATCGTCACGTCGGCGTTTTCACCACGCTTGACCAATCCAATCACGAGGAGCGTTACAAGGGGTTTTTTGCGGAAATGATGTATCACGATCCGGGTTGCAAGGTGGAGCTGCATCGATTTTTCCAGCATACCCGGGCCGAAGAGTTCTGGGAGGATTATTTCCGGAAAAACAAGGATTCCCTTCCCACCGGCTTCTTCTGTCCTCTCGGCGGAAATGCGGATTATCTGCCGGAGTATGCGGCAAAATACGGATTGAAGATTCCGGAACATTTCAGCCTGATCGGATACAACCGGCCGGAAGAGCGCAATTTCCATCGGCCGCTTCACTCCTACGATACCGTGGCGTTCGACATCGAACAGCTCGCGGCGTGGGGGGAATATTACATTCTGAACCGCCCCATGCTGAAAAACCGGGCGGAAATCCATACCCTGCTGCGTCCCCAGCTTGAGATCCATGGTTCTGTCCGAAACATCGCCATAAACAACTGACAAAGGAGGAATTTTCATGAAACGCTGCGCCACTTCTCCCTCGCGGAATTCACGGCCCCGCCTGAACGATCGCCACCAACCTCATATCAGGAGTAATGTTATGAAGCGGTATTTTACATTGATAGAACTGTTGGTTGTAATTGCAATCATCGCAATCCTGGCCTCCATGCTGTTGCCCGCATTGACTCAGGCCCGGGAACGGGGTCGTGCCACCACCTGCCTGAACAACCAGAAGCAAATTATCGGTGCGGCGCTCTTCTATGCCAGCGACAACAGCGGATTTATGCCCATGGCGTCCGGAATCTACGGAAACCCTTCGGTCTGGGGTTCTCCGCGTGACCCGTGGATCAGCGCGGACTTCGTGCACGCTTACTGGGTTTATACCACCAGCCGTTACGTGGGAGCCCAATGGACCGGGAATCGAAATGCGCCGAAAATCTACTTCTGCCCGACTGAACCAAATGAAATCTGGAGACACAGCAGTCATCAGAGCGTAGACGTTTCCAATTACGGGTATTACCAGAAGCTCGGGGCTCCGACCTCGTGGGCGATTACCAATATTCCGCGCAAACTCTCCCGAAACCGCGCCCCCTCCAAAACTGGAATCATCGCCGATTTGAAGGCGAAAAGCTGCGATCGGGTACAGATGCTGGGATTCTGGCAGGATTCCGACCTCATCGCAACCGACCGGGGCTATGCCCCGCGCCACAACAATGGATGTAATGCCGGATTCGCCGACGGACATGCCGCTCGACTCGGCTACCACGATCCGCTGGTACGGGACGGCGAGATATTTCCGCTGGGGTGGGCGGACAAAAATCGCGATATCTGGAGGTAGTTTTGATCAAACGTTGCATTTTCGTCATGCTCGCGGCCGCCGGGGCGCTTGCCGCCGCGCCCCCCGCCGTCGTGATCGATGATTTCGAACGGGATGGCAAAACCGGATGGGAAGCGTACAAAGATGCCGAAAGCCCGATGCCGCATCTTTCCATCTCCGACGAGACGATCAGCGGCGACGGCGCGCTCAAGGTTTTCATTGAAAACAGCAAACGGTATGTCGGAATCTCCTTGCTGGAAGGAATCCGGCTGCCGGCAAACGCGGTTTCGATCTCCTTCCTGGTCAAACCGGCTTTTGGAGCTCCGCCGGAAAACTTGACGCTTACGGAACGCACGAAGGAGGGCCCCAAAGGTTTCTTCACGGCAGCCGCCAGAATCAATACAGCTGGAGACGACTGGCAAAAAATCACAATCCCTCTCCGCTCGATGAACTATCCGTCCTATGCGCCGGCCAAGTTGCGCGGCCGGCAGTTCCCGTTCAAACCGGGTGCGGTCTATTCCCTGCAACTCAATGGTGCGGCGTCGGAACAGCCGGCGATATTCTTTCTGGACAATCTGGTATGGGAGTTGAAACCGTGAAATGCTTTTCCCTTTTGTTCCTGCTGCTCGCCTTCGGGGTCGAAGGTGCCAATCTGTTTCCCGGAGACACCGGGTTTGAAACCGGCGCGCATACATTCAACTATTATTACGGCGAACGGCCTCCCGCCGTGGTTTCGGGCGATGCGGCGTTCGGAAACAATTCGCTGGAGATCGATCTTGCCGTCAATTGGGTGCGCGGGCGCTGGGGCTACCATCTCCGCAAAGATACGGATTACACGGTAAGTTTCTATGCGAAAAAGATTTCCAACGGCGACGCCATCCAGTTCAGCTGTATCCTGCTGCCGAATTGGGAGACGGCCGGCAAAGCAAAATTCAAACTGACGAACGAGTGGAAACGATACTCCTGCCGCATTCGGGTCGATCGCGACGACGCGGTCTATTTTCCCGCGTTTCTGCCGGAGGGGAATCCGGCCGTGTTTCGTCTGGACGCGCTTCAACTGGAAGAGGGTGATGCGCCAACCCCCTATCGCCCGGGAGAACCGTTCAGCGCCAATCCCAGTGTCGGAGCCGCCGAAGTCGTCCACACTCCCGCCGTTCCCCGGATGGCGGTGAGGCTGTTCAACGCCGAAATCGCATCGACGCAATTCACCCTCCGGGTCACATTGCAGGGGAAGGTCCGCTCGTTCCCTTTTCAACTGGAACCGGGAACATCCACGGAACTTGCGGTGGAACTTCCGGAGGCCGCCCTGCCCGGTTACTATCCGGCGGATGTGGAAGTCATCGACGACAAAGGAGCCGTGGTCAAACATGCCGCCGCACCGTTTGTGGTAACCGATCCCTTCCCCGAACGGCAGACCCCGGGCTTCTTCGGGATGCAGGAAAGTTCGCTGCCGAACAGTTTCCTGCCGCTGATCGGCACTACCGTTCTGCGCAAAAGGCTGCATGGATCGTGGAAAGAACTGGAACCGCGGGAGGGGACGTTTCTGAGTCCGAAGATCGAAATGCCGGAGTCGCTGTTCTGGCATCCGCTGCTGGAAAACGTGTTTTCTCCAACCTCGATGCCGGCATGGGGAACCAGGAAAGGAACCCGTCAGGCCGACCCGGAAAAAGCGGCGCTCTATCTGGACCGTGTCTTCCGGGAATTGAAGGGCAAAGCGGAATTCGTCGATTTCATCAACGAGCCCGATCTCGTGTTCCGCAATCTGCCGGACGGAGCGGAATATTACAGCGAACTGCTTCGGGCGGCATCGCCGATTGCACGGAAATACGGACTGAAACTGATGGTGGATGTTTCCGGAGTGGATTCTACCTTTCTCGACAAAGTGCTGAAAAACGCGGGCGACTGCTTCGAAATAATCGCTCCGCACCCTTACACCGGTCCACGGATTTTTGCTCCGGACGGCCGCTACGTCGCCGCGCCCGAGAATGGCGGCTTTGCGACCAGACTGCAAAACGCCGCCCGGCTTGCCCGCGATCACGGGAAGGAATTATTGATCGGGGAGTTGGGCTACTCGCTCGGAGAAGCCATCCCGTTCGCCGCTCCGGCCGCACATCGCCGCGCGGCCTATCTCGCCAGGATGTTCCTGATTGCGCGCAGTTATCCGCAATGCCGCTACCTGATCTGGTTCACCGGGTTGGACCATTGGGAATCGGGGCCGTTCCTCTACGGGATCTGGCGCAGCGAGAACGGCATTCGGCCGCTTCCGTCGGTTGCCGCCTACGCGCAGGCGGCCCACGAAATGGACGACGCAAAGGATGTGGAATGGGTTCTCGACAGCGATATCAAGATTCTCCGTTACCGGAATTCCGACCGCGTTTCCTATGCCGTCTGGAATGCGGGGGATGAAACGGAAAAACTTTCACTCGATTCGCTGCCGGCCGATGCGAATTTCCGCTCTCTTTACGGAACTCCGCTGAAACAGGCGGCAATCACAGAGTCTCCGGTTTATCTCTCAGAGAATGCAGCCGGGACGGTACTCCCCGCCTTGCGGAAGGTGGTGGAATCCCGTCCCCCGCTCATCGTGCACGCTTGGCTGCGTGACGGCAACACGCTGAAAATGAAGGTACTCAATCGCAGTTTCCAGGATTGGAAGGGCGAGATTTCAATTCCCTCGTTTCTGCATGAGAAACTCTGCGTGCCCCGCCTGACCGCGGAGACCGTCACCGTGAAAAATCCTCCGCACGAAACCTTTCACCTGGAAATGACGGAGGCGGACGGGAAGTTGTTCCGGCAAACCGTCACGCTCCCGAACATGCGCAAACTTCCCCGCTTGAAGGTGGAAGACCTGGCGACGTTCGACTGTCACCAGATTCCCGACGCCATCGTACAGAAAGAGCGGCGGGATGTGTATCCGCCCGATCCATCGATTCCCTGGAGCGGAGCCGATGACCTGTCGCACCGGACGGTGGTGGGTTGGGATGAGGAAAACCTCTACATTTTGAGTGAAGTCAGGGACGACGTCCAAGTCAACCCATACCCCGACCGGGAATCGTGGCGGGGGGATTCGCTCCAAATCGGAATCGATTCCTTCAACAACGCGGACGGGAAACTTCACTATGACTCCGACGACCATGAGTTCACCTTCGCGCCGGGAAAAATGCCGTGGCGTCACTACGCGCCTCCCTTCCTGACAGCCGGAGCCTGCCCGGAAATCCGCCAGGTCATCACCCGCTCGGAGAAGACAAAAACAACCGTTTACCGGCTGGCGATTCCGCGCAAACTGCTCGAGCCGCTGAAGCTGCGCCCGGGAACGGTACTGGGAATCTCGCTTTGCTTCAATGACAAAGACCCGGACGAGGAACGCTATTTCATGACTTTCGGCGAAGGCATCGGCAACGTCAAAAATCCGTCCCTGTTTCAGAAAGTGATTCTGCAGAAATAACACTGGCGGTCAAAAGACCCGAGACCCGCGGCCTCCCCAATCATGGCATAAATTGACAGGAAGACGATTTTTCGCATCATTTCGATCATTTTACACATAGCCGGATCGGGGTCGCGGAATTATATTGAGACAAAACATTTCTGGAAAAACAGGAGGTATTGTCCATGAATCCGATTCCGCGCCCCGAATATCCCCGGATGCAGTTCCGGCGGGAAGAGTCCTGGATCAATCTCAACGGCAGCTGGCGCTGCCGGTTCGACTTCGGCAAAACCGGCGTCGAACGCGAGTGGCAGAAGAGAGCCGGAGAATTCGACCGCGACATCGTCGTGCCGTTCTGCCCCGAGAGCAAACTTTCCGGAATCGGTTACACCGATTTCATCGAGTCGATGTTCTATGCGCGTAACATCACCGTACCGGAGAGCTGGAGCGGGAAAACCGTACTCCTCCATTTCGGCGCGGTCGAGTATGCCGCCACCGTCTGGATCGACGGCGTCGAAGCCGGGCGGCACCAGGGCGGCTCGGCGAGTTTCACGCTCGACATCACCTCTCTGGTCAAACCCGGAACGAAGCAGACGCTGACCCTCCACGCGCTCGACGAACTGCGCGGCGGCGGCCAGGGCGGCGGCAAGCAGTCCACCCGGGCCGGTTCCTACGGCTGTTATTACACCCGGGTGACCGGCATCTGGCAGACGGTGTGGCTCGAAGCGGTGCATCCGGCGGGAATCGCCTCCTGCCGCATCGTTCCCGGCGTCGACGCCGGAGTCTTCGGCCTCGCGCCCCGCTTCCGTCTAGACCGGCGCGGATACGCGTTCACCGCGATCCTGCTGGCGGACGGCAACGAAGTGAACCGGGTGACGGTTCCGGCGGCGACCGGCGTGCCGGTGACGGTTGCAGTGCCGCGGCCGCGGCTGTGGAGCACCGCCGACCCATTCCTCTATGACTTCGTCTTCGAACTTTGCGACGAAAACGGCGTCTGCATCGACCGGGTGGAGAGCTATGCCGGGCTGCGCAAGGTCCATATCGAAGGCAACCGGGTGTTCCTCAACAACGAACCGATTTTCCAGCGGCTGGTGCTCGACCAGGGGTTCTACCCGGACGGCATCTGGACCGCACCCTCCGACGCGGCGCTCAAGCGCGATATCGAGCTTTCGCTCGAAGCCGGGTTCAACGGCGCGCGGCTCCACCAGAAGGTGTTCGAAGAGCGCTTCCACTACTGGGCGGACAAACTCGGCTACCTCACTTGGGCCGAGTATCCGAGCTGGGGCCTCGACTGGAATCTCTCCGAGGCGCGTTACCGTTACCTCGAAGAGTGGCAGGAGATTCTGGCGCGCGACGTCAACCACCCGTCGATCATCGCCTGGAGCCCGTTCAACGAGAGCGCCCACCCGACGCCGCCCTGTCTCGCCGCAGCCTTCGCCGAAGCCGGTTCGCTGGAGCGTTACCGCACCTTTATGCGCAACGTTTACGACCGCACCAAATGTTTCGACCCCTCGCGCCCGGTCAACGATTCGAGCGGCTACCTGCATGTGAAGACCGATCTCTGGACCGTCCACCCCTACCGGGCGAACGCGGCGGACCTCAAGGCGGCGATTCGTCCGACGGATTCCGAAGTGATGATCCACGCGCCGACGCACGAGTGCGGCTACTCCGGCCAGCCCTATGTCATTGACGAGTGGGGCGGCTTCAAGTTCATCCCGGAATCGCATCGCGCCACAGCGCAGGCGGGCTGGGGATACCACGGTATCGACCTCAAGACGCCGGAAGAGCTATGCGCCAAAATCGAAGAGCAAGCCGACGTGATGCTCGCCGATCCCGGCATCGCCGGCTACTGCTACACCCAGCTCACCGACGTGGAACAGGAAGAGAACGGCGTCTACTGCTACGACCGCACCCCGAAGGTTCCCAACGGCGCGCTCAAACGGATCTTCGGCAAAAAGCCGGACTGGGACAAAACCCGGTAATTCCGCCCCGCGACCTTCGCGTCAGCAACCGCGCCCGGCCCCGCATTTACGCGGCCGGGCGTTTTTTTTGCTTTTTTCCGGGCACCCCTCTTGACATTCCATGTAAAATGGGCCATAATATTTACTGTAAAAACAAAAGTTATTTTCCGTAAAATACAGTAAAACCGGAACCGGGCGGTAGAAATGCAGGGTTCCGGCAGAAAAAGAGCGGATGCGCTTGACATCCGGGAAAAAATGGTCCATAATATTTACTGTAAATTACAGTAAAAAAATGGAGTTGAAATTATGGCGATCAGACAACCGGTTACTCTGACTCAGGTGGCGGAAGCCGCCGGAGTTTCGATTGCGACCGTTTCACGGGTTCTCAACCGGCGCGGACAGGTGGACGAACACACCCGCCGCCGCGTCATGACCTCGGTGGAAGACCTCGGCTATGACGCCGATTCCATCACGAAGAAACGCGAAGCCCGCGCCGAGCAGCGCATGTTCAATGTCGAACTCCTGCTCTGTCCGCTGGCCGAACAGAAGAACCTTCTCCTGCTCGACTTCATGGCCGATACGCTGCGCGGCGTCCAGAGCTTCTTCAGCCGCCACGGCAATGTGCGGATGAACCTCTGCACCTGGGAGATCGACGAAGAGAGTCATCGCGAGGAGAACGAGCTGATCTTCCAGCGGCTGGTCGACGCCGACGGCATCCTGGTCATCGGGAACCCGACCAAAGAGACGGTTGACCGCATGGTCGGCGCGGGGCTTCTGCCGCTCCTGATTTCGGCGGGGCGCCAGGACATCGCGATCAATTCGGTCTGTTTCGACGACTTCGCGGGCGGAATCATGGCGGCCCAATACCTGATCGACCGGGGATTCGACCGCATCGGGTTCCTGTGCGGCTCCGACAAGCCGAATTCGTTCCTCTCCCGCCGCCGCGGCGTGATGGTCAGAACGATCGAGCAGCTGGGCTTCGACCGGTTCGAAAGCCGCACGTCGAAAACCTCGGACGACAGCGATATCGCCGTCTGTTTCCGCGAATGGCTCGAATCCGGAACCTGCCCGAAAGCGCTTGTCACCACCCACGCCAGCGCGACCGCGGTGGTCTGCCGCGTGCTCAGCGAGCACGGACTCTCCTGCCCGAAGGATTTCAGCCTCATTACCTTCGACAACTCGGTCGAGAATGTATTCGGGCTCGAACTGACCCATCTGCATGTTTTCCCGCGCGAACTCGGAGTCAAATCCGCGCAGCGGCTTTACCAGATCATGACTTCCGGCGGCAAAGACACCACCCCCTATAAAATCGTCCTGCCGCTTGAGCTGGTCGTCGGAAATTCGGTAAGAAATGCGTAACAGGATACTGTCGCGGAACAATCATAACCCAGCTCCGAAACCGAAAAAAGGAGGAGAATGATGAAGAGAAGGTTCACATTGATTGAGCTTCTGGTGGTGATCGCAATCATTGCGATTCTGGCCTCGCTGCTGCTCCCGGCATTGCAGCAGGCGCGCCTCAAGGGTCAATCGACCAAATGCAAGGGAAACATCAAGACGCTGGCGACCTATATGCAATTTTATTGCTCCGACAACAAGGATTTCTTCCCGATCCACATGGGAGGAGCCAACCCGTCGAAGCTCTGGAGCTGGCAATCCTCCTGGTGGCTGTGGTATTTTTACGACAACTATGCGAGCGGGGCGAAAATATTCGCCTGCCCGGCCAATCCCCACCCGGTCGGTGGGATTCCGGGACTCGGCTTCCGCGTTGCAAATTACGAGTCGGAGAAAGTCAACAACTACAGCATGAACGGATTACTGATCCATGCCAGCAAATGGGACCGCAAAGGGAACTCCAAGCGGATGAGTTCGATCGACATCCCGACCCGCGCCATCATGATTTTCGAAGATTATGCTCCGTGTACCGCGGACGGCACGAATACCTGGTCGAAGCGGACCCAGACCCGTTGGAACGGCGCTTATATCCGCGATCACGGCACCACCGGCTCCAACTTCGCGATGGTTGACGGACACGCGGAAACCCGACGGTACGGCACTAATCCGACCGGAATCACCTTCGCCCCGCTCCGCTCCTGGACCAGTCTCACCGACAGTTACTGGAAGAATCTCTGGCCGTAACGAATGCGGCAACGGTTCCGCCCGCAGCAAAACCTCAAGAAGAAATACCCATCATTCATGAAGAAAAAAATTCTGCTTGCCGTGGCCGCCCTGCTCGGGGCGGCCGGGGTGTTCGCAGCCCCGAATCCGAAGATCGGGTATCCGGAATACTCCGTCAAGGACGTGAAGGGAGAACCGGTTGTCTTTGATTATGAAGGCAATCCGGTATTGAGAATCGGGAAGCTCGCTTTTTCCTGGTCTCCCCCCGTCGCCGTTCCGGTCAAGATCGAACAGACCGCGCCGGACACGTTCCGGATCGACTACAAGATCGACCGCGACGACACCGGCAAGGTCGCCGTCGCCGGAACCCTCAAAGCGTTGCCGGACGGGCACATCAAGCTCGACTGGCAGCTCGATGCGCCGGATTCGGTCAAGACCGGCGGCATCATGCTCGAACTCCTGCCGCAGAACGGCGCGAAGAAGTCGGAAGCCGCCTTCAAGTCCGGACTCTGGACCCGCGACGCCAACGGCGGCGTGCCGTATGAAGTCCGCGACGGCTATTTCCGCAGCTTCAGCAACGGAAAAATCGCCCTCTGGCTGCTGCTCGGCGGCAATGTGAACTACTCGAATTCGTGGTCCGAACACCTCGGCTTTCAGAAGGACAAGGACGGGAAATACCGGGCTTCCGCCGAATTCCTCGTCGCGCCCCCCGAGCTGAGCGGAGAGTCGGCCGCAGCGCTTTTTCATAAACGCCCGGTCGGGCTCCGGCTTTCTACGGACCATGCGTTCAATCTCTGGGAATCCGGCGCGCCGGGACTGAAGGCCGAAGTCACCAATCCGTACGGCCGCGAACAGAAAAATATCGCCTTCTCCGTCATCGCCCGGAATTTCGACGGAAAGGTCGTGCTGAATGAAACGAAATCGCTGACGTTCAACCCGTTCGAGACCGTAGTTCTTACCTTCCGGCTCCCTGAGGCGGAGCGGGAGATCTATTTCGTCGAGGCGAAGACCGTCGCTCCGGGAGAGAAGGAGATCTTCAGCCGCACCAACCTGGCGATCTTGCCGCCGCATCAATTCAAGGATTTGAAAGACAGCAAGTTCGCACTCTCCGCCTACTTCATGATCCCGTCGGAGGAAGCGGTGTACCAACTGATGCAACGGATGGGCGTGCGGATGCTCCGCCACGGCGACAACCGCGTCACGTCGAAGTACGGCATTCTCGCCCTCGACCATGCCAGCGTCGGCCCGAACGATTCGCCGGAGAAAGTGGCGAAACGGATCGATGGAATCCTCTCCCGCGCCGCCGAACGCCGGAATCCCGAAATCGAATTCTGCAACGAGTGGAACATGAGCGTCAAGGGCGACGAGAAACGCCGCCGCGCCGAGCATTACGTCGAGGTGCTGCGCCAATTCAAGGCCGAACGCGACAAGCGGAATCCCAACCTCAAGATCATCGGCATGGGCATGGCCGGAGCCGACGTCGAATTCCTCAAGATCATGGCCAAAGCGGGCGCGGTTCCGCTGATGGACGGCGGCGTCGCACTCCACCCCGGCCGCGGCAACATGACGCCCGACTACTCCGGCGACGGCTGGACGTACCTCGGCGGAATCCGCCGCTTCCGCAAAGTGATGGATGAACTAGGCATCAAGCAGTTACACCTCTCCGAAGTGTATGCCGCGACCCATCCCAACGATTCGTGGAAGGATTCGTACCGGCACGCCGCCGAAAACGTGGTCCTCACCTATGCGATCGGGCTTGCCGAAGGGGCGGAGTCGATTCAGTTCTACCAGCTCCACGACTCGGTCTGGCATGACCTCGGCGGCGTCGACTCCGAAGACTCCGAATACCATTACGGGCTCTTGATGCGGGACGGCACCATCAAGCCGTCGCTGCTCGCCTACGCCGCCGTCGCCGAGGCGCTGGACGGCGCGAAATGCACCGGTTATCTCGATTTCGGCGACAAGGTGCGCGGCATCGGCTTCGACACGCCGCGCGGCCCGCTGGCCATCGTCTACGACCGCACCGACGGCTGTTTTCTCACCAAACGGACCAAGGACTATGCCGCGCCGGAACCCTGGGTGGACACCTGGAAAACCCGCCGGGAGAAGACCTTCAATGCCGTCGGCGACAAAGTCACGGTGATCGACCCGATCGGCCGCAGCCGGACGGTCGAAGCGAAGAACGGCAAAGTGACGCTGACCCTTTCCGGGGCTCCGCTCATGGTTTACGGCATCCAATTCCAGGGAGACAAGCGATGAAATTCAGACTGACTCTGGCCGCGCTGGCGGCGGCGTCGGCGGCATTCGCCGTCGATCCGCTCGCAAAGGCCGACGCCTACACGACGCAGCTTTCGGCGGAACTCGTTCCGGCCAAAGGATATTTTCCGATCGGAGCGCTCGGGGACCACTCGTTCCGGCTGCTGCCCTTCGCCGGGCTCAACCTCTGCGAACGCTCCCACTGCTGCTATGAGTTCAAGGACGGCAAGCCCTGCAATTACAAGCCGGTCATGGATGGCCGGGGGCTTTTTTTCTTCAATGTCTGGGCGGCGCACAGCCTGTTCCGCTCGGATGGCACAAAGAACTACGGGACGCTCAAGCGTCCGCTCAGCGACGCCGGGAAACCGTACGAACGCCAGATGATCCGCTTTCTCGACCCCGCCACCCGCAAATATGTGCTCGATGTCGCCGCCGCAACCGTCGGCGCCGTGACGGAACGCGAGAAGCAGGACAACGTCTTCATCTGGGGCATCGACAACGAGTGGGAACTTCCGCTCGACTATTCGCCGGAAGCGATGGCGGGATTCCGCAAGTTTCTCGAAACGAGCTACAACGGCGACCTCGCCAAGCTGAACCGGGCATGGGGGGAATCGTATCAGGCGTTCTCCGAAGCGGTTCCGCCGAAAGTGGCCGAGGCCGCGCAGAAACCGGGCACCTGGCTGGACTGGAGGAGATTCCAGGAAGAGGCCTACGCCGATTTCATCCGCGACTATTTCAAAGCGATCACCGAACGCGACCCGAAGCACCGCCCGGTCGTCTCCAAATCGACCCAGTGCACCATCGAAATGCAGTCGGTCGTACGCAACCGCGCGGTCAACCATGAAATCCTCGCCGACCGCACCCGCGATCTCAGCCAGGGGTGGTACGGCATCGACCAGTACGGACACGGCGACCGCGACGCCTACGAAATGGGTTACCTCTACAACTGCATCCGGCCGAACGACCTGGCCGACAAGAAGTTCCGCTCCGGCGTCTTCACCGGCGAGGCGAACAACCACGCCGGTCCCGGCTGGCAGTTCGCGCAGAGCTACTGGCGGCTCCCCTCCAACGGCTGGAAGGGCGGCGACGTCTTCGTGCTCGGCTACTTCGGCGCGAAGAACGACTACTCGACCTTCGGGCTCACTTCGCCGGACGGCAGCCGCCGCGACCGCTTCCACTATCTCGCCCGCCTCGCCGCGGCGATCCACCGCACCGGGCCGTTCTGGGCGGAAGCCGCTCCGGCGGAAGACGCTCCCCGCATCGCCATGCTGATGCCGCAGCGCGACATCCTGCTCGCCAACGACACCGGCGTCAGCCGCTGGGACTTCTCGACCAACAACCGCCTCGCGATCTACAGCAACTTGCGCAACGCGGGGTACTGGGTTGAATCGATCCCCTACGGCAAGCTCAACCCCGCCTTCCTCAAGCGGTTCGACGCGCTGTTCCTGATCGGGGCAGAGCACCTGAGCGCGAAGGAGTGCGCCGAGATCGAACAGTTCGTCAAAGACGGCGGAACGCTCTGCTCCGACATGCGCGCCGGGGAATTCGACGAGCATCACCTCGAGCACAGCGGGTTGTCCAAAGTGCTCGGGCTCAACTTCAAAGGCGTCTACACCGGCATCGAAGTCTCGCCCGACGACGTCTGGTATCACACACCCTACGGCAACGTGATCCGCGGCGACGGCAAAATCCTCTACGAAACCACCACCGGGAAGCTGCTCAACGCCGGCGATCTTTTCGAGAACGCCAAGGCCGCGCAGGTGGTCGGCAATCAATTCGGGAAAGGCAAGTCGTTCTGGTTCAACACCCGGCTCGGTGCGCTGCGTCCGGAATCGGTTGAGCCGATGGTGGTTTCGAACTTCTTCGGCGACTGGCTGAAACGCGGCGGCGTCAAACCCGCCTACGCCCACTCCGCCGCCGAGGGCGACCGCCTCCGGGTCGAGGAGCCCCAACTCACGCCGGGCGGCGACCTCGCGTTCGCCGTTGCCGGGGTCACCCGCTTCGCCATCCCCGCCGGGAAACTCACCGTCGCCCTCCCCGCCGCGGCGAAATTCACGCAGGCCTTCTGGGCCCCGGCGGAAAGCGCGCTCATGGAGAAGGTTCCGTTCACCCGGACCGCCGACGGCGCGGTCTTCGACCTCCCCGAGATCAAGACCGCCGGGATGCTCTACTGCTTCGCCACGCCGCAGCCGCTGCTCGGCATCGCGGTGGAACAGCCGAAATTCACCGCAGCAGCCGACCCGAACACGGCGGAACTCGTTCCGGGCGAGACGGTCAAGGTCAAAGTCCAGGTCGCCAACCCGGGAACGGCCGATGCGAAGGCCGGAACCGTATCGCTCCGCGCGCTGGCCGACTGGAAGGTGGCTCCGGCCGAATTCGCCGTCCCCGTGTTGAAGCCGGGCGAACTCCGTGAATTCACCTTCGAAGCGACGCCGCCGGAAACCAGCCCGAACTACCGCCCCAACATCGTCTATCCGCTGGTCGCCGAATTCACCGGCGGCGGCGAACGCAAGGCGGTCATCCACCAGGCGGTGGGGATGCGGTTCGACCCGACCAAGTTCGACCATCTGCTCTCGGACAATGCGACCGACAGCCGTTTCCCGCGCGATTTCACGCTCAAAACCGGGGCGGAGTACGTCTACAACTTCCCGGATGAGCTCCCGGCCGGCCAGTATTTCAAAGACCCCTGCTCGAACAAGGAAAACGGCCGCACCGGCAACGCCCTCACCGACGGACTCGACTGGTGGACCCGCCGTGTGATCTTCGCCATGCCCGAAGCCGAAGTGGTCTTCGACCTCAAGTCCGAGTATGACATCACCGCGGTCAACCTGCGCAAAGGCGCCCCCGCCTTCCCGAAGTCGATCGATGTCGAAGTGAGCAAAGACGGCAACGCCTTTGAAACCGTCGCAAAAGACGCCGCGCTCGACTGGGACGAGGGCGGCTGGTCGATGGTGAAAACGAAGCCGGCGGTCGGACGTTACGTCCTCGTCCGGATCAAGTATCCGAAAACCGGCGGCTATCTGGACGAACTCGAAGTCTACGGCCGCCCGCTCAAACGCTGAATCCCGGCTGCGGCACGATCAGTTCGACCGGAAGCTCCTCCACGAGCGGGGGAGCTTCCGGTTTTTTCATGAGTCCGAGCATTCTGCGGCAGGCGCGGTAGATAGCTGTCGCAGCGCACCTGGCACAATTCCGGGTAGTGGTCGAAGTTGGTTTTGTCGATATAAATGACCGGCAGCGGCACCGGCAGCCGGGTGCTCGATACGGTCAGGATTCCGCCGACAATCCCGACGTTCAGCTGTCGCGTCAGTTCAGCCCTTCGAACTGCATGTTGTAGTATTTCGCGTACAGCCCGCCACGCTCCAGAAGCTCGGCGTGGCTGCCGCGTTCGCAGATGCCCTCCGACGTGATTACGATGATCTCGTCGGCGTTGCGGATGGTGCTCAAACGGTGCGCGATGACGATCGTCGTCCGCCCCTTCGCCAGCTCCTCCAGCGAGGACTGGATGAACCGCTCGCTCTCGTTGTCGAGCGCGCTCGTGGCCTCGTCGAGAATCAGGATCTTCGGGTCTTTGAGGAACACCCGCGCGATCGCCACGCGCTGTTTCTGCCCGCCGGAAAGGCGCACGCCGCGCTCCCCGGTGAAGGTGTCGTAGCCGTCCGCCAGCGACATCACGAAATCGTGGATATTGGCCCGCTTTGCCGCCGCAATAATTTCCTCTTCGCTAGCACCCGGCTTGCCGTAACCGATATTGTCGCGGATGGTTCCCGAGAAAAGGTAGACGTCCTGCTGAACGATGCCGATCGAGCTGCGCAGCGACTGCTGGGTCACGCCGCGCACGTCCTGCCCGTCGATCAACACCGCGCCCGCGGTCACGTCGTAGAAGCGCGGCAGGAGCGAACAGAGCGTAGTCTTGCCGCCGCCCGACGGGCCCACCAGCGCGATGGTTTTGCCCGGCGCGATGTCGATGCTGAGGTCCGACAGCACCTCGGCCTCCTTGCCGTAGCGGAAGCTGACGTGGTCGAAAACGATGTGCCCCCGTACATCCGCCAGCGGTTTCGCGTCGGGCGCGTCGTCGATCTCCGGCTGGGTGTGGATCACCTCCATGAACCGCTTGAACCCGGCGTAGCCGCGCTGGAACTGCTCGGTGAAGTTGATCAGCACCTCGACCGGGTTGAGGAAGATCCCGATGTAGAGCGCGTAGATCGCCAGCTCCATCGGATTGAGTTTCCCGGTCGAAATGAAGTAGCCGCCCGACACCAGCACCATCGTGTAGAACAGCCCCTGGAAGAAGCTGTTCCCGGCGTGGAAACTGCCCATGATCTTGTAGCTGTTGGTCTTGGTGGCGAGAAAGCTGCGGTTGCAGTCGTCGAACTTTTCGGATTCGACGCTCTCGTTGGCGAACGACTTGACCACGCGGATTCCGGAAAGCGAATCCTGCACCCGGGCGTTGACCGCCGCGATCTTGCGCCGGTTGTCGGTAAACACCTTATGCATCCGGCGATTCTTGCGGATGCTGAAAATCACCATCACCACGGTCACCGCCAGCAACAGCAGCGTCATCGGGACGTTCATGAAAATCAGGATCGCAAAGGCGCCGATGATTTTCAGCGTCGAAATCACGATGTTCTCGGGCCCGTGGTGCGCCAGTTCGGAGATGTCGAAGAGGTCGCTCACCAGCTTCGACATCATTTCGCCGGTGTTGTTGCGGTCGTAGTAGGTGAACGAGAGCCGCTGGTAGTGGTTGAAGAGGTCCTGCCGCATGTCGCTCTCCATCCGCGCGCCCATGATATGGCCCCAGCTGGTGATGAAATACTGGCAGCCGTAGCGGACGAGATACATCGCCAGCAGCCCCGCGCCGATGATCCAGAGCGCGCCGCGGATTTCCGCCGGATCGCGCAGGAACAGCCCCTTGGTCAGAAAATTCAGGATCTGGGGGAACGCCAGGTCGATCGCGCTGACCGCCAGCGCGCAGAGCATGTCGAAGTAGAACAGCCCGCGATACGGGCGGTAGTAGCGGACGAATTTCCGGAAAGCCTGCGTGAATGTCATCTTGAAAAGTCCTCTCTCATAGGCTATACTATACTTCTGACTTCCGAAATACGCAAGCGATGGAAAAAGCGATTGCCGAAAATCGGCGAAGCCGGTGCCGGATAAGGGCGGTTGCCTCGACAAAATCGCGTAAAATTCGCCCCTTCTGGTTGCATTTCCGGAAATCGAGTGTATTTTAGTTGTTCGACGATTGATTATTTTTTTACATTCACATAAAACAGGAATCGACAAAATGGCACACAAAAAAGGTCAGTCCAGCAGCCGCAACGGCCGCGACAGCAATCCGAAGTTTCTGGGCATCAAAGCGTTCGGCGGCGAGACCGTTTCCGCCGGTTCGATCATCGTCCGTCAGCGCGGCACCCGTTTCCACGCGGGCAACAACGTCGGCGTCGGCCGTGACTTCACGCTCTTCGCGCTCTGCGACGGCACCGTCGAGTTCCGTAAGACGCAGCGCAAGGTCAGCATCGTTCCGGTTTCCGCCGAGTAATCGGCGCGGCAACGCTGCGATCAAAATAGAAAAAGCCCCGGAGTACTTTCGTATTCGGGGCTTTTTTGTCAGATAGAGGAATTCAATATGTTTGTTGATAAAGCCACCATTACGGTGAAGGCGGGGGACGGCGGCAACGGCTGCTGCAGTTTCCACCGGGAAAAATATGTGCCGCGCGGCGGTCCCGACGGCGGGGACGGCGGCGGCGGCGGCAACGTCATTCTCGAAGCGACCAACAGCGAGCAGAGCCTCCAGGCGCTCGTCTTCAACCGCCATTACCAGGCCCAGAGCGGCCCCGGCGGCAAAGGGTCGAACATGCACGGCCGCAAGGCCCCGGACATCACGCTCAAAGTTCCGATCGGCACCATCGTCACCGACGCCGAAACCGGCGAACTCGTCGTGGATATGAACGAGGCGGGCATGTCCGTCGTCGTCGCCCAGGGCGGGCGCGGCGGGCGCGGCAACCCGCGGTTCGCCACCCAGACCAACCGCGCGCCGCGCGAGTGTGAACCGGGGTTCCCCGGCGAAGAGCGGGAACTCCGCCTCGAACTCAAGACCATCGCCGACGTCGGCCTGGTCGGCTACCCCAATGCGGGCAAGTCGACGCTGCTGCGCGCGGTGTCGGCGGCGCGGCCCAAAGTGGCCCCCTACCCCTTCACCACGTTGCACCCGGTGGTGGGCGTGATGGAGTATCCGGATTTCGCCCGCATCACCATGGCGGACATCCCCGGACTGATCGAGGGAGCGCACGACAACGTCGGTCTCGGCCACGCCTTTTTGCGCCACATCGAGCGTACCACGCTCCTGGCCTACGTGCTCGACATGGGCGGCGTGGACGGACGGACGCCGTGGGACGACCTCACCCACCTGCGCGAAGAGCTCGACCTCTACATGCCGGGCCTCTCGAAGCGCGCCACCATCATCGTCGCCAACAAGATGGACCTGCCGGAAGCGGCGGCGAACCTCGAAACGCTGCGCTCCATGCTGACGCACGAACTCTTCGAGATCATTCCGGTCTGCGCTGAAGCCGGCGAACTCGGCGAACTCAAGGACATTATCCGCCGGGCCGTCGAAGCCCGCCGCAGATCCCCGTTCGACTTCTGAGGAAAAAATTCAGCGAAACCGGACAAAGCCTCTTCTTTTCACGCAAAAGGAAGAGGCTTTTCCTTTTCAGAAAAAGCGGCATACTGATCCTCTTCGGACAAACTTTTACCGATTTCCTTCTTTCCCCTCTTGACAAACGATAAAAAGTCGGTCATAATATATCTGGAACGATACAGAAGAAGAAAATCCCCCGGAGAAACCTTGAGCGGATCGATCAAAGCTCATTTTCTGGAACGATACAGGAGAAGATGATGATAACGCTGAAAGATGTGGCGCAGGCGGCGAACGTCAGCAAATCGACGGTTTCGGCCGTGCTGTCAAACCGCGCCGCCGAGCTCGGGATCAAGGAGGAGACCTGCCGGATGGTGCGGCATGTCGCGGCGAAACTGCGTTACCGCAAAAACGAAATCGCCGCCCAGATGAAGTCGAACCGCCCCAATATGGTGGCGCTGTTCATGCAGCAATCGTATGTCAGGGACTTCTCCTTCCACGCGGTGGCCGGCGCCAGCATTGAGGTGGAAAAGCACGACTGCTATCTCAAGACGGTCATCACCGGCGACGAAAGCGATTTTGAGAAGCAGCTCAATTACACGGTCGGCCAGTGTCCGGCGGCGCTGCTCCACTTCGGAGATCCGGGAGAAGAGGCGCAACGGCGGCTGCTCGAAACCGCCCGAGAGTGCGGAATTCCGCTTGCCTTCCTCGACTTTCAGGTGGAAGGACCGGCCTTGTCGGTCTTGAGCGACGACCGGTCCGGCATCCGGGAAGCGGTCCGGTATCTATACCGGCTCGGGCACCGGAAGATCATGCACCTCACCGACCCCTTGAAAGCGCAATACGCGGCGACCCGCTTTCACGCCTTCCTCGACGAGGTGCGGGAACTCGGGTTGCCGGATTGCGGAACGCATCTCTTCCTCGAGCAGAATGAGGCGGGCTACCGGGAAATCGCCGCCCGGGTGCGGGAGATTTTCTCCCGACCGGATCACCCGACCGCAATCAGCTGCGGCAATGATTATCATGCGCTGGAAGCACTGACCGTGCTGCTCGGCATGGGGCTTAAAGTACCCGACGATGTCTCGATCGTCGGGTTCGGCGATCTGTCGCTGGGGCGGAAGTGCTGCCCCACCCTCACGACTCTCGGACAGTCGTTCGAAGAGATCGGCCGCGAGGCGGTCCGCCTCGCGCTCTCTTCCGAACAGCCCGCCGAACCGTCGGTCCATCTCCAGCCCACCACCCTGATCGAACGGGAAAGCACCGGCCGGACGCCGGAATCGGTTTCACTCCAATAAGGAACAAGGACAAATGAAAAAACACCGTTTCACACTGATCGAACTTCTTGTTGTGATCGCCATCATCGCCATTCTCGCCTCGATGCTGCTGCCGGCATTGAACCAGGCCCGCGACCGCGCCAAATCCCTGCGCTGTGTGAATACGCTCAAGTCATGGGCTTCGGCGTCGATGTTTTATGCCAACGACAACAACAGTTACTGGCTCCCCCGCCAGTATCCGGTCGACGGCGGAGTCAAGAACGGGTGGAACAACCCCGCCTTCCGCAATTATCTCGGAATCGATTCGACCCGATACCCCGCCGACGACTGGCTGCCGACAACGTACCTCTGTGAAAAATCACGGGCGGTCATGGTCATGAAAACCGCTTCTTACGGCGGCTATGTCAAGGCATCGTATGGAATCTCTTATTCCGGGCAGGTCGCTGTCGGAAAATTCTACGGCTACAAGCTCAACCAGATCCGCAAACCGGCGCGCAGCATCGCCTTTGCCGACGCGCTCGATCAATTGATCTGGACGATCAGCTACAACAGCTACGTGACCGGCGGAGAGGAGAGCAACGCGACCCAGGGGACCGGAATCCTCGCCTTCCGCCACAACAAGGGAATCAATGCGTCCTTCTATGACGGACATGCCGAGCACCTTGGCGCAAGCACCGTCGAAGCGCGCAAGTCCTACCTCTTCAAACCGCTCGCCGACTGAACAACCCGACGGAGATCACCATGAAACGCTTATCGGCCGTGCTCCTCTTCTGCGCCTCCGCTTCCGTTCTCTTTGCCGCCCCGCCTCCGGCGACAGGGAGCGTCTACTGCACCGACGCGCTCGTGTCCCAATCGAACTGGCAGCGGGCTCCCTTCGCCCGGTTTTCGGCCGGGACGCTGACGGTGACCGCCGGACAGCAGGAAACCGGAGCGGACGACGGCAAGGCGGTCGGCGTCCGCGACGTATTCGGCAATCTCGAAAAGGCGAAGCAGAAGGTCTTCGTCATCACCCGCGGCCTCGACCTGAGCAAACTCCGCGGCTGTGAAGTCGAACTCTCCGTGCAGGTCAAAGCCGATACGAAACAGCCGCCGCTGCCCTGGGAGGGGGTGCGGATCGTGCTCAACTACGCGACGCCGATGTCGGCCTACAGCGATTGCGGCTACAATCTCTGGGAGACGTTCGGCTGGAAGACGGTACGGCTCCGAAGCCGGATTCCCTCCGACCTGACCGGCGCCAGCCTGACGCTCGGGCTGATCGCCGACACCGGCAGCGCGGAATTCCGCAGTCTCAAACTGACCGTGACCGATCCGCCGCGCACTCCCGGATGTGCGCCGGTCTCCGCCGAACCGTATACCGGGCGGCCGGATGGAACCCCGCTGCGCGGATTCAACACCTGCGGAAATATTCTGGGCGGACTTCTCGCCCGTTACGCCGGCGAATGGAACGCGAACCTCTTCAAAATGGCGTTCCGGATGCCGCCTCCGGAACCGGAAGACGCGTTCGAAGCCGCCCTGGAAAAACAGTTCGCCCAGTGGGACAAGTTCATCGAAGAGGCCAAAGCAAAAAAAGTTTCGGTCATCCTCGAAGTCTATCCGTCGAAATGGCGCGATAAAAATGACAAACTCGGCAATACCGATTTCTTCTACTACCGACCCGGAAGCGCCGAAAAACTGGTCAGGCTCTGGGAGCGCATCGCGGAACGTTACAAGGGGGACAAAACCGTCTATGCGTTCGAACTCCTGAACGAAAGCGTGCGGCGGACACCCTCCGCGCCGGGAATGCCGGATTACCCCGAACTCATGGACCGCGTGGCGCAGGCGATCAATCGGATCGACCCGGAACGGACGGTTCTCGTTCAGCCGGAAGAGTGGTGGGGGGCGCGCGCCTTCGAGAAACTGCGCCCGATCAAGGCGAAAAACGTGGTCTATGCCCTGCACTTCTATATGCCGTTCGCGCTGACCCATCAGGATCTTGCCGGAAAAGGAGATACGCCCTACTCCTACCCCGGCGAGATCAAAGGGAAACAGTGGGACAAAGAGGCGCTCCGCCGCGAACTCCAGCCGGTGATCGAGTTCCAGAAAGCCTACAACGTCCACATCCTGGTCAGTGAATTCAGCTGCATCCGCTGGTCGCCGGGAGCGGACCGCTGGATCAACGACGCGATCGAACTGTTCGAGGAACAGGGGTGGGACTGGACGTTTCACGCCGTCGCCGAATGGCCGGGCTGGAGTCCGGAATTCGGTCCCGACCCTGCCAACACGACGAAGTATGTCCCGAACGCTGAAAAAGAGATCCTCCTGAAATTCCTGCAGAAGAACCGTAAGCGGGATTGATCCGGGAACCGGTCATTTCCGCAGAAAAACACCCTTTCCGGGTTGAATCGGGCAGGAACCCGTGCTAATTTGATTGCGGCGGGGATCAAATTCCGCTTTCACCATCAAACGGAAGGAGCAATCAAATGAACACATTTCGGATGTTCGGAGCGGCGGCATGCTGCGCGCTCGCGGCGGCGGTCTGCGCGGCCGAAGTGAAGGTTTCCGAACTCACCGGCGGCGCGAAACAAAGCACGCTGGAACTCAAAGCGAAAAACCGGGTCGTCAACGGCGCATTCTCTGTCACCGCGATTCCGGTCCGGCTCGCCGGGCTGACGCTCGTATCCGTGCCGCGCGGCCAGGGCAACCAGGCCGGCGCCGGGTACTCCGTCACCGTCGACCAGCCCGCAACCGTCTATCTCTTCGTCCAGAACCGGGGCAAAGTGACCGTTCCCGAAGGCTGGACGAAAGTTCCGGGGTTCGTCGAATGGGAGGCCAACGGACAGCCGATGACCGACACGATCTATGTGAAAGAGTTCACCGCGGGCAAGGTCGACGTGCCCGCCCATGACGGCAAACAGGGCTCCAACTTCGGCATTCCCAACGCGATCGTCATCGCCGACCGGAACCTCGAAAGCGAAAGCCCGGCGGAACTTAGCTACTGCAACGTCAAGAGCCGGCAGCGGGTCGCCGAAGGGGCGTTCGCCATCGCGGAAATCCCCGACTACCTGAAGGGTCTGCCGATGGTGTCGATTCCGCGCGGCGACGGCTCCAAACCCGGCGCGGCGTTCAGCTACACGCTCGCCAAACCGGCCAAGGTCTACCTGCTGGTCCATGACCGGGGCAAGACGCCCGCGCCCGAAGGCTGGACGAAGGAAGAGGGCAAGGTCACCTGGAAGAGCGGCCAGAACGCCTTCACCGATACGGTCTATTCCAAGGAATGCCCGGCCGGAACGCTGGAAGTCCCGGCCCACAACGGCAAGGAAGGCAGCACGTTCGGCATCCCCAACGCGATCGTGATCGCGGAAAAGTAACCGGCGTAACGTTCACAGGCGGAATTGTCGGAGCCGGTTCAGAAAAATGGACGGGCATTCCTCGAATTCCGCCTTGAACGCTTTGGAAAAGTGGAATTCATCGCAGAAACCGGTGGCCGCCGCGACTTCCTTGAAGGAGCAGCCCCCCTGCTCCAGCATTTTAACGGCATATTCCAGCCGCCGCCGCCGCGAACGCCGCATCGGGGTTTCGCCGAACACCTGCTTGAAACTCCGCAGGAAATGCGCCCGCGACATGGCGGCGACATGGGCGAGATCGGCGACGCTCCACCTCCCCAGCAGGTCGTCGTCCAGCAGCGCCGCGGCCTGAAACAGGCGCGGAGACACCTTGCCCGGACGTTCCGGGTTCCCCGAATGACACACCCCGAGCAGCACCGCGAGTAAATCAAGAACCGTCGCAGCCTCCTGCGGCCGGGGAAACGCTTCCCGCATCATCTTCAACGCGACGGCATGATCCAGCGCATCGCGGACCCGCTGCAGCTCCGCCCGGGAGAGCGCCCGGGGCGTCAGGTCGAGTTCCCCCTTTTCGACGCCCCACCAGCGGGAGAGGAGTTCGGCAAAGGAGTACGTCAGCGGCCTCCCCTCCGCATCGACCAGGTCGAATGTGAAACTCCAGTATTCGGTCTCTTCCTCCTCCGGTTCATACGGGCCGAATACATGCGGTTGTCCCGGCCCGGTCAAGGCGAGGACGCCGGGCCGATAGCCGATTTCCCGCCCGCGGAAATTGAAGATTCCCTCGCCGCGCAGGAAGAGGACCACATGATAGACGTCGTGGACATGCTCCTGACGCTGCAACTTTTTCCGCGCCGTCGGCCGGTAAACCTCCACGCCGGAGAAGAGATGCCGCAAGTCGTAGCCGACGCCGTCGCGGACGATTCGCAGCGCCGCGGTTCTTTCCGCACTTTTATACATGAAATCCGCACTTTCTTCCATTATGAAACGATGCTGATGATGCTATAATATATATCGTAACATCCATTTTTCCAATCGGAGGAACGACAATGGGCGCTTATGACGAGCTTGACCGCGAACGGCAGCAACTGGTCGACGATTTATTGCACGACACCCGGGCCAACGGCGGGCTGGCTCCGCTGGACCTGCCGAAATTCTGGCGGGATCAGGAGATCGCCGCCGCCGACCCGTTCGGCAAAACAATTCCGCAATGCGCGTTCGGCGCGGTTCTCACCTGGGAGTGCGTGTTCGACGAACTCGGCGTGGAACAGGACTGGTGGCGGTTTCTCTACGAGGACGAACCCTGGGCGCTGGAACTCTCCAAACGCTACAACGACCTGGCGGAGAACATCGTCGGCCGCCGGATTCTGAACGAACAGCCGCGGGACCGGGAACGGGAGTGGCCGAAAGTAAAGGAGCTCTACGATATCTTCGAGGCGGAAAACGTCTGGGAGGGCGGCGCCTCCGGCTCCTGGTGGCTGAAGCAATCGGCCAACGATCCGGGTGAACTCTCGGCGCTGCTCGACCGCGTCGAAAAACGGCTCGACAACCTCAAAGAGTTCCTGTTCCCGGAAAACTGGGAGGAAGAAAAACAGCGGCTGCTCGGCCTCGGCTGCGAAGTTCCGCTCTACCGCGGGCAGCGCGGACCGTGCACGTTCGCCACCTCGGTTTTCGGCTCGGAAAATCTGCTGTTCCTCTACTACGACGACCCGGCGCTGATGCGGCGGTTCAGCGAACTTATCGGGCGGGCAATCGTGGAACGGGCGCGGCTGATCGACGCCGAAGCCGGCCCCGAGAGCGTCGCAAAACGGGCGCACGGCTGGGGCTGGGCCGACGACAACTGCTGTCTTTTCACCCCGGAGATGTACGAATTCTTCGCCATGCCGATCCACCGCCGGGTCTTCGACGCCTTCGCCGCGTTTCCCGGCGCGCAACGCTATCAGCACAGCGATTCGGCGATGGGGCACCTGCTGCCGCTGCTCTCGGAGCTCGACCTGACCGGCGTCAATTTCGGCCCCACCCTCACCGTGAAGGAGATCCGGCAACATTGTCCGCGCGCCCGGATCGACGGGCAGCTCGCGCCGTTCACCTACAGCCGCAACGAAGAGCGCAACATGGTGGCCGAATTCCTCCGCGACTTCGGGCAGGCGCGAGAGAAGCGCGGGCTCAACTTCACCACCGCGGGGTCGATCAACAACGGCAGCCGCCTCAGCGGAATGCGGCTCCTGATGGCGGCGGTCCAGCGCTACGGCCGTTATTGACGGGACGGCTTTTCAGCGCTCCGCCGCAAAATCCGCCGGATTCCCGCGGCGGGGAATTGCATTGCTCCGCTTTTCGCGTTATATTACAGGCGATTGCAAAAAAAATACAACGCGACAGGAATCCATCATGCGGAACAGCGAAGTCACCCGGACTACGCGGGAAACCGACATCACGCTCTCGCTCGCCCTCGACGGCGAAGGCAAAGGCGCGATTGACAGCGGCATCCCGTTCATGAATCACATGCTCGAACTCTTCGCCAAGCACGGCTTTTTCGATCTCGCCGTCCGCGCGAAGGGTGACGTCGAAGTCGATTACCACCACACCATGGAGGACCTCGGCCTCGTGCTCGGCCAGGCGCTCGCCGACGCGCTCGGCGACAAAGCCGGAATCCGCCGTTACGGGAGTTGCATCCTGCCCATGGATGAAGCGCTGGTGCTGGTCGCGCTGGACCTTTCCGGGCGGCCCTGCCTGGTCTGGGACGTCGAATTCCCGGCACAGATGATCCGCGACCTCGATGTGCGGCTCTTCCACGAATTCTTCCAGGCGCTGGCCAACAAGTCCGGCATGAACCTTCACGTGAAGAAACTCGCGGGCGAAGAGGTCCACCACGTCGCAGAGGCGATCTTCAAGGCGTTCGCCAAAGCGCTCGACCAGGCGGTGTCGATCGATCCGCGCGTCAAGGGCGTCCTCTCCACCAAAGGATCGCTCCAGGGATAGTCCATGCGCGCTCATAACTTGAGGTTCGGGCGGTACGACCTCGCCAATTTCTTCTGTTTCGGCTCCTATGCCGCCTGTTCGGTCGCGATCCCGATGGTGCTGGTCGCGCTGGCGAAGGACCTCCGTTTCCCGCTTTCCCAGGGCGGCATGGCCGCGGGCGGGGCGCTTCAGCTCGGGCGCAGCATTCCGATGGTGGCGGCGATGTTGCTCTCGGGATTCTCCGCCGGGCGCTTCGGCAAGTTGCGCTCGCTCGGCGGCGCAACGCTGCTGATGAGCGTCGGCATCATGCTCGCCGCGTTCGCCCCCGGCTACCTGCCGCTCTTCGCCGCCATCTGCGTCGCCGGATTCGGCGAAGGCGTGGTCGAAGGGCTCGCCACCCCGGTCATCCAGGATCTTCACCCCGATGAACCGGGACGCTACATCAATTTCACCCACGCCTTCTGGTCGGTCGGCGTGGTCGGGGCGGTGCTCGCCGCGGGCGCGCTGCTGGCGGCGGGAGTCAACTGGCGCTGGGTGCTGGCCGGTTGTTCGATCCTCACGCTGATTCCGGCCATGCTCTATCTGCTGCCGTCGAAAAACCGGCTCCCGGCCGAACGCAAATCGATCAAAGCCGTCTTCGGCCATGCGGCCGACGCGATGCGCCTCCCCCGGTTCTGGCTCTTTTTCGTGACGATGTTCCTCGCCGGAGGCGGCGAATTCTGCCTCACCTTCTGGGCGGCGAGTTTCATCCAGCTCGATTACCACGCCAGCGCCTGGATGGGCGGAGTCGGCACCGCGTTTTTCGCCGGCGGGATGATCCTCGGCCGCATGGGTTCCGCCGTGCTCATCCATCAGCATCGGCTGTCGCTTTTAGTGCTGCTCTGTTCGGCGGTGGGGACGCTGGCCGGGCTGTTTCCGCCGTTCCTGTCCAGCCTCGCGGTACTGTTCGCGGTGCTCTTTGTGCTTGGAATCGTCACCGGCCCCTTCTGGCCAAGCATCCAGAGCCACTGCGTCAACCAGCTAGACAAAGCGGATTCGACCATGCTCTACATCTTGCTCTCCTGTGCCGGAGTTCCGGGCTGCGGCGTCTTCGCCTGGCTGATGGGGGTGGCGGGAAACTGGTACGGACTGCGCATGTCGTTCCTGCTCGTCCCGCTCTGCTACGCGGGAATCGGGCTCCTGATTCTGCTTGACGAATGGCTCTTCCGACCGAAAAGGCGGCGGGCGGAAGCATGAAGAGTCCTCAACCCCGCCCGGAATTGGTTGCCGCCTGTGAAAAACTCCGGATCGCGTATCCGGAGGAGCTGCCGATCACCCGCCACGTCGAAGAAATCAAGGAGGCGTGGAAGAATCATCAGGTCATCGTCGTCGCCGGGGACACCGGCAGCGGCAAGACCACCCAGCTCCCCAAGATCGCCCTCGACCTCGGCTTCGGCCGCGCCGGGCGGATCGGCTGCACCCAGCCGCGACGCCTCGCCGCGTCGGCGATGGCGCGTCGCGCCGCGCAGGAGCTCGGCTGTGAACTCGGCCATGAAGTCGGCTATCAGGTCCGTTTTGACGACCGCACCGTAAAAGACACCGCGCTCAAGTTCATGACCGACGGCATTCTCTTGGCCGAAACCCGCAACGACCGCAATCTCCGCCAATACGAGGCGCTGATTATCGACGAAGCGCACGAACGCTCGCTCAACATCGACTTCATCCTCGGCTACCTGAAAAATTTGCTGCCGTACCGCCCCGACCTCAAAGTGGCAATTTCGTCGGCGACGCTCGACACCGAGAGTTTTGCGGAGTTTTTCAACGCGCCGGTGCTGTCGATCGAGGGGCGGGCCTACCCGGTGGAGGATCTATACCTGCCGCCGGAACTCGACGAGGAGCTCTCCGACTCGATCGGGCGCGGCGTCGAATTCGCCACCGAGCTCGACCCGCGCGGCGACATTCTCGTCTTTTTGCCGGGCGAACGCGAAATCCGCGACGCGACCGACCTCGTCTCCGGGCGGAACTACCGCAACACCGAGGTGCTGCCGCTCTACGGGCGGCTCTCCGCCGCCGACCAGCTGAAGGTGTTCAGCCCCGGCCGGGAGCGGCGGGTCATTCTCGCCACCAACGTTGCGGAGACCAGCGTGACCATTCCGCGCATCCGGTTCGTGATCGACTCCGGCCTTGCCCGGATTAAGCGGTTCAATCCGCGCAGCCAGATCGAAGAGCTCCAGATCGAGACGATCAGCCAGGCCAGCGCCCGGCAGCGGCGCGGACGGTGCGGGCGAATCGCCGACGGCGTCTGCATCCGGCTCTACAGCGAGGACGATCTTGCGCGCGCGCCGGAATTCACCGACCCTGAAATCAAGCGGACCGGGCTGGCCGGGGTGATCCTCCAGATGGCGGCGCTCAAACTGCCGCGCATCGACCGCTTTCCGTTCCTCAACCCGCCGCCGCCCGCCGCCGTGCGCGAAGGCGTGCGCACGCTCGAAGACCTCCGCGCGATCGACCCCGCCGGGCACCTCACCCGCGAAGGGTGGAAGCTCGCCGCGTTGCCGGTCGATCCGCACCTCGGCAAAATGCTCGCCTTCGCCGAATCGAAGCGGGTGCTGCCGGAGCTGCTGGTGATCGCCGCGTTCCTCTCCATCCGCGACCCCGAGGAGCGGCCGGTGGAGAAACAGCAGGCCGCCGACGACGCGCACCGCCGGTTCCGCGACGCGAAGTCGGACTTCCTCTCGGTCCTCAATCTGTGGAACGCCGTCGGCGCGGAGTGTCCCAGCCACGGCAAGCTCCGCCAGTTCTGCCGCAAAAACTTTTACAACTACAACCGGATGGTCGAGTGGAACAACCTCGCCGACGACCTCGCCGAAAGCGCCGACGAACTGGAGTGGCAGAACGCGAAGCTGCCGAAGGTGATCGAAAACACCCCCTACGACCAGGTGCACCAGGCGATCCTGGCCGGAATTCCGCGCCACATCTCACGCTATGTGTCCGAGGAACAGTACTTTCTCGGCACCGGCGGCCGCAAATTCCTGATCTTCCCCGGCTCCGGGCTGGCCAAAAAGAAGCCGGTCCCGGCGTGGCTGCTCTCGTTCGCGCTGGTCGAAACCAGCCGCCTGTTCGCCCGCCAGAACGCCGAAATCAAGCCGGAATACCTTGAAATCGCCGCGCCGCACCTCTGTTCGAAAATCTACGACCAGCCGAAGTGGGACCCGGAGTCGGGCTTCGTCTACGCCCGCGAGCGGCTGACCTTCGGCGGACTCCTGATCCACACCGGGCGGCGCGTCCATTATGCCAAAAGCCATCCGGTCGAAGCGCGCGAAATCTTCATCCGCGAAGCGCTCGCCTCCGGCGAACTCAATCTCCCCGGAACCTGGGTGGAGAAGCATGTGGAAACCTTGCGTTCGCTCGAGCGGATGGAGGAGAAACTCCGCCGTCCCGGCACCGTCCTCGACCCCGGCGCGGTGGCCGACTACTATCTCGAACTCCTTCCGTCCGAACTCAATTCGACGCAGGCGCTCAAGGAGCTGATCGCCCGCGATCCGCAGGACTATTCGATCCCGCGCGCCGACGCGATGCAGGAGCAGTTCGTCAAATGGAGCGAGGAGGATTATCCCGACTCCCTCACCTTCTCCGGTCAGAAGTTCAAGTTGGAATACAAGTTCGATCCCGGCGAGCCGGACGACGGTATCCTGCTCGTCTCCCCCTCCGACCGTATGAACCTGCTGCCGGGCTGGGCCCTCGACTATCTGGTTCCGGGGCGGCTGGCGGAGAAGGTCGAGCTCCTCATCCGTTCGCTGCCGAAGACGGTCCGCCAGAAGGCGAGCCCGATCGCCGAAACGGCGCAGCGTTTCCTCGACGCGCTCGACAAAGGCGAAGTCTTCCGCGAACAGCCGCTCTATGACGCGCTGGCCGAATTCGTCCGCGACGCCACCGCAGAGAACGTCGCGCCCGCCGATTTCGACGACTCGCGCCTCCCCGCCGATCTCAAAATGAAGCTCATCGAGGTGGACGTCAACGGCAAACGGGTGGCGCTTCACGCCGAAATCCCCGAAAGCTTCCGTTCCGGTTCGCGCCTCAGCCACGCCGTGGCGGGGGCGAAACGGTTCACCGTCTCCGGCGGCACCACCTGGCCCGGCATTGGAACCATGCCGCTCGAAGTCGAACTGCCCAACTCCAACGGCAAAACCGCCTACCCCGCCCTCAACGACGAGGGCGACAAAGTCGGCCAGGCGCTCTATCTCAAGGAGTCCGAGGCGAAAATGCGCCACGCCCGCGGCATCCTCCGGCTCTTCCGGCTGGAACAGGCGAACCAGCTCAAGTTCCTCAAACGGACCATCCGGGTTTCGCGCGAAGTCGAACTCTCCTGGTTCCTCGAATATCGCGATTACCCCGAAGACCTGCTCGACCGCGCCGCCCTCGCCTCCCTCGGCGAAGAACCGTGGAAGATCCGCGACGAACTCGCCTTCGGCATCGCCGCCGAACACGCCAAACAGAACATCGGCGAAACGCTGGACAATCTGCAAAAACAGCTCGAAACCCTCTACCCCGTTTACCGTCAGGTAAAAGACACCATGGGCAAAGTCGCCCACGCCCAGGCCAGCCGCGCCGACCTCACCCGTCAGCTCGGCTTCCTCTTCCGCAAAGGATTCCTCAAAAGCGACGCCGTCCTCGCCTCCTACCCCCGCTATCTGCGCGGCGCAAAACTCCGCGCGGAACGACTCTCCTCAGGGCCCGCCCGCGATGAAGCGAAACTTGACACCATCGACCTCTGGCTCGACCGTTTTTACGTCGCCGCCGAAAGTGTCACGGAAATCACCGAAAAACCGGAACTCGAAACCTTCTGGCAGCTCATCGAAGAAGCCCGTCTCGCCGTCTTCGCCCCCGAAATCCCCCCCGCCATCCGCGGCCCCCTCAACAAACTCGAACCCGCTTGGGCCACCCTACGCTTCTAGCTCGGAGGAGGCGCTTCGCCCTCCTCCAAACCTCCTCCCGACCGGCAGGGTGCCGGTGCCGGGTACTTAGATCCGCATCGAACGCTGCGCGTTCAATGCTCCGATTAAGAAATTCGGGGGGTAATGCGGGGTTCCGGAGGGCGCAAAATACCGCTCCGCCGGCCCGCCCCTCCCCCCTTTTTTTGGGAGTGGGGGCTCCCCCCGCCCCTGTTTGTGGGGGGG
>Ga0183100_1000437_pt1 | contig 34520 bp, 28 predicted proteins | sample Biomet2_FD_127789 | JGI IMG/M metagenome (GOLD analysis project Ga0183100, IMG submission 127789) | Microbial communities from bioreactor (seeded with anoxic lake sediment) at LBNL, California, USA - Biofuel metagenome 2 | ecosystem: Engineered > Bioreactor > Anaerobic > Unclassified ... | reverse complement strand
GTGGCTGTTGCCGGGGAGCACCTGGTGGGGGGCGCTGTTCGGGGCGCGGGCGCTGGCGTCGCGGCTGTGTCTCCCGTGTCGCTCCTTACCGTGTCGGCGCAAGCCGTGGGACAGGCGGGCGGCGTGTTGCGGCCCGCGGTGGCAGCCGTATCGACCGTCCAGGGGGCGGGGGAAGGCGGCGCATCGGTCCCGGGGTTTGTCCCCCGCGTATTCCGCGTGGAGGGCTTTGGGTCCGCCTTGGACGAAATCCTCCCCTCCTGTCTGCTTTGCAGCGATGTCGCCGGGCAGGGCGCGGCGGATGCGGAGCTGGGCGGCTACCCCATGTACCTTGGCGAGGGCGTCCGCATGGACTTCCGCGAGACGGACTCCTTCCCCGCAATCACGTTTCGTGAGGTGCTCTGATGATTGAACTCAAGAACAACGCCGGTTCGTCTCTCGCGGTTGGCATCACCGCCGCCGAGACGGAGATCCAGGTTTTGAGCGCCGACGCTCCCCGGTTCCCGGCACTGGAATTCGCGGGTGACGTGTTTGCCGCGCGCCTCCGCGATAACGCGGGGAACGCGGAGTATGTGCTGGCCACGGCGCGCAACGGCAACCGCATAACCGTAGAGCGCGGCCAGGAGGGCACAACGGCTTTGGCCTTTGCCGCTGGCAGCAGCTTTGAGCTGATGGTGACAGGTGCGGCCTGGGACCGTCTCGCCGAGAACCGCTGGATTCGCCCGCGCGACGCCGCCCGCAATGTGCTGACGCCCAAATGGGTGGATGAGACATCCTTTACCATCCCCGGCGACATGACAGCTGAATTTGAACAGTACCGGGCACTGCGTCTCACGCAAGCAAACTCCGGATGTGGCTTTGTGGCCTCGGCGGCGTTTGCCGGGGGGGTGACCGCTGTCGTGGTGCGGGATTGGCCGCTGGACACGGGGCTGACACTCGTGGAGCTGGGAATGGAGCCTTCCGCTTCACCGCTGTACCCCAAAGCGCAGCAAGCGCTCCGGGCTGATGACGCGGATAAGTTGGGAGGGAACACCCTGCCGGTAATCCTTTCAACGGCCCGCGAGGGGCTGTTGGGTGAAACCGGGGACGGGAGTCGGCTGACGGGCAGGCTGGCGGCCACGGCCCGCATTCTCAACCACGCAATGAATGGAGGATTCTAGAATGGGCACCACGTACAAAGAGGCCATGTTCTGCGGCGATATGGCGGGCAAGCTCACGCAGTTCACCAGCACCAACGGCACCACGTTTGTTGACCTGACCACGGCGGACGCCAACGGTCCCACGCGCATCGACTCGCTGTCCGCCAGCATCGACGATATTATTCAGGGGGCCTTGCGCCTCACCATGCACGACGGCGCCAACGCCTATCCGCTGGGAGTGGTGGCGCTCACTCGCCCGGTCAAGAACGTCGTCACCAACGGCAGCGTCACCTTCACCTTTGCGACCACGACTTTGACGCGTTCGGCTGGTTCTTGGCTGACGGACGGCTACAAGGTGGGCGACATGCCTATCATCCAGAATGCGCCCGACGCCGCGAACAATCTGCTGGGCATGCGTGCCATTACCGCCCTCACCGACACCGTGATGACCCTCGACGGGGCCAGCATGACCGCCCGCACCGCGACCTACGGCCAGACCAGCGTGGCCCTTGCCGACAACACGCCCGCCTGCACGGACTTGCTCGCCGCAACGGCGCTTTCCGGCCTCATCGGGCACGACGCTGCGGGCAATGAGTTCCTTGAGCTTCCCAAGGGCTGGAAGTTGCAAGCCGCGCTTGTGGCCCTGCCGGCCTCCGGCAAGACCGTGAACGTCCAGGCGCGTTGGGGCGTCTATGCTGCTGCGTAGTCTGCGGAGAGGTGACAAGTGCCCGAATCCGGGGATGGTCCATAAGGGCTGCTCCCGGCCTAAGGTGCTGCGCTTCGATTCACTGGTGGACGGACAGTCGGTTTTTGGTGACGGCATCTACACCGGGAACATCGCGCAGGGTGACATTACACTGCAACCGCAGGACTACTTGCTCAACGGCATAACACCTCTGCACAACTGTATCGTTGTCACAGCGAATGCTTCTGTTTCTGTAGACCCTCTCTCGCTGACGGCGTTCGCTAAAGGCCAGAATCTTGTCTTGTTCGGCCCACTGGCGTCACTTTCGGCAAGTTCCTATTGCAGGGGCCTCGTCCTGGCGTTTCGCAGCGGCACTTGGCTTGTTGGCGGTGCAACCATATCCATGACCGGGCTGGGCTATCCTGGTGAAGTAACAGACAACCCAAAGTTCTCCGACCTTATCCCCGCCAGATACAGAGGCAAGTTCAAAGCCGATACGCTGGACGCCTTAGTCAAGCTCATCCCTATTGGGGCTGACGGTGGGGTCACTACACCCGGCGGTTATGTCGGGCATACCGGCAGTTCCGAGGATTGGCGCACAGGCGGCGGCGGAAGCGGCGGCACTGATGGTTATGGTGGCCCCAGCGGTGGCGCTGGTTCTTTCGGCACGTGCTTCTGTGGCGGTTCCGGCGGCGGCGGTGGCCCCAACTATGGCAGCGGATATCTTGGCGGTGACGCCGAGCCTTTTGGTCGCCAGGGCGGAAATGGCGGCATCGGGAACCTCGGTGGTTCCGCCGGTGCCGGTGGCGGTTCTGGACGGCCTCCCGGCACGGCTACAACTAATCCAGGTGGTCTTGGCGCTGGTGGATTTCTGGCGCTGATTACTCCCTACCTCTACGGAGAACCTGGCTGCTCTATCCAGTCGATGGGCGTCAAGGGAGGAGCCGCAACGGCCTACACCGGCCCCGGCGCTGGTTCTGGCGGCGGTATTGTCGCCGCCTTAATGACCATCGATGCGTTCAAGGGAACCATCACGTGCGCCGGAGGTATTAGCGGAGACTTGAACACGCGTTCCACTTCCGCAGGCGCGGGCGGTGTCGGCTACATAAGCAGGCAGAGCGGTGTCTCTGACCAATAAGGGAGTCGTTATGATTCTGATTGATGATGGAAATACCGAACTTGGTGCAGCCCTGAAGGCAACGATGCCGGAGGGGACTACCGTGCAAACTAAGGCCTATGAATACGCCATATCGGCATATCCGAGCGTCATCGTGGACGTGCCCGCCTATGCGCAGGATGTCCCGGCTTACGATGCCAACGGAAGCTTCACCGGCATGACCACGCAGACCATTCCCGCTCACCAGGAAGTGTTGCGCATGCCCGTGAGCTGGGAGGCTGTGGGCCAGTACGTGGCGTATGTGGCCGCGCGCGCCGCGCAAAGCCCGGCGGAGTGAGCGGGAGCGCCATGCTTGTTGATATCCCCGTCTTCTCCGGCGCAAGGCCGCTTGTCGACCCTCGTCTGCTTGACCAGAGCCAGGCGCAGGTGGCCGAATGCTGCATGGTGAAAAGCGGGGCCATCCGGCCTCTGCGACGGATGAAGACACAGACGCGGCTCACCGTCCTCGGGGTGGAGGATATCGCGCTGTATGAAGGGGACTGGCTGCCCTTCTTTGAGCCCGTGAGCCTGTGCCGGTCGCTGGTGAATGCCGATGGGCTGGCCCGCATGTACTACACCGGCCGCGATTCCGGGGCCATGATGTTCCGCAAGGCCGCAGACGGCGGCGCGGCCGCCCCTGTGCGCCTGGGTCTGCCCGCGCCTTTGGCCGCGCCCGTCGTTGTTGTGGAGGGCGAGGGCGTCGCCAACGCTGATACATTCACCGCCTACTGGGTGTGGACCTGGGTGAGCGACCTTGGCGAGGAGAGCGCGCCCAGCCCGGCCAGCAGGCTGTGCGACTGCAAGGCCGGCCAATCCTTCGTGGTATCCGGCATGGCGCTGCCGGATGCCGTCGGCCGCAACCCGGCCGCCAGCAAGCGGCTGTATCGCGGCAACAGCGGCGCGACCGCCACGACAGAGCAGCTCGTGGCCGAATTCGACGCCAGCCTGGAGGCGTTCACGGACACGGTGCTTCCCTCCGAGCTGGCGGACGCCCTTGCCACCGAGGGGTGGTTGCCGCCGCCGGACGGGCTTCAGGGGCTCGTCACCGTGCGCGGTGGGGCCCTGGCCGGGTTTGTGGGCAACAAACTGTATTTCAGCGAGCCCTTCGCCCCCTATGCCTGGCCTCGCAAGTACGCGCAAAGCCTGGAGCACGACATTGTGGCTCTGGCCGCAACGGGCAGCTACCTCGTGGCGCTCACCAACGCCGCGGCCTATCTCATCCCCTGCGACGACATAACAGTCACGGCCCCCACCCGGCTGGAGGGCTACACCCCGTGCGCCGGGGCGCGGGGTGCGGTGTCCATGCGCCAGGGCGTGCTTTTTCCCAGCGTGGACGGTTTGTACCTCGTCTCCGGCGGCACCACGACGCCGCAGAATCTCACGGCCTCGGTCATTTCCGAGGAGGATTGGCGGGCGCTCAATCCCGTCTCGTTCCGCGCCTGGCCGCTGGGCGACCTGTACGTGTGCTTCTGCGAGGACACGTCCGGCGTGAAGCGCGGCTTCGTCTTCGACCTGGCCGCGCCGACGATGCTTCTGGGGCTCTCGCTGCATGCCTCCTGCGGCTGGCTGGAGCCGGAGGGTCGCGCGCTTTACCTGGGCAGCCCGGAGGGCGGCCGCACCAGCATCTGCCTTTGGGAGGGGGATACGGTGCGTTACAGCGCCCAGTGGCGCAGCAAGGTGTTCCGCTCGCCCTCGGTCGTCAGCATGGCCGCCGCCAGGGTGGAGGCGGACTACCCCGAAATTCTGGACCGCGAGGATTATCTCGCCGCGCAGCAGGCGCTTGCCGCGAGCTACGCGGCCGAGCTGGCCTCGGGGGATCTGGGCGGCAGGCTTGGAACATCCAGGTGCGGAACAGTGCCTTTCGCTGGCGACATTCTGGACATGCTCCTGGCGCCGTACTTCGAGGAGCCCGTGCTGGCGTTCCGGCTCTTTGTGGACGGGCGCGAGGTGTGCCGCCGCAACGTGACAAGCGCCGCGCCCTTCACGCTGCCCGCCGTGTCGGGTGTGGAGTTCGAGGTCATGATTTCCGGCCCGGTGCAGGTGCGTCGCGTGTGTCTGGCCACCAGCATGGCCGAGGTAAGGGCCGCCGGATGAGCCTGCCGCAGCTTCCCGACGTGCGCGAGGGCTTGCCGGCCTGGGCCGCGAATTTCCTGAATGTAGCGCGGCGCGTGCTGCTCCAGCTCGGCCATGGCGTGCCGGAAGCGACTGGCCGCGCCGTGACCTTCAAAGATCTTGTGTCGCTGGGGCTTGCCTCGTCGGAAGCGGCGGAAAAGCAGGCCAGGGAGGGCAAGTGAGCCAGGAGTTCCTGCTGGATTGGTACAGGGAGATCGACGGCATCCGCACCTACCGCGATTCGGAGATCCTGGAACTCTACCGGCGGCTGGCGGCCGAGGGCGGCGCGCATGTGTTTCGCGATGGCTCCGTGAAGGACGAGGCGGCGTTTCTGCGCATGGCCAAAGCGCCGGGCACCGCGTTTCTTGTGGCGCATGTGCGGGGGCGGCGCGCTGGCGTGTGCTGGCTCAACCGCTTCCAGGGCCGCTTTGCCCAGTGCAACTTCTTTGTTTTCAGGGAGTTTTGGGGAAAGGACGCCAAGGCCCTGGGGAGTTGGTGCCTGCGGAAGATTTTGAGCGCCAGAACCCGCGATGGCGACTACCTGTTCGACATGCTGGTCGGCATCACCCCTGCGGATAACCCGGCGGCGGTGGCCTTCGCCCTGCGCTGCGGGTGGGTCCGGCGCGGCGTGCTGCCCAAGGGAGCCTTCGACGCTGCCACGGGCGTGTCCTCGCCCGCAGTGCTCACCACCGCGACCCGGGAGGAACTGCGATGAGAATCTACGACCACGTGGTCATCGACCTGGCCACCGGCGAGACGCTGGAGGAACGCTCGGCCGAGTACACCGGCCCGGTTTCCGAATGCAAGGGCGGAGGCTCCAGCTCCACCACGAACACCGTGGACTATGCCTACAACAACCGCATGGCGACCATTGCCGAGCAGCAGCAGGGCATGGCGCAGGACTACTTCGATTTCTGGAAGAGCGACTACAAGCCGCTGGAGCAGGCGCAAATCCAGGCCAACCTGGACATGGTGCAGCAGTCCGCCCCGGCGCGCGAGAAATTCATACAGGAAAGCCTGAACGGCGTGAACGAGGAGAGCCTGGCCGGCACGGCCAGGGCAGATGCCGAACAGGCCTCCGCGACGGCCGACAAGACCTCCGCGCGAACCCTGGCCCGCTATGGCCTCAACCCGGATTCCGGGGGCTTCGCGGACGGACTTGGACAGTCCTCCTCGGTGAACCGCGCGCGTCTGGCCACCCAGGCCGCCAACACCGCGCGCGCCCAGGCCCGGCAGGAAAACTACAACAGGCTCGCGGCCGTGGCCGGTCTGGGCCTCGGGAGCTAGGAGGCCAGCATGGGTTACGGACTCGGACTCTACAAAGTGGAGAATCCCATGGACCGCGCCAGTTCGCTCATGGGCAACGCGGCCAATTCGTTTGCCTCCATGCAGAAGCAGACCAACAGCGTCACCAAAACCACCGCGCCTCCCCCCAGTGTCGGCGGGGCGGTCTCCGCCGGCATCGGCGGCGCTGCGGCCGGCGCGGAACTTGCGCCGTTCATCGGCATGTCTGGCGGCATGGGCGCGGGTATTCTGGCCCCCCTTGCCATTGGCGCATACCTGTTCTCGTAGGAGGGAACCATGCCGGATAGATGGGGACGCGTGACCGGGGAGGATTTCTTTGACGTGGCCAAGGCCGCGCACGGTCTGACCAGGGACCAGCAGACCAGGAATGATGACGCGGAGGTGGATCACGCCCTTGGCATCATGAACGAGAGCGGCGACTTCGAGCTGTTCGACGGACTTGGCATCAGCCCCCGGAACAAGGCCCGGGCCGACGAAATCTACGCCAAGTCGCGCGTGGCCAAACAGCTGGGCGACGACGCCGATCTGGCGCGTCAGCAGACCCAACTGGAAAACGAGTATCTGGGCATGGCCGCAAAGGCGCAGACGCCCGAGGAACGACTCAACGTGCTTGGGCAGATCAACCCGGACAGCCTGGCGGGAGCCCGGGCGCTGGCCAACGTGCAGAAGCAGGTCATGGGGAGCCAGGACAACCAGGTGGCGTTGCTCGGCACCGTGCTCAAGAAGGGACAGGCCGAATACGATGCTGTGCTGCGCCCGGCCCTTGTCTCGGCGCAGGACCAATTGTCCAAGGGCGACAGGACAGGGGCGGCAAACACCCTTGCCGCGGTGAGCAAAATTCTGCCCCAGCGGGGCGAATGGCGCACGGAACAGGACGGACAGGGCAATGTGCTGCTTCGGCGTTTTCACAACGAACGCAACGCCGGGCTGACGCCGCAGAACGATGCCGCCGCGTCGACGCCCGGGACGGATGTCGTCCAAGGAATTGGCATCGGCAACTCCGCGGAAGGCCCGGCTGGCGGGATCGGCGCTGGTGGTGCGCAGGGCGGTGGGCAGGGGCTTGGTCTGGGCTTTGACCAGGGCAAGCCAGCGACGCGTCCGGCTGCTTCCGCAGACCATTATTCTCCCACGGATGATGTTGTGTCCGTGGACGACGCCCTGGCAGCCTTGGGTAAAATGTCCAGCAAGGACTATGCGCTCCAGATGGCCGCGCACCGCGTGACCAATATGGATTTCAACGCCAAGGCGCTGGAAAGTGGCGGGCACATGGGCGTGGACAAGAACGGGCAGAAGGTGCGCGTGGTGCCGCTCATCAACCCCAGCGACTCCACGCGGCAGTTCGCCGTGTTCAACGCCAGGGGGCAGTCTCTTGCGCCCGACCCGGACAATCCGAATCGCAAGGCCTGGACCTCCGACGAGTTCTTCAATTCCGGCATCCAGATCGTCAACAAGGAACAGCGCGCCCTGGACAATGACGACCGGCGCGTCCGCAACGACGAACGCCGTACGAGCGTGGAGGAACGCCGCCTCGGCATGCAGGAGCAGGCGCTCGGTCTGCGCGGGGCCAAGGCCAAGACGCCAGTCGATGAGGGCTACGCCGAGTACCAGAAGGGCGTGGCGGAATCTGCCCAGCATGATCCCTTGAGCTTGAACGGTTCCGCAGAGGACGCGGGCAAGCGGCGTCTGGCCGAATTCACGCAGGCCAAGTACGGCCGGGCCATGACGCTGGACGAACTGCGCGTGATGGGGAGCGGGGGGGGCGGGAGCGCGCAGCAGGCCGCACCGCCCGCGCGTGCGGCCAACCCCGCCCAGGAAATGTGGCGCTCGTTCAAGAGCAAGTAGGAGCCAGCAATGCCGCAACCCCTCGTTGATGAGAACATCTTCGGCCTGTACCAGGACCCCTCTTTCGCCAACGCCAAACCACAGGAGCGGGCCGACTTTCTGGGGCAGTATTTCGACAGGACCGTGGCGCCGAAGCTTTCGCGCCTGGACGGCGTGAACCTTGACGATTCGCGCGCGCGGTTCATCAAGGCGCACACGCTTGGGGCTGACTTTGACGCGGACGTGGCCGGACTCTACGCCAGCTCGCCGGACTTCGCCCAGGCTGATCCCAGGAGGCGGGCGGATTTCCTGGGGCGGTATTTCGACAGGAAGATCGGCGCGGACGCGCAGTATGTGGACAAAAGCGCGCTCACGGACGCGCGCGATGCCTATATCGCACGTAACCTGACGCAGGAGGACCGGCACAGCCTGTTCGGAGTCGGGAGCTTCGCCAAGGATTTCGTGAGGGATCTGCCACAGGGCGTCCTTACAACCCTGTCGCGCGCGGCCCGGCAAATGGCGTCCACGGGCGTTGTGCCCATGGAGCCGGAAATGCAGCTTGAGGAGAAGCCGAACTTCATCCGCGCCGACGGCTCCGGATTCGTCGACCGCCAGGTGGCGGCGCAGAACCGCGCCGATCAGGTGAGCGAGCTGCGTTACGGCGACAACCCCATCGTGGGGCATGGCAGCTTCCTCGACCCGTTGGGGGCCAAGGCGTCCTCGGGTTACAGCATGTCCAGCTCGGTGCCCTCGGCGGCGCTCGGCATGGGATTCGGCCCCCTCGGCGCGGCGGCGGGCGCGGCGCTGGCCGGACCCGTCATCCACTTTTCCATCAAGGACCAGTTCCTCACCGACGCGGTGCAGAAGGCTAACGACGCCATGCTCCGGCAGAACGGCCGCCGCCTCACGCAGGATGAGGTGGACACGCTGGTGGGCAGGCTTGACGCCGCAGCCACGAAGTACGGCGCGTGGGAGGCCATACCTGAAATGGCCTCGGACGCCATCTTCGGCAGCATGCTCGGCGGCGGGCTCAAAAATATCCTCAAAGGAACCGGCGTGGCGGGCCGCGTCGGCCGCGCGGTCCTGGGCGGGGCGGTCGACCTCGCCAGCGAGCACAGCAGCGAGACCGTGAGCCAGTATGGCCAGGGCGGTGTGGAGGCGGAAAACGGCCTGCGCGAGAGCGCGCCCACCTGGGGCGAAGCCTTCAACGAGCAGTTCCCCGTAACCAACGCGCAGCTGCTCATGTCGCATGGCAGCGCCGCGCTCATCGGCAAGGCGCTCAAACCCGGCCTTGTGCGCGGGGCGGAGAAACTTGGAGTCCTTAACCCCACCGCGCCCGGAGAACACCGCGATCTGCTTGCGGAGTCCGGCGCGGAATCTGACGCGGACGCCGCGCCGGTGCGGGATGTGGGCGGCTATTCCGTGGACGCCGTGAACAAGGCGTACCAGGAGGAACACTCCGCAGCCTTCCCCACGGTGGCGGAGTTGATGCGCCAGCAGCAGCCCGATGTGCGCGGGCCGCTCTCCGCCGCGCCGGAACGGGGCTATGGCCTGGGCCGGACCGAATACGCCGATGTGCCGGGATACGCCGAGGACGACGTGCGCCGCCGCTATGAGGACGGCCACGCCGCCCCGTTTCCCACCGCCGCGGCGCTTTCCCCGCAGGGTTGGACGGGTGCGGAACCCCAGGCCGTTTCCGCCGGGTTTGGCCTGGGCGTTCCTGAGACGGCACGGCCGGAGGCCCGGCCGTTTTCACCCGCCGAGCCGGCCGCCCCCGCCCCGGAGCGCCAGACGCAGCCACAGGTGCTTGCCGCCGCGCAGGCGCCCGCGCCCGTGCAGGTCCAGCCGCCTAAGCAGCCGCAGGTGCAGCCCGACCGACGCCGGGATGACACGCTCATTGAACAGGGTGAGGTGGTGCGCAGCCAGAGCGGCCGAGAGCTTGCCCCATTCCCCCGGGTGGAGACGGGCACGGACCGCAAGATCAAAAACACGATGCAGCGTGTGGACGCCTGGCTGGTGGACGAGGCTCGTATGGAGGTCCAGGGCGACGACTACCGGGAGACGTTGGTTTCGGCGCTGGACCCCAAGCGCCTTTCCCCTGCGGACCGCACCATGCTGAATACCATGTTGTTCGGCGAGGGCGGCACGCCGGGGCGCATTGCGCAGGGCCAGCTCGCCGCCGCGCCCGAAGGGCGGCGCGTCCTGCGCGCGGACGGCAGGCCCTTCCCCACCAAGCGCGCGGCCGAATCCCATGCGGAGCTGCTGCGCCGGACGGGGCAGTTCGCCACGGTCATGCCCGAGTCCGCTGGCGGCTTTTCCGTGGAGACGCGCGGGCGCTTTGAGGATTCCCAGATGGGGCAGGATGTGCGGCAGGCCGTGGAAGACCGTGACGCCAAGAGACTTTGGGGCCTGCTGCGCCTGGACACCAACAAAAACGCGCGCGGGCTGTTCCATCGCCTGACGAATACCCCGGCGGCCAAAACGCAGCGCGATTTGCGCGCCGCCATTGATGCCTGGACGAATGGTGTTGAGGCCGCGCCCAACACCTTGCCGGAGGCCGCCACGCCGATGCCGTCGGAACAGATCCCGCCCGCAGGTTCCGCCGCCCCGACGACCAACGCCCCGCAGCAGACCCAGGGACAGGGCATCCCCGCCGAACGGCAGGCGGAGAACGCCGCCGACAATGCGCGGCTGCGAGAACAGGAGCGCCCGGTGGCGCATATTGTGCGCCGGGCCATGCCCAACGGAGAGCGCATGCTTGAGGCCTACGACGACAATGGCAGGCTGCTGGTCAGCAAGCCCGCCGGGGCAAAGGGGCGGCCCATAGAGGGCGTTGTTCTCGCGGACGGGCACCAGCCTGGCAACCGCCGCCGCAAGTTCGACGTGTCGGCGGACTGGAAGTTCAGCCGGGAGTATTTCGAGGGAGGCCAGCCCGCCACGCCCGGGGCTGACCCGGAAACGCGGCCGGAACCTGAGGCCCGGACGGGGCTTCCCCAGGGCGTCCATCGTATAGCCGCCGGGGTCATGAGCGCCCTGCAGGAGGGCCGGAAAATCACCTGGCGCGATTTGCAGCGCATGGCCGACGAGGGGTTCGGCGGCACCCAGGCCGAGGGCAAGTGGACCATGAAGGAGGCCTACGACGCCATGGAGATGGGCGTGAACGCCCAGATCCGCCACGGCTGGCTGGCGGACGGCCGCCCTCTCAACCCCGGCACGGCGGACGCCGCACAAATGAAGGGGATTGTGTCCAAGCTCCAGAAGCGGGTGCTGGACCTGCTGCCCACGCAGACGCGGCGCAGTGAGGAGCAGATGGAGTTCCAGCAGTTCTCCACGCCGCCCACGCTGGCCGCCGTGGCGGTGTGGGCGGGCAGGCCGCGCAAGGGCGAGGTGATGCTTGAGCCCAGCGCCGGAGTGGGGGGCATCTCCGTCTTCGCCCACAACGCCGGTGCGGAAGTCCACATGAACGAGCTGGACCCGCGCCGCCGCGCCATGCTGGAGCACATGGGCTATGGCGCCGTCACCGGTGAGAACGCGGAGCAGCTGCACAACATCCTGCCCGGGGACGTGCGGCCCACGCTTATCGTCATGAACCCGCCGTTTTCCTCCACCGCCGGTCGCAAGCGGGGGGAGCGCAAGACAGCCAACGCCACCCGGCACCTGGACCAGGCCCTGGCCCGGCTGGAGCCCGGCGGGCGGCTCGTGGCCATCCTGTCGCAGGGCATGAGCGCGGACAAGGCGTTCATGTCCAAGTGGTGGAGCAAGGTGCGCGAGAACAACACCCTGCGCGCCAACATCAGGATGGATGGCGCGATCTATAAGAAGTACGGCACAAATTTCGATAACCTGCTGGTGGTTATTGACAAGACGCCCCCGACTGGCGATGCGTATGTCAACGTCGCCTGCAAAACTCTGGACGAGGCCATAGACGCCTTGAGCGAGGTGCGCGATGCCCGAATTGCTCCCGCAGAACCAGGAGCCCCTGAACAGAGAGGCGAAGAAGGCCTTGCTGAAGATCGGCATGACGCCGTGCCCGCAGAACCTGTACGCCCTGCAACTGGCGCATTGGGCCCTGGAGAACGGCAAAGTGAAGGCGGAGGACTACCTGCTGGAGGACTCCGTGGAAGCGCTGCTCTTCCGGGCGACACCGGAGTGGGGCATGCGGGTGATTCTGGGACAGGTGGACCCGGAAAACACGGAAGGCGAGATCCCGGTGGATTACAGCCCGGGCATGAGCCCGACGCGGTTGGCGGCGGCGATTCTGGAGAACATCTCAATGAGCCTGACGATCCTGAATCCCGACTACCTGGACGCGGACCGGCTGAACACTCTGCACAGCTAGAGATTGAGCCCACCGCGCCGGAGAAGGCCTCCGCGCCTATCACCGACTCCCTTTTTGAGCCCTACCGGCCCCAGCGCATCCGCGTGAAGGGGGCCAAGCCGCATCCCTCCCCGCTGGTGCAAAGCGCGGCCATGGCCGCCGTGGAACCCCCGGCGGTCCATTATGCCCCCAAGCTCGCGCGCGGCGTCGTCGAATCCGGGGCGCTCTCCGAGGCGCAGCTCGAGCAGGTGATCTATGCGGGACAGGCTCATTCCGAAACGCTGCCGGATGGAAGCCGCCGCGGCTACTTCATCGGCGACGGCACAGGCGTGGGCAAGGGCCGCGAGATTGCCGGCATCATCATGGACAACTGGAACCACGGTCGTAAAAAGGCCGTGTGGGTCACTTTCAACGGCTCGCTTTTCGCGGACGCCGGCCGCGACATGCGGGGCATCGGCTTTGATTCCGGCAAGCTTTTCAAGCTCGGCGACACGAAAATGGACGAGAGCGTCAAACGCGACGAGGGGGTGATGTTCACCACCTACGCCACACTGCCGCAGCTTCCCAAGGGCGCTGGCAAGGCTGGGCGCGAGGCCTTCTCCGGCGGCCGCATGGACCAGATTGTCGCCTGGCTGGGCGAGAATTTCGACGGCGTGGTCGCCCTCGACGAAAGCCACAAGATGGGCAACGCCCTGGAAACCAAGGGCGAGCGGGGCAAGAAAGCGCCTTCCCAGCAGGCCTTGGCCGGGGTGGAGCTGCAACGGCGGCTCCCCAACGCCCGCGTGGTGTATGTCTCCGCCACGGGGGCCACGGAGCCCGAGAACCTGAGCTACCTGGAACGCCTTGGGCTGTGGGGCGAGGGCACGACGTTCAACGACAAACGCGGGCTCGTTGACGCCATAACGGCCGGCGGCGTGGCCGCCATGGAGCTTGTGAGCCGCGACATCAAAGCCATGGGCGGCTATCTTGCGCGCACTTTGTCCTACGACGGCGTGACCTACAGCCGACTGGAGCACAAGCTCACGGAATATCAGCGCAAGGCCTACGACACCTACGCCCGCGCCTGGCAGATTGTCCTCGACAACATCAACGACGCCCTTGAGGAAACCGGCCAGGGCAAGAACAGGGAGGCAAAGTCCTCGGCCCTGAGCCTGTTCTGGGGCAACCACCAGCGGTTTTTCGGCCAGGTGCTCACCTCCATGACCATGCCGAGCGTGCTGGCGGACATCAAGAAAGAGCTGGCGGACGGCAACTCCTGCGTGGTGCAGCTCACCAACACCAACGAGGCCGCCCAGGAGCGCGCGCTTCAGGAAGCCGCAAAGACGGGCGGGGATCTGGCCAGCCTCGACATCACCCCACGGCAGATGCTCATGGACTATGTGCGCCGGGGATTTCCCACACACCAGTTCGAGGAATATCTGGACGGCGACGGCAACTCTCTCACCCGGCTCGTCACCGACGCGGGCGGCAGCCCCGTGGAGAACCGCGAGGCCGCCCGTCGGCGCGACATGTTGTTGGAGCGCCTTGGCGCGCTCAAGGTTCCGGGTAATCCGCTGGACATGATCGTCGAGGAGATCGGCCCTGGCTTGGTGGCCGAGGTGACGGGACGGTCGCGCCGGGTCGTGAACGGCAGGGAGGAGCGACGCGGGCCGGCCACCGGAGCCAAGGAAGCGCAGGATTTCATGGACGGCAAGCGCCGCGTGCTGGTGTTCAGCCAGGCAGGCGGCACCGGGCGCAGCTATCACGCCGACCGCGAGGCCAAGAACCAGCAGAAGCGCATCCACTACATCCTCCAGCCCGGCTGGCGCGCCGACGCGGCCACCCAGGGGCTTGGCCGCACGCACCGCTCCAATGAGGCCCTGCCGCCGCACTATAAGCTCGTCACCACGGATCTGCGCGGGCACAAGCGGTTCACCAGCTCCATCGCCCGACGGCTGGACCAGTTGGGCGCGCTCACACAGGGGCAACGGCAAACAGGCTCGCAGGGACTTTTCTCCGCCTCGGACAACCTGGAGAACAATCTGGCGCACAGCGCCTGGGTATGGCTCGCAGGCGACATCTACTCCGGGCATGTCGAGGGCGTGAGCTATAAGGACTTCGTCGCGCAGACCGCCCTGACGCTGGAGAAGAAGGACGAAAGCGGGGTTATGGCGTTCACCCCGCCGCCCATCAAGCAGTTCCTCAACCGTCTGCTCTCCATGACAGTGGACTTCCAGAATCGGGTGTTCGCGGGCTTTGAGGAACGGCTGCGCAACGTGTACGCCAACGCCGAGGAACGCGGCGACCTGGACCGGGGCGTGGAGACGCTCAAAGCCGAGCGCGTGGACGTTGACGGCGAGGAGACCCTGCACACGGATCAGCGCAGCGGGGCGGAGACCAGGGCCCTGGCCCTCAAAGTCCACATTCGGCGCAAGCTCCAGAACTTCGACCAGCTGGTGCGCGGGTATGGCGAGCCAGAAGGCTGGTGGAGGAACAGGACCAGCGGCCGCGTGTACGCCGGGTATGCTGGCGGCATCCGCCAGGATGAGGCCGGCCGGTTGGTTGAGCGCGTGCTGCTGCGCACCGTGCGTGAGGATGACTTGCACCGCCGTCCCAGCCTGGAGGAGCTGCACGAGAATTACGAGCGCGTGGACGGCAAAACCGCCCACGCGGCCTGGGAAAAGACATACGCCGAAGCGCCGAAGACCGAGGTTGAGGACAAGTGGCTGCTGACCGGCATGCTGCTGCCCGTGTGGAACCACATCAGCGGCGCGGCCAACGTCTACCGTTTGCAGGACAGCCAGGGCCGACGGCATCTTGGCCGCCTGCTTGACCGCGACCAGTACAACCAGACCCGCAAGAACCTTGGCCTCGGGGTCGACCTGCCCAAGTATACGCCGAAGCAGGCCCTTGAGGCCGTGCTGAAAGGCCGCAAGCTCACCCTGCGCGACGGCTACGTGCTGGAGGCGCGCCGGGTGAGCGGGGAGACCCGCGTGGAGATCACCGGCGAGCCCGTGGCCTGGAACATGGACTCACTCAAAAAACACGGCGCGTTCTCTGAAATCATCGGCTACAAGACGCGCCTCTTCGCGCCCACCGGGGAAAAGGGCGTGGCCTTCATGGAGCGCATGCTGCCCCTGCACCCGCTGGTCGATGAGGAGCGGGGAATGGCGCGGATGGATGAGCCCGCGCCGCATTTCTCGGTCCGGCAGGCGGAGCGGGGCGAGGAGGCGATGAGCGCCAACGTCGTGCGCGGCGCGCTCCAGAACCTTCAGGCCCGCGCCAAAAACGCCCGGCCGCTTGAGGTGGTGCAGTCCTTTGAGGACCTGCCGAAGCACATCAGGCGCAAGGCTAGGCGGAACGGGAACACCGTCATCGAGGGTGTGTACGACCCGCGCGGGGAAAAGGTCTGGCTGGTTGCGGAAGGCCTGCCCAGCCGCAAGCGCGCGGTCGAGGTGTGGATGCACGAGCAGTGCTCGCATCGCGGCCTGCGCGGTCTTTTCGGCGACGACCGCCGTTTCGCCCAGTTCCTGCGCGGCGTGTTCGAGAGCGCCGGTGGGAAGTCCGTCTTCCGCGAGATCGCCGCCGACTACGCCTTTGATCTGGCCACCCCGGCCGACCAGCTGCGCGCGGCCGAGGAGTATCTTTCCCGGCTCATGGAGAAGGTGCGCGCGGAGGAGGTGCTCTCCGCGCCGGAAACGCGCGTGTGGCGCAAGGTGGTGCGCTTCGTCAAGGAAATGCTCAACGCGCTGGGCGCCAGGGTTTCCTTCACTGACGAGGAGATTGCGAGCTTCCTGCGCGACGCCGTGTACTGGACCTTTGAGGGCCGGGAGGCCGCAAAGGACCCCTCGCTCGCCCACGACCTGGCGGAATGGTCGCGGCAGTTGCGCGAGCGCGAGGACGGCGGGCTGACCCCGCGTGCCGTGCTGCGCCTTGGGCGCACGCCGGATGTGTTGCTGAAGCTTGGCGTGCCGGACCTGCCCATGGTGATGTTTCAGGGCAAGCTTTCGCGCATCGAGGCGGACCACGGCATCACCGCCACGGAGCTGGAGCGTCTGCCGGCGCTTCTTGACGCGCCGCTGGCCGTGCTCGACTCCGCCACCGAGGCGGGAACCTACGTGGCTGTGCTGAATATGCGGGACGCGCAAGGGCGGCAGTTGAAGGCCGCGATCCACCCGGACGTGACGGCCGGATGCGTTAAGGTCAACTTGGTGGCCAGCGTGTACGGGCAGCAGGGAATTCGGAATTGGATGGACGAACAGGCCCACTGGGGCCGGGTGCGGTACCTGGACAAAAAGAAAGGCTCCCCGAGGCTTGACCACAGGTCCCGGCTGCAATTGCCGGGGGTTGCCAAGGCGGGGAGCGCTGAGGTGAATAGAAAATTACTCACCGATATGGATGTTGTCAAGCGCGACCCCGACGTGCGCTTCTCCATAGCCCCGCGCGGGACGAACGCGGCCCTGGACTCGGCCATGGACAAGATCGGCGCGCCGCGCACAACTGTTGCCGAGCGCGTGAGGGGCCTGGGCGAACAGTTCAAGGCCGAGTTCGAGCAGGGCATGTTCGACCGCTTCGCCTCACTGCGCGAGGTGGACAAGAACGCCGACGCAACGAAGGCCGAGGACTCCGCGTACATCGCCGCGCGCATGACCACCAGCCTTGGCGACGTGATGACGGCCATTGTGAAGCATGGCGCTCCGGTATGGCGGCAGGGCGCGGTGGATGTTGACGCCGCGCACCAGGGCTTCGCCAGCCTTTTTGCCCCTGTCACGGGCGAGGTGGACCGCTGGTGCGCCTGGATGGTGGGCAAGCGGGCGGAGAAGCTCGCCGCGGAGGGGCGCGAGAACCTGTTCACGCCGGAGGAGATCCAGGCGCTCAAGGGGCTCAACGCCGGGCGTGAGGTGGTGTTCGACAAGGTCTGGCGTGATTACACGCGCTTCAAGGGCAAGGTGCTCGACTTTGCGCAGGAGGCCGGCGTCATCGATCCCGGCGGCCGGGCATTGTGGGACCACGACGAATACATCCCCTTCTACCGGCTCATGGAGGAGGGCAAGATCAAGGGGCCCAGGGACAAGGCGGGCATCGCCAGCCAGACCTCGGGCATCAGGACGCTCAAGGGCGGCGAGTCCAACCTGGGCGACCCGTTTGAGAACATCGTGCGCAACTTCACGCATCTGGTCGACGCGGCCGTGAAGAACCACGCCATGGACCTGGCCATGAGGAACGCCGAGGCCACGGGCGTGGCGCACCGCATGGATCTGCGCGGGGAGGCCGTGAAGCTGCCGGCCGGGGCCATGCAGGCGGCCCTGCGCAAGGTCTTTGGCGACAAGCGCGCCGTGTGGACAATGAGCGAGGCCCAGCGCGCCAGTTTGCAGACTGTGTTCCACCTCACCCGGCCCAGCGGCAAGGACGTGGTGCATGTGCTGCGCGGCGGGCGGCCGGAATACTATCAGGTGAGCGACCCGTTGCTGCTGCGCGCCCTTACGGCCATGAACCAGTCGGCCATCGGCGGGTGGGCCATGCAGGGCATGCGGTTCTTCAAGCGGCTGCTCACGCGCGGCGTCACCTCGACGCCGGAGTTCATGGTCCGGAACCTCGTGCGCGACACCTTGAGCGCCTGGGCGGTGGACAACTCCGGCTCCTTCAAGCCGGTGCTGGGCTCGCTGCGCGGGTTGGCCAAGACCCTGCGCGAGGATGAGGACACCGTGCACATGCTTGCGGCCGGGGCCAGCTTCCAGGGCGGCTATGCCCTGGGCCACGACCCCGCGGCCGCGCGGCTGCTGGTGGACCGGCTGATGAGCAAGCACGGCATCAGCCAGTCCAGCGTGCTGAACACGCCACAGAAGCTCGGCCGTTTTCTCAAGAGCGGCTGGGAGTGGTGGGAGGAGAAAGGGCAGGCGGTGGAGAACAGCACGCGCGCGGACATCTACTCGCAAATGCGGGCGCGCGGGGCCACCCACTTGGAGGCCGCCTATGAGGCCAAGAACATCATGGACTATTCCATGCGCGGCGACTGGCCCGCCGTGCGCTTCCTGTGTGAGACGGTGCCGTTCTTTGGCGCGCGGCTCACCGGACTGCACCGCCTGGCCAGGGGGTATCAGACCAACCGCCGGGCCTTTCTCATCAAGGGGGCCATGGTGACACTGGCCTCGGTGGCGCTGTTCCTGGCCAACCGGCAGGAGCCGGAGTACCAGGAGCTGGAGGAGTTCGACCGCGACAACTACTACCACTTTTTTGTGAGCGGCGGGCACTACCGGCTGCCCAAGCCCTTTGAGATCGGCGCGCTGTTCGGCACCCTGCCGGAGCGCCTCACACAGCAGTTTGTGGATGACGAGGCCACGGGCAGGCTCTTCGCCGAGCGCATGGGCTACATGCTCACGCAGACCTTTAACGTGGGGTTCCCGCAAATCGGCGCGCCGCTGGTGGAGGAATACGCCAACCGCAGCTTCTTCACCGACAGGCCCATTGTGAGCCGTCGGCTGGAGCGCCTGCGCCCAGGGGACCAGCGCGAGCCCTGGACCGGCGAAACCGTGTCGCTGGCGGCCAAGACGCTGGACGACAGCGGCGTGCCCCTGCCGGAGGCCCTGCGCAGCCCGAAGCGTCTGGAACACCTCGCCAACGCCTACTTCGGCACGCTGGGCATGTACGTGCTGGGCGCGGCGGACATGGTGACGCGCTGGGCCACCGACGCCCCTGATCGGCCGGAAGCGCGCACCTCCGATCTGCCCATTCTGCGGAGCTTCTACCGTGACGGCCCTGCGCGGAACACACGTCAGGCTGGCGAACTGTACGACATGCTGCACGACGTGGAGACCACCTACGCCACTGTCATGGAGCTGCGCCGCACCGGCGACATGGACCGCGCGAAGGAGCTGGCGGAGAAGAACAACAGCATGCTGGCTCTGCGGCGCGGGACCGCCTGGGTGGAGAAGCGGCTGGCGGAGTTCGACAAGGCCAACCGTCAGATCACGATGGATGCGGCCCTTGGGGCGGAGGAGAAGCGGCGCAGGCTGGACGACTTGGCGGAGAAGCGCAATGTGTTCGTCCGCCGCGTCCACGACAAGCTTCAGGAGAGGATGAGGGAGCAGGGTGCAGGGCGCGCTGGAGTTTGACGATTCGTGCCTGCCCCGACGGGCGCGGCTGAAACTCTGGCTGCACCGAGCGGGGTATACCAGCCTTGCCGACCTGGCCAGGGACATGGGCGTGCATCCCACCTATCCCGGCAAGCTGCTGCTGAGCTGTACCGAGGAACTGACGCCGGAGCGCCGAGCGTGGCTGCGGACGAGAGGGTGCCCGGAAGAGCTGCTCTTCTAATTATATTAGCTGATTCTGTGCCGCAGCCAGGCTTGGCGTTGACCGAGTTTGGCACCACGCACGCCATCACTCACAACAAGGTCAAGTTTTCCGATGAGGGGGCATAACCGCGGAATGCCCTGAGTTGGTTAGAATTATGTGTTAGTTAGAATTAATCGCGAGGAACGGGAGCGGCACTAAGGGCACTTAGAGAGATGCTGAAAGGAATTGCTGCAAAGTCAGTAAGGTGCTAAAGAGAGTTAAGGGACACTTGTTAGGCCCATGAAGAGCCGGGCACTGCTTCCGTTCCAAATGGATCCCGACACGGACGCGTACCTCGACTAACGAGCTTCCCTTGACTGTGAAGGGCACGGGAAGGTGCCAAACCGCCAAGCCTGTCTCCCTAAAAAAGTTACCTCTAAAACCTGTGTATGCGTTGTTTAATAATTTTAGGTGGTTGCTTCCCATCGACATGCAACAATATTTATTGACTTTGCATGAAATCTCGTTGACAAGTGACCTTAACACGTTAACTTAGAAGTTGACACTATGCCATTTAAAGAACTCGCTACTGGCCTGTGCGGCAAAATTCTCTTTTGGGGCAAAACAGATGCGGAAGCTGATGCAGCCGAATCTAGTTGTCCTAATATCACCGACAGTGAGAGGGGAAAATTGCCGCGCCTGTTCAAGCCGTTCACAAGCAATGGCAGTATGCCACCGAGTAAAGAAAAGTTCAAGAAAATCGAGAAACAAGATGATCTTTTCGCCTTTAAGGCGCACCAGGTCAGACTTTTGGGCACGTATCTTGATAAGATAACGTTTGGGATTTGCCATTGTGTCCGGAAAAAAACGGACAAATACAGCAAGACTGAATTGGAAAAAGCCCAAAAAAACAAAGCCGATATGAAAAAGGAGTGGGAGCGTGAGCACCACTAAGCACACCGTCGGAAACACGACGTTCTATGGTGAATTGGCCGAGGTCGCGGCCCGCATTTCCGATGAAGACTGGGCCTATTTTGACATGGTCGATAAGCTGTCGGACATGTTCGCCGAGTATATGGAACAGCACAACGTGAGCAAGGCCGACTTGGCCCGCAAGCTGGGTACGAGCCGGGCCTTTGTCAGTAAGGTGTTGGCCGGCGACGCGCACAATATGACCTTGAAGACTTTGGCGCGCTTTCTTTTTGGTATGGAGGCGCGTCTGGAGTTCAAGATCGTCTCCAATTCCGATCCCTGCCGTTGGCTCGGAGTTGTTAAGAATGAAAATTGGACCAGCCCGCAATTACACTCCTGGGCTATGAAAAAGGGAACCCATCATGTTTGCGGGCTTGGTCTCAGTACCGCCGAGTTGATCGAAAAGAATTCTGTCGCGGCGTAAGGAGTAAGCTAATGGCCACTGTTGGAATGAGAAAGCCGCCTCTTGAGATGCGTCACCATTTTTTCCCCTCGGTGCATATTGAGGCGGACGTGAATGTTGCTGAAAAGCCACCTAAGGTGAGCGATTTCGGATACGACTACAAAATTGATCTCCAGGTCGGTAAAATCCTGCCCGGGGGGCTGTACCCCATCGCTTTGAATATCGAAGCTTGCGAACTTGAGGGAAAGATCAAGGGCTATAATCTCAAGGTCCTGGCCATGGGTTACATCGCACTTGATCCATCCGTGCCGGAGGACCGCAAGGATAATCTCGTGGCCGTCAACGGTGGCTCCTTGCTCTATGGAGCTGCGCGTGAGTACATTTACTCACTCACCATGCGTGGTCCCTTCCCCCCCATTTATTTGCCTACCATCAGTTTTATGCCGATGGAGCCGGCTTCCACGTCTTCCGCGCCACCGCCAGCAACGACCAAGTCGTCCAGGAAAAAGAAGCAAGCCTAACTTCATACATTTCCTTCTGTCTTCCATACCAGGCCCCGCTTCGACGGGGCTTTCCTTTTGCTCTCGAAGCTCCCCCGCCGTGCCCAGACTAGACGAAGTCTTTTCCGTCTACTCGATGGGCCTGATCGATCGTTAGCCCTGCAAGCTCTATGACGAGGAGCGGGAACGGCGTAGGACATGCGAAGAGGTGGAATAAAATAAAGCCCCGGACAGAATCCGGGCTTTATCAAAGGTTTGAAACAGCCGACAAAGAAAGCTATGTCGGTGCCCCTACCAGGCTACAGGTAAAAAACGAAAGCCTTCTTACCGTAGTCACGCGCCCGGATGATCTTGCCGGACCGCTGTTTCTTCCGTTGCCTTGTTGGCCAACGGGTCAAATTTGATTAACTTTGTCATTTCCTCGTAATGCCGTGGGTCTTCACGCCAGATGAGGTGAAGAATTTCGTGCATCACGGCTGGCGTCTCTGCTAAGACAGATAAGTCGTGTTCCGGTTCGGCGACCCTGTCATCGTGAGAATAAGTGTGAATGAATCGGATAATTCTGGCACGGATGCCGGGGTCCACGTTAACAACCGACTCAATTTGATCGCGAAGTTTTCCAGCTATCCCCGGAAAGCGGAAGGTCAGGAAGGACTCCAAAAGTCTGCGTGCCACGTTCGGCATCCCATAGTTGTCTTCGAGACTACAGGGTTTGTCCTCTAACGATTTTTTTGCCACACTTTTGAACAAGTAATGGTACTCTGTCTCATGTTCACGCAAAAGTGGGTCAAGCTCCTCAATTAATGCGGAACGACATCCTGATTTGTTACAAGCTGTCAGCATATACATCCGAATTTCATGCTTGTTTGGCTTGTCAAATTTCTGGATATTGTGGAACCAGTTTTTCGCTTGCCGAAAAAAAGTGAAGTTGTGCGTTAGAATGAATAGTTGCCCAGCATCGCATGCACGCGCGCGTAAAAAACCAAAGGCCGAAAAAATCGAGTTGGCATCAAGACTGGAAATTGGATCGTCTATTACTACGATACTGCTCGCAAGATCGAAGTCTTTGTCTTTGAGTGACTTTAGAAAGTAGAGGAAGGCAATCGCCGTTTTTTCGCCTTCACTTAAGTTTTGGGCCACTATGCCAGCACGGGTCACGACATAGCCCTTTCCTTTGTCCTCAAATCGCAGTTCATCCCGTCCGAGGTAGCTTGCAAGTTCGGCGTTTAGTTCCTTCGCCGGGAGATCGTGCCCTGCCGAGTCCGCCTCGAGTGCTTTGATGTCCTCAGAAAGTCCGTCGAGCGTGTCCGACAACGTCTTATCCTTCACTGCCAAATCATCGACTGCTGCGCGCAACTTCACCAGATCGCCGAGGCTCTCAACGACGTAGTCTTCTTCAAGTCTCCGCCGAGCTCTCTCCTGTACCGCCGTGAAATTCTGCGTTACCGCGTTATGCACCACGATTGCCTTGGCAATTTCACCCTTTGCAAAGTCCATGATTGTATTGTCTGGAAGAGGTGTTGTCGTCAGGTATGGCGTGAGGTCGAGATTTTTGAATGGAGCCGCACGCTTGTCGAATAGGGCGCGTAGCAGAATTTGAGCGCATTCCCGGACCTTCTCTGCTTCTTCGTGAAGTCGTTTGACTGCGGTTTCATAGCTAGGTGCAAGATGCTCACTAAGCATCGCCTTGTTGGGGAGTCCGGAGAAGTCGAGCCCTCTGTCGAAGCCTTTGATAGTAGTCTCTGCGTCCGTGAGATCACAGAGAAACCTCTCATACTGGTCGTTGAAATGTCCTTCCAGCACGCGGACGCGCTCGCCCAACAGAGGCTGACCACAAAACCAGCAGAGTGAAGCCTGGCTCCCCGCGCCCTTGTGCAACGAAAGACCGGTTTTGACCCATTCTGCGGCTTGAGAATTTGTCGCCAGCTCAGCTATTGTCGCGGACACGACGGTGCGCCGCAGCAGTGCAGCCACCGTGTCAATCGCCTTCTCGAGAAAGGGGAGTTCAAAACGCGGTTGTGGAAGCAGTTCCTTCCGCTTCGCATCTTTCCTGGCACGGAGGACCTCTTTTTGCCCTTTCGCTAGCCGTTTCTGCTCAAGCATCGTTGTCTCGAGCTTGAGCAGTTCATCAGCCGTTGTGATGAACCGGCGCTTATCATAGGTGTTGTAGTTGTTCTTTCCTGCCGAACGGAGTGTCTCCCTGATGAGGGCCGCCTTGTTGGTGCAGAACTCTTCGCGAGCCTTGCAGGATTTTGTTACTTCTTTTTTGAGGTCACCTCTGGCGGTCGTGATGACGCTCACCTCGGCTTTGAGCTTTTCAAGTCGCTTTTGCTTCTCGACGTTTTCCTTGCCTAGGTAGAAGATAGGAGCCAGCAATTCCCCCGTCTTGAAAACGCTTTCTTTGACGAAGTCGGGATTGAACACCTTGACTTTGGGCAGGGCTGGATGGGCAGGAATTTCAGTACCTCGAACTATAGCGCCATTAAGGATGAGTTGAACGTCGCCTTCGGTGACTGCAACCCCCTGTTCGATGGCCCGGAACAGACTGGAAAGCGTCGTTTTACCGCTTCCGTTCCAGCCATAGATTAGATTGAACTTCGCAAAATCAGCGAGTGTTCTTGGCCACGTAAAATCGTGGAATACACGATGTACTTTCAACTGAGCGAACCGGGTAAGCTTCAGCATTATCATCGCCTCACACCTTTATGCGTTCAAAGCATACGAAGGCAGTCTACGTCCATGAACTGGGCGTGCGACCAGTGCTGGTGGAAGGGCGGGACTATGATGCCCGACTTGCGGCGTATCGATGGAGCCACGCGCGGACACCGCATAAACCGCTTCTGCTATCCCGCCCAGCGGGCGCTGTGGAAAGACAAATCTTTTGAGGTTACGCCAACATCTTGCAAAACGGCCGGAGCGTCACCGCTCCGGCCGATGTCGGTACATGGCTTGCGAGTTTCTACTCGTCCAAATTCGCCGTCAGGAACATGCCTTTTTCCAGCGACTGGAAGAAAGCCTGATACGGCAGTGGATCCTCAATAGCCTGCATACCCATTTGGGCGTTGGCGCGCACGCGCATCTGCTTGTCGCCCTTGGGCTGCACCATCACAGTCATGCGCAGGCCGCCGCGGCCGGCCAGCTTGGTAGCCGTCACGGTGCCGAGGTTGGCGTCGGCCTTGTCGATGACGAAGCTGAGATCCTGCAAAGTGGCGATGACCGTGCGCATGGTGGTCATTTTATCGCTGGTGTCGAACACGCGGCTCTGCATGCTGCGAAGCTTCACCTGCGACTCTGTGCTGGTGGCCAGGGCCTGCTGGTTCGGGTTCGCGCAGCCGGAGGCCGAAACGACCACAAAACAAAGCGGGAGCACGGCGAAAAGGAGCTTTTTCATATGTCGTTTGCCTCCAGGAAGACGGATTTTGAGAGCTTTTCGTAGAACTGCTGGTAGAGCTCCGGGGTTTCCAGGGCCTCCATGCGGGTAACTTGGCCCTGGGTATTGATGACCACGCGCTGGAAGGTCACGCGCACGCGCGTGGCGCCAAAGTCCTGGCTCTTCATCCGCAAAGTCAGGTCGGTGTTGACCTCGCGGCCGAACTGCTGCGCCAGGGCGTTGCGGGCCTGCTGCGCCTCTTTGGGGGTGAGCATGCCATTCAGCTCGGCATCAAGGCTTTTTTGCACCGCGGCGTTGATACGGGCGCAGGCGGTGTTGACCATCTCCGGCGTAATGCGTTTGCGCTGTGGCGCGCCGGATTCCTTGGGCCTGTGCATGGGAGCGGTGACGAGCGAAACGCGGATGTTCTGGTGGTGGTCGATGGGGACGGAGCCGCCACCAAGGGCGGCGATGAAGATGGCCATGGTGACCTGGCCTGCGTCGGTGGCGTCCCTTGTTTTGGAACCAACGATGATGCCAAGGTCGGGCGTGGATTCATCAAGCTGGAAGCCAAGGTCTTGCAGCACAGAGGCCGAGGCCGTGAGCACCATCTTTTCATCGTTGGTGTCGTAGCGCTTGGTTTGCAGCTGGCGCATCTTCATGCTCTCGGGCGAGAGCGTGAGCATTTCCTTGGAGATTTGGTTTTGCGTGGCGCAGCCGGTGAGAGCGGCAATGGCGAAAGCCACCGCCGCCCCAAGCAGGAGCGAACGTTTCATGCCCGCCCCCTAAAAGCTGGACTGCCGGTACGCGAAGTCGCGCACCTTGCTCTGTTCGTCGAACTTGATGATGACGGTGAGCGTGCGCTGCGTGGTGGAGCCAGCGCCAGCGCCCTGGTTGTAGCTGCCGCCGCCAAGCCCGCCGCCGATGAGGCCACCGCTGCCCGCGCCGCCCAGGATGAGCGCACCCAGGCCGCCGGTGGAAGTGGAGTACACGCTCTCGGTGGCGACCTTGTCGTACACCCACACCTCGCGCCGCTGCTCGTCCGTGGAAACGAGATTGGGCGAGCCGAGCACTTCCGCCACCTGGGCGGTGGTCATGCCGACCTTTATTTCACGCTGCACCTTGCCTGCGGTGAGCCGGTCGGCGCTGTCGTCGCGCACGGCGGCGCGATGTTCCGCCGCGCTCATGCAACCCGTCAACAACACCGCGCATAAGGCCACGCTCCACAAATTCCGCATTGGTCACTCCCTCCAGTAATTTCTTGGGTCCGTCCGAGCCTCTTCGTATGCGCGGCAGCGCGCAACCTTTGCCTGATCCAGAGGGAGCGATGCACTGCAACTGCCGTTACGCTCCCGCCGGAGGCTTTCCAGCTCGTTTCGGTACACGATAAAGACGGACTCGTCACCCCCCGTAAGGGCGAGGGATGAGGATAAAAATTCGCCGATTGTCTTGTCCAGCGACCGCACCGCATCGGTATGATCGGCATCTTGGTCAGCCTTTAAGCACAGTTTTTCGTATCCGCGCAGCGCCGCGCATCTGATAAGATCTTGGCTAAGGGCCTGGTGGTCATCGTCTGGCGGATATGACATGGCTGGCCCCGCAAAAAACGCAAGCCCACATGCCACCGCCAATGCGGCAACCGTGCTCCTCAAGCCCATCCTGCCAGGCCATAGCCGCGGCATGATTTTGGAGCTTGCCCTGCCTGCGGCATGTGATACTTCCCGATTTATGAGAAACCTTGTCATCATCCATAGCCTCTACTGCATAGAATGTCTTGCCATCATTATTGATTAATATAAAAGCTAACAGAAGATACTAGAAAGTCCAGTTTGATTGAAAGGAGGGCCAATGATGAAGGGTGTCATTTCGACGGTGGAGGGAGGAAAGCAGCTGCTTACGCTCACGAAGGATTACTATCTTCGCGAGGCTGTCTTCGCCGCAACGCATAAATTCTCTGGCATCTGCGGTATCGAGATCTTCCCTGTTGACGAATATGCAGTCGGAGTGTGGTTGACCCCGAAAAAAGACATGACTGATGACGAACTCAACCGCATCGCCCAAGATTTGAGCGAGGAACTCGTTGACCAGCAGATACGACTTGACCTGGAGAAGCGCAATGGTTGGATCAGAGAACTCATTGTTAAGCAGGCCTTTTCTCCGCTCGACAACCTTGAAGCGGAGGTCGCGAAGAAATGAGTGGCTCTCCTTACACCGTCATGCCACTCCGGTTCAGACGAATGGGTGATAAGGTGCTTATCTCCGGAGAAGCTGGCGAGTATCACTTTCTCACCCCTAAAGACTTCCATGATTTCGTTGACGAGAATTTGCCGTCTGACCATCCAGAATACTTCGATCTGAAAAGTAAAGATTTCTTGGCGGAAGGACCGCGCGAAGTGGCCCGAGCCATCGATATGACGGCCACACGCTACCGCACCCGTAAGCACTTTTTGGATGTGTTCACTTCCCTACACATGATGGTTGTAACCCTTCGCTGCAATCAAAAATGCAAATATTGCCAAGTTTCCTGCGAAGATGAGGAAGCATTTAAAACAGATATGTCGCCTGACACGGCACGGAAGATTGTTGACGTCATATTCATGTCTCCCTCACCAGATATCAAGATTGAATTCCAAGGGGGTGAGCCACTCCTGAACTGGGGCGCGGTCACAGCCACGGTAGAATATGCGGAAGAGAAGAACCAAAATGCAGGCAAACACCTTTCCTTTGTCCTCTGCACAAATTTGACGACGATAGATAAATCACAATTACATTTTTTGCATGCCCATGGGATCCATGTCTCAACGTCTTTGGATGGCCCTTGCGAATTACATGATGCAAACCGAGTATTTCGTATCGGCGGTGGCACTCATTCGACCTTCCTCGATCGCCTTGCACTTGCAAGACGGGAACTTGCCTTTGATGATGTGGCAGCTCTAATGACAACGACCATGGACTCGGTCGACAGATTGAAAGAGGTCGTCGATGAGTATGTCCGACTCGGCTTTTCTGGCGTGTTTTTTCGAGCATTGAATCCCTACGGGTTCGCTCACGAAAACGTCACAGAACTTGGCTATTCGATGGAGAGGTTTGTTGATAATTTTAAGAAAGGTTTGGATTACATTATCGAGTTAAACCTTAGTGGAACATTCTTCATTGAACAGTATACGACGCTGTTGCTTACACGTATTCTGACACCGTTTTCAACTGGATTCGTTGACCTCCAGTCCCCTAGTGGGGCTGGCATCAGCGGTGTAATTTACGACTTCAATGGTGATGTGTATCCTGCAGACGAAGCGCGCATGCTCTCTCGTATGGGTGACAAGCATTTTGTGATGGGCAACGTGTTCACAGATTCCTACAGTGAGATATTCAAAGGCAAGGTTCTGACTGACATTGTCAAAAAGTCGTGCCTTGAAATTATGCCTGTCTGCGCCGACTGCGTTTATGCACCCTATTGCGGGGCAGATCCAATTCGAAATTATCTTGAGACGAAGGACGTTATGGGGAATCGTCCAATTAGTCCGTTCTGTGACAAGCACATTCGCATTTTTGACCATCTCTTCACGTTACTGCATAACGAGGACCGTGATGTTATGGACGTATTCTGGTCATGGATATCCCGAAGGAGCTTTAAGGAGATCCGCCATGAAAATCATTAGCGGCATCTTCAAGAAGCGCAAAGCTGTTCTTGGGTGGCTTACGCGCCATAGACTTCCACTTGGACAACGCGATACGGCGATTTTGGTTGCAGAGAGGCCAGCCTGGACTGATTTCGGATATGCTGGGCTTATCACCACGACAAGCAAATTCGGCAGTATTTTCCAACCGCCACGTTTTCTCGCTGAAAATGCTAACGATTTTCCAGAAGGTGATGTGGTCATGCTCAAAGACTGCCAGGCCCATTTCTTATGGGAAACGGGATGCTGGAACAACAGCCTGCTCCTTACGGAGGCTTGCAATTGCCGCTGTCTCATGTGTCCACAACCGCCGCTACCATTGAAAGCGATCGACGCGAAGCAATTCCAGATGGCGTTTAATATACTTGGCCTTTCTCCTGAAGGTTTCGAGGGGGAAATATGTCTTACGGGGGGAGAGCCGACTCTCTGTGGCGAAAAGCTATTTGAATTGTTGGTGGCGTGTCATCATCGACATCCTAAGGCTGGCCTCATCATGCTCACGAACGGAAAACGCTTTAGCGAGTTTGCCTTCGCAAAACATTTTGCTGCCCTTGGTGTCCCCCTTACTGTCGCGGTGTCTCTCCACGCAGATGTGGATACTCTGCATGACAAAATTGTGGGAGCATCTGGAAGTTTCAGAATGACACAGCAAGGTCTCTACAATTTGGCTCGTTTTGGACAAAGTGTTGAAGTTCGGGTTGTAGTGAGCCGACTCAACTACATGAGATTATTGCAAATCGCGCGTCACATTTATCGGAACTATCCTTTCGCGACACACGTGACTTTCATGGGGCTAGAAGTGACCGGGAACGCTATTCCAAACTACAAAGATGTCTGGATTGACCCCATCCAGTATGGCGTGAAGCTTGAGGAAGCTCTCCATGAGTTGCACAGAGTAGGGATGAATGTTTCAACCTATAATCATCCACTGTGTATTTTGCCGAAGGCTGCATGGCCATTTGCAAGAAGGTCGATTTCGGCTTGGAAGAATGTTTATGCCCCCGTTTGTGAGCGGTGCCAAGTCCGTGAGCAATGTTGTGGTTTGTTTAAGACTTCTGGTGAGAATTTGAGTGCGGGGATACGGCCAATTGAAAACTAGCTTGGCGCTTATATCGTTAAAGTTGTTGACGTGGCCACATGCTTTATTTAGAGTTTAATAAAGTAGAATTGTGGGGGGGTATATGAAAAGGTTTATTAGGGAAATCGTTTTTTGGGTGAGTGGAGTTGCCGCTTTTGCCGGTATAGGGAGTAATGTCGCGCAAGCGGACTCCTTGCCAGCAAACACCGTCGCCAAATTGGATGTGTCTGAGAAATGTAGGCTTGTGCTCACACAGGCAGCCCCTACCGATGGGGGGGCGTTCATGATTGCGTCTCACTATTCCCATAGCTCACATAGTTCACACTCGTCGCATAGCTCGCATTCTTCGCATTATTCCGGCAGCTAATCCTTCGACTTTTAGAGCCCCCAGATGTGTGTTCTTGGGGGGCCTTTTTGGGGGGGGGCCTTAGGGTGCTCCCCTCCTTCAACGCCTTAGGCCTTCCCCCTGTGGCCGGGGCCTGGACGTGGCCGGATTTGACATAAACTTGTGCGCTGCCGTGGGGAATAGAAACACGCAAGTCTCAGTGTGTGCCCCTGGCACGGTTATTAGCGTCTTTTATTTTCTAACGCCTTCCCACCGATGATTACACGGAATCGTCGCCCGCCGCCTTCCTCTGGGCGGAGGCCGACGAGCCCATTTCCTCCGCCCGGCTCGCACCGCCGGGAGGCGTGGAGGATCCTGTACCTCCCCGCCTTTGGGTGAGCTTGTCCATCTCTCCGTCGACCATGGCGCGCACCGCGCGCAAAAGCTCCATCTCGTCAACGCCCGATTCGGACATGACTAGGGCCACCTGATTCACGCGCTGGGCAAGGGGGTGTTGCAGCGGTGGATTCTGGTGGTCAGCCAGCATCTCGCCTTCTCCGGTCAGCAACCAGTGTGCATTGAGATTGTAGGCCTTGACCCATGCGGCCAAGGTCTTCTGATTGGGAAGCCGGTCAGCGTTCAGATAACCGGTCAGGGTCGCTGCGCGTATGTCTGCCTCGGCAGCGAACTCACCTTTGCTGACCCTAAGCGCAGATATTGCGTTGTTTAGTCTGGCCGCAAAATCATTCATCTTTTCGCTTCCGAGAATTTTTATTTGAGTTAACGTTGACATATTTCACGGTCGTGCACTAAATGGAGTCGCACGGAACAATTCCGACACTGGGAAATGACGTATGGAATCGACGTTTACCGCTACCCCAATTGAACCCACGAGGCAAGAGCTGGTGCGGCTATGGCTGGATCGCTCGGGGAACTCGTTTCGCGGTCTTGGCGAGGCCATGGGCATTGCCGGCGTTTCTGTGGCGCGCCTGTGCGACGGGGAGACCATCCCCACCGCGCGCCGCCGCCAGCTTCTGGCGCTTGGCATGCCGGACGAGCTGCTGCCGCCGGCCGTTGACCAGAAGCCAGGGCGCAAGCCGCGCCGGAGCCTGCAAGAGGAATTCTTGGCCGCAGCGTTTCGGGCCTAGGGAGGGAGCACTATGGGCTGGTTGTGGGATTTGCTGGCGCATCCGCGCAAGGCGGAGTCCGTGGCGGGGGAGGTGCTGTTCTCCGCCCGCCGAAGCCCGCGCGAGGCGTCCCTGTCGTTCTGGACCAACGCCTCCCTGTACGAGGACATGCGCAACTTTTCCGGCGGCTGCGACATGAGCAGCCTGCTGCGCGCCAGCCTCAGGCTGGGGCTCGGCATGTTCGGCGAGTGCCCGGAGCTGGTGAGGCGTTTCGACACACGGGGCGCGCAACGGCACCACGTCACGGTCTGGGTGGACGAATCCATGGCCGGCCGCGTGGTGCTGGTCTCGAAGGGCCAGCAGTCGCGCTTCATCCGCGCGTCGGTCGAGGTCGGGCTGATTGTGTTCCGTGCGCATCCTGAACTTATTCCTACCCTCAACGGGGGGCGGGAGGAATAGCAAGGGCGCACGCTGTGGCTCTTGGCCGGTTTGGGCTCGGATTGTAACAGAGTAGCAAGGCGGTGTTGAGGTGGAAGACTACACGAAGCTTGCGGCGACATTGACCGCGCTGGTGCGTGAGCTGGTTCCCGTGGTGCTTGCGGAGGCTATCCGCGACGGGCAGGTGCAGGTTGTGCGCTTTCCGGGAGAGCGTCTCGCCCTGACAGTGAAAGAGGTTTCAGAGACGCTGGGGGTGCCGGCGGGCACACTGGCCGAATGGCGCAAGAAGAAGAGGGGCCCGGCCTGGAGCAAGCCGGGTAAGACCGTGCTGTACCCACGCGCAGGGGTCGAGGAATACTTGCGCGCGATCACTGTCGCCCCACGCCAGGGTGTCATCCCTGCCGCAGCGTCTCGTCGATGATCGTCAACTTGCGGATTTGATGTCCGGGGATAAGATGGGCGTAGCGTTCTGTCGTTTCAATGCGCTCGTGTCGCATGAGCTCCTTGAGTTCAAGCAGCGTCACCTCGCCGCTTTGCGCAAGCCAGCTCGCAAAGGTGTGGCGCCATGTGTGGAACCACACCTGGTTCCGCTTGTCATCTATCCCCTTGTTGAGTCCGAGTCTGTCGACTGCGCGCCCAAAAGCATCGGATATGCCCCACTTGAGCGGGCCGCCTTTGCTGGATTGGAAGATGCGCTCCCCAGGCATCCGGCCATAGGCAAGCAGCATGTCGATGATCTCCGGCGAGGCGTGAACGCATTGCCGCTGCCCACCTTTGGCCGTGATGAAAATCTCCCCTGTCCCCTTTTTTACGTCCTGCCCACGGATGGAGAAGATTTCCGTGGAGCGCAGACCCGTTTTAAGGGACAGCAGACTCATGTCATGCAGTTGGGGGGAGCGCTGGCGCAACTCGTCAAGCAGGCGCTTCGCCTCTCCTGGCGTGAGGAATCGTTCGCAGGCGTTCCTCACCTTGGGCATGGTGAATGTTCCGCTCCGGCCTGTGGCAAGGGGATTGGTCCCGCCATGCAGCCCCTCGGCGATGGCATGGTTAATCGCTCGGCGAAGGAAGGCGAAACAATGGTGGACGGATTCCGGGGCAAGTTTGGTGAGCAGGTCGGCCTTGAGCGCGGTGAGCATGCCCCCTGTGATCATTTCGATGCGCAAGGCACCCAGGGGCTTTTTCATGTGCTTCTCGTAGCGGGAAATCTCCCGGTCGATGGCTTTCCCTTCCGCTCTCGCCCAATCGGAATAGGCGTCCACCGCATCGGCCACGGTCGCCTTGGCATTCCGGGCCTGTGCACGCCCAAGCATCTTATCCTGGATAAGCTCTTGCCGCTTGGCGAGGGCCAGTTTTTCGTTGATTCCTTCACTGGCCCAGCCAACCGTATGCCAGCGGCCCCTGCCCTCGTCGTCGGCGAGCCACACGATAAAGCAGCGGTCTGGGCGGCCGGCAATCAGCCGGATGGTGCTCTCGCGGTAGTATACGCCACGGTAGCGAGTCTTTGTGAAGGTTCTTTCGCGGCCCATGGTTCGCGGATAAGCCGGATAAGCTCCTTTCGCAAGGAACTTATCCATGGCTTATCCATGAACCTGGAAGGTAGGGTGGGCTTTCAAAGAAAACCCAAGGAATTTCAATGGTGGGCAATGGGCGGCTCGAACGCCCGGCCTTCGGCTCCGGAGGCCGACGCTCTATCCAACTGAGCTAATTGCCCGTGAGGGATTGTCTAGCTACCCTTTCACCGCCGTGCTGTCAAGACGGAGGTTACATGCCCAGGCTGGCCAGCAAATCGTCCACGGAGCCCTGAGTGCTGTCCAACTGGGGGCCCTGCAGGGTGGAAAGCTGGTCCTTGGCCTTGGCCTGCAAGTGGGTGAAGTCCGCTTGTTCGGTCGGGGCCTCGGTGCGCGCCTTGATCATGAGCCCTGTGGTCATGTAGACGTCAAGGACGATCTTCTCAATCTTTTTGATGGTTTCAATAATGATTTTGATGCGCTGGCCCGTCAGGTCCTGAAAGCTCAGGGTCGTCATGATGCTCATGAGGTCCTGGCTGAGGGAGCTGTTGATGTCGGCCAGGGTTTCGCGTTCCGCCTTGGAGACGCCGCCCTTTTCAAAGGATTTGACGATGCCCGCCAGCGTGTCGGAAAGGGCTTGCAGGTTTTCGATGGTATCGATGATTTTGACCGTGGCGCTTTCCGTGGTCTGCAAAATGGCGTCGAGCTGGTTGGAGGCGCGGCTGAAGAGCTCGTTGGGATCTTCCGCTGTGGGGACCATGGGCTCCGACCCGCCCTTGGCGGTCTTGATCTCCTTGTAGATTTCCTTGAAGCCCTTTTGCAGGTCCTCGTTCACGCGGCGGTAGAACTCGCCTTCCAGCAGCGCGCCGGAGAGGGTTTTGGATATCTCCCGCTCCACCGCGGTGGTGAGCGTCTCGCGCAGGTCGGCCGTCAGCTGGTCGGCCACGCGCTGCATCAATTGGCGCAGGAGCTCGTTGTCTTCGGGCACGGCTGCTTCTCCTTTGGGAGGGATCAGTTCAGGTCGTTCTCATCGCTCATGTCTACAATCATGGCCCGCACGGGGCACACCCGGGTGCACATGCCGCAGGCGGAGCACTTCTCCACATCGAAGACGATGCGCCGCGTTTCCTGGTCCACGCTCAGCGCCTTGGTGCGGCACAGCGAGGTGCACACGCCGCAGTGCATGCATAAATCCTCATCGCGCGAGACCTTCTGCGAGGCCGGGGTTATTCTGACCCCGTTCTCCTTGAGGTAGGAGAGGCCCTTGCGATAGTTCTCTTCGCTGCCGGAAACTTCCAGCGTCAGCGATCCCTCGTGCCGGGGGCTTATGTCCGC
>Ga0183100_1000436_pt1 | contig 34581 bp, 27 predicted proteins | sample Biomet2_FD_127789 | JGI IMG/M metagenome (GOLD analysis project Ga0183100, IMG submission 127789) | Microbial communities from bioreactor (seeded with anoxic lake sediment) at LBNL, California, USA - Biofuel metagenome 2 | ecosystem: Engineered > Bioreactor > Anaerobic > Unclassified ... | reverse complement strand
AGGGGGGGGGCACCGACGCGGGGGCGTCGCCCGGGGCGGGGCGGCGGGCCGCTCTGACGGCGGCTTCGGCCTGTATCCTTCTGGCGGAAAAAATCGCCGCCGGGGATCCCGGCCACGGGACCGTGGCCACAGCCGGCAAACTGTCGGTGTTCCCAAACAGCACCAACGTGATTCCGGAAAAAGGGACGTTGACCGTGGAAGTCCGGGACAGTGACAACAAAAAAATCCAGGACGCCATGGAAGAAATCATCGGGGCATTTAAGGAAGAATGCCATAAGCGGGATGTGCGGCTGAGCATACGGGAAGTGGCCGACAACAAGCCCATACACATGAAAGATGACATGGTGAGATTCATGACCGAGCTGGCGGACTGTTCCGGCCTGGACTTTCAGGTCATGGGAAGCGGCGCGGTGCATGACGCTTCCATGCTGGCCCAAAAAGTGGATGTGGCCATGATTTTTGTGCCCAGCATCGGAGGCCGGAGCCACGTCAGGGAAGAGGACACAAAAGAGGTGGATTTGGCGGCAGGCGGGGAATTTCTCCTATCGGTGATCTGGCATATGCTATGGCGGAAAAAATGACTTTCCAAACCCAATTGATTGTGTTAATATCTTGACATAAGTTACATGTACATTTTGATTGAGGGGTACATGATGCAACACAATTTGGGGACCAACGGAACCGTATATGAAACCATAAAGTAAAATGAAGCAGCCGTTTTTCGGTTGCTTTTTTTGCGATGATTTCGGATTCCTGCGGGGACTTTCCTTCATGAGCTTGAAGGGAAAGCCCACTCAAAAAATATGGAGGGAAAAGATGAAAAAACAACGCACGTATCACAAGTATCTAAAGCAAGTCATGATTGCCATGACCCTTGTGCTGGCACTGGGCATGTTTGTCGGGCTTGACGCCAAACCCGTTTTTGGCGAACCGCTTCAAATCAACATCGCAGCCACGTCAAACAACGCCGCTTACGGAACCGTGACCGGCGGTGGTGTGTATGCACCCGATGCGACAGTCACTTTGGACGCCGTGCCAAAAGCCGGGTGCCGGTTTGTCGATTGGTTGGAGAGCAGTTCGATGATTTCGTCGGATTCCACCTTATCGTTTACCGCCACTGCCGATCGCACGCTTGTCGCGGTCTTTGCGCCCATCGCCAAACCGGTGATCTCAAGCGCCACATCCAAAGGATATGACAGCGCAAAAATCGTCTGGTCCAAAGTGGAAGGGGCGGCGAGCTATGACCTTTACAGGGCCACTTCCGCAACCGGCACCTATACCAAGGTCGCCAACACAACCGCCTTGTCCTACACGCAGACCGGACTCACCACCGGCAGAACCTATTATTACACCGTGAAAGCGGTCTGCCAGGCCAACATCACCGTGACCACCAGCGCCGCCTCCGCTTATAAGGCGGTGAAACCCATTCCGTCAACGCCGGTCGCAACGGCAGCCTCCGCTTCCTATACCAGCAACAAAATCAGCTGGGCGAAGATCACCGGAGCCACCGGATACAAAGTTTACCGTGCGACATCATCCACGGGGACCTATTCCTATCTGGCCTCCACAACCGGGCTGTATTATACAAACAGCAGCCTGACCACAGGTAAAACATACTACTACAAAGTCTACGCCTATCATACAGAAGGAACGACCAAAATCTACAGCAAGGCGTCGGCGGTTGTCTCCGCCAGACCGATTCCCGCAACGCCTGTGGTTTCCTCTGTGATCACCAAGACATCCACCAGTTCCAAAATTTACTGGGGCGGTGTCAGCGGCGCCAGCAGATATCAGATTTTCCGTTCCACCAGCGCGACGGGAACCTATACTTGGGTTTATACGACAGGCTCCACTGCGAGAAGCTATATCAATACCGGACTAACCTTGGGCAAGACCTATTACTATAAAGTCCGCGCCTACCATTTGGAAGGCACAACCAAAGTATACAGCAAAAGCTCCGCCGTCAAATCAGTGACCATCGGCAGCAAATATTACTCCGGCCTATACAAGGTGGGTAGAGATATCCCGGCTGGCGAATACCTGCTGATGGGAAGAAATGATGAAGGATATGTTTATGTATCTTTGGATGCCGCCGGCAATGACTATGTATCGGACTCCGATGTCCTTCCCAATCTATATCTGACACTTAAAACCGGACAATATGTCGAATTCGACTCGTTGACCGCTTATCCAATCGCCAAAGCGCCAATGGTGCCAAAAGACGCCAACGGCAATCTGATCAATGGTCAATACAAAGTCGGCCGGGATATCACCGCCGGTGAGTATGTGCTCACTCCTGATGCGGACGGATATATGATGATCGTCATCGAATCGGATTCCACATTGGTCAAGGATCCGGTCGGCATTGATCTCTGCCAGGGCATGGCCTATGTGTCCGTCGCCAATGGGCAATATTTGACCGTTGTCTGCAAAGCGGGTTATGCCATTACGAATCCGGCAGCACCGGTCGCGGACACCAGTTCCGGGGTCCTGAACAACGGAATGTACAAGGTGGGAAGGGACTTCCCTGCAGGCACATACACGTTGGAATCCACATCAGAGGCTGCCCAGTATCTGGTCGTCAATTCAGCAACCCATCCCTTGACCGACTTTTTCCTTGGCAATTCTTTGACCGGAACAAAGCAAGTCGACCTGGCTGATGGACAATATATTTTCCTGTCTGATTGTGCGCTTCACATGAACGTTGTTCTATAGCATAAATCAAGTTTGAAACATTAAAGGATTCAAAGGGCGTCGGATTTCCGACGTCCTTTTCTTTTCATTGAATCATTGAAAAAGGCCGACAAATGGTTCATACTATAGACAGCGCTTTGACAGGAAGCGCCCGCCCGAATGAAACAATTATTGCTGACGACCAGCGATTGTCGCCGAGGATGGATATGAGTGAATTTTTAACCCTAAAAGACCACGTCTACAGTTATATCACAAAAAAAATAATGAACGGGGAGCTTTTGCCCAACGAAAAGATCAATGAGAACGACATTGTCAGGGCATTGAGCATCAGCCGTACGCCGGTGCGGGAAGCCTTGATTCAGCTGGCATCCGAGGGTCTTTTGCAAAATGTGCCCCGAAAGGGATTTGTTCTCAGTCATGTGGATGAATCCACCGCCAAAGAGCTTTATGCGCTCATCGGCCTTTTGGAGGGATATGCAGCCAAACTGGTGGTGGGCGCCATCACACAAAAGGATTTGAGCAACATGGACTTTTATGTGGCCAGCATGAATCTGGCCATCGATTCGGGAAACGATGAAATGTACTACCAAATCCAGGCGCAATTCCATGACGTCTACCTGAGCCTGTGCGACAACAAAACCCTTTTGGACACGCTGGCACAGATGAAGAAAAAATTTGTTCGAAAGGTCTATCGCACAGAAGGCATCAGCGACATGCAAAAGGTGTTGCACATGACCAACGACGAGCACCAGGAAATCGTGGACCTGTTCCGGGCCAAAAAAGCCGATGAACTGGAAATGGCGGTGCGACGACACTGGAATGTTGATCTGGCATATCTGGAAGCGATTTAAATTCAATAACCGAATACGCGTAAGCGCAATGCGAATAAAAAATGAAATGCAGCCAAAAAGAGCAATGCATATAAAAAGGGAACCGATTCATAAGGTTCCCTTTATTTTTTCGCTGTATCGGACAACGTCCGGTCCAACTGGAGCACTCATCTGGCGCCTTCAGGCGATTCCGCTTAGAACCGCAGGGACAGGCAGCTGAGGCCGCCATCCAGTTTCTTGTACTCGGAAGTATCCACCAAAATCACTTCATAGCCCGCATCCCGAATGGATTTCTCCACGGTTGGGTATCCGGCCGGGACAATCACTCTGTCGTTGACCCAAATGCAGTTGGCCGCATAGGCTTCATCTTCCGGAATGATGATCTTGTTGAAGTCTTTGAAGTCCGCTTTGGTGATGAACTCGCCGCTGACCAGCATATTATGGTTTTCGATGTAGTTGACGCCGGTCTTCAGATGGAGCACTTTTTCAAGAGGCACTTCGGAACCGGACAGGCCATGCTTCTCGAGAATGGCGATGAATTGCTTGATTCCCTCTTCGTTGGTTCTCGCGGACCGTCCGATATAGAAATGATCGCCGACCATCATGACGTCGCCGCCTTCCATGGTGCCGGGTGCCTTGATGTATTCGATTTGATCATCGCTGAAATATTCTTTGATGGTGGGAATCATCAGTTGGGCTTCTTTGTTTCTGGTTGCCGCGCCGGGGTTTGAAATGATGGCGCACTTGCGGGTGATCACTGCGGTATCCTCAACAAAGCAGGAGTCGGGGAAATTTTCGTCCGCAGGCAGGACCTTCACTTTGACGCCGCATTTTTTGAGCGCTTCGATATAGTCGTCATGTTGCTTCAACGCCAGCTCATAATTGGGTTTGCCAAGTTCAGGTGCGGAAGTGATGCCTTCCACCATGGCTTTGCAAGGTCTTTTTACAATAACATTCTTAAACATTTAAACGTCCTCCTTTTCGATGACTTGATAATCATATATACAATATATAATATATTATATATTGACAGCTTCGTCAAGCCGCGCGGATAAAAAACACGAAATTATGGAGACGGATTGACGAAAAGAGTGGCATATTTATGGTACTAAGTCTATGATATAATATATTTAGGTGAATGGAACCTTAATTTAAAAATTTTATCGGCAAAATAATGCTGAAAAATGTCGGCGATAAACCGCCGCCTGCAAAGGGGGAAAGCAAATGTTTATTGAGAAAGACAACAAGACAACGTTGAACATTTCTTTGGCGGACAAAAAAGGGATCCGTCAGATCGATCCGGTGGAGGCCTATAAAATCCTGGACAAACAGATGAAAGACACAGACCTGAAGTATGAAATCTACCACAAACCGTTTCATATCAGGGGAAGGGAGTCCTTCATGCCCTTCGAGATTTTGGAATTGGTTCTTCACGATGCCGACGACAGGCAGGTGGACCATCTGGCCAAAGCCATCAAAAAACTTTTCCCATGGAAAAGTCCTTTTGATGAGATGAAATAAAAAATTATTGCGAAAGGAAGCGATGCGATGATGAGAACACTGAATGTGGGCATCATGCAATATCAGATCAATGACGATACGGCGGAGAATTTGAATCGGATCCGTCAAAACGTGGAAATTCTCATGAACGGAATGAACCGGCCCGAAATCATACTGGGGCCGGAGTTGGGACTGGGACCCGAATCCTATGACACCATACCGGGTGGGCTGACCCGGGAGCTGGGCGAACTTGCCAAGGAATACGGCATCTACCTGATGCCCGGCTCCATGATGGAAACGGTGGAAACATTGGGCCAGACCCTTTCCTATAACACACTTGTGGTGTTTGGACCCGACGGTAAAATCCGTGGCAAGTATCGAAAAATGTGTCCTTATTATCCGGCGGAGGAACTCACCACTGCCGGCGATTTCTATTTTGTGCTGGACATCCCCGAAAAGGACACAAAGCTCGGATTCATGATCTGCCATGACTGGTGCTTCCCGGAGATTGCCAGAAACCTCACCTTGATGGGTGCGGAGATTCTTGTGCGCCCTGCCATCGATCCGGAAGGGCTTTACGAAAGCTTCAAAACAGTCCCCGGGGTGAGGGCCTTGGAAAATCAAGCCTATTTCATCTCCATCAACGCCGTGGGATATGGAGCGTTGTTGGAGGCTTACGGCCATTCCATGATCGCAGATCCGGAAGGACGCATCATCTATGAGGCCGGCGACCGTCCGTTGAACCACTGCATTACCCTGGATCTGGACCTTGTCGAAAGGACCCGCCAATACGGAACGTTTTTCACCGAGCAACTGCTGCGGCAGATTCCTCTGTTCAAAATCCCCATGCCCTTTGCGGGGCATGAAGAGGATGCCCCCATTTTCCACGACCTTCCCCCTGCGGACCGGGTCATGGAGGAGCGGGACAAGGCCCTTTCCAAAATCGGCATGAACCGGGTTCTGGGAGACATCAAACGAATCCCGCCCAAATAGACATTTTTTAGAAATATCCATACTTTTTTCTGATTTTTGCGGTGAAAAGTATGGATTTTTATTGATATTTTCGATTTATACATAATTTTAGCGTATATTTATCAATATTTCTGCAAAAAAGCCACATTTATGGCATATTTTTTATGGATATTTCTTGAAAATGTCGTCATTTCCATAAAACTGCCAGACAGGTCAACAAAAATGCTTGGTTTGCAAAAGCAAACCCAAGTTTGCACGGGTAAATGCAAGCTAAACTTGCGTTTAGTTTTTTATTTAATATTAAAATTGCGTTTAGTTTTGCAATTAACGCACTTTTTTGTTATTTTACTGTACTATATATCGCACCAGTCATATAATATAATCAAGCCATCAAGTACAAAACAGCAACACTTCTGTTGCAAGAAAGGTGGCTGCCATGAAAATATTCATCCTATTGGTCCTTTTCCTATCCATATACTTCCTGATGATTTCCCTTGAAATCGCGGACCAGGCTGCCGATGCGCAGGACGAAGGACATTCCTTCCAACACTGAAAGGGGCGTTGCAACCATGCCAAAACAGGCAAATCAAAAGCTGAAATTATTGTACATCATGCAGTTCCTCTTGGACGAGACCGATGAAGACCATACCATCACCGTCAACCAGATCATCCAGAAACTGGCGGAGCAAGGAATAACGGCGGAACGTCGCAGCGTCTACGACGATCTGGAGCTCCTTCGGGATTCCTATGGCCTGGACATCGAAAAACGAAAAACCAAAACACACGATTATTATATCGCAAGCCGGGAATTCGAACTGCCGGAAATCAAATTGTTGGTGGACACTGTGGAAGCGTCCCGGTTCATCACCCACAAAAAAAGCATGGAGCTCATCAAAAAACTGGGCAAACTCACCAGCAAACACAATGAATCATTGCTTCGCCGCCAGGTTCATGTCTACGACAGGGTCAAAAACAGCAGCGAGCAGATCTACTATAGTGTCGACGCCATCCACGAAGCCATTTCCAACAACCGTAAAATTTCCTTTCAATATTTCGACCGGAACTTCAAGAAAGAGAAAGTGCTTCGCAAGAACAGCGGACTTTTCATCAAAAGCCCCATCGCGCTGACCTTTGACAGCGACAACTATTATCTGATCGTCTATGAAACCAAGTGGAAAGAGTATTCCTGTTATCGCGTGGACCGGATGCAAAACGTGACGGTGCTCCCCGAAGAACGGGAACTGCCGGACGCGGCGTATGACATCGCCAACGATCTTCGCCCCATGTTTAAAATGTACGGTGGCAAAAAAGCGGACATGTGCGTTTGCTTTTCCAACGAACTGGCGGGTGCCATTTTGGATCGTTTTGGGCAGGACATCATCATGGTGCCTGATGGGGAAGACAGCTTCATTGTCCATTTCAAAGCCGCAGTCAGCCCAACTTTCCTTTCCTGGCTTATCGGATTTGGAACCCGGGCAAGGATCATTTCCCCCAAATGGGTCATCGCCGAAATGCAAAAACTAATGAAACAGGTGGAGGAACAATACTAAACGACACGAAGGGAGGGATGCTTATGCCGTTTAAAATCATTCGGGACAACATCACACGCATCCATGCCGACATCGTCGTCAACTCGGCCAACCCCAGGCCCCTCATTGGTGACGGGGTGGACGCGGCCATTCATATGGCGGCGGGGCCGGAATTGATCGAGGCTAGAATAGAGATTGGCGACATCCCCGTGGGAACCGTGGCGGACACCCCGGGATTCGACCTCTTCGCCAAATACGTCTTCCACACGGTGGGGCCCGACAGCCAGCGCGTCGATCTGGACACCGCCGCGGAAAAACTGCGGAACTGCTACCAAAAATCACTGGAACTGGCCGTGGAGCTACAGTGCGAATCCATCGCCTTTCCGTTGATTTCCACGGGCAACTATGGTTTTCCCAAAGACCGGGCCCTTGAAATCGCCACATCCACGATCAGCAGCTTTCTGCTGAAAAATGAAATGGACGTGACATTGGTGGTGTTCGACCCCGAATCCTATGTTCTTTCATCAAAACTGTTCCATGATGTGAAGGCCTACGTGGATGAGCACTACGTGGAAACGGCATCAAGGGATTGGGGCTTCCAGGGGGTGGCCGGGGGCGTGGGGGACCTGCGAAGGAACCATCGCCGTCCGAACGTTCCCAAAGTCCAAAATTCAATCCATCAAAGGCTGGAATATCAAGAACTTGAAAACCAAAAAGTAAAACATGAGATCAGCGACGCATGCATTCCTATGGAAAATCCTGCCGGGGAAACTTTTTCGGAAATGCTCCTTCGGTTGGTGGACGACACCGGCAAGAAAGACTCCGAAATCTATTTGAAGGCGAACCAGACACGCCAGCTTTTCAGCAAAATCAGGACCAACAAAGAATACAGGCCCAGCAAAAACACGGTGCTGGCATTCGCCCTGGCGCTGGAGCTCAACATGGACCAAACCCTTGACCTGCTCAAGTCCGCCGGATACACTCTCAGCGACTGGATCAAGCTGGACGTGGCCATCAAAGGCTGCATCCTCCACGGATACTACGACATGGTTCAGATCAAGATCACCCTGTTCGAAATGGGCATCGACTTCTAAAAAGCCATTGACGCCGGGCTTCCTGAACCACGGAGCCAAAATGTCCCCTCCCAGGCGACCTCTTTTCCTTTCCCCGTTGGTAGAATGAGACCATCAACAAATTCAGTTTCATTCATCGCCAATAAGGAGGGAAAAATCATGAAAAAGAATCTGACAGAAATCGTATTCATATTGGACCGCAGCGGATCCATGTCGGGCCTGGAGACAGACACCATCGGCGGCTTCAACGCCATGTTGGAAAAGCAAAAATCCGGAGAGGGAGAAGTGCTGTTCTCCACCGTTCTCTTCGACACTGAGACAGAAGTGATACACGACCGGCAAGACATCAAGACCATGAAACCACTGACAGAAAAAGAATATTATGTGCGGGGCTGCACAGCGCTTTTGGACACGGTGGGGGACGCCATCCATCACATCGGCAATGTCCATAAATACGCCAGAGAGGAGGACCGTCCCGAAAACACCCTTTTCGTCATCACCACAGACGGCATGGAAAACTCCAGCCGGCGCTACCGTTATGACGATGTCAAAAGCATGATAGAGCGGCAGAAAACCAAATACGGATGGGAATTCATCTTTCTGGGCGCCAACATCGACGCCGCAAAAGAAGCGGGCAGAATCGGCATCAACGCCAGAAGCGCAGTGGATTTCCACGGCGACGCAGCCGGAATCGCCCTGAACTGCCTTGTGGTCAACGATACGATAAGCCATTACAGAAGTGAAAAGCGAATTCCGGACAACTGGAACAAGCGAATCAAAGAAGATTACCAAAAGCGCAAATAGCGGCAAAAAAACCATCAAAAGGGGCCGCTGTAAAACGTGAAAAAAGCAATTGTGGATTAGAACATTTTCCCTTGAATTTAAACATCAAATCCAATAGAATAAGTCTCATAGGGAATTGATATTGCAAGGGAAAGATAGGGGATCATGATATGATTAGAATCGCAAAAGAAATCGCGACCATCGCCCACACCGGGCAGTTTGACAAAGCGGGCAAACCCTATGTCAATCACTTGGAGGCGGTGGCGTCCAAACTCAAAGGCGCCGAAGAAAAAACCGTGGCGTGGCTCCATGATGTGCTGGAAGACACGGACTACACTGAAGAACAGTTGACCATGTTTTTTTCACCGAAAATCGTCGAAGCGGTTGTCGCCCTGACCAGACAAAGGGGCGAAAGCTATGAAGATTATCTTAGGCGCATCGCCCGAAATCCGCTGGCTGTCCAGGTGAAGCTGGCCGATCTGGAGAACAACAGTGACATCACCAGATACGACGCTCCCACCGAACAAGAACATCAAAAGGTTCAACAGTACAAGGTTTATCGCAAAATGCTGCAGGAAATGGCGTCGGGTCTCTCCGATGCGGGCAAAATTGATTAATTCGTGCCAACATAGGCAGAAATTGATTAAAAATCGGAAAATATGACAAAAATCTGTACTTTTAGGCCGAAAACCGGGCAAAAGTGCAGATTTTTTCCATTATTGAAGCAATGTTCAACAAATATTTAATCACGGACATGTGAAGGAATCCGGAGGATGGGATGAAAATAGTGTTTGGCATGAACATGGACGGTTCGCTTTGGAGCACCAAAGCGTCTTCCATGGGAGAAGTGAGAATCGGCCCGGGGGGCATGGTGGGACTGCTTGAAACCAGGCTTGGAATGACCATGCCCACGGTCCATCCAGTCCGCCGCATCAACGAATACATGGGGCGGCTGGATGAAGCCGCCGCCGCAGACCATCGGCCTGCAGGCGGCCGGGCCCCGATCAAAACGGCCCTGGGCCAACAGACCGCAGACCGGGCCGCAGACTGGTTTGGCAAATCCTATCAGGTGGATGCCTGGTCCACCGCCCGTCAACTGCTCGGGTGGCGGGACCAGTTGGTGGAGGCCGGATGGGATGGCCTGACATCCCTTTGGGGATCGCCACGTCTTGAGGCCCTGACTTTGCTGGAGCAATCCGGACTGCCGCTTTTCCCCGGAACCGGAGATCGTCTCAATCGGCTCAAAGCGGCCCTCAATGACTATTCTGATGGAGACGCCTTGGGGTTCGAAGCCATCCGGCTGGTGGAACCCAGAGAATTTTTCCCGCCGGTTTGGCAACAGATTTTGGATAGGTTGGAGGACTTGGGCGTGGACATCACCCAATTGCCATTTCCGGCCCAGGCCAGTGTGATCGGGGCACAAGCCGCCGTCGGTCTCACGAAGACCGCCGAAGCCCAGGCCGCCGGCACCACCGACCCGCTGATTTTGCTGAAAGCCGAAAACGAGTGGGAAGGGGCGGCCCATCTGGCGTTATGGTTGGCCGCCAACCGGGATGAAAACAAATCCGTCGCCATTATTTGCGGCATGGATACAGGAATATTGGATCAAGCCCTGGCGGAACACAACCTGCCGGGACTGGGACGCTCCGCCCCCTCCAAATGGCGGGAGGCCCAGCAGATTTTGCCGCTGATGATCTCCAACGCCTGGACCCCCTTGGACATTCAGCGGCTGGTGGAGCTTCTTTCCCTGACCATTCCGCCTTTCCCCGGATGGGCTTGCCGATTGCTGCTCTCCGCCATCGCCCGGGAGCCGGGTGTCGACGGCAAGGAGTGGAATCAGGCGTTGGCCAAAATACAGCAGCAACGCTTTCTTGAACTCACCGAAAAAGGGGACACCGATCCCATGGGCAAAGCCCAAACGCTGGTTTCCGAGATACAGGCCCTTCTGGTGGATCAACGGTTCGATCCGGACAGTGGCATCACAGAGGAAGGACTGCGCCGACGGTGCCAAAAGGTCATCGACCTGCTGGGATGGAAAGTTGGCATGGATTCCCGGTTGGCCTCAGTCGTCGGCCAGGCCAGAGAACTGCAGCAACTTTCCATGGGCAAAGGAACCTTGCCACGCACCACGCTGGAGCGGATGCTGGATACGGTCATCGGCGTGGGGACCACTTCGGAAGACAGTTTGGAAGAAGCCGCGTGCTGGCATGTGGTGGACCATCCCGGCCAGTTGACGGAACCTTGGGATACAGTGGTTTGGTGGGGATTTCAGGATAATGATGCCGGCGAAACCACATACTGGAGCGGTGTTGAGCGGGCTGCGTTGGAAAAAGCGGGGGTGACGCTGGAAACCACACCGTCCATCCGACGCCGCCAGGCTTTCGCATGGCGTCAGGCGCTTCTATGCGCCAAAAAACAGTTCATCGCCGTGACCCTTTCCCAGATCGACGGAGAGGAAGCCTACCATCACCCGTTCTGGGATTCCATTTTGTGCGACGAGGCAAATGCCTGCAAAGACGGGGCGCCGGAAAAGGGAAATGTCACAGAAGGCAAATACGAGGGTATCGTGCGTGAATGCAGAGACCTGGATGGCCGGGAAAACTGGACCTTTGGCGGGAGGACCTTCAAACTGAAGCCGGTTTTGCCCAGGGAACAGCCCACCGTCCAAAAAGAGCGCCGGGTCCGTCCGACGACCATCAAGCCGCCCAAACGGCTTTCCTATTCCCAAATGAGCACCCTGATCGGCTGTCCCATGAAGTGGGCGCTGGAATACCATGCCGGCCTTCGATTGCCTGAAAGTCAAACCGTACCGTCCGGCAACCAAATGATCGGCACCCTCTGCCACCGGATTGTGGAAGAGCTGTATGCCCAGGGGAAGGGACAAAACGCCGGGGGTCAAGTTGTTTTGGGTTCCGGCGCCAGCCAACCGATCTCGGAGGCTGAGGCGGTGAAACAGGCGGAAATCCTCTATGACAAACTCCTGCCTTCCATGGCCGCCGAACTTCTTTTGGACGGCAGCGCGGTGGAGCGGCAACGATATCGGACGGCGGTCGTCAAAGCGGTGGGCGGACTGGTGTCCGCCATCAACAAGCGAAATCTAAGGGTGGAGCAAACGGAAGCCCAATTGGAGTCCACCCTGGACAATATCCCCTTTATCGGCTATGCGGATCTGCTCCTTCGGGACGCCAACGGCAAGCCGTATGTCCTGGATCTGAAATGGTCCTACACGGACAAACACCACCGTCAGGCGGTGGAGCAGGGCACCGCCCTGCAGCTTGCCACGTACGCCTGGATGCTTCGGAGCACCGACGATGTCCAGGGGGTCGGCAACGACCGATCCACAGCCCCGACAGCCGCCACCGGATATTTCATGTTGGCGCAGGGCAAACTTCTCAGTGACAGCCAAGACCTGACGGAAGACGTGATTCCGGCGCCCTATTCCCTTGAACAAACATGGGCGCTGGGGGCCGCCGCCTTCCGGGAAGCCATGACCCAAATGGAGCAAGGACAAATCCAAGTGCGGGGCGTGGCGGAAATGTTGGATGCGGTGGAGCTTGATATCACTGAAGACAAACTGCGGGAGGACTTGATCGCCCAAGGCCAAAGCAAGGGGTTGCTTTATCAGGCACCGCCCTGTCGTTTCTGCGACTTTGGGGGCATCTGCGGCAAAATAGGCGGAGCACCGCAGACCCAGGACAACACCGGAGGTGGACAATGAACAACATTGAACTGATCAACGCCAGTGCCGGATCCGGCAAAACATATAGTCTGACCAAGCGGGTGCTGGACGCCATTTCAAACGGTGTGGCCCCGGAAGCGTTGATGGCCACAACCTTCACCAACCGGGCCGCCGCCGAACTGCGGGAACGGATCCGGGTGCAATTGATCAACGGCGACCTGCCGGAAGAAGCCGGACGGGTCAGCGACGGGTTCATCGGCACCGTCAACAGCATCTGCGGCCGGCTGCTGAAAGAATATGCCCTTGAAGCCGGGTTTTCCCCGGCGGTGGAAATCATGCTCGATGAAGACAGCGGCAGCATTTTTCGCATTTCCGTGGATCGGGTCATCGAATCCGTGGCCCTTCAAATGGAACCGCCGGCCTGGCGTTTGGAGCTGACCGGCGGGAGAAGCGGATTTCAAAAGTCCGAAGACTGGCGTGACGCGGTGGAACGCATCGTGAATTTCGCCCGAAGCAACCAAATCGCCCCCGACCGACTCAAGGACATGGCCCGACTTTCCTGGGAAAGCCTGGAGGCCGTCCTTGGAAACACCGTGGAAGCCGGCCCCGACGGAGAGATGGATCTTTCCCGGCAGCTTCAGGACGCCATGAAGACCGCGCTGGACCAACTTGGTCAAATGGAGATGCAGACCAAAAAATCCACTGGCGCCATGGACACCCTGCGGGAATGCCACCGAAAATCTCTGAATGGCGCCCTTCCCTGGAGCGATTGGTGCCGATTGTCCAAACTGGACCCGGGCAAGGCGGAGCGGGAGATCTTTGAACCGGTGACCCTCATCGCCGGACAAGTGCTGAAGAACCCCCAACTTCACGGCGACCTGAAACAGATCATAACCGGCGCCTTTGAATGCGCCGCGGACGCCCTTTTGGACTACGACCAATACAAGCGGGAGCATGGGTTGATGGACTTCATCGACCAGGAATCCCAGGTGCTGGACATCGCCCGGCACAACCAGGCGTTTCGGGATTCCATGAAGGACCGGATCGACCTTTTGATGGTGGATGAATTTCAGGACACCAGCCCCATTCAATTGGCGTTGTTTCTGACCTTGAACGACCTGGCGGGCCGGTCTGTCTGGGTGGGGGATCCCAAGCAGGCCATCTATGGTTTCCGCGGCACGGACCCCAAGCTCATGGAGGACGTGGTCAGCCGGATCGACCAATCCCAGGTGCTGGGCTTTTCCTGGCGTTCCAAGGAGAATCTGATCGCCTTCAGCAACGCCTTGTTCAGTCAGGCATTCTACAAGATGGGGGCGGAAAAAGTTTGCCTGACGGTGCCGCCGGCGCGGGGAGAAAAGGCCAAAGGCGGCGTGGTGGAGACATGGCATCTTGGGGCGACCAAAAAGGCCGATGAATTGACAGCCCTTGCCAACGGAATCAAGGACTTGCTGGAACGAAATCCCAATCTTTCACCGGGGGACATCGGCGTCCTTTGCCGGACCAATCAAAACTGCGGCGCCCTGGCGGGCAAACTGGAAGCCCTTGGCATCCGGGCCTCGGCAGGACAAGGGCGCCTCCTTGACACACGGGAATGCCGACTTGCTTTGGCCGCCCTTCGATATCTGAACAACCCGGGGGACCATCTGGCGTTGGCGGAATTCATGTCCGCCGGCAACCAAGACGCGGGTGACTCGGGGGAAAACGCCGACTGGCTTTCCGACCTGATGGAAAATCCCCAGGCCACCAAAGATAAATGGGCATCCCACCCACTGATCGCCCGACTCACCGCGGGTAGGGAAAACATGAAATTCTGGACACCGCTGGAGGCCCTTGAAGAGGCCATGGGCAGGGTGGAGCTTTTGCGCAAAATCAAGGCCTGGCCCAACCCCAGACTGGCGGCGGCCAACCTGGACGCCCTTCGGGCGGCGTGCCATGAATATATGGACCTTTCCACAGCGCGGCGCAGCGCCGTCACCGTGGACGGGTTTCTCAATTATATGAAAAACGCCGAGGCGGAGCAGGCCAAAGGCACCGACGAGATGGCGGTCAATGTGTTGACCTACCATGCCGCAAAGGGCCTGGAATGGCCTTGGGTGGTGCTGGCGGATTTGGACGCGCCTCCGAGATTCGATGTCTTTGGGGTCAATGTGGATCCGGCACCGGCCTTTGAGATCACCCAGCCTCTGGCCAACCGGACCATTCGATTTTGGCCATGGCCCTTTGGCAGCCAAAAACAATTCCCGAAATTCACAGAAAAGGTGGAGAACCTTTCCGTCAACCTGGACGCCCGGACGAAAGCCTTGCAGGAAGCCCAGCGTCTTTTATATGTGGGGATCACCCGGGGCAAAGACGGTCTGGTCCTGGCTTTCCGCAGAACCGAAAACAAATCCGGCGATGTTTCCCTCAAGACCCAATGGATGGACACCCTCGCCGACGCCACCGGAGACCCGATCATCAAGTGGCCGCTGGGCGAAGGCAAGCTGACCCTGCAGGTGGGCGCCACTCCGATTTCCGTGGAAAACCGTCTGTTTGGACCGGAAACCACCGGACTTTCATCGAATTCCAACAGGTTCATCCCCCTGCTGCCGGAACTGCCTTCGAAGACGGTGGCGTATCCCCCCGCCCGGATTTCTCCCAGCGGACAAACCGGGGAACCTTGCGGACTGGACGGAGCCACCTGGCGAATCCTGCATCGGTTCGACCATCGGCTTTCGGTCGTCGGCAATCCGCAGATGGATCAGCTGGGCAGCGCGGTCCATGGATATTTTGGTGGGGACAAAGAAAGCCACACCCCTGAACAAAAACGGGGCATGGCGGAGAATCTGGTGAAAAACTGGTCCATGGAAGGAGTGCTAAACCCCGATGAACTGATCCAAACCGGCGACCAGCTGCTGGCATTTTTGCAGACCAAATACCCGGGTGGGATACTGCACAAAGAATGGCCCATGACCCTGCGGGATGAACGGGGCCAGCATATGCAAGGGTGGATGGACCTGCTTGTGGAATTGCCTGATGGCTATGTGCTTTTGGACCACAAAAACCACAACGACAAAGAGCTTGCGGCCATGAATCCCGACGGCAACCACCATAGGAACCTTGACAGCGACCACCACAGGAACCTTGACGGCAACCCCATGGATTCGGACCAGGCTCTCACGGAAAGCATGAAACAGTACCTGCCCCAGATGGACGCCTACATCAAGGCCATCCAGGCCGCCACAGGCAAACCGGTGCTGGAAACCCTTTTGCATCTGCCGATCCAGGGAGTGATACTGGAACTGGTACGATAGGCGTCAGAATAAAATGAAACGAAGCACACTTGTTATCCAAATGATCCGGAGAAAGGTGTGCTTTTTTATATAGCAAAGGTAAGTTGGATGGAATCATGCAAGAATATTGACATTTTGTTAGAAATATAGTATATTTTATCTAACAAAAAATGGTCAGAAAGGAGCTCTCGATGAAAAAAGAAAACAAATTCAGAGAAATCAAAGATAGAATCACCAAAAGTAAGCCTGGAAGTGTTTTTGTTGCTTCGGACTTCATTGACATTGCCAAACCTGAGACAATCAACACCATACTCGCCCGTCTAGCGCAGGAGAGCATTTTACGCAGGATTAAATGGGGGCTTTATGAATTTCCAGAATACAATGATTTTTTAGGCGAATATATTGCTCCTTCACCCGATGAAATCGCCCATGCGATTGGTAGGAATTTTGGTTGGAAAATTGCGCCCAGCGGTGACAATGCCTTGAACCAACTTGGTTTATCCACCCAGGTTCCGGTTGCCCTGACTTATGCGTGCAACGGCACATACAAAGAATATGAATTCGGTAAAATCAAGATCAAATTCAATAGGGCAACCAATAACGATTTTGCTGGCGGCAACGAGAAAACTACCCTCGTCATTCAAGCACTCAAAGCACTGGGCCGCAAAAACATCAATGATAAAATCATTAATATAATAAGTGCGGCCTTTTCCAGAGATGAGCTAAAAAGCATTTCCAGCGATGCACAACATTCGGCTGCGTGGATAGGAGAATGCCTTACAGCGGCTTATGAAAGGGGAATTCAAATTGAGGATTATTGCGAAACTGCCTAAAGAAGACCGGGATGCGCTGTTTCGCAACACCGCAGACAAAATGGGACTTAGCTTTGCAATCGTTGAAAAGGATTTTTGGGTTTCATATACCTTGGATTATTTATTTTCCCGTTGCAAGTGGAGGGATAGATTTGCTTTCAAGGGCGGGACGAGCCTATCGAAGGCGTATGGTTTAATTAAACGTTTTTCGGAAGATATTGATCTCATCCTCGATTGGCGTTTGCTGGGATTCGCAACCGCCGAACCATGGGAAAAAAGAAGCAACACAAAGCAGGTCAATTTTAATAAAAATCTGAATGAGCAAACATCAATTTTCTTGCAAGACAAATTCATCCCGACCATGTTGGCTGATTTTAGTTCGGAACTAGATGATCATTTTCAATGCACCATTGATCCCAACGATGGACAAACGGTGCTGTTCAGATATCCTTCCGAGCAGCGAGATCTTTATATCCGTTCAGAAATTCGCCTGGAGATTGGAGCGCTTGCTGCATGGAGCCCGGCCACATGGCGGGCGATTGTTCCATTGGCGGCACAGGAATATCCTCACTTGTTTACACAACAAAAAACTAATGCGCTAACTGTTTCTCCAACGAGAACATTTTGGGAGAAGGCGACAATACTGCACCAGGAAGCGCATCGAAAAGCCGATAGTGGAGGCCGTCAGCGACGTTCAAGACATTATTATGATTTTTTTCAAATGTGCTGTGGAGGGATAAAAGAGAACGCACTTAACGACATTCAGTTGCTTAAGGATGTTGTCGAATTTAAACAGCGATTTTATCCTTGCCCATGGGCAGATTATGGCAAAGCAAGTTCAGGTCAGCTTCAACTAATGCCGCAGGCTATTCAGCTATCTGAGCTGCGAAGAGATTATGTACAAATGGGGAACATGATATTTGGAACGATTCCCGATTTTGACGCAATGCTCGATTATTTGCGTGATGCGGAGATCGAAATAAATAACTTCATCATCAATAATCATCTGAACTAGGGCAGATCATATCATGCCGCAACTGGAACTATTGTTCTATATATTTTAATGAAAATCTATTGTATGCTTGGTGAGGCGGGTGTTTCGTGCCTCCGCCTAATCTCCCCTAGCGAAGCTCTGACATCAACGACAGTCAGGGCAAACCGCGATACACCTCCCAGTTTCTCATGTCCGGGAGGTGTATTTATTTTTTGCATCAGCCCCATGAAATGCCAAATGCCGTTGCATCCCAACACGGATGGGGGCCAAAAGACGAAGGGGAATCCCGCTTGAATAACATCACCTATGGGTGTAAAATATACATGTGTTATAGGTGGGAAAATCAATGATTGAAGAGATGCGAGGAAATAGTAGATATAGGCAAGTTGGAGTTAGGTGATATTCGCCTGACTTTGTTTTTTTGCGGATGTTGCGGATGGTGAGGATGCCGCAAGCATGAAGAGGAGTGTTCTATGAAAAAATCACTGATCATCGCCCTGGCGGTGGTGTTGGTCCTTGGACTGACCGGGTGCGGCACAAAGCCGGAAACCGCCGTCGACAATTTTTTTGGAGCCGTCAAAAACTTCGACAGCGACGCCATGACCAAAGCCCTGGCGCCGGCGACAGACGGAGATACCCAGGAACTGGGCTCCATGGACGAATATCTCAAAACCACAGATGATCCCATGGCGGCACCTTTTGTGGACTATCTGAAGGGCAACGCCAAAAAAATCACCTATGAAATCACGAACACCAAAGTCAACGGAGACGCGGCCACCGTCACGGTCAAGTGCAAGTACGTGGACGGCACACAGCTGTTCGACAAAATCATCCAGGACCTGTTCGCCAAAGCCTTGTCTTCAGCCTTTTCCGGCAAAGAAATGACCCAGGAAGAATTGACCAAGATGGGCGCGGACCTGCTCAAGCAGGACATCGCCTCCGTCAAGGAAACCTTCGTGGACAAAACCGTGGACATCGACTGTGTCAAAGTGGACGGCACCTGGTATGTGAAGGAAGTCAACAATGACCTGGCTGACGTGGTCACCTGCAACCTTTTGACCGCAGCCAAAAACCTGTCCCAAAACTTTGGGCAGTAGCAACGAAAGGAGTGTAACATGAAAAAATATACAATCACTCCGCCGCATCAAGTGGGCGGAAAATCCCGATCGATGACTAAAGCCGGCGCCGTCGGCTTCGGCGCTGTGCTGATCCTGTTCGGCGGCCTTGTGATCCTCGGCAACCGGATTTTGGATCTTTTCAACAAATCCGAAACGAAGTAGGCAGCGTGACACGCGGAGGGCTTTCGGCACTGGGGGAGAAAATATGAAAAAGAAATTGCCTAAGAAAATCATTTTTGGCATTTTGGTTGTCGGGGTTGCGCTTGGACTTGTTTTGTCCTACACGCTTGTGCCAACGGCAAACGGCATCGAAACTGTTGAAGGATATAAGGCATCTTGCGTTGATTCGCTTGGCAACAGAATCAAGCTGGACAATGTTGGCGTTTATCGGGAAATCAATAAGACAACCTTTATAGCATCATCAAGCGGTGTTGGCGTTTACGGCAACTTTGGAAAGAAAATTTATACGGGCGAAAACGCAAAAAAGAACTATCTCATCGACATGGATACAAAAGCGGTCAGCAGGTTTGTCATTCAAGGATCGTACATCAGAATGCATAGCCTAAAAGAGCCGGGGCCCTACGAGGATCAGCAAATCTGCGATGTTTATGGCACCAATGAAGGAACATTCACGGTTAAAGATACAAACGGATCGGAAACCGTCCTCCCCTTAATCAAAGTTGCGCTGTTGGAAAGAAGCTCCAACTAAAGTCATAGCAAAAAGAAACGCTGAGTCAAGATTATGGGGTTTTGGTTTGAGAATGTCATGATTAATGCAACCAGGCTATCGCATGGCTGGATAATGAAAAGATATATGCCAACTTTACTGATTATGGTGAAAACGATAATGAGTTTGTCTTTGTAAAGGAGTGGCAATTTCCCAAATGCCCCGGAAAACTATTATGCAGGGCAAAATATAAAAGTCACAGGTGTTGTCGAAATGTACGATGGGTGTCCACAAATTGAAGCGACTTCATCAAGCGATATCGAAATCGAATAACGGTTCGTCAAAGCATATGTAACCGAAGCGGAGAATATAGTGGATAAAAAACAACTGGAGACAATACTGAAACAAACATCCAACAACAAATCTGTCAGACTGCCCGCGTTTATCGACATGGCCCTGGAAGCCGGGAGACTCACCATGACCGTCAATGACCCTGTGGGAAACATGCAGACGGACAGCGCGGCGTTTGAAGCGTGGGCGCTGGCGCTGAAGGCAAATATTGATGGCATCAAGAACGTGGTTCTCGATGTGAACGGAATACCACCTGAGGGCTCCAAATCAAGCCTTCATTCCAACCGGTTATTGTGGCGGGCGTCCAATTTTGAATCCCTCTTTGACTGGTTCCAAATCGGAAATTTCAAGCCGGAAACCACAGCTCTTCAAAACCGCTTCGTCAAGGCAGATAGGATTCTGATCAATCAGCCGGGCGGCACTCGAACCCGACCTCAGAAAAGCACTGGGGAAGTCTACGTGGAATGGCTATTCGCCAACACAAATGCCTATAAACGCGAACTTCAAAATGCAACCGGCTGCGATTTCTTGGTCAACCAATTCCCTGTGGGGATTTTCGAAAACACCGTTTCCGATGCCGATAAAATTTTCAACGGCAACAAAAGCGCCATTGATCTGGTTGGCTTGGAAGGAAGGGACATCGTTCATCTTTTTGAGTTGAAGACCGGAGCGAATCGAAGAATGGGAATACTCAGCGAGTTTTTGTTTTATGCTTTCGTGCTCCACAACCTGTTTCAACTCCAAACATTTTTCTTCGAGAGTCCGCTGAAACAGATGGACTTTTTGAAGTTCAATGGACTTGTTGCAAGCCAAATCAAAGGGCACCTGCTGGCGGAAAAATTCCATCCCCTACTGTCTAAAAAAGTCATGGACCTTCTCAATCAAGGGTTGGAGCCCATGCGCATTTCTCTGGATGCCGTTTCCTATGAGAGGCCGACACCAGACACCCTTTCCAACATTCAAAAGGCGGTTCTATGATAGTAACAGTGCATCGGGGGACCCATCAGATCGGCGGCTCTGTGGTGGAAATCGCTACGTCAAGGACAAGAATCATTTTGGATTTGGGCAGTCCCCTTCCCGATGAAAATGGGCATGATTGTATAGAAACCCTGGCAATTGAAGGCGTCACGTCGGGTGTGTCTAATTGTGATGCGGTGCTTTTTAGCCACTATCATGGCGACCATATAGGAATGCTGGGCGATTTGCTGCCGGGCATCCCCTTTTATTTGGGCCCGGTTTCAAAAGAAATCTATTTGCTTCTTCAGAAGCGGATACCTCATGGCATTCCCGAAATTGTCAGGGACGCCCGAACCTTTACAGCCGGAGAACCATTAGCCATTGGAGATCTCAGCATCACACCATTCATGGTGGACCATTCTGCTTTTGACGCTTACATGTTTCTCATTGAGGCAGAAAGCAAAAGGGTGCTGTACACCGGGGATTTTCGCACCCATGGTTTTCGTGGCAAGGCGGTGCTTCCCATGCTCAGAAAGTACGTCGGGCAAGTGGATGTGCTGATCACCGAAGGAACCATGCTTTCACGGGGTGAGACCGAAGTCAAGACTGAGCAGGAGTTGCAGGCCGAGTTGGGCGAGGTCATCAAGAAATACAAGTACATATTTGTGATCTGCTCCTCCACCAACATCGATAGGATCGGGTCCATATGTCAAGCAACCCCAAGGGGAAAATATTTCTTGTGCGACCCATACCAAAAAACAGTATTGGAGAAAGTCAGCGAACTTTGTGGCCAGTATTCGCCCCTATATCAGTTCAAAAAGGTTCTCAACTATGGTCCCAACCTTGATGACAAAATGAAGGATCGGGGCTTTTGCATGTTGATTCGCAACCGTTTCTCTTTCCCTGAGGTTGTCACCCAGTATCAAAATGAGTTTCCGGACGACACTGTGCTGATCTATTCCATGTGGCGGGGATATCTGGACACACCGAACAGTCAATACAAAAAACTGATGGAGGGGTTCCAAAACATTGAATTTCTGCACACCAGCGGCCATGCCACGAAAGAGGCCATCATGAAAGTCTGCCAAGATGTCAATCCAAAAGAAGGAATCATTCCTGTTCATAGCGAAGCATCGGAAAAGCTGGATGAGTTGGGGCTGGGGAAGATTATACATTTGAAGGACGGAGAAGAATATGAAACAATATATCAATAATTGTGTCGACACCATGGTACGGGAATACACCCAGAATCCAAAGAGAATCCTATCGGATTATAATCATGAGCGGGAATCGATTGATGCTTACAAGGGCCGGGAGTTGCTTGAACTGATCCAAAACGCAGACGACGAATTACAGGAGGACATGAGCAAGGAGATAAGAATCAGGTTCATTGACAACATCCTTACCATATCCAATAATGGAGCCGAGTTCTCTAAAGATGGCATCGACTCATTGATGTACAGCAACCTTAGCGCGAAAGCCCACAGAAAGAACGTCATCGGAAACAAGGGCACGGGCTTCCGGGCAATTCTTGGATGGGCTAAGGAAATTTTTATTCGTAGTGGCGAGCTTAGCATCAAATTTTCAGATGAGTACGCACAGGGCAGATTGAATGAAATCCAAAACGATCCGGAATTTGTGAAAGGAAATCGAAAGTACCACTCCGCCACATTGGTTTTCCCCGAGTGGGTGGAAAACCCAACAGGCAGCGACTATACAACGGATATTTCCATACATGTGAATAATGAAAAAGCTATTGTTGACGACATCTACAAGCAACTCAACGATATAGATGGTGAATTGTTGCTTTTTTTGAATAGAGCCGAAGAACTGATTGTCGAAACTGATGAGAAGTCTGTGAAAATCACAAAAAACAACATCACATCAGAGTCAACAATCATGGAAAAGTATGTGGATGGAGTACTTTGCGACAAGCAAGAATGGATGCTGAGCAGACAAGAGGGAGAGTTCGACAAAAGGAATTTTTCTATTGTGATTGCCTATAATCCCAAGGGTTTAAACCCAAAGCGGCAAGTAATTTACAGTTATTTTCCAACGGATGTGGAATTTCCATTTCCCGTTCTATTACACGCAAATTTCAATCTGGGACAGGATCGGAACCGCTTGGCCAAACATGATTCGGCAAACCGATATATTTTGGAACAGGCATGCCAATTGATGGTTTCAACAGCCCTGAAGCTGACAAAGTCTGAAGTGTCATATAACGCTCTTCATCTGCTTTTGCCATCAAAACCCATACCCAATGACTTGTCCGAGTATGAATTCACTGAGATACTTTTGGAAATCACCCGACACAGCAGTTTGTTTCCAACCGTCAATGGAAGGTACGTCACCTTTGAAGGTGAGCCAAAGTTCTATGAATCGCTGCTGTCCCAGGTGCTGAAGGGGGAGGAATTTGACGACCTGCTGCTCCACTCTTCCAGCGATAAGATACAGCAATTGATACGGAATTTAAACCATAAATCCTATCCAATCTATTCCTACGATGATATGGTCAAAAAGATCAACAAATGGGCCAAGTCCCACAAGGCAGGGAAAAAGACAATGGAAGCCCACGCCAAATGCGCCCTGGGGTTTTTGGATGAATATGTGAGCCTGAGATACACAAGGTACGAAAGGCACAGTTCCAGGATGCCGGTCTTGATCTATGATGACGAGGGAGAATTGGTTTCAAACGAAAACGCTGTATTTCTAAGCGACCGATCCTCCACATTATCAAGTCCGCCCACCTTTGCCAAAATCAGGTTCATGCATCCTGACATGCGAAAAGCCTTTGACAAATTGCTGGCCCAGAGCGCGAGAAGTCTGGTGTCAAAGCTTGACGCGTTTCATGTCAATGAATATAACACAGCCCAAATCATCGATAAGATGAACAGTGAAATCAAAAAGCAACTTGGTCAGAACAAATTGGCCAATGCCAAAAGACATTGTGCTTCCGAAGTGAAGTGGGTTTGGCAGAATCCTAGCATTCTGGACAAATCCAGAGATCAACTAAAAATCTATCTCCCAACAAGAGATGGACAGGTGGCACTGTCTGACGAACTTTATATGGGGATTGAATATGGGAACACTGTCTGTGAAAATCTGTTTCACGCTTTGTTCGAATCCAAGTTTGTCGGCGACCTCAAAGAACAGATAAAAGGGAAAAATGTTCCAACTTTGGTCGTGAAGGAATTTTTGGCTGATTTGGGAGTCAATCTATATCCCAAAAGGATAGTTAAGGCAATCAAACTGCAACGAAACGACCCCTATCGACATCGTCTGCTGAATAACCTTAGTTTTCCATTTTCTATGGTAGAGGATATTTTCTCCAATCTGGAGGACATGAATTCAAGAGTTGCAATGATGCTTGCAGAGGTTGAAGTGATTGAAGGGTTGGAACAAATTCTTCAACACAGCGAAACGCGTGATATTCTGGAATGGATTAAATCGGATCGCGGGATGTCGGATATTTTGAATTCCAAAATAGAATTGGGAAAGAGCAAAATCCAAATCAAATGGGATTACAAGGAAAAATTAAGGTCTATTCCATTGAATAAGGTGCCATCTTATATACATTGGCAATTTGAATCAATCCCCTGGATTCAGGCTGGTGGCACCCGATACAAAATAGAGGATTGCCTGTTGTCCAAGATCGACAACTTGCTGGAGCCTGATCTGGTGGAACCCGACATTGATTATTACATCAAGGATATTGAGGGAAATAAGGTCAAACTTAGGATGGACTTTGAATACCAACTTGGGAATCTGGGCGTGAAAAGCGATTTTTCTGAATTGAAATTTGAAAAAATCTATACAGTATTGAATCGGTTGCCAAATATTGATTCGTCTGACAAGATTGCAAAAAGATTTTATATTGCCCTCGCCCAATCCAACAGAGAAATCAACGAAGCGGATTTGGAGTGTCCTGCCTATGCTCAATTCATAAAAAGCGGGAAGGTACTGTGCAATAACGGTTATAAAAATATCGCCGAATCCTGGTACTTGGATGGAAAAAGCATTTGTGAAAAAATTGCGAACAGGTACAACCTCATTCAAATCCCCAAAAGGTATGGCAGCAAACAAATCAAACATCTGCTGGGTGTGGAAAAACTGTCCTTGATCGGAGAAGTTGTCGGCACACCTGTATTGCATCCGGAAAACACTTCATTTGCCAGCGATTTCAAAAAATATAAACCTGCAGCTTTTTGTTATCGGCTTGATGCTTCCAGAAAAAACAAAGACGAGGGTTTCCGTTTCGCGGCACTTCAAATCATTTTGGCCACCCAAATCACGGCGATGTATACGGGAGAAAAGATCGAGTTGGAGGATTATGACTTTATACTTAAAGATTCGAAGACTTTCTATCTTAAAACACCAAAATCAATTGGCTCACAAAGTGAGATGAAGAGCAATGTCTCCTTTGCGGCCGCCGTCGCCAATGTGCTTTGTTCATACATTGATGTGGCTGACACATTCACCAATTTTCGTGAACTTTACGGCGCGACAGACAGCGAGCGAAAAGAATTGATCCGCCAGGTCTTTGAGGACGACACGATTCTTGAAAGAGCAAAGACAGAATTGAATTATTCTGAAGACGCCAGAGAAGAGTTTTTACGACTCGTGACGCAAATCACAGGCGAGAACACTCCAAAAATTTCCTTGCTTGTTGAAGATTTGGACTTCCTGGATCTCAATGCGAAGAGCAACGCGAAAACCATCATCAATTGCTTTCGACAGCTTGGCATTGATGTGGAGGATTACAACAGCAAACAGCCTTCGACGGAAATCGACCTGCAGGATTATTTCAAGGCTGAGATTTCCAGAATCAAACCGAATTACCTGGAGAAATACAAGATTTCCAATTATCTCCGACTGAAAAAACTAAAACTGCAGAGTAAAATGGGCCTGGTGGACCTGTTTCTTCGGTACGAGAAACTTGAAATCAACGTGCGAAATACCGTTCACTTCGACTGTGAAGAGGAATTGGTCAGTCAACTTGAAATCGATACGAAATGCCCCGATGTGGATATAAAGGCCCTTTACGACAAAAACATGGAGGCATGGAAAGCGCAGCTCCAAACCGCCGACATCCCTGAGGAATTTTTCAATAACCCGGCAAATATGAGTTGCCTTTACTATGGTGAATTCGAAGAATTGAACAAGGCATATCACAGGGCCATCTCAGCCCGTGCAGAGGAGGACCCCGAAACAGAACCCACCGGCAACGAAAGCATACAAGCCGAAGTCATTTATCCCGCAACCAAACCCGGCGACCATACTTCCTCAACAAACGAAAACAAAGAATGGGCCAGCACCGGCTACACCGCTCAGAAGAATCTTGAAAAAATCGGCTTGCGTGGGGAAAAAGTGGTTTACAGGTTTTTAAAGGAAAAATATAAGACGACCAAATGGGTGTCCGAAAACGCCAAGACGGCTGGAGTGAACCCTGAGGGCCGGGCTGGACTGGGATATGACATGGAATATATCGATGAGTTCGACAACAGGAAATACGTGGAGGTCAAAGCTTCAAAAACCGGCAACCTCCTGTTCCATGTTTCCGGCAATGAGTTTGATTTCGCGAGAAACCACCATCAGGATTTCGCGGTCTATTTTGTGAGCAGAGCGATGTCGGAGAAACCCACCATCATGGTGCTTGACGATGTCTTTGACGAAAACGGCGTCAACGAACAAAACTACGGTGTGGAGACGAAGGAAGAATATATTGTGTCAGCTACGATTAAGTAAACCGCGAGATACCTTTAGTTTTGTATAAATCCAACAAAACAATTAAATTGACCTCAAATTAATGATATAATTAAGCACGAATAAAACATCGGGCTATATCTGAGATGAAGGAGAGGTCAAATGAACGCAAAAGGGAGTCAAAGGGAAATTATTTTGAAAAAGATTAGTGTTGTATTTATATTGACGCTAATTTTTTTGGTCATTTCAGTAACAGGCATTGGTAGTGGGGCAACCCAATCGGCGCCGGACAATACCGCCGGGCAAACCAATATATTCCACCCGGCTGTCGCAAATGCGGAAACAGCGGATCTAAAAATCCATTTTTTAGATGTCGGTCAGGCGGACTGCATCTTGATTCAGGAGCCCTCCGGCAAAACGATGTTGATCGACGCCGGAAACAACGAAGATGCCACCATGGTGACCAACTGTATCCGGAATTTGGGCATTACAAAAATTGACGTGTTGATTGGAACCCACCCACATGAAGACCATATCGGGGGAATGGATGCGGTGATCAATGAGTTTGACATCGGCACCATCATTTTGCCCGACGTCACCACGACCACCCTCACTTTCCAGGATGTGCTGACCGCCATCGAAACCAAGGGATACGCCATCACCCGTCCTGTCAGCGGCGCAACCGGCACGCTGGGCAGCGTGAGCTATCAAATTCTGGCCCCCAACAGCACCTATTACAGCGACTTGAACAATTACTCCGTATGCCTGCGAATGGTGTATGGAAACACGTCGTTCCTTTTCATGGGGGACGCGGATACGCTGGTGGAAAACGAAATCCTCAACAAAGGATATGATGTCAGTTCCACAGTGCTCAAGGTCGCCCACCACGGCAGCGACACTTCGACCTCAGTGAATTTCCTCAATGCGGTCGCACCCAAGTATGCGGTCATTTCCGTGGGTGTGGGGAACATCTATGGCCATCCCGCGGCGACAACCCTATCAAACCTCCTTGCCAAGGGGGTCACAATTTTCCGTACGGACCAGCTAGGCACCATCATCGCCACGTCAAATGGGACCGGTGTCACCTTCAACAAAAGCGGCACCTCGGTCACCCTGTCTCCACCGACAAGCTTCAAGGCGGTCTCCAGCGGATACAGCAGTATCAAAACCAGCTGGGCGGCGGTGACCGGCGCAACGGGTTATCAAGTCTATCGGGCCACCTCAAGCACCGGCATCTATACATATATAGGGACCACAACCGGCACAAGCTTCAGCAGCACCGGGTTGACCATCGGAAAGACCTATTACTACAAAGTCAGGGCGACCGCCATCATCGACGGGGTGAAAAAGTACAGCGGGTATTCCAGCGTCGCCAGCGCAAAGCCAGCCCTGGCCATCCCAGGATCTTTCAAAGCCGCCTCCTATAACTACAACAGCGTCAAGGTTTCCTGGACTGCTGTAAGCGGGGCTTCCGGCTATCAAGTGTTCCGCGCCACCTCAAGCACCGGCACCTACAGCTATTTGAAAGCGACGACAAGCTTGTCAACCGTCAACACCAGCCTGACCACAGGCAAAACCTACTACTACAAGGTTCGTGGGTACAGAATCGTCGGCACGACAAAATATTACAGCGCGAAAACCGCCGTGAAATCGGCCAAACCGGTTCCGGCCAAGCCGACATCGGTCAAAGCGACCACCGTTTCAACCAGCAGCCTGAAGGTTTCCTGGGCAGCAGTCAGCGGCGCCTCCGGATATCAGGTTTTTCGGGCAACCTCCTCAACCGGAACGTACGCGTATGTAAAAGGCACAGCAGGACTCTATTGGACCAACACCGGCCTTTCTTCCGGCAAGTATTACTACTACAAAGTCCGGGCGTATCGAACCGTGGGCACAACGAAAGTCTATGGACCGACATCAGCGATTGTCTACGCCAAGACCTCCACGTCCACTTCCACCGGGACCATAGTCTACATCACCGCCTCAGGAACGAAATATCATTTAAGCACCTGCAGTTATCTGACATCCAGCAAGATTGCGATTTCATTGAGCAGTGCAAAAGCCCAGGGGTATACCCCTTGCAGCCGATGCAACCCGCCAAACTAGGAGGTGCGAGATGAAGTACACCATTGATCGGTTTGAAGGAGACTTCGCCGTATTGGAAGATGAAAACAGAACCATGAAAGATGTCCCAAGAGCGTCGCTTCCCACAGAAGCTAAAGAGGGGGATGTCCTGATTTTTGCCGACGGAAAATACTCGGTGGATGCCGAAGAAACTGCCCGAAGAAAAGAAGACGCCCACAAACGATTGGATCGTTTGTGGAAGAGATAGATGTCCCATCTATGACTACCCGGCGAAAAATATGCATTTCAGGACCTTATAATAGCATTTGATGTATTAATGGCCATCATCTAGTTGACTATTAGGTTCGGAGAAGATAATATGAACTCGTGCATCTGCAGTCGCCTCCGAGTGGCAGCAGAAATCAAGACGCTCCTGTTCCAACAGGGGCGTTTTGATTTCTACAATAATTCATTCCATACTCTACTGTACGGTTTATCGCCTAATATACCTTCTATAATAAGACAGAGGAAGCAGTAAGACCGCGTCTCAATCGGTCCAAAACAAGATTCGCCAAGGGCATGAAGAAAGGCGGACACTACTAATTTGAAATCGTAGCTTGAAACTCTGATATGTTTATTATAAAATACACTCATGAGATGCGAAGGGATTAGCGTGCTTTTAGGCATCCATACCATCCATTTCGTATACGCCTTGGGGGGCATATGAAAAATATCACTACAATCGAAGGAACCAATTCTTCTATTGGAGCATCGCAGAGTGTACCTGAACTTTAGGGTACATTCTTTAGTTTGGTGAATCCATGGGCTACATCAATGGAACTTGAAAGATTGGGGTTAACATATTCTGTTTCTCTTTTCAAACGATTATTGCTATAATATTTTCACAAATTTAGCTTGAACTCTTTTATGCTAAGATAGATAATACCAAATATGAGTAGCTCGCATAATAACAGCAATGAGGTAAAAATGATCTTTAAACTTGGTGAACTTTTTTCAGGCCCTGGAGGGCTAGCGCAAGGTGCGCTTTCAGCTTCAGAGCAGAGTAGTCAAAATAAAATTGCTCATGCGTGGGCTAATGATTATGATGTTGACACTTGTAAAACATACGTGCGGAACATTTGCCCCGATAATCCTGAGACGGTTATTTGTAGTGATGTGAGGGATTTGGATTTTATGAAGCTGGCCCCAATTGATGCTCTCGCTTTTGGGTTTCCGTGCAATGATTTCAGCTTAGTTGGAGAGCAAAAGGGTTTTGACGGAAAATTTGGCCCATTATATACCTATGGCGTTAAGGCACTACAACATTTCCAACCTTTGTGGTTTCTTGCGGAAAATGTTGGTGGAATACGATCTGCAAACGGCGGTAAAGCATTACAGAAAATATTGGATGACTTTGAGGGCACCGGCTATAAAATATATCCACACTTTTACAAATTTGAAGAGTATGGTATTCCACAAGCTCGGCATAGATTAATTATCATAGGGATACGGAATGATTTGGATTTTGAATTTCGGGTTCCTGCTCGTGAACCATTTAAATCTATTGACATAACTTGTAAGACCGCATTGGAAGTACCCCCAATAACAGCGAACGCATTTAATAATGAGTTGACAGCACAGTCAAAAACTGTTGTCGAAAGGTTGAAACACATATCGCCAGGGCAAAACGCCTTTAATGCGAACTTGCCAACTGAGCTTCAACTTAATGTCAAGGGAGCTAAAATCAGTCAGATTTATAAACGACTAGACCCCCTGAAGCCAGCATATACTGTTACGGGATCAGGTGGTGGCGGCACTCATATATATCATTATTCTCAACCAAGAGCGCTTACGAATCGGGAACGGGCGCGTTTGCAAACCTTTCCTGATGATTTCGAATTTTTAGGGAGTAAGGAGTCTGTTAGAAAACAAATTGGTATGGCAGTCCCTTGCAAGGGGGCACAAGTCATATTTGAAGCTGTAATAAATACTTTTTCAGGCATAGAATACGAATATGAACCGTGTAATATCACTAGATAGGGGTAGAGAACATGCTTAATTATTGGTTTGTACCAAGACCAAAGCGAAAACTCAATTCAGTTCCATTAGTCTTGTCAACCTTTGCGAACTTATCACTACATCAAGAGTGGAAAGGGAAAAGGACAGCGCATATTAGCCTTGAAGACGCTCTTGAGAATATGGGATTAAAACGGATAGGAGATAGACGTGATCGTGGAGGGAGCGGTGGAAGAACTTATCAAGCATGGCTCATGAGTTTGGGTTTGATTTTTATTGAAACAAAAACTGGCAAAATACAACTCACACTCGCAGGAGAGGCACTATTGGCAGGTGAACCACCAGTTAATATTCTTAAAAACCAAGTACTGAAGTATCAATTTCCATCAGCATACTCAGTTAAAAGAGGTGTGGGTGTATCAGCAAGATTTTCTCTTAGACCATTTGTATTTTTACTAAAATTGCTTGTCGATTCGAGAGTAGGATACCTATCCACAGAAGAAATCGGAAAAGTAATAATCGTTGAAGCCGAAACTGAAAGAGACAGTTGTTACGAGAATATTGTGCGACGAATCGCTCAATTTCGGGAAGAAGGAGATAGAGCTCTTCGCCAAGATTTTCTTGACGAATACTGTTCTTCAAAAAACAAATTCAATCTTAAAAACCCCTACGGGCATTTATTGGATATTGCAAATACAATGATAAATTGGCTTGAATACACTCAACTAATTTTTCGGGATTCTGGTGAAATCAGGGTCTTGAGCGAAAAAATGTCTGAAGTTAGAGGGATTATAGATTCATCAACACCTCTTATTGATAGACCTCATGAACATGAGTACTTTCAAAGGAAATATGGTGTTGGCCCATATAGAAATAAAGATACCAGGGACTTATCTAAACAAGATATTGTCACTGAATTAATGATTGATGAACAAATGATTAAGCTGGCATATATTTCTGAATCACTGAAATACCCGATCGCCAGCATTACTCCCGAATTAATTTCGACCGTGTCGAAACAAACAGGGATTGCGTTTTCTGAGGTTGAAAGACTATTATTCAAATTATATCCCAAAGGATCTATTGGTTCGTTTATGGCTGGATATTATGAACTGGCATTCAAGGGGACAGAAAAGGCCACCGAGTTTGAAAAGGCAACAAGGGAAATCTTTGAAAGGGTTTTTTCTTTTCAAGCAGAGCATGTTGGTAATAAACCCTTATCACCAGACATTCTTTTGGTATCGGAAAAATGTGCTTTTCAAGCGATTGTTGATAATAAAGCCTATAGCCAGTACACCATCAGCAATGATCATAGAAACAGAATGATTCATAACTATATTGAGAACCCATCACATTATAGCAAACACAATGAACCAATGGCATTCTTCTTATATATAGCCGGTGGGTTTGGGAATAATATTGATCTGCAAATCCAAAACATTCATTCCCAATCAGGTGTTCCTGGCGCTGCAATATCGGTCTCGAATTTTATTTCCTTGGTTGAAAAATACGATCCAAGCTTTCATTCACATGAATCAATAAAAAGGTTGTTTACTAAAAATAGGCAAATAAAATTGGAAGACATTATGGAATTTGTCTAATCATTATTCTTATATATAGAGAAGACCTGAGGGATAACATATACAAACCATGCTTGATAATATTTACAATTAGTCTATTTGCCCAAATTAAATTTTGCATGATTTGGTTATATTTATATTCGTGTTGCATTTGTCTTAAATATTACAAAATGTGAAAAGAGCATGCATATTTTTATAACAAGCATTTATGAAACTGGTTTTTTGGCATAATGGAATACAGGTTCAAGAAATATTGGATACATTTTCACCCCAAAAAAGACATGAAGTCATGTCAAAAATAAGAGGAAAAGAAACGACCATTGAGAAAAAAGCTCGACTGTATTTATACCACCATGGAATAAGATATCGTAAGAACAGCAGGAACATCCCAGGCAAACCCGACATTTCGGTGGAAAAATACAAAATCGCAATTTTCGTAAACGGTTGTTTTTGGCATGGTCATCAAGACTGCAAATATTACCGAATTCCCAAAACCAATACGGAATATTGGGTTAGTAAGATAGACAGAAACATTGAGAGAGATAACAAGGTTAAGAACCTTTTGAAATCCCAAGGTTGGAAAGTCATTACAATCTGGGAGTGCCAGCTCAAAAAAACCATCTTTGAGGAAACTATGGCAAACGTTCTCCATGAAATTCAGAAAGTTAAATTGAAAGCGTCCAGTAGCGATAAAAGCAAAGATATTGTATAGAACAGAAAGGTTCCTATGCATAAACTAATCTTCATCTGCCACGGCAATATATGCAGAAGCCCTATGGCGGAATATATCATGAAATACTTGGTGGAACAGGTGGACTTGAGCCATCAATTTGAGATCGCTTCCGCTGCCACCAGCACGGACGAGAGGGGAAGGGATATCTATCCTCATGCACAAAAGAAACTGCGTGAAAAAGGAATTCCTTTCGAATCCCGCCATGCCAGGCAGGTCACAGAACAAGACGGCAAGGCATATGATTTGATCCTTTGCATGGACCACCACAACATTAGAAACGCCAAGCGGATTTTGCCCGCGGATTGCCACCAAAAGCTCCATCTTTTCCTGGAATATGCCGGGGAGGAACGGGATGTCGCGGACCCCTGGTACACTCGGAATTTTGAAAAGGCCTATGAGGATATCGCTCGGGGTTGCAGGGCTCTGCTGACTGCCTTGACCCAGGAAGCACGCCCATGAAACTGCTTCATCTTTCAGACCTTCATTAGCAGTGTGTAAACTTTCAAATAGTTGATTATCATCAGATAGTTTTGGGGATAGAATGATAACTTGCCAAATATCGTATATATAGGGAGGAAAAGATGAAAACAGAAATTAAGATGGATAAAGTTGCTTGCTACAAAAAACCGACATTTATTAAAACAGACAAAAGAATTAATTTAATTTATGGGCTTAATGGATCTGGCAAAAGCACAATATCAGACTTCTTATATGACCAATCTTGCAATGAATTTTCAAATTGCTCAATTCAGTGCGACAGAGATTATGAAGTACTAGTTTATAATAAAAAATTTGTTCAGGAGTATTTTTACCAACCAGATGGTCTGAAACCGATATTCACACTGTCTAAGGAAAATAAGGCGGCTGAAGAAAAAATTATATCGGCGAATCTCGAGATAAAAAAACTTGAAGAATCAATGTCTTCAACTGAGTTGGAAATTAAAAAAGAGAAGGCCAAATTCGATGCTGTCAGGCAGGAAGTTGAAAAAAAGATATGGGAAATCAAACTGAATTATTCAGGCGGTGATCGAGAGCTAGATTTCTGTCTTGAAGGTATGAAGAATAAAAGGCAAGATATTTTACAACATCTTTTAGCTTTACCCAAAAAAGATAACAAACCAGAACAAGGCATAGAATTTTTAAAAAAGGATGCCGCCGCATTGCAAAAAAAAGAAATCTATGAATATATGAAGGTGCCAATCATTGATGAAATCCCTGATGAAATAAGAAATCCGATTATACTTGAAAAAATAGTAA
>Ga0183100_1000435_pt1 | contig 34749 bp, 29 predicted proteins | sample Biomet2_FD_127789 | JGI IMG/M metagenome (GOLD analysis project Ga0183100, IMG submission 127789) | Microbial communities from bioreactor (seeded with anoxic lake sediment) at LBNL, California, USA - Biofuel metagenome 2 | ecosystem: Engineered > Bioreactor > Anaerobic > Unclassified ... | reverse complement strand
TTTCTGAACTACTTTCAAGCTCGGTTTCAAAAGTTTTTCGAATTTCTTTCGAACCCGCTCTATCCAGTTTTTCATCAACCGCGTCTTTCATCAGGCGCAACAGGATTATAAAATAGCACCCAACAAATAGAATGCAAGCTCAATTCATGAGAATTTTGCAAAAATTCACCTCAATTTACCCTCAAAATCAGACGCAAAACACCCCTTCCGCTTTCCAGCCGAAGGGGTTGCAGGCGTTTTGCAAGCAGCACCGTTTTTTAGTCTGCCCCCGACGAATCAGGTCAGCAGCCAGCACATGAACCCGTACACGAGCCATTTTCGCTGCTTGCGCATGAACCGGTCCGCAAATCTTTTCCGCAACTCGCACATGTGACCTCAAATGATTCGGAATTGCTGTCCCTCACCGCTTTCAGTTTGAAGCACCACATGGTAACATCATCCGCCAACTCCCGGCCGTCGGCAAAGGCGACGATCTCCTGATTCAACGCCTCCAGAATCTGGTCGGGCTTCGCCGCAGCATACTTCTGGAGTACGCGCATCAAACGCTCATTGCCGAATTGATCATCAGCGGGATTTTCGGTTTCGTTGACTCCGTCGGTGAAGGCGAAAACGCCGTCGCCCGACTCCAGCGTGACGGAGTCTCCGCCGTAGTGCTCGTCGGGAAGCATCCCGATCGGCAGGCCGTGCACGGTTGACAGCTCCTCCACCCGACCATCCTTTCGAATCAGCATCGGCGGATTGTGCCCGGCATTGGTATAGTTCATCACACCGGTCCGCAAATCGACGATCCCGATAAAATAAGTGATGAACATCAGGTCGGGATTGTTCTTGCTGAGCAAGCCATTCAGGCAAGTCACCATTTTCCCGGAAAAATCGCATTTGCATGCGGCGCAATGCTGGAACGTCTGGACGACCGACATCAGGAGCGCCGCCGGAACCCCCTTCCCCGATACATCGCCGACAATCAATGCAATCCGATTCCCGTCCAGCATGAACATGTCGTACAGGTCGCCGCTCACCACCCGGGCCGGAAGCAATCGGGCGGCCAGCGCGAATTCGCGGCATTCCGGCAAGGGCGGAACGAAAACCGGCAACAACGTCTGCTGAATTTTCCGGGCGATCTGGAGTTCATGCTCGAACCCTTCGCGAGCAGCGATATTGCGGGCGAGACGCTCCAATCGGTTCTGCAACTCCACTTGCATCAAAGCGATGGAGTGATTCAACCGGCCGATTTCGTCTTCGGCGGGATAGTTCGGCAAAGGGGCGCTGAAATCGCCTTCTCCAATCCGCAAGGCGGCTTGCGTGAGCTGTCTCAACGGCTTCCCGGTGTTTCGCAGCATCAAAGAGGTCAGCAGCACCAGAAGAATCAGTCCGCCGAGCGAACCCGCCACCAGCAACCAAAGCAGTACATTCAACCGCTCAAAAATCAGCCGGGAGGGAAATGCGGTCAGCAACATCCACTTGGATTCGGGAACCGGAGTGATAAAGTAGAGAACTTCTTCATTCAAAATACTGGTGCGCTCAGCGCGCAGAATCCCCTCTTTCCCACTCATGATACCCCGCACGACATCCGCCAATTCGGGATGGTTTTTGGTGACGTCGAAAACGGAACGCCGTCCGGATAACCGTGGGTCCGGATGGGAAATCACCGCACCGTTGCGGGAAATCAATGCGCCGTATCCCTCGGAAACAATCGTATGAGCCTGAACCATTTCACGGAACTTATCCACTTCAAGGTCGATTGAGACGACTCCGGCAAATTGCCGTCCGCCATCCGGACCTTTCCGGTAGAACGGCACACTGTATGTCACCAGCAGCAGGGAGCTGGTGTCAGAATCAAAATAGGGCTCGCTCCAAATCGGCAGGGCAGCATCCTGCACCGCAATAAACCATTTGCGGTTCCAATAACGATCTGCGCCGCCGCCCAACAAGGTCCGCTGCGCCAACCCGTCGCCAATATGAATATAGTACATCCGGCGCATATCCTTCTCGCCGGGTCCCGTCGGAAGGTAGGCTATCGAACCGCCGTGAACAGCCGGCCCGTGATCGCGTTGGACTTCCATTTGCCGCTCCAGAAGCTTCCACAATCCGTCTTCCGTATATTCCCCATATTCCAGCGCAATGGCGAGATCTTCGGCGAAACGGCTTGCGGAACGCAGGTCGGCCTCCAATCTGGCGGCCTTGTTGCGCACAGAGGAAAGGACCAGGCGGCTGAGATTTTCCGTCATGCTCCGGTAGGCATACCACATCACCAGTGCGGAAAGACTTGTCATGACCAGCATGCTGCAAAGCCCGACCACAATGCACTGCCGGGTGATGAATCCGCACTTTCTCCACAAAACGACGGGATTCAGCACCCTCAATGAAACTTTCATGATCTCCCCTCCGGTCGGGCGGCTGTTAAGGAGCCGCCCCATATTAGGAATAGCATCCCAACCGGAATTTTGCAAATCCCTTTCAAAATATCACTGCAAATAATTCGAGGATTCCGCCCGAACCGAATGCGGGCGTGTTCCCGCGCATCACCGCTTGAACAACAGAACCCGGCCGCTGAACGCGGCGGGATGGCGCAGGGTGACGGAGGACCCGGCGAGTTCGATTTCTCCCGTTCCGGGAGCGGCGAACTCGGAGTCGAACTCCCACTCTCCTTGCGGCAACAAATACCGCATGACTTCCGGCGGCTCGCCGAATGCGTGGAAGTAGAGCGCGAGTTCCCTGCCGTCGCGTCCGGTCCGGGCGAGCACCTGGCCGCCGCGAAGTACCGTCCGGCTCGGGCCGAGGGAGGGCAGATAGACCGAATCCCCGTCCTTCAGCAGCGGAACCAGCTTCCGGTAAAAAGCGAGGGCGCGTTTCACCAGCGCCCACTGTTCCGGAGAAAGGTCGAGGATGTCGCCGGAGAGGCAGATCCGGCCGAGCATCGCGCTGCTCAGAAGATAGGCGATGTGTGTTTCGTCCGCCTCCCGGCGCATCACCGCCCAGATCTGACTCTGGCGCGGCGGCATCAGCCGGTGCAGCGAGGCCGCGATCACCGAAATCGTGTCGCGTTCGTGCGCGTCGGAAAAGGAGGACATCGAACTTAGCGCATACATGGCCGGTTCCAGCCGGTGGCCGCCGCTGGCGCAGTTTTCGATGACCAGCCCCGGATTCTCCTCGGCCAGCCGCCGGAAAAAGCGGTGGGTGCCGAGAACCTGCTTTCTCAGCCCTTCCCCCGGCGAGTCGGGATCGTCGCAGCCGATCCCGACGGTTTCGTTGTAATCGATCTTGATGTAGCCGAAGCCGTTGCGGTGCAGGAAGGAGACGACCCGCTCGCCGAGAATCGCCTCCGCCTCCGGATCGTTCAGGTTCCAGAAACGGCGGGGACCGGCGGTGATGACCCGGCCGCGGGAGTGAAGCATGTGCGCTTCGTCCTCGTAAAAGGCGCGGGAACTCTTCCCGGCCACTTCCGCCTCGAACCAGATGCCGGGAATCAGGCCGCGCTCGCGGATTTTCTCCGCCGCCGCCGCGATGCCGTTGGGGAACAATCTCCGGTTGACGACCCAGTCCCCCTGCCCCGAAGACCACTCAGCGCCGGTCTCTTCCTTATACCACCCGGCGTCGATCACCAGATAGCGAACCGGCAGTTCGCGGAGGCGGTCGGCGATCGCGGTCAGCTTCTCCTCCGTTGGTTCGCCCCAGCTGGTGCACCACTCGTTGAAAATGACCGGAAGCTCCTCTTCCGTGGCGGGGAAGTGAAGCGTGTTCCCGATGCCGCGCACCAGCCGGGCGCAAAAATCGTCGAATGTCCCCTGGACACATGCAAGGAACGCGCGCGAGCCCGCGAGGATTTCCCCCGGCAAAAGCGTCTTCCGCCAATGCCCGAACTCGTAATCGGCCAGCCCGCCGCCGAATGCCGGGCCGGAGGAGCCGCACAGCGAAAATTCCATCTGCCAGGAGCCGGTCCACCCCAGCTGCGCTCCCCAGACGATGCCGTTGACCGGGTCTTCGAGCGCACCGAACGGGTGAAACCCGCGTACCGGGAGCGTCCCGACCTGGCCGTAGCGTTCACTGTGGACGACCCCGCCCGGGTCGCGCTCCAGCTGAAGAAACGGCGCTTCGATGCACTCGTGGTATGCTTCGGAGCACCAGCGCGAGCGGAAACGGTGCAGTTTCAATCGCGAGAGAGTCTCATTCGATTCACCGGCGAGGATGCCGCCGAAAGTGAAGCTCTCCAGCAACTCGACCTCAAGCGCCTCGTTCGAAGCGTTTTCCAGCGACACGTCGCAGAAGAAGACGGGGAAATCGCCCTGCCGGGAAAGGCGGTGGACCAGACGGCAGCCGGACTCGTGGCGCAACACGGTGCGGATGACCTCCCCGGACTCGTTCTGGCTCTCGAAGCGGAATTTTTGCATGGTTTCGCTGTAGCGCATGGTCCGCCCCGCCCCGAATCCGGAGGCCGCGCCGTCTCTCGCGAATTTCACCCAGGCGAGCGGAACAAGTTCCCGCTCAGCGCCGGACGGCGTCGGCAGCTCGGCGGTTCCGGCCGGAAACAGGCCGAGTTCGACCATGCCGGTCGTTTCGTCGAGCAGATAGCGGACCGCAATGTCCGCGACGGTCTTTTGCAGCAGAATCCGAATTCCCATCTAATACCTCCCGGTTTCCCGATCAACATACAGCGAAAAACGGAAAACGGAATGGATTCCGGAAAAATTACATGACTAATCTGGCACAAGATGCGTTTTTGTGCTATCCTTAATATTAATAAAGGAAGCGGCCATGCTTGATTATACCATACAAACCGAAGAGATGTCCCGAGTCATGGGACTGATGTACCAGGTGCTGGACATCCGGATCACCTTCTACGATCCGCACGATGCGGAAGTCGACGTGTTCCCCATCAAAAAGATGTCGGCATTCTGCCGGAAGCGGCGGCGCGGCCGGGAATTCCGGGAACGCTGCGACGAGTGCGACCGCACCCACCTGGCCGAAGCCAAGCGCCTGCGCGATGTCCACATCTATCACTGTCACGCCGGATTGTGGGAAGGGATCGTGCCGCTCTACAACCGGCGGGGCGTCTATCTCGGCTCGATCGTGTTCGGCCAACTCGCCGACCGCGACCATCCGCCGCCCGGCCTTCGCCGGTCGGACGAGGCGGAAATGCGCAACATCGGCAAACTGCTCAAGTACCTGAGCGAATACATTTGCGAAAACGAGCTGGTCCGGCAATGCGCCCGGCCATGGAGCGTCCAGCTCGAAGAGTACCTCGACCGTCACCCCGCCGAACGGATCACTCTGCGCGAACTTGCGCGGCAGCTCGACAAGTCGGTGTCGTTCCTGTCGCACAACATTCCCCTGGAATTCGGCATGACGCTCAAGGCGTATCTCCGCCGGAAAAAGATGGAAAAGGCGTGCGAACTCCTCCAATCCGGCCGCCGTGTCAACGAGTGCGCCTTCGCGCTCGGGTACGCCGACGAATTCTATTTCTCCCGCGATTTCAAGCGCTTCCACGGATTCCCCCCCAGCGCGCTCAAACCCCGAAGCTGACGGCTGCCAGCTTCCCGACTCCTCTTATCGGGGCCAATGCTTTACAAAAATGTAAAGCATTGGCCCCGCATGACATTTTTTGTTAAAACCATGCTGAAATCCCTTTTGCGCAAGAAATGTCATATTATCCTAGCAACAAGCATCTTGCATCATATTCAACAAGATTGGCACGCTATTTGCTTACCAACCAGACAGAGAATTAGTTCCCCAAACCAAGTCTTAACTCACAAGAGGAAGAAACGGAGGTTCGAATGAAGTTGATTATCGCCTACATCAAGCCGGAACGTTTGAATGCAGTCAAGCAGGAACTGTACAAGCGCGAGATCTTCAAGATGTCGGTCACCAACGCACTGGGTTGCGGCCAGCAGAAAGGGTATCACGAATCGTATCGCGGCGTTGAAGAGGAAGTCAATTTGCTGAAGAAGGTCCGGATCGCGATCGGCGTCAATGACGATTTCGTCAAGCCGACCGTCGAAGCTCTGATCGCCGGAGCGCGGACCGGGCAAATCGGCGACGGGAAAATTTTCATCCTTCCCATGGAGGAATGCATCCGCATCCGCACCGGCGAAAAGGGTGAGGACGCCATTGGCTAGATTGAAAGAACGACCATAGAATATCATTCATTCAGGAAGGAAACAAACAATGAACATGAAAAAATTGAAATTGCCACTTGCCATGCTGCTGTTGGGGATGATGGTAGCAAACCTCTTCGCCGAAGAAGCTCCCAAACCCACGCCGGAAAGCGTCCAGGCCGGCCTTGACGCCCTCACCAACAACCTCAATATCGTCTGGACGTGCGTCGCCGCGTTCCTGGTGTTCTTCATGCAGGCGGGTTTCGCCATGGTGGAAACCGGGTTCACCCGGGCCAAGAGCGCATGTAACATCATGATGAAGAACCTGATGGACTTCTGTCTCGGATCTCTCGCGTTCTTCCTCGTCGGATTCGGCTTCATGTTCGGCGGCGGCAGTGAAATCATCGGACTGAGCCATTTCGCTTCGACCGACTTCTCGACCTCCAGTCTGAACTGGTCGTTCTGGATCTTCCAGTGCGTGTTCGCCGCGACCGCGGCCACCATCGTCTCGGGAGCCATGGCGGAACGGACCAAGTTTGTCAGCTACCTGGTCTACAGCGCCATCGTCAGCGCCTTCATCTACCCGATCGCCGGTCACTGGATGTGGGGCAACCTGTTCGGCGCCGGCACCGGCTGGCTCGCTGAAATGGGCTTCGTCGACTTCGCCGGTTCCACCGTGGTGCACAGCTGCGGCGGCTGGCTGGCCCTGGCCGGCGCAATCGTTCTCGGCCCCCGTATCGGCAAGTACACCGCCGAAGGCAAAGCCAAACCGATCTGCGGCCACAACATTCCGCTGGCGGCGCTCGGCGTATTCATCCTGTGGTTCGGCTGGTTCGGGTTCAACCCCGGCTCCACCACCGCCGCGGTCCCGTCGATCGGCTACATCGCCATGACCACCAACCTGGCGGCCGCCGCCGGTGCGATCGCCGCGATGTTCACCGCCTGGGCCCGCTTCCGCAAGCCGGACGCCTCGATGAGCTTGAACGGTGTGCTCGCCGGTCTGGTCGCCATCACCGCGGGCTGTAACGACGTGACGCTGTGGGGCGCGATCATCATCGGTCTCGTCGCCGGCATCGTCGTGGTGCTCTCGGTCGAATTCTTCGACAAGGTTCTCCGGATCGACGACCCGGTCGGCGCGATCAGCGTCCACGGCGTCTGCGGGTTCCTCGGCACGATCATGCTGAGCTTCTTCCTCAAGGAAGGCTCCTCCGCCTCGTTCGGAACGCAGCTCCTGGGCGCCGCGACGCAGTTCGTCTGGGCCTTCGGATGCGGCATGATCCTCTTCACGATCCTCAAGCACACCATCGGCCTGAGAGTCTCCAGGGAAGAAGAGATGCGCGGACTGGATATCTGCGAGCACGGCAACGAAGCCTACAGCGGGTTCCAGATCTTCGCCAACGAATAAGTTCCCTTTTCCCAACCGAGACCGCGGCGTTTCCCCCGCCGCGGTCTTTTTTTGCTTTTTTTCCGGCAAAAGCCGAATCAGCGGTTGGCGTAACAGTAGCGGCAGTTGTGCGGGCAGGTGTTGTTGACGCCGATATCCACACTGCGGACGCAGTTGCAGAGCGGGCGCTGGCCGGGATCTTTACGGATTTCGAGCTCGCGTCCGCAGATTTTCCTCACCCATTGCGCGCCGATGCAGGCGGCGGCCGGCAGGGGCAGCCCGGCCTCGGCGCAGCTCTCCAGGCGGATTCCCAAGCCGCGCCCGATCGCTTCGAGGTCGAGGGCGATGGCGCTCTTCTCTTCGGGAGCGGGATCGTAAAGGCCGAGCCCCGCCGTGTTGCGGACGGTTTTCGCGTAAAAGTCGAGAAAGCTGACGATGCAGCGATCTGTCGCTCCGGTCAGGCTTGCCGCGATTTCCGTGAAACGATTGCGGTGGAACTCCGCGTCGTACCGCTTCGAGAGGGCGATGGGGTCGTAGCGCCAGACCAGTTTCTCCGGCCCGATCCGGCGGGAAAGGGCGAGGAAGGTGCCGATTCGCTCGTCCAGCGGCGGAAGATTGGGTTCGAGGTCGGTTTCGTAGGCGTTGACGGTGAAGAGGACGCCGAACGGAATTCCGAACGCTTCGAGTTCGTCGATCCGGGCGAAGAGCGGAGCCGGGTTCTTGCTCCAGAAAACAAGACAGCCGACTGCCTCGCGGTTCAGCTCCACATGGCGCACCTGCTTCGGATTGCGCGGGTTGGCGACGTCGACGAACCCCTCTCGCAGCCGGGAGAGCATCCAATCCATATGAAACGCGGGGATGTCGGTGCGGCGGCTGGCGCTGACAATGAGCGGCGGAACGTCAGAGGAGGCCATGGGCTCCCGCCTCAAGGTCGAGCAGCCGGCGCTTGGTGTCGAGCCCGCTCGCATAACCGACCAGCTTGCCGTCCGCCCCGATCACGCGGTGACAGGGGATGAAGATGGCGATCGGGTTGCGGTTGTTGGCCATGCCGACGGCGCGGGAGCCCTTGGGGCAGCCGACGGCGGCGGCGATTTCGCCGTAGCTCGCGGTTTTGCCGCAGGGAATCCGCCGCAGCGCCTCCCAGACGCGAAGTTGGAACGGCGTTCCCGCCGGTTTGAGCGGAAGGTCGAATTCACGGCGCTTCCCGGCGAAATATTCGTCGAGCTGCCGGAACGCCTCCGCAATGAGCGGATCGGCGGACGACTCCCCCTTGCAGTCGCAATTAAGGTGCAATGCGACGATGTGTTTGCCGTCACTTTCGATGCCGATCCGGCCAATCGGGGTTTCCCTGCAATCAAACATCCGGTTTTTCCCTGCTTTTTTTCATTCGGAAATTTGTGTTTGATTTAAAGATATGGTATATTTCCAAAATATCAAGTTGCACGGAGATTTTTTTCAAAATGGCTCTGATTCTGGGAATTGAAACGAGCTGCGACGAAACCGCCGCGGCCGTCGTCAGGGATGGATACGAAGTACTGTCGAGCAGCGTCGCCTCGCAGATCGCCAAACACGCGGCGCACGGCGGCGTGGTTCCGGAGCTGGCGGCGCGCGAACACCTGACCGCGCTCACACCGGTGCTCGACGGCGCGCTTTCCGAAGCGAACGTCACCCTCGGCGACATCGACGCGATCGCGGTGACGCAGGGGCCGGGGCTGATCCCCGCGCTGCTGGTCGGGCTTTCGTTCGCCAAAGGGCTGGCCCTCGGGCACGGCATCCCCTATGTCGGAGTCAACCACTTCATCGGCCACATCTACGGGGCGTTCCTCGACGAGGCGAACAGCGCGCTGGCTGACCCGGCGAGCTATCCTTTGCTGGCGCTGGTGGTTTCGGGCGGGCACACTTCGCTGATGCTCATCGACTCCCGCGGCAAGGCGACCGCGCTCGGCGGGACCATCGACGACGCGGCGGGCGAAGCGCTCGACAAGGGCGCGAAACTGCTCGGTCTCGGCTATCCCGGCGGACCGGTGATGCAGCGCACCGCCGAGGGCGGCGACCCGCACCGCTTCGAATTCCCGCGTCCGCTGACCGGGGGGGCGGGCAAGCCGCTCGCTCCGGAGAACCGTTGGAATTTCAGCTTCAGCGGCATCAAGACCGCGCTGCTTTACCACGTGAAACACCACGCCGGCGAAGACGGCGCGCTCCCCGCGGAGCTGTTGAAAGACACCGTCGCCTCGTACCAGGAGGCGGTGGTCGACGTGCTCACCCGGAAGACGCTGGCCGCCGCGAAGGAGTTCGGGGCAAAAACCATCGTCGTCGCGGGCGGCGTCGCCTGCAACAGCGTGTTGCGCGAACGCTTCGAAGCGCTGACGCCCTCCGGCGTCCGGCTCCGGCTGGCGGCGCGCAAATACTGTACCGACAACGCCGCGATGATCGGCGGACTCGGGTTCCACTACTGGAAGAAGGGGAATTTTTCGTCGCCGGACATCGACTCCTACGCCCGGCTGCCGCAGATTACACAGGTTCCCTTCCTGGACTGACACGAAAGAGAAAGACGACTGACAAAATGGTGAAACTGATCGTATTCGATCTCGACGGAACATTGATCGATTCGCGGCTCGACCTCGCCGGCGCGGTGAATCAGATGCGCGGCTCGATGGGGCTCGAACCGCTGGCGACGGAGCGGATTATCCGTTTCGTCGGCAACGGCATGGGGAATCTGGTGCGGCGCGCGATCGCCGACGCCGACGTCGATTTCGACGAGGCGCTGCGCCGCATGAAAAATTACTACGCCGACAACCTGGTCGAGACGACGGCGCTCTACCTCGGCGTGCACGCCGGGCTGGAAGAGCTGAAAAATGCCGGAATCCTGCTCGCGGTGCTCTCCAACAAGCCGGGCGACGCTTCGCGGACAATCCTGGATAAACTCGGCGTGGGGGGATTTTTTTCGGATGTGATCGGTGGCGATTCCGACTTTCCGCTCAAGCCGGAGCCGGACGCGCTGATCGACCTGATGCGCCGCCACGAGATTCCGCCCGCGAACTGCTGGATGTTCGGCGACCATTACACCGATCTGGAAGTTGCGCGCCGGGCCGGGTGCCACGCCGCGCTGTCGCGTTACGGATTCGGCGACCCGGGCGAGGAGAAGTTCGAGTTCGAAGTCAACTCGTTCCCGGAATTCGTCATGGCGGTGAAAGGATTTTAAACAGAGCGGCCGCGGCTGCAATGTTTGTTTTCTTCATATCCGGGGCGCTTTTCTTCATAGCGGAGACTTCGAAAAAACGCCTGCCGCGGGGTACAGTAATCAGATGGTTCCGCAAGTTGAAACAGAAGGACAAGGGGAAACTCCATGTATCATCTCAGATTCCGGCAGGTTCATCTCGATTTTCACACTTCGCCCGACATTGCGGGCATCGGGGAAAAATTCGACCGCAAGGTATGGCAGGAGCGGCTGAAGAAGGCGCACGTCGATTCGATCACCTGCTTTTCGCTCTGCCATCACGGCTGGAGCTACCACCCGACCGAAGTCGGCAAGATGCATCCGCACCTCAAGTTCGACCTGCTGCGCGAACAGTTCGACGCGGCGAAGGAGATCGGCGTCAACGTGCCGGTCTATCTCTCCGCCGGGCTCAACTACCGGGCGTCGCAGGAGCACCCGGAGTGGAACGAATATTCGGCGGAGGGCAAAGGCCCGAACCCGCTTCATGCCGGATTCATCAAGCTTTGTTTCAACACCCCGTACCTCGACCACCTCTGCGCGCTGATTGAAGAGGCCGCCAGACTGTTCCCCGGCGCAAACGGCATCTTCCTCGACATCATCAACCAGGGCCAGTGCTGCTGTTCCTGGTGCAAGCGGGGAATGCTCGAAGCCGGACTCGACCCGATGAAGGAGGCTGACCGCATCGCCTACTCCCGCAAGGTGCTGGAGAACTACTACGTGCGCACCACTGCGGCGGCGAAAAAATACGACCCGGAGATGCCGGTCTTCCACAACAGCGGCCACATCACCGTCGGCGACACCGGAATCCTCAAATACTTCAGCCACCTCGAACTGGAGAGCCTGCCCACCGGCGGCTGGGGCTACGACCACTACCCGATGTCCGCCGCCTACAGCCGGAATCTCGGCTTCGACTTTCTCGGCATGACCGGGAAATTCCACACCACCTGGGGTGAATTCGGCGGCATCAAGCACCCGAACGCGCTTCGCTACGAGTGCGCCGCCATGCTGGCCAACGGCTCGAAATGCAGCATCGGCGACCAGCTTCACCCCGACGGCGAACTCGACGAGAGCACGTATGAACTGATCGGCAAAGCCTACTCCGAAGTGGAGGCCAAAGAGCCGTGGTGCGACAACGTGAAATCACTCTCCGAAGTGGCGGTTCTCGCTTCGTCGGCGGCCAATCACAAGCGCGAAACGGCGGGTGACGTCGGCGCCGGACGGCTGCTGCTCGAAGGGCATATTCCGTTCGAAGTGGTCGATGCCGAGATGGAATTCAGCCGCTACAAAGTGCTGGTCCTGCCGGACGACGTGCGGGTGAACGCCGCGCTCAAAGCCAAGCTCGAGAGCTATCTCGCCGGGGGCGGAAAGCTGATTCTCTCCGGCGGCAGCGGGCTCGATGCGGAACAGGATGCGTTCGCATTGAATCTTCCGCTCACCGATGCGGGCTGGAACCCGCTTTCGCCCGACTACATCGAGGCGGCACCGGCGTTCGCGCCCGAATTCGCCAAAACGCCGTTCGTCATGTATCTGCCGTCGCGCCGGATCAAGGCCGACGGCGGCGAGTCGCTCGGCAAAATCTACGATCCCTATTTCAACCGCGACTTCCGCCACTTCTGCAGCCACCAGCATACGCCGTATCGTCCCGAGCCCTCCGGCTTCGACGCCGGGGTGGTGAGCGACCGGATTCTCTACTTCGCCCACCCGGTCTTCTCGATCTATCGCGGATTCGGCATGGTTTCGCTGCAGGAGTTCGTGCTGAAAGCGGTCCGCCGCTTCCTCGGCGCGGAGCTTCAGGTGAAGGCGGCGCTGCCGACGACGGCGCGGGTCTCGCTGCTCGAGCAGCCCGCGGAAAATCGCGCGGTGCTTCATCTGCTTTTCGCCACCACGATCAACCGCGGCGGCGCCGGGCTCAATATTCCCGGCCATCCGTTCGGCAACAGCCGTCCGGTCGAGGTGATTGAAGAACTTCTGCCGCTCGCCGACATCGAAACCTCGGTCAAGCTCGACCGCCCGGTGAAGAGCGTCCGGCTGGTGCCGCAGGGAAAAGAGATTCCGTTTGAAACGAAGGACGGCCGCGTCCGGTTCACGGTTCCGGAGCTGCTCTGCCACCAGATGGTGGAGCTCGCTTACCGGTAACCGGGAAAGCCGGGGACGGTCGAAAAGGAGGAAACATGCAGGAACTCAAGTTTCACATCGACGAATCCCGCTGCATCCGCTGCGGGGTCTGCATCCGCGACTGCGCCCCGGCGATCCTGGAATTCGACCCGGAGCGCGGAATTCCGCGCGTCATTCCGGGGACGGAAGCCGGCTGCACCCGCTGCCAGCACTGTCTGGCGGTCTGCCCGCGCGAGGCGGTGAGCATCTTCGGGCGCGACCCTAAGAAGAGCATTCCCCGCGGCCCCGGCCCGGCTCCCGAGTCGATGCTTTCGCTCATCGCCAACCGCCGTTCGGTGCGCAGCTACCGCCACGAGAATCTCGACGGCGAAACCATCGACAAACTCAAGGAGATGTTGAGTTTCGTGCCGACCGGAGTCAATTCGCACACGCTCCATTTCGCCTTTGTCGATGAGGTGGCGGTGATGGATTCGTTCCGCGACTATGTGGCCGAGAAGGTCGCCGACATGCTCGCCGACGATCCGCAGAACCCGTTCCTGACCCGGATGGAGCGTTACCGCAAGCAGTTCGCCGCCGGACGCGACGTGATTTTCCGCAACGCGCCGCACATGGTGGTGGCCGCCGCGAAAATCGGCACGCCCGCCGAAACACAGGACCCGATCATCGCGCTCTCCTATTTCGAACTCTATGCGCAGTCGCTCGGTGTCGGCACGCTCTGGTGCGGGCTGGCGCAGGGTGCGCTCTCCTTTTTTCCGGAACTCATGGCGCGGCTCGGGCTGCCGGAAGGGTGGAAGGCTTCGTACTGCATGCTCTTCGGCCCCGCCAACGTGCGTTATCCGCGCGCGGTTCAGCCCGATCCGGTCGGCATCCACTCGGTGAAATGAAGTAGGATGAGGGAGCTCCGCATTCAATTCCGGCCGTCGCCGATGTTCGAGGCAGCGACGGAGGTGGTCCGTGTATTGCGGCGGCACGGCTTCGACGGCGGCATCGTCGGGGGAGGCGTGCGCGATTCGCTGCTCGGGCGCGCCCCCGCCGATTTCGACATCGTCACCGTCGCGCGGCCGGAGGAGACCGCCGCGCTCTTCCCCGACTGCCGGATGGTGGGGGCGAGTTTCGGCGTTTCGCTGGTGCGGCACGGCGGATTCGAGTTCGAAGTCGCCGCCGCGCGGCAGGAACGCTTCTACCTCGACGGCCGCCACCCCGGCGAAGTAAAATACACCCGCGACCTGGTCGAAGACATGCAGCGGCGCGATTTCACCGTCAACGCGCTCTGGTACGACCCGGTCGACGGCGTGGTCCGCGACGCGGTGGGGGGAATCGACGACCTCGAGCGCGGCGTCCTGCGCACGGTCGGCGATCCGATGGAGCGGTTCAACGAAGACTATCTGCGGATGCTGCGGGCGGTCCGCTTCGCCACCCGGCTGCGCTTCCGGCTCGATCCGGCGACGGAGCGGGCGATTTGCGCGCTCGCCGCGAAGTGCGCCGAACTCACCGGCGAGCGGCTGCGCGTCGAAGTCACTTCGATGCTGACCGGGCCGGACCCGGCGGGCGCGGTGCGGATGCTGGAGAGAACCGGCATCCTCGGCGCGATTCTTCCCGAGATCGCCGCGATGCCGGGAGTCGAACAGCCGCCGGAATACCACCCCGAGGGCGACGTATTCGTCCACACCACGCTGATGCTCGAACACATGGTGCGCCCCGACCCGCTGCTGGCGTGGAGCGTGCTGCTGCACGATGTGGGTAAACCGCTGACCCGGAGCGTCGAACCCTCCGGGCGCATCCGGTTTTTCGAACACGAGACGCGGGGGGCGGAGATGACGGGGGCGATTCTCGACCGCTTCCGGTTCTCGGCCGCCGACCGCGAGGCGATCGTCCACGCGGTGAGGAACCACATGCGGTTCTCCTCGGTGCCGCTGATGAAGCAGGCCAAACGGCGGAAGCTGATTTCGGACCCGAACTTTTCGCTGGAACTCGAACTCCACCGCCTCGACTGCATCGGCTGCCACGGGATGCTCGACGTGTTCGTCTTCCTGCTCGATCTGCTCGACGCCGAGCCGGAACTGCGGGAACTGCCGGAGCCGTTCGTGCGCGGCCGCGACCTGGTCGAAGCCGGGCTCCGCCCCGGGCCGCGTTTCCGCAAAGTGCTCGACAAGGTGTTCGACCGCCAGCTTGCCGGAGAATTCGCCACCCGCGAGGAGGCGCTCAAAACGGCATTGCGGCTTTTTTCCCGAAAGGATTGATTTTCCCCGGCGGGGGGTGTATATTACTCGATCCAAACCAACAGGGGACCAAGGAAAAATGTCGCTTTACCTGAACGATGACTTGAGCGCGCTTGACTACGTGCAGCCTGACTATCTGCGCGAACTCCAGCTCGAACGCCTGCGGAAGATCGTACGCCACGCTTATGCCAACGTCGCCCTCTTTCGCAGCCGCATGGAGGAGCGCAATCTCACGCCCGACGATCTTGAAACACTGGCCGACCTCGCGAAACTGCCGTTTACGGTCAAGACCGATCTGCGGGACACCTATCCGTTCGGGCTGTTCGCCGTTCCCATGTCCCAGGTGGTCCGCCTCCACGCTTCGAGCGGAACCACCGGCAAGCCGATCGTGGTCGGCTACACCCGGAAAGACCTCGAAGTCTGGATGGAGGTGATGAAACGCGCCTTCGCCAGCTGCGGCCTCACCCACGAGGACGTGGTCCAGGTCTCCTACGGCTACGGACTCTTCACCGGCGGGCTCGGCGCACACTACGGAGCCGAAGCGCTGGGCGCGACCGTGGTGCCGACTTCGGGCGGCAACACCCAGCGCCAGATCATGCTGATGCGCGACTTCGGGACGACGGCAATCTGCTGCACGCCCTCCTATTTCCACTATATGATCGAACAGGCCGCCGCCGACGGCATCGACATGCACAAGCTGCCGGTCCGCGTCGGGGTGTTCGGCGCCGAACCGTGGACCGACGAACTGCGCAAACGGATCGAAGCCGAAGCCGGAATCAAGGCCTACGACATCTACGGACTCTCCGAAATCATCGGTCCCGGCGTCGGCATCGAGTGCTGCTGCCAGAAGGGGATGCACATTTTCGAGGACCACTTCTACCCCGAAATCATCGACCCCGACACCGGCGAAGTGCTGCCGGACGGCGAACTCGGCGAGCTGGTGCTCACCACGCTCTCCAAGTACGCGATGCCGATGATCCGCTACCGGACGCGCGACCTCACCCGGATCATCCCGGAACCGTGCGCGTGCGGGCGGACGCTTCGCCGGATCGACCGCATCTCGTCGCGCAGCGACGATATGTTCATCATCCGCGGGGTCAACGTGTTCCCGTCGCAGATCGAGACCGCGCTGCTTTCGATCGAAGGGACCACTGCCAATTACAACATCGTCCTCTATACCGACCACGGGCTCGACAACGTCGAAGTCGACGTCGAAGTCACCGAGGAGCTGTTCTCGGACAAAGTGCGCTCGATGGAACTTCTTCAGCAGCGGCTCACCGCCGCGGTGGAGAGTGTCGTCGGCATCCGCGTCCGGATCAAGCTGGTCGCGCCGAACACCATCCAGCGCAGCGAAGGCAAGGCCCGCCGCGTGATCGACCATCGCGAACGCTGACGCCCGCGACGGCAAAAAAAGAACGCCCGCTCCGCAAACCGGAAGCGGGCGTTTTTGTTTAACGGGTTTCGAATGCGCCGGGGTCGCGGGTCACCGCGATCAGGTCGAGATAGAGCGATTCGCGCGGGGCGATCCGGATGACGTTCTTCCCCTTCTTGAGCTTGTAGACGCGGAGCCGCTGGAACTGCCCTTTGCCGGGCGCGCCGACCGACCAGCTCCAGTAACTCTTGCCGTTGAGATGGGTTTCGGCGGGCTCGTCGCCATTGACGCCGCAGAAGAGCGAGTCGTGGGCTTCGGGCGGAACATCGCCGCGAAGGCGGAAGAGGAGGAAGTAGTCGCCGTCGTTCTCCAGCTCGAATTCATACACGGCCGGATTCTTGCCCGCCTCCCCTTCCAGCCGGACGGCTTTCCCGCCGTCGGCCAGCGGGTCCGGAGTCGTCGCGTAGCGCTTGCCGGAGGCGGGAGAAGCGGCGTCGATGTAGACGGTGTCCGGCCCCGCCGGAAGCGGGCGGATGGCCGCGTCCGGGTTCGGGTTCTCCGCATAGACCGAGACCGGACGCGAAAGCCCGTCGGCGAACCGGAGCAGCAGCGCCGCCCGGAAAAACCGACGGTCGTGCATCTTCTCCGGCTTCAGCGTGACCCGGAATTCCATCTTGTCCCCGCCGCGAAGCGTTCCCGAAGCCGGAGCGACTTCGAACCAGTCGGAATCGTCGTTTTTGCGGACGGTGAAGGCGGAGTTGAAATCCCCCGGCGCGACGGTCGCGGTGAAGCCGAGGCGCTTTTCCGCCGCTCCGGGCAGGTCGCCGAATTCGAGAACCCCGGCGTCCACTTCGACCGGCAGCGGCCGGTAGGGGAGCGCGCGCGGGGCGGCGGTCTGGAAGGCTCCGACATCCACCTTCCCTTTCGCCGTGAAGTTGTCGATCGACCTGCCCGCGGCGATCGCCGGGGAACCGGACGCGGGGGAAAAAATTCCCCGCTCCGGCGCGGTCAATCGGGCCGGGGCGACGACGTCGTGCGCTCCGGCGGGTTCGTTCGAGAACGGCAGCAGATTATAATCGACCTCCGACTGCGGACTTCGGGCGCGCCGGAAAATCGAATTGCTCCCGGTGAAGAGATTGTTGAAGGCGACGATTTTCAAGTGCGGAAGCATTGCCAGACCTTTGCCGGGACCGTCTATTGTGTTGTTGAAAATATAACTGACCGCCTGTTTCCCGCTGCGGTTCGACGAGGTTTTGACCCCCTGCCCTGCGGCGCCGAACCGGTCGCCGCCGCGCAGCAGCAGATTGTCGAAGATGTAGGACGGCCCTTCCATGCAGCCCTGGATGCTGACGCCGCAGTACCACCCCTCGAAGCGGTTGAAGAAACAGCGGACGTTCTGCTGGCCGCCGTCGAGTTCGATCGAGTCGTCGTTGCTGAAGGCGAGATAGTTGCCGCAGATGTCGGCGTCGCGGTTGAAGCCGCCGTCGGGGTTGAAGTTGCCGGTGCCTTCGATCGCGTCGTTCCAGCGGTGGCCGTCGCTGCCGACGATGTCGTTGTAGCGGATCACGGTGGAAGTCGGGCTGTCGACCAGAATCCCTTCCGGTCCGGCTGGGTGCGAGTAGTGCCAGGCGTTGGCGGTGGTACGGGCGTCGTGGAGATAACAGCGCTCGACCACCGTTCCGCGGCTCCGGCTGATCAGGATTCCGGCGTCGTAATTGATCGCTTTGCCCGCATCGTCGTAGAACTTGCCGTCCTTGTCGAAGCGTTGCGTTCCCGGCCGTCCCCAGCCGGAGAGGTCGCAGTTGACGACGCGGACGTTGTCGCAGTTGCGAATGGCGATCGCGTTCTTTTCTCCGCCCTTCAGCGTCATCCCCTCGAGCAGGACGTACGCCGCGCCGTCAAGTTCAATGAGCGGCGCCGAGTGGTCGTTGGCAAGGACGAAGCCGGGCGCGGCGGTGTAGCGGACCCAGCCGTCCGGACTGCCGTGTTCGGTGATTTTAAGGGTTCCCGGAAAATTTTCCGCGTTGAGAACCACGGTTCTGGCGACCGGAACGGCGGAGCTCCAGGTGCGAAACGTTCCGCTTCCGAGCGGCTTCCCCGCCGCGTCGGCGACGGCGAGCTCGTATTCGCTGTCCTCGTCGAGCAGGACGAGGCTGCCGCGATATCCGCCGTCCGCCTCGACATAGACCGGCGGCAGGGCGTTCCGCCATTCGCCGCCCTTGCGGCGGAAGGTGACGCGAAGCTCCTGCTTCGGCCCCTTCCAGTAGTAGCCGCAGGAGGAGAAGAGCGGTTTCGTCACCAGCTCCGATTCCGGTTCCGGATTCGCCGATTCCGGGCCGAAGCGGAGCGCTTCGAAGGTGATCGCTTTCTCTTTGCTGACCACATAGAGCGCCACGTCAATCTGCGCCTTGCCTTTCCAGTTGAACTGCTTCGCCAGGTTGACCCGGTAAGTTCCCGGCCGCCGGAATTTCAGGATGGAGTGCTTCTCTCGGGTGCCCCGGTTGTAGAGTTTGACTTCGCCGCCGCCGTTGGCGGCTTTGACCTGAAGGGTAAATTCCGGATTTTCATCGAGATCGACCTCGAAAGTTCTGGTCATCGTACACCAGCCGGGGCCGCCCGGCGCATTGGTGAGCGTGAGCCCGGCGGGTTTGACCGGTTCGATGGTTCCGACGGTCCCCTTTTGGATTTTCCACATCTCGGGCCGGGTGAAGTCGTCGGCGACCTCCGCCGCGCCGAGCAACAGCGCGGCGGCGACGGTCAGAATGGAAAGAACAGTTCGAAATGCGTTCATGCTTTGCCTCAGATTCATCTAGCGGGTGATTCCGTCGCGGACATCCGGATTCAGCCACTGGACGTAGCTGCCGGAGGTGACGTCGTTGTACATCGGCCCCTTGACCATTTTCACCCGGCCGTCGCAATAGAGCGCCGCCGTCTGCCCGTTGTGCCGGATGGAGATATATGCGGGCGGATTGTCGCTGAACCACGCCGCCGAATCGGTGACCGGAGCGTTGCCGCTGCGCAGGATGAAGATCTTCTTGTTGTCGCTCCCCAGCCGCCAGGCGTCGGCCAGCAGCACGGAACGGGAAGCGCCCTTCACGGTCTTGAGCAGCTCGCCGAACTTCCGGTGGCGGTCGCGGCAGTTCGTCCCGGCGGCATCGTTCTCCGCTGCCATTTTTGCATATTCACCTTTTGTGATGCAGGTGTTGGTGCCGTAGCTGATGCGGGCCGTCCCGCCGTCGCCCGGATCGTACTCAGGCCGGAGGTCGGAGGGGCAGACGAAAACCGCCTTGCGCTTTCTCGCCGCACTGTTGGAGTTGGCGCCGAGATAACCGCCGTTGGCGATCGTGTACATCCAGTAGGAGGAGGGCGTGCGTCCCGGAATCGTCCAGTCGCTGTAGTCCATCGCATACATGTGATAGGCAACGCCGAGCTGTTTGAGATTCCCCTGGCAGGAGCTCGATTTGGCCCGCTCCCGGGCCTGGTTCAACGCGGGCAGCAGCATCGAAGCGAGGATGGCGATAATCGCAATCACGACCAGGAGTTCGATCAGGGTGAATCTTCTTCTCATGTCAGTCTCCTCAAGTTTATATCGATTGATACCGGGGAATGGTTTCATCATGCGCTCCGTGCGGTGGCGTTGCGGATCTTAAGATAAGTCCGCAACAGTCCGGCCAGGTCGGCGGTCCCTTTGTCGATGTCTTCGTCGCCGGCCATCAGTTCGGCGATTCCGTCGCAGACCAGGTTGTACACTTCGACCGAATCGAGGTTGTAGTGCGAATGCATGTGCGGAATCTCGGTCAGGAACAGCGTGTCGCGTTCGTCGCTGTAGTCGACGCTCCGGCCCATCAGAGACTTGCGGATGGGCAGCCCGTAATTCCAGTTGACCAGACAGGCCTGGAACTCCTCCGACAGCAGCAGCTTGAGCAGCCGGGCGGCGAGGTTGAGGTCGACGCACTCGCGGCGGACGCAGAAGACGTCGGTGGCCTGGGCGTTGAGGTTGGCGCCGCCTTCGATCAGCGGCAGCGGCGCGGTGCTCCAGTCCCGGAAGCCGGATGTTCTGACTTCGCTCATGAACTCCCGCGGCTGGATCAGCATTCCCGCCCGGCCGGAGAGGAAGTTCTTCTCGAAATCGTCCGGATAGGTGAAGTCGCCGATTCCCATGTCGCGGCGGAGCTGCCGGAACAGTTTGAGCCCCCGCCGGGTCTCCGGGCTGTCGATCTTGACGCAGTCCTCCGCCTCGGGATCGATCAGGCAGCCGCCGCTGCGCAGGACAAAGTTGATCCAGTAGAACTGCTTGGTGTGCCAGCAAAAGGTGTCGACGGGGGGCAGGATCGTGCGAAGGCGGCGGATGCACTCGCGGAATTCACCGATGTTCCAGTTCGGCCCCGGCATCGGGCACCCCGCCTGCCGGAACAGCCTGGGGTTGTAGAAGATCACGCGGGGCGAATAGATGATCGGAATCCCCGCCAGCCGCGACCCGACCCGGAAGGCGTCGAAGGTCTTCAGGAAGAAATCCGACGTATCGGGGAAGCTGTCCGCGAAGAGTTCGTTCAAATCCATGAATTCGTTGTGATGGGACTGCACGTAATGCGTCGGCTGGATTTCGAATACGCTCCCGGAGAACCGTTCGCTGATCCAGAGCTCCGGCAGGCTTTCCCCGGCCATCCGGCGGAAGTCGTCGAGCCAGGGCAGCCCGGAGCGGAACAGACTCAGATTGCGCTGGAGGATGCGGGAGGACCACAGCGGATGTACGAACGTCCCCTTCCGGGCGGCGGTCTCCAGCACGCCTTCCTGCACCAGCATCTCGAGTTCGCTCTGAACCCCCGGCAGCGGCTTGCCGGTCTGGCGGGCGATCTCCCGCGCGCCGGGCAGCTTGTCGCCCGCCGTCAAAAAGCCGTCTTCCAGCATGCCCAGAACGAAATGCCGGACGGAATTGTTTTTCTCTTTCATGCGGTTCTCCTTGTTCGAATCTGTTGATATTATAGCAAACTTTTCTGACACTGTCAATACCTTTCCTGCTTTTTTTGCCAAAATTAATCAAGAAAATCCCATATTGACACTATCAATGCGAAATCGAGCACTTGAGCGGGAACGCGAGGGAAAATTACGCGATCCAGCTTGAAACCGGGTTCTTCCCACGCTATCTTATTCTGCGGAGGGTGGCTTATGAAAACACTGATTGTCTTATCTTTCGTCTTTTTTGCGGCTTTGGCGGGATATTCGGAGGAGCCGGCAATCGGCAAACCTCCCTATCGGGTCTGCGTGCTGGACTTCTCCAACATCGACATCATCGGGCAGAAACGACTCCTTGATGTGCAGAACCGTCCGATCGAAGCGCCCAAACTGGAATCGCTCAACACCGCCGACCGGCTCTCGATCAACCGCGTCATGCAGGGATATGTCCGCATGATCGACGCGACCGACGCCGCCCGGACCAACGCCGCCAACCGCGCCATGCAGATCGAGAACAACCGGCGCGACTGGGCGAAGGCGCTCGAACTTTACAACACCGTGGTCAAAGGCGAAGCCCGCCCGATTCTGCTGGGCGGCGAATACCTCTCCGCCTATCTGGGGAAACGCCCCGACCTGTTCCGCCCGGTCGATCTTTCGGCGGTGACCGCGGCGATGGGGAAACTGGCCGACCAGCCCGGATTCCCGGCCGACTTCCAGCACCGGCTGGCCATCGAATCGGGGGCGAACCTGCTGATCTACGGCACCGTCTCCGACCTGAGCAGCCGGGAGCGCTCGTTCCAGGGTTACGGCATCGAGACGAAGACCACCGTCTGGCAGCTTGATGTGATCCTCAAAGTCGCCGATCTCGACCGGCAGGAGATCATCTACTCCAACGTCTACACCGCCACGCTCAGCGAGCGGCAGCGCCCCTCCGCGTCGGAAATCGACCACGACAAGTTCCGGACGCTGATGGATTCCGCGCTCAAACAGGCCGCCGAAGATCTCATCAACATGGCCGGAAACGGCTTCCGGGTTCCGGCGGGCACCGCAAAATAAACCGGCAAGGGAGGTTCCTATCATGTTCGGAAAATGGGTTGCAATTGTTTTCGCCTGCCTCATGGTGGCGGGCGTCCGGGGCGCCGACCGCATCGCCGTGGCCGAGCCCGCCGGCAAAAGCGGCGTGACGCCGCAGGAAATCGAGACCCTGTGGGGAATGCTCGAGAGTTCGGTCGACGGCGGCTACGAAGTCGTCTCGCGGGGCGCCTTAAAGCAGATTCTCGCCGAAATCGGCTTCGCGGAGAATTCCGGGCTGACCGGGACGGATTCGCCGAAACAGTCCGCCCGCTCCGGAGAGATCAAGACCGTCAAGTACATCCTCGTTTCAACGGTGGGCAAGCTCGGGACGCGGCTCAATCTGTCGCTCTCGCTCATCGACGCTTCGACCGGAGAGGTCATTCCCGGCCGGAAAGTGACCGATACGGTCGACTCGCTCGATGAATTTTCCTCCCGGTTGCCGGGGCTGCTGCAGGAGATCGGGCTGGCCGACGCGGCCAGAACGCGCGGCATCTACGCGATGCTCGCTCCGGTGATCACGGCGAAGAATCCGCCCTCCTACCTGGCGGAGACCTTCTCCTCCGGGATGGAGAAATACCTGCTCGACAACAAAATCCGGCTGCGCGGACTGACCGTGGTGGACCCGATTCTCCGCCGCAACGGGATCGGCCCCCTCGACGCGGCCGAGCCGACGCTTTTCGCGCGAGTCGGCGAACTGCTCAAGGTGGACAACCTCGTTATGACCCGGATCAACCGTTTCTCGGTCACTGAAAAGCGCGAATACATCGCGGCTTCCAAGCGGGAGGTCCTGCACCGGATCTGCGATTTCGACGGAGAAATCCGCATCCTGTCGGCCGGAACCGGCGAGACCGTCGCAGTGATTCCGTTCCGCCAGAAGCTCGACCTCGACGATGTTGACGCCAAGATCGACACCGACGACTGGACGCCCGAGGATTACGGCAAGTTCGCCATCGGGAACCTGATTTCGCTGATCGGAGCGGATGTGGTCCGTTCAATCGGAAAATAACGGGACGGGGAGGTTGTGTTGAAACTGTCTTTTCTTGTACTGGCGGCAGGCGGCTTCCTGCTGGCGGGGTGTTCGAGCGTTACCAACTCGCACCGTCAGAAGGAATCGATGATGACCGACTATCTGGCCGGGAAGGATGCGCCGGTGGAGCAGTGCCTCACCGACAAGCTCAATTCGACCTCCGGCAGCGGCGACGAATTGATGTGGCGGCTGGAGGCCGGGGCGTTCCTGTTCGATACCGGCAACTACCCGAAAAGCATTGCGGAGTTTGAAAAGGCCGAAGCGCTGGTCACCGCCTACGACGACCGCGCGACCGTCAGCGTCCGCGACGCCGGAGCCGAGGGCGGCGCGGCGCTGACCAATCTCAATGCCCTGCCCTATCGCGGGTTCTGCCGCGACCGCATCATGCTTTCGATGATGAAATCGCTGGCCTATCTGGGAGAAGGGCGCGAAGATTCGTTCAACGCCCAGCTCCGGCGGCTGCGGACCACCCAGAAGGAGATCCGGGCGAAATACGACAAGGAGTTCGAAGCCGAAAAGAAGGAGCTCTCGACGACGGCGCGGAAAAATCCGGCGGCGACGGCGGGGCTGAAAACCGGAGACGCGGCGGTGGCGAACACCGGGAGCGACGAATTCAACCGGGCGCTGGTCGAAACCCGCAAGACCGCGAACAAGGGGTACGCCGACTTTCTCAATCCGGCCGCGCTCTTCCTCTCCGGGCTCGGTTCGCTGCGGGAGGGAGATACGGACAATTCACTGATCGATTTCAAGCGGGTCTACGAGGCGATGCCGCAAAACCCGTTGGCGCAGCGGATTTACGTCACCGTGCTCACGATGGCGAAGCGGGAGATTCCAACCGAACTCGGCAAGGTCAAACCGTTCGATTTTCCGCTCGACCGCGACTGCGTCTACGTGATTTTCGCCAACGGGCGGAGCGCCGCGTTCCGTCAGGTGGCGATCTATTTCCCGGTGATGACCGCCTACCCGGTCTGCGAATTCTACCCGGCGCCCTATCGCTTCCTCAAGGTCGAAGCGGGCGGACAAAGCTGCGATACCGGGCTCCTCGCCGATATGGATGCGATTCTCGCCCGCGAATACAACGAGAGGCTGCCGGGAATGGTCACCCGGATCATCATCTCCACCGCGATCAAGGAGGGGGCGAGCTACACCGGCGCCTGGGCGGTCGGCCAGCAGAACGAACTGGCCGGCCTCGGAGTGCTGCTCGGCTCGATGATCTACCGCGCCACCTTCAACACCGCCGACACGCGAAGCTGGGAGATGCTGCCCAAGGAGTTCCAGCTCGGCGTGCTGCCGATGCCGAAGGACCGCAAAATCACGGTCGATCCCGACGGCCTGGCCGGGCGGGCGCAGGCGGTGACCATTCCGGAAAACGACCGGTCCGCAATTATCTATGTGAGTGCGCCGAGCGCCGGAAACGTCCGCGCGCAGGTGCTGGGAATGTCGTCCCGATAAAAAGGAAGGGGAACGAATCATGAAAAAAACAGGACTTTTCATTCTGCTCGGCGGCCTGCTGCTTGCCGCCGGATGCCAGAACTCCGCCAACCGGGTAGAGAACGCCGACAAGGTCATGACGCCGAACATTGTCAACGACAAGCGGTTCGTCACCGACGGCTTTCTCGCCGACCGGCTCAAGCTGACCGGAATCATCACTTCGACGACGGCGGACGACCTGCTTCGCGTCCAGATCACCGCGGTCAACGTGCGTACCGGATTCTTCGCGCAGATGTGGAGCGGCATGACCAGGGAGAACCCCTACCCGATCCAGTATAAATTCACATGGTTCGACAAGAACGGCATGGCGGTCGATTCGATCGTTTCGACCTGGAAGGACATGACGGTGATTCCGGGCGAGGAAGTGCAGATTCAGTCGGTGGCGCCGAACCGCGACTGCAAAGATTTTTCGATCCAGCTGAAAGAAGCGAACTGACCGCAGAAAGGATACCAAACCATGAATACGAAACAATACGCAATGCTGTTCGCCGGAGCGCTCGGCTGCGGCCTGATCGCCGGATGCTCGACGGCGACCTCCACCTTCGATCCCTCCAACCCGACGCAGAACACCGCCCGGGCGATCGGCACGGTTTCGCAGGCCGAGTGTTTCATGGCGGCGCGCGCCGCCGCCGAAAACGCGATGACCAGCCCCTCCTTCGAGCGTTTTCTCGCCCAGTACCGCAAGGATACGGGCGACAACCTCGCGGTGCCGCTGATGCAGGTCGGCCATCTCCAGAACAAGACCGACGACCCCAACCTCGAAATGGGGCTGGTGACCGACGAACTCTGCACCGCGCTGATGAACTCCGGCAAAGTCGAAGTGACGCTGGCGACCGGGCGCGACGCCTCGGGCACCTTCGCCGAAGCGCGCGACCTCCGCAAGGACGACAACTTCAAGCAGTCCACGGTTGCCCAGAAGGGCAAACTGGAGGCGCCCCGGCTCAGCCTGGAAGGCGGCATCCTCTGGAACCGCGTCGATACCGGAGATGAAAAGGTGCAGGTCTACTCCTTCAATCTGAAACTCGCCGACATCGATTCCGGCAAGGTGATCTGGACCTACAACAAGCCGTTCGGAACCAAAAAGACCAAGGGGACCTTCGGCTGGTAAGCCGGGGCGGGAGGAACTTATGTTGCGTAATATCACCCGGCTGGCGGGCGTCGCCCTTTGCGGGCTGCTGTTCGCGGGCTGCACCAATGTGGCGCCTTTCGGCTACTCCGAGGCGCAGGAACCGCAGGCGAGTTTCGGAATGCCGGAGGCGAAGAGCATCGCCGTGCTGCCCTTCCTCGACGGCCGGACCATGGAGAAGAGCGAGAGCGGCTCCTTCTACTGGGGGCTGCTTCCGCTGATGCCGTACGGATATTTGAAGAAACCGTTCCCGGAACGCGGCGAAGATTTCGTCTCGCTCGGACGGTTCCATTTCGATCCGGTCGAAGACCTGGCGGCGGCTTCGGTGCTGGGGCTGAAGGCGTCGAAACTGTTCGAACAGGTCTCGCTGGCCCGTTCCATGACTCAAGCCGGAGACGCCGAATACCTCTGGCGCGGAACGCTGACCGACTCCACCTACTCCGGCGCGCTGCTGACCTATGGGATCACCTATTTCGCCGCCCCGGTGCTCTGGGCGGTGGGAGCACCGGAAGGCGTGTCGCGCAACACGCTCGGCGTCCGTTTCGAGCTGATTTCGCGGGCGACCGGCAAGGTGGTCTGGAGCTATGACTATCTGGGGACCGACAGCGTCGTGCACTGGATCTATGCGCGGGTCGGCAAAGACACCAGTCTCTATCCGGAGCTGATGCGCCGCGCCATGAATCAGGCGCTCGCCGACCTTTCACGCAAGCTGCCCGAACTCCGCTGACCGCCCCTAGGGGCGTACCGCCCGAAACGCCGGTTGGCTGCCGACCGGCGGCATCGGGTCCGCATCGGAATCAAGGCTGGTGAGCCGGATAGCGAAGAAAACCGCCAGCGAAAATCCGGCAAGGAACAGGAACAGGATCAGCAGCGCCAGAACGATGCGCAGCCGGTGTTTCCGGGCGGGTTCCGGCGGGAGCGTCGCCCGCACTCCCGAAACCGCAGTATTCCGGTTGCGGAGCAGTTCGAGGCGTTCGAGGAAAAACTCCCTGACCTCCATCCAGTCCATCGGGCGCATGTCGGGTTCTTTGCTGATCAGCCGTTCAACGAAGGAAATCAGCGCCGGGTCGAGATCCGGGTTGCGTTCCGCCAGCGGCTGCGGGGTGCAGTAGAGATGCTGCTGCAGCACCCGCTGCGGATTGCCGACGAAGGGCGGCGCGCCGCAGAGAAGTTCGTAGAGCATGATGCCGAAGCTGTAGAGATCGCTCTTGACGCTGTCGGCATGTTCGCCGCGGATCACTTCGGGAGCCGCGTAAAGCGGAGTCGCCATGACCTCCTCGCTCAATTTACTTCCGCTGACCCGGGCCAGACCGAGGTCGGCCAGTTTCAGCGTTCCCGTCTCCTCCGAAATGAGCAGATTCCCCGGTTTGATGTCGCCGTGGGTCATCTTGTGGAAATTCCACGCGTAATCAAGCGCCTCGGCCAGCTCGACCGAAACCTGGAACATGAGCTCGAAGGTCAGCTGTTCGGGGGTGAGCCGGCGGATTTCCTCCAGCGACGGCCCGATGACCAGCTCCATCGCAAAGTAGTAGTAGGACTCGGGCGTCGCCCCGGCGTCGTAGGCCTGGACGATGTAGGGGTGGTCGAGACGGGCCGCCAGACGGGCTTCGCGCAGGAAGCTTTCGACGTAGCCGGGCTCCGCCGCCAGTTCTGGCAGCAGAATCTTGAGCGCCACCTTGCGCCCGAGCGACTGTTGCTCGGCCAGATAGACTACGGCATTGTTGCCGCGCCCGAGTTCGGATTCGATCCGATATCCGGCAAGAACGGTCCCCGGCGGAATTTGTACGCAATCGATCGGCATGAAAAGATCCGGTCCAGCTTCCTGATTGAGCTCAGCGAGCCACCTGGGTTTTGAGACGGTTGAGCTCAGCCTCCTGCCGGTCGATTCCGGAAATCAGCAGACGGAGCTTCGCTTTCATGGTTTTCGCCGCGATTTCGGAATTCACCCGCCTGCCGGTTCCCTTGCAGAAGAAGCAGTCGTGTTTTCCGGTGCCTTTGCAGACCGCGCAAAGACCGGTGCCTTCGCAGCGCGGACAGGGCTGTTCCGCCGTCACGAACTTGCGGTCCACAAACGTGTTGACCTTGATCTTCCCGGTGCCGCCGCAGTTGGGGCACTTGCCCGGATTGCGCACGCAGTTGCGACAAGCCACTTTACCGGTGCCGTCGCACTCCTTGCAGGGCTCCTCGGTGCCAGCTTTGACCGCGTCCTTGTCGTCGGCCAGGGCGAGGGTAGAGTCGGCGAGTTCCTGGGCTTTGAGCACGATCGCGGCGGCGTAGGCGGCGGCGATCTGAATCTGCCGGGCGGCGGCGACGCCGGGCGGCAGCTTGAAGTCGGCGAGAAAAACAACGTCGTCCGGGGCCGGGAGCTGCGAATCCACCATGCGCCCGGCGACGGTGCGGAACTCGTTGAGCCGGGCCTGCTCCTGTTCCATGCGCTGGATGATCTCCTTCCAGGCGTCGGAAAGCAGTTGACGGTTCGCCTCGGTCGCGTAGGGTTTCCACGCGGTATTTTCATCCATGGTTTTCGTGAAGAGTTCCAGCGTGGGATAATCGGTGCGGTCGACCGCCTCGTTGACGCAGACGCCGATCATCTCGTTGACGAGCTGCTGCGCTTCGCCGTGGTTGGCGGCCCGCGGATACGCTTCGACCGCCTGGGCCAGCGCGGTGATGGCGTCGGCGTTGATGGAGCCGGCGGCGGTGTCCATCCGCCGTTCCAGCTCCATGGTGTCGGGGATGCGCGAGGCGACCATGGCAGCCAGTCCGATCACCGCAAGCACCACCAGGATGATGATGATGACGCCGAACGGACTCTTTTTCTTTTCCGCAGATCCGGGAGGGGTGGGCCGTTTCATGGTAATGTCCTCCTTTGTTTAATGGCTGCCGGTGTAGTAACGGATGCAGGCGGTGAGGGCGCGCATGAAGCGGCCTTCTTCCGGGTCCTTGCCTTCACGCGCAAGCATGGTGCGACCGTGCGCGGTCTTTTTCAGCATGTCCTGCGTTGTGGCCGCGGCGGCCGCGGCGGATGTGGTTTCGGCTTTGGGCTCTCCGGCAGTCGAAGAGGATTCCTGCGCCGTCGCGGCAGCCGTCAGGATGACGGTCGAAGCAAAACTCAATACGAACAGTTTTCTCATTTTCGCGGTTCCTCCCTGAAGAATCTGGGAGTAATCTAGCATCTCTGTTCGTGTTTTGCAAATCGCTGCCGCAGGAAAACGGCTGAGGAGGACGGAATCTGTTTTTTTTGGATGTTTTTCCGGCTTCCGGCGGCCCCGCAGGTTGACAAAAACAGCCCGGCGAGTTATATTCAGGACTATCGTTCGTACAGGAGCGCAACAAAGCGTCTCCTCCACTCAACAGCAGTCAGGAATATGAAAGAAAGACGGAAAAAGAGTAAGATCAGCGAGGACCCTGGACCCCGAAGGCGTGAAGCCGTGCCGGGCGCTCTCTGTTCCGTGGTCTTTCGCTGACAAATCTCCGCCAGATCACCACGGCGCCCTGCCCCACCGCTTCGCTGTAATGCGGACGATGTAAGGTTCATGCGCGGTTTCACGCCTGCGGTCAGGTTCGAAGGATCGGGTTCCCGGACAAGTTCCGGCGACAGAAAACCTTTAACGACAGGATGGATTGCCCATGTTCAGATGTTACGATCTGGTGGACGGCCGTGTTCAGAGTTGCCCGGAAGGACAGCTCGGCATTATTCAGGTATACAGTGCTCCGACCGAGGAGGAGAAGCGTTATTTAATCGACCAATGCGGAATCGACGAGCACACGCTGCTCTCCGCGCTCGACGAAGATGAAATCTCCCGCGTGGAGTTCGAGCACAACCACATCGCGGTCATCATGAAACGGCCGCGCAACTTTCAGGTGGACCGGACGATGGCCTTCAAGGTATCGTCGATCGGCGCGTTTCTGTTCAAAGACCGCATCATCGTGCTCCAGGCCGAGCCGATGCCGCTGTTCGAGCACGGCCGCATGCCGCTGCGGGGGAACACGATTCAGGGGGTGCTGCTCCGACTGCTGCATCATTCGACACACCACTTCCTCCAGCACTTGCGGATCATCCGCAACATCTCCGACGAGATCGAGAACAAGATCGAATTCGCGGTGACCAACAAGTCGCTCGTCAACATGTTCTCGCTGCTCAAGAGCTTGACCTACTACGAAAGCGCCACCAGCGCGAACCAGCTGCTGCTGATCAAACTGCGCAACGATGCGAACAAGATCGGCTTCAACGAGGAAGAGCTCGATTTCCTCGACGACATCACCGTTGAAAACAAGCAGTGCGACAATCTCGCCGGAATTTATGCGGGAATTCTGACCGGCATGTCCGACGCGCGCGTTTCGGTGGTCAGCAACAACCTGGCGGTCATCATGAAATACCTGGCGGTCATCAACGTGGTGTTCATGCCGCTCACCGTCATCACCGGCCTCGGCGGAATGTCGGAATTCACCATGATGACCGAAGGCATCTGGTGGCCCCACGCCTACAGCGCGCTGGTGCTGGTCATGATCATCATCGGCTATGTGACCTACCTTCTGGTCAAACAGATCGGGATGCGCGACAACGGAAGGAGACGGTGACCATGAGCTCGTTCTCCAAGAAAACCAAATACCAGGTGATTTCCAGCCGCGGCCGCGAACGCCTGCGCCGGACGCTCCGCCGGTTCGATGTGTTCGCCGGGCTCCTGGCGCTGCTGCTGGTCGTCGCGATGATTGTGAGCAATCCCCACTCCTATGAACTCGGGGCCAACCGGCCCGAGGGGTTCGCCACCTGGTTCCTGCTGTTTCTCGCCTACCTGCCGCTGGAGATCGTCGGTCTGTTGACCTGGCTTCTCGGCATGCAAGATTCGACGATCGTTCACTTTCTGGTCGACGAACACCAGACGCTGGCGCTCGGAGTGTTCGACCTGGTAATGCTGGTGACGCTCTGGGCGGTGGTCCGCTTCTATTGCAGCCGCCGTTACGGAATCAATTTCGTGCGAACGGCCAGTGCGTTCCTGACCATTCTGGTCGCCTGGGGCGCGTTCCAGCTCGGCTGCATGGCGGCGGTGACCATCTGGGAGCGCGGCGGATTCTCTCCGCTCCACCGGCACCTGCGCCGCGTCTCCGAACCGGAGCGGGTGATCGTCGTCGAAAAAACGGAAAACCCGATCCCGGTGCCGAAAAATCCATAGGGAATCGCCGATTATCCATTGCTTTTTACGGGCTTGCACCTATATTGACCGAAAGCTCAGAAACAGATTTTTCCGGGGGAGGTTCCATGCGGTGCAAGTTTACGAGTTCGCTTGAGAAGATGTTCGATGATGTCGCCGAGCCGGAATTTCCGGCGTTGTCCGGAGGCGTCGCGGCGCGCGGCGAGATTTATTCGTTCCAGCTCGCGCTGGCGGCGGAGCCGGGTGAAGCCGGCCGGTACCGGGTCGAACTCTCCGGCGCGCTCAATGCGCGGGTCCGGACGGTCGATTCGGTTCCCGTGCATCTCGCGGCGGACCGTCCCGGCGACGGCAACTGGCTGCGTACCGCGCCGGGGCTCTATCCGGATCTGCTGAATCCGCCGGCCGGCGGCGACCGTTTCCCGATTCTGCCGCGCCAGTGGCGAATGCTCTGGGTGACGGTCCGGGTTCCGGAAACGTGCGCGCCGGGGACTTACCCGCTCGGCTTCCGTTTCTCCCGCGAATCCGGCGGGGAGTGGATTCCCGGCGGGGAATATTCGTTCCCGCTCGAAGTGGCGGACCTCGCGCTGCCGCCGCAGAAACTGACCCGCTACGAATGGTTCCACGCCGATTGTCTGGCCGCTTATTACCGGGTCGAAGCCTGGAGCGAAGCGCACTGGGAGATCGTCGAATCCTTCGCCCGCAACGCGGCGCGCCACGGCATCACCGCCTTGTACACGCCACTCTGGACGCCGCCGCTCGACACCGAAGTCGGCGGCGAACGGCCGACCTGCCAGCTGCTCAAAATCAGTTTCAACCCGAAGACCGGAACCTACCGCTTCGGATTCGACCGTCTCCGCCGTTTTCTGAAAATGGGCAAGTCGCTCGGTTTCCGCGAATTCGGAATGAGCCACCTGTTCACCCAGTGGGGCGCGTGTTTCACGCCGAAGATCGTTTGCACGCTGCCGGACGGAAGCGAAATGAAGCGCTTCGGCTGGCACGTCGCCTCCGACGCCCCGGCCTACGGCGAATTTCTCGCCGCGCTGATGCCGCAGCTGTTCGCGGTCCTGCGGGAATGCGGCGTCGAAGAAAACTGCTTCTTCTCCGTTTCCGACGAGCCCTCAGAAGCGCATCTCGGGAGTTACGGCAAAGCGGTGGAATTGGTCACGCCGCTGCTGGCGGGACATCCCACCGTCGAGGCGCTGTCGGACTTCAGCTTCTTCGAGCGCGGACTGGTCAAACATCCGGTTCCGGCCAACAACCACATCGAGCCCTTCGCCGGCAAGGTGGAGAATCTGTGGAGCTACTATTGCTGCGGCCAGCAGGAGCTGGTCCCGAACCGGCTGATTGCCATGCCCTCGGCGCGGAACCGGATCATGGGAACGCTCTGTTACGTCTACGACCTGGCCGGATTCCTGCACTGGGGGTTCAACTTCTATTATTCGCAGTATTCGCGGCGGCTCATCGATCCGTTCGCCTGCACCGATGCGGACGGAGCGTTTCCGGGCGGCGACCCGTTCCTGGTCTACCCCGGCGAGAACGGCGAACCGCTCGACTCGATCCGCCACGAAGTCTTCTTCGACGCCCTTCAGGACCTGCGTGCGCTGGAACTCCTGGAAGGCAAACTCGGGCGCGAAGGCGTGCTGGAATTTCTGAAGGAAGGGCGCAAAGAGTCGTTCCGCATGACCGATTATCCGCGCGACCCGGAGTTCCTGCTCGAACTGCGTCCGCGCATCTACCGCAGGCTCGTTGAAGCATAAGCCGTAATTTGATGGGTCGATCGTTCTTCTATCCCGGACGGCCCTGCCCAAAGTCCCGTCGCGCCTTTTTGCCCGCCGCTTTGCCGTTTCTCCATCGCCCCTCGGGCCTTACCTCTGAGGGTAAAGCCGCTTCGGGAGCGCTGAAGAACCAGCTTTGCGGCAGAACAAAAATTCATCGACATTACTTTTGGCAGTGCCGCCCCTTTGCTTTTTCGTTTTTTGCGTGATACATTAAAATGTAATTGTAAAAAATACGAAAGGCCGATTGGATGGACGACGACTTATCTACGATATTGATCCTGGGAATTCTGCTGCTGCTCTCCGCCTTTTTCTCCGCCACGGAAACCGCGTTTTCCGCATTCAACGGCATCCGGATGAAAAACCTCGCCTCCAAGGGGAGCCGCCGGGCGGCGGCGGTGCTCAGGCTCGTCGAACATTACGACCGGCTGCTCTCCACCATCCTCATCGGCAACAATATCGTCAACATCGCAATGGCTTCCATTGCCACTGTCCTCTTCACCAAGCATTTCGGCACGGTGGGCGCGGCGGCCTCGGCGGCGGTCATCACCGTGCTGGTGCTGATCTTCGGTGAAATCACGCCGAAAAGCATCGCTAAGGATTTGCCGGAGAAATTCGCCATGTCCGCCGAGCCGCTGATCCGCTTCTTCTGCGTGATTCTTCTGCCCGCCACCTGGCTCTTTTCGTTCTGGAAAAAGGCCGTCGGGCGGGCGTTCCGGATCAGCGACGCAAGCGGAATCACCGAAGAGGAAATTCTCACCATGGTCCGCGAAGCCGAAGAGGAAGGCGGCATCGACGGCGACATGGGCGATCTGATCCGCAGCGCCATCGAATTCGACGACGTCGACGCGCTCGACGTCTGCACCCCGCGCATCGACATCGTCGGCGTCGAGGAAGGAGCGACCAACGACGAGGTGGTCGAACTTTTCGACAACTCCGGCTTCTCCCGGCTGCCGGTCTATCGCCAGAGCATCGACCACGTCATCGGCGTCATCAACCAGAAGGACTTCTACCGGAAGGTGATCCACGGCGGAGAACCGCTGGAAAGCATCGTCTGCGCCCCGCTCTATATCCCCTCCGGCACCCGGATCTCCAAGCTGATGCGGATGTTCCAGCAGCAGAACACCCATATCGCGATCATCATCGACGAATACGGCGGCACCATGGGGTTGGCCACCCTCGAAGACGTCATCGAGGAACTGATCGGCGAAATCTGGGACGAACACGACGAAGTGATCCACGAAATCGAGGAACTCTCCCCCGGCGTCTACAAGGTGCTGGGCAGCGCCCATACCGACAACTTCTTCGAAACCTTCGGCATCCACGAGGAAGCCGAATCGAATTCAGTGAACGGCTGGCTCTTGAGCCGGATCGAACACATCCCCGAAGCAGGCGAAACCTTCGATTACAAAAACCTCCACATCGAAGTTCTCAAGGCCACCGACCGCAAAGTGGAAGTCCTCAAAGTAACTCTCCGCGACGACGATTTGGAAGAGATGCCTTGATCGTGGGAGGCCTCCGGCGGGCAGGGCGCTTCGCCCCTGCACCCCGACCGGCAGGGTGCCGATGCCGTGACCAGATCCGCATCAAATGCTGCGCATTTGACGCTCCGACTAAGAAATTCGGGAGGTAATGCGAGGTTCCGGAGGGCGCAAAATACCGCTCCCTCCGGCGCGTCTTCCCGCTTTTTTGCGGGAAGACGGCACTCCTTCCGCCTGCTTTTGCAGGAAGTTGGGTTGCGAGGCGCAAGACCG
>Ga0183100_1000214_pt1 | contig 34954 bp, 26 predicted proteins | sample Biomet2_FD_127789 | JGI IMG/M metagenome (GOLD analysis project Ga0183100, IMG submission 127789) | Microbial communities from bioreactor (seeded with anoxic lake sediment) at LBNL, California, USA - Biofuel metagenome 2 | ecosystem: Engineered > Bioreactor > Anaerobic > Unclassified ... | reverse complement strand
GGAGAAAATAATGAGCTTATTGAAGGTAAATTGCTTTCTTCAATGTCAAACCAGCTTGTTATTCAGAAAAAAGACGGTGGGCTTACATTGCTCCCGAACTTAGCCAAGTATCGTGTCTCTGTTGATAAACTGCCTGAAGGGTTAATTACAAAACCGACTTTGTTATGGCTTGTAAAAACTCCTTCTTCCGGGAAACAAGATTTGGAAATATCATATCAGACGGCTGGACTTAACTGGCACGCTGAATATGTAGCTGTATTAAATGATAAGGATACAAAAACTGATTTGAAAGCTTGGGTAAGTATCGAGAACAATTCCGGAACCTCCTATAAAGAAGCAAAATTAAAATTAGTTGCCGGAAATGTTAATAGAGTAACAACACCCAATTATATGGAAAAAAGTGTTAACACGATGAGAGTAATGGATGGAGCCGGAGAGCAGTTCCAGGAAAAATCTTTTTTTGAATACCATTTATATGATTTACAAAGACCTGCTACTATAAACAATAATGAGACAAAACAAATTTCATTATTCGATGCAGCAAATATTTCAGTGCTGAAGAGATATTTTTACAAGAGCGGATCCTATGGATATTCCACAGGTTCCAAGAATAAAGTCTCTGTAGTAGTAGAATTTGAAAACAAAGCCCAAAACAATCTTGGAATGTCAATGCCGGCAGGTAAAGTAAGACTGTATAAATCAGACGGCGGTGCCTCTGAATTTATTGGTGAAGATATGATTGATCATACACCAAAAGATGAAAAGATTAAACTGAAAATTGGAGAAGCCTTTGATATAGTTGCAGAGGAAACCCAATTGGAAAATAAAAAAATTACTGACAAAATTTATGAATCTACTTATCAGATTAAACTGAGAAACCATAAGGAAGAGGAAGTAACTGTAGACGTTGAGAAAAATCTGGGCGGCAATTGGGAAGTCAAAGAAACCAATTATGAGTATGCTAAAAAGGATGCCTCAACAATAGCATTTAAAATACCTGTAAAGAAAGACGGTGAAAGCATTTTAACAATTAAAATAAGATATAACTATTAAATCTCATAATAGCTATTTGTGAGTATATACTTAAACAGTATTGTAAAAAAAATATTACGAATTATCAGGAAGCTTAAAAATGAAATTCCAAGCCCTATTACTTTGTGCTATGCTTATTTCAGTATCAACTGCGCAGACAATTGAGCAAAAATCTTTAGCGGTAACTGTGTATAATCAGAATCTGGGCGTTATTAAAGATGTCAGGTCGGTTGACCTTAAACAGGATTAAATAACCTTGCCATTACAGACGTCTCTCAATTAATAGATCCTACAAGCGTACATATTAAGTTGAAGGGTGAAGTAATTGAGCAGAACTATCAGTATGACCTTGTAGGCATGGATAAAATTCTTCAAAAGTATATTGATAATAACATAAGCCTTTACGGAGAAAATAATGAGCTTATTGAAGGTAAATTGCTTTCTTCAATGTCAAACCAGCTTGTTATTCAGAAAAAAGACGGTGGGCTTACATTGCTCCCGAACTTAGCCAAGTATCGTGTCTCTGTTGATAAACTGCCTGAAGGGTTAATTACAAAACCGACTTTGTTATGGCTTGTAAAAACTCCTTCTTCCGGGAAACAAGATTTGGAAATATCATATCAGACGGCTGGACTTAACTGGCACGCTGAATATGTAGCTGTATTAAATGATAAGGATACAAAAACTGATTTGAAAGCTTGGGTAAGTATCGAGAACAATTCCGGAACCTCCTATAAAGATGCCAAACTTAAATTGGTTGCCGGTAATGTTAACAGAATTAAAAACGCGAAAGATATACAGATTAGGGGTGGGAGAGGCAACGAAGTATTGTTTGTTGAAAGTTCTTTTTTTGAGTACCATCTGTATGACTTACAAAAGACTACTACCATAAACAATAACGAGACAAAACAAATTTCATTATTCGATGCTGCAAATATTTCAGTGATGAAAAAATATCTTTACAGAAGTGACGACTACTCATATTCAGGTAGCTCTCAAAATAAAGTGGCTGTTGTTGTTGAATTTGAAAACAAAGCCCAAAACAATCTTGGAATGTCAATGCCGGCAGGTAAAGTAAGGCTGTATAAATCAGATGGTGGTGCTTCCGAATTTATTGGCGAAGATATGATTGACCACACCCCAAAAGATGAAAAGGTTAAACTGAAAATTGGAGAAGCCTTTGATATAGTTGCAGAGGAAACCCAATTGGAAAATAAAAAAATTACTGACAAAATTCGTGAGACTACAACTCAAATTAAACTTAGGAACCATAAGAAAGATGATCTATTTGTTGACGTAGAGAAGTTTTTGGGAAACAATTGGGAAGTAAAAGAGTCAAATTATGGATATGAAATAAAAGACGCTTCAACAATTATGCTTAAGATTCCTGTTAAAACAGATAGTGAAAGCATTTTAACAATTAAAGTAAGATATAGCTATTAGTTTGCAGAATTAAGATAGAAGTAATTATTTTAAAAAATAGCCGTCCGGACCCGGACGGCTGTCTTAAACCTAAGTAAAAAGTATTTGTTAGAGTTTTTCCCATCGGCAGCCGAAGCCACTAATTGGAGAGACTTTGTAGATATCCTTTTTCCTCCTTCTCGATGGGGATCAGGACATATAAGAACTACATTTATATGTAATTATTCAACTTTAATTTTTGCGTCCTCTATCATTACCGGATATGCATAACCGGAACCAAAATTTTTATCAACTGCAACAGTTCCTTCTGCTACAATTGTTTTTCCAACTGCTGCATTTTCTTTGCTTGTAATCAATAAATCAAAACTGTCATTTAAACCGGTTCCGTCTTGAATGTGAATCCAGTTTCTGTCAAGGATGCCGGTATTGATTTTAGTTACTACTCCTCTAATCTTAATAACCTTATTCTTCAATTTGTCTTTATCAGAAAAAATCTGTTCAACAGTTTTACCATCATTTAGGTGTGCTACCTTGACATCTTTTCTCTCAATTTTTGCAACATTTGCATGTGGATTGCTTACCGCACCTGTCTCAACAGCAGGAGGTTGTTTGCTTACAGATTCAACAAACCATACTGATTCAAAAGTCCTTTTCAGGGCATCGCTTTTCCAATTCTTCATTTCCATTGCTTTGTCATAAAAAAGAGAGTCCCCTTTTTCAACCGGCATTTTAGTTACAGCTATCCAAATATCCTGACCTTTATCTTTTACATTAAGATAAGTATAATCCCCCGCATCAATTTTCTCTTTCACTTCCACACCATGGAATCCCGCGGGTAAGGGTCTCTCGGCTTTTTTACTGCACGACATAATAACAATTGCTAAACCAACTAAAATAATAGCATTAAAGAATTTCATTTTGTTCCTCAAAGTTTGCGAATTTACAAAGTTAAAAATAATTTAGAATAATATTTCATCAAAATATAATGCCCAGTTCGTCACTGTTGAATATCTCTACAGCTAAAAAGTGACAACTCACGTCTAAAATTATTTTTTAAATATTCGTGCTGGATATAACACCTCTAACCAGTTATATATTATATATTTAATTAACAATAGATTAAAAATTTCATAAATTCTCCAGAGGAAACCAAGTGCAGCCTATGGAAGCTTTGGCGGCAATTTTGCCTAATAAAAATACTGTGATGGGTAATATTATTACTGACAAGAATACAAAAACTGATTTATCGGAATGTGTAGTTGAGAATATTGACATTCTTGAACCCAGGCTTTTTAACAGGTATCCTGACCTATTAATAATTGTTGATCAGAATACAATTATTGAAAGGATATTTTCCAATTTCCCGAAGGATTTCTTTAATACGGAAGCACCGGAGACCGGTAAACCTCTTTTAAATTATTTAATTATTGAAGAGAAAACTCAGTTTAAAAAGGCATTGCGGAAAGCGGTTAAAACAAAAAAAGTAGAAAAAATTATTTTAAACTCAACAATAAATGGGGTAAAAAAAATATATGATGCCAGACTTATGCCTTCTGATGAAGGGCTGGTCTTTATAATTATTAGCGAAGTTACTAAATCTAAAATTGCAGAAGAAGCCTTAAAGCTATCGGAGCTTAGGTTCAGATCAATTTGGGAAAACTCAATTGATGGAATGTGCATGGTGGATTTAAACGGAATTATCACCGGAATAAACAAAAGTTTTTCCACTTTGTTTGAAATTGAATCGAAAGAGGTAATAGGAAAAGATTTTTCCAAAATGCCATTTGGTTTTCAAGATTATGGTATGAAGGAATTCCTGGCTTCCTTACAACATAATCCATCTGGGAGGGTGGCTCCGGCTTTCCATGAACTTAAAGCTGTAACGAAATCGGGTAAATCTCTTTATCTGGAAATGTTTAATATAGTAATTGATTCTTTAGAAGAAGAAATATACGAAGGAGATATATTAAATCTTTGTATTATAAGGGATATTAGTGAAAGAAAGATTGCCGAGGAAGTTTTAAGAGAAAGTGAGAAGCATTATAGAACATTAGTTGAAACTTCACCCGATGCAATAATTTTAATGGACAGCAGAGGCGTAATTGTTAATTGCAATAGGCAGGTTTATGAACTTTTTTCAAACACGGATACTAAGAGCCTTGTGGGCTCAAATATCATTAAATTTGTTGCTGATGCTGATAAGGCAAGGGTCGGGGAAAGTATAAAAGATATTCTTACCCTAAGAAAATTACGAAATGTTGAATTCAATATAATTGCGTCTCCGGATAAGACTACTCCTGTGGAAATAAATGCTTCGTTAATTGAAAGCGGTGTTGGGGCTTCCATTGGCATTATTGCTGTTGTAAGAGATATATCTGCATGGAAAGCAGCTCAGTCAGCACTGGTTAGATCAGAAATGCAGTTTAGGTCTGTATGGGAGCATTCTCATGATGGTATGCGTTTAACGGATGAAAATGGGAGAATAATTGCTGTAAATCCTGCTTATGCATCAATGGTCGGCATACCGGGCGAAAAACTTATTGGCAGGCTATATTTTGATGTGTATGAGGGTTCTGCTGAGAGTAATGAGAATATCAGAGTAAATAAATACAAGGAGTGTTTCAGGAACAGAGATTTTAAGAATTTCTTTACGGCAAGGCCTAAATTGAAATCAGGTCAATTACTTGATGTTGATGTTAAGTTTTCTTTTATAGAGCATGATACAGCTAAACTTGTGCTCCTTTCTATTTTTAGAGATATTGCAGAAAGGACCAAAGCTGAAGAAAGTCTAAGGAATTCAGAAAAGCTTGCTAGTATCGGAAAAATGGCTGCCTATATTTCCCATGAAATTAGAACTCCGCTCGCCTCGATAGGGCTAAATCTTGAAATGCTATATCGGGACTTAGTCCTTCCTCCAAAAAAGCAGCGCAACTGGAATATTATACATAGAGAAATTATAAGACTGAATAATATGGTTAAGAATATTCTACTTTTTTCTAAAAACCATAATGACCTGTTGCTTGTGCGTATCAATCTAAGAAATTTAATAAATGCCACTAAGGATCTGCTTGGACCTACGTTAAAAGCTAAAAATATTAATATAATAAATCGAATTGTAAATCTCGAATTTATGGCTGATTATCAGAGACTTCAGACTGTAATATTACACCTTGTTGAAAACTCTATTGAATCCATAGGGCAAAACGGGGATATAGAAATTTACAGTGAAGAAGATAACACTCATTATCATATATACTTTAAAGATAACGGAATTGGTATTGAATGTGCATCCAGAATCTTTGAGCCATTTTATACTACAAAACACTCCGGCACCGGACTCGGACTTTCAATAATTAAAAAAATTATGGAAAGTCACAATGGAAATGTTACACTGGTTAATGCAAAAATGGGAGAAACTATTTTTTGCTTGTCATTCTTAAAACAAGGATAGCTAAATGAAGTTAGGTAAAATATTAATTGTAGATGATGATGAGTCTTTTGGTGAGACTCTCGACCTTTATCTTTCTGATCTGAATTTCAAAACAGTAAGAGCTAATAATGGCATTGATGGCTGCAAAATGCTTGAGAGCGAACGTCCTGATATTGTAATTACTGATCTAAAAATGCCCGGCTGTGACGGCCTGGAAGTTCTAAAAAAAGTAAAGGACTATGACGACAATATTCAGGTTATTCTTATTACTGCCTTTGATGATATGGAAACTACAATTAAAGCAATGCAGATGGGTGCCTATGATTATATCGAAAAATCACTTGACCTTGAAAGAATCAATTCAATTGTAAAAAGGGCGTTTGACAGTAAAAGGCTTAGTGAACGGCTGGTGACTTCAATTAGTGAGGATAGCGGTGATTTCCAATTGGAAAACAGATTGGTCGGACGCACATCTGCAATGAAAGAAATTTTTAAAAACATAGGTAAAATATCCTCTACAAGGGTGAACGTTTTAATACATGGAGAAAGTGGCACTGGTAAGGAACTTATTTCTAAAATTATTCATTATACAGGAGTTACAAAAAATCAGCCGTTTGTTGCCGTCAACTGCACGGCTCTTTCAGAATCATTACTCGAAAGTGAATTGTTCGGACATGTAAAAGGATCTTTTACCGGTGCTATTAAAGATAAAAAAGGGAAGTTTGAACTTGCAGCCGATGGAACTATTTTTCTTGATGAAATATCCGAAATATCGCCTAATCTTCAGGTGAAACTTTTAAGAATTTTACAGGAGAAAGAATTTGAGAAAGTTGGCGGAGAAATTACAATTCCGATGAGGGCAAGAATTATTGCTGCCAGTAATAGGGATTTACAAACTCTGGTTGATGAAGGAAAATTTCGTGAAGATCTTTTTTACCGGTTAAAGGTATTTACAATTGAAATTCCTCCTTTAAGAGAACGGAAAGAAGATGTCCCTGCATTAGTTGTTCATTTCCTAAAAAAAATAAATAAAGAACTACATAAAAATGTGTGGAAGATTCCTTATGAAGTAATGGAGACTTTACAAAATTATGAGTGGGTTGGGAATGTAAGAGAGCTTGAAAATACTCTACTCCAGGCAGTAGTACTATCTAAGGGGGACGTATTAGAGAGAGACTATATATTATTAAAGAATAAAACCAATACAAATAAAATAAACAAGGCTACTTTAAGTCTGGCCGAAGTTGAGAAAGAGCATATCCGGCTTGTACTGGATTTTGTTAAATGGGATAAGCTTGAAGCCAGCAAAATATTAGGAATTGCTAAAACTACTTTGTACAATAAGATAGAAGCATACAATCTTACAAACTCTGAGGGTTAATCCTTAACCGCTCTTTTAATAAGTTTTATTTACCCCTTTTTATACATTTTTTGAACTCAGGTTATAGAATTTGAATTTTATAACCTGTCCGGCGTTTCTAAAATCCCTTTATTTTAATAAAAATCAACATTTTACATTGGCACTCTTGTTGTAAACATACTCCTAAAATATATGAATATGAAAAGTATGATTGAAAATATCCCATTTGTCGATTCTTTGACCAGTCTAATCATTTTCGAAATAGCGGACAAAGAATTTGCGGCTGATCTAAAAGATATAAGTGCAATAATAAATCCGTTTGACTTAGAACAATCATACAAAAGCAGAATAGATAAATTGCCATTCATTAAAATTAACGATCTCATTATTTATTTAGTTGATCTTCAAAAATATCTTGGAACTCATGAAAACATCTCAGAAAGAATGAGGATAATAAGTTTTGAGAATGATAATAAATCTTTTGGATTGATTGTACATAGGATTAAGGAAATTTTAACAGTTAGCGATGACCTCAAAACCAAGCTGGAGTTCCTTTCCACAGAAGGAGAGCCATATTTGCTTGGCAAATTATTTTATGAGGGACGCAGCTTGTTAATTCCAAACTTGCAATTCTTATCAGTAAAAAAATAATGTTGTAAAGATGAAATGCAATTACTTGATAATGAGACACCGAATTATTTACGGAATATAGATTTTGATGAAGCTATTTCTCATAAAGTTCATTCAAGAATATTTGAAGTCTTAGGATACTTGGCAATTATAGACAAGAATAAAATTAGTGATGATGATAAAGAATGTTTCTTACGGATAGAACAGCTTTGTAAAATGCTTGTTGATGAAACGCAGCTTATAATTGATTACTACAAAGCGAAAAAAACATCATCAATCTAAATATATTAGAAAAAAACAGTCCAACTTATCCACTCTGCTGTGAGTGAGTTGGCGAAGCATTTTAAAGACAAACAATATAAAGAAGGATAAAACTTATGAAGGTTCCATTTTTAGATTTGAAAACACAATACGATTCAATAAAGGATGAAATTATCCCTGCCATAACTAATGTTCTGGAAAACACTGCATTTGTTTTAGGGAAAGCGGTAACTGATTTTGAAACTAATTTTGCAGCTTTACAGCAAGTTAAATATTGCGTTGCAACCGGATCCGGAACAGATGGAAATCATATGGTCTTATGGTCTCTTGGCATCGGGCCGGGGGATGAAGTTATTATCCCTGCTAATACTTTTATTGCTACTGCCTGGGGTGCAACTCTCTGCGGAGCTACACCTGTTTTTGTAGACTGCGAACCTGATAGTTACAATATTGATCCTGAAAAGATAGAAGCCGCTATTACTTCTAAAACAAAGGCAATTGTAGCAGTCCACTTATATGGGCAGCCTGCTGATCTGGATGCAATAAACCAGATAGCCATACGCCATAATTTATTAGTAGTAGAAGATTGCGCACAAGCGCATATGGCGGAATATAAAGGGAAGAGAGTCGGCGGTTTATCAACTCTTGCTTCATTTAGCTTTTATCCAGGGAAAAATCTTGGGGCTTATGGAGAGGGCGGTGCAGTTACTACTAATGACCCTTTACTGGCAAAAAAAGTTTTAATGATTAGGGACCACGGAGCCGTTAATAAATATCATCACGAAGTTTATGGTCACAACTACAGAATGGATGGTATCCAGGGAGCTGTTCTTGGTGTTAAGCTAAAATATATAGAAAACTGGACGGCAGCAAGACGGAATAATGCACTCAAATATAGAAATGCACTTGAGGGTATCTCTGACATTATTTTACCGGTTGAAATGAATTATGCTAAACATGTTTACCATTTATTTGTAATTCGTATGGCTGACGGAAAAATTGAAACAAGAGACAGACTTGCTGACTTTTTAAATGATAAAGGAATATCAACAGGTTTGCATTATCCAATCCCATTGCATTTGCAGGAGTGTTTTAAACACTTAGGATATAAAAAAGGAGATTTCCCTGTCTCAGAAAATTTGGGAAGAACAGGGCTGTCTCTGCCAATGTTTGCCGAACTTACAGATGACCAGATAGCTTATGTGGCTTCATCAATAGCAGGCTTTTTCAATATTATTAAAAGTACAGAGCCAAAGGTCCATAGCATTAGTTCAGGTGTAGGCACTTTTTAGTGATAAGTCTTAATTAGTACAGGTAAATAAAATGACAAAAATAACAAATAAAACAAAAAAAGTATTTTTAATGCTCTTATTTGCCTGTACTGGATTATTAATTGCTTTAACTTATTTAGATGGTTCTTATTTGTTTTTATTAATTATTCCAACGATGACTGTTATGTATGAAGGCTTAGTAAACGACTATACGAAGCAAAGAGTAAAGAAAAAATTGAATTGGTCCTTAATTTATGCAGATTCTGAGGAATTCGATAAACTGGCCAATTCAATTAAAGTAAAAAATTCAAAATACTTTTACATAACTGTACCTCATAAATATATGGATATACTTGAAGGAAATTGTGAATCACTTAATGAATTACTCAATTACTTGGATAAAAATAGCTTCAGGGAAATTATTATATCACATGATAAAATTGATTACAATACTTTTTTTAATCTGCTGGAGGAATTGCGGAAAAGGAAGATTAAAGTTAAAGTGTCATCGGCAAGTTTTAACGTGTTAAATAAAACTGTTGGAAAACCGTTTAGTGCAGATAAAAAAATTGTAAGTTTAGATAATAACTATAATGTAATGTCGCACATTACAAAAAGAGTTGTGGATTTTATTCTGGCATGTATAGGCGTAATTATATTATCACCATTATTTTTGGTTGTCGGAATAATTATAAAAGCTACATCTTCCGGTCCGATAATTTTCAAGCAAACAAGAATTGGAAAAAACGGGAAACCATTTTCTTTTTATAAATTCCGGTCGATGTATAAACTTGAGGGCGAGGATAGTGAACGTAAGGAAATGATGATTAAATTTATTAAGGAGAGCAAAAATCAATTAGCAGATACTAAGGTAATTAATTTGGCCAGAGTTACGTGGATTGGGAAAATATTAAGAAGAACTTCTTTGGATGAATTGCCCCAATTATTTAATGTAATTAAAGGCGATATGAGCTTAGTAGGACCAAGACCTTGCATTCCATATGAATTTGAAAATTATGAAATCTGGCATAAGAGAAGAACTGATGTTCTGCCCGGATGTACCGGACTATGGCAGGTCTCTGGTAGAAGCTTGGTCTCATTTGATGAATCTATTTTACTGGATCTTTGTTATGTGTATACGATGAATTTGTTTATGGATATAAGAATAATACTTAAGACACTGCCAGTCATGTTTTTTTCGAAAGGCGGTAAGTAATGTTAAAAAAGGAGAAGAAAATGCAAGTAGGTATAGTAGGATTAGGATATTGGGGACCAAATTTGGTTCGCAACTTTTTAACTAATAAAGATATTACCAAAGTTATTGGGTGTGATGCCAAAGTTGAGAGACTGCAAAGTATCAGGGATAAATTCCCGGAAGTCGATTTGACTAATAGTTATGATGATCTGCTGAAAAGTAATGTAGATGCTATTGCGATTGCTGTCCCTGTGGACAAGCATTTTGCATTGGCAAAGAAAGCTTTGCTTGCCGATAAGCACATTTGGGTCGAAAAGCCTTTTACGGCCAATGCTGAACAGGCTGAAGAACTGATAAAATTAGCAAAAAGTAAAAATTTGAGAATATTTGTTGACCACACTTTTATTTATACAGGTGCTGTAAGAAAAATGAAAGAACTGGTTGCTAACGGCGAAATAGGAGATATTATATATTTTGATTCTGTTAGAATAAATCTTGGACTGTTCCAGCATGATGTTAATGTTATGTGGGATTTGGTTCCGCATGATCTTTCTATTATGAACTTCTTGATGCCTGATAAAAAGATATACGGAGTAACTGCCAATGGTATAGCAAACTTTTATGATTATGAGAATATTGCTCACTTATCAATCCAATTCGAACACAAAAAGTGTTTTGGACATTTTCACGTAAACTGGACTTCACCGGTTAAGATTAGAAGAATTATTGTAGGCGGCACTAAAAAAATGATGGTGTTTGACGATATGGAAAATTCTGAAAAACTAAAAGTCTATGATTGCGGAGTTGAAATGGAGAATGCGGAAAGTATTCATAAAGCTCTTGTGCAGTATAGAATTGGTGATATGTATTCTCCTAAGATTGTGCAAACCGAAGCATTGGGGTTGGGTGCTCAGGAATTTATCAATTCCATAAAAGAGAATAGGGATCCCCTGACTAATGGTGTTGATGGACTGAATGTTGTCAGAATTCTGGAAGCTGCTGACTACTCAATTAAACATAATGGGAAACTAGTAGAGCTAAGAGAGATATTTAAACTTAAAAGTGATAAACCGGAAGTTGAAAATAAGGATAATGTAAACCAAGAACTTAGAAAGGTAGTGGCATAAAATGGATAATAAAAACATTAATAATGTGGTACTTGGAGAAAATGTTAAAATCTTTGATTTCGTGAATCTATATGGATGTTCTATTGGAGATAATTCTAAGATTGGTACATTTGTAGAAATTCAAAAAAACGCATTTATTGGCAAAAATTGTAAAATATCTACCCATACATTTATTTGTGAGGGAGTAACAATAGAAGACAATGTTTTTATCGGGCATAACGTAACTTTTATTAATGATAAATATCCACGATCAACAAATCCGGACGGTTCTCTTCAAACTGAAGATAATTGGAAAGTGGTAGAAACATTAATTAAAAAAGGAGCATCAATTGGTTCATCTGCAACAATATTATGCGGAGTTACAATAGGTGAAAATGCAATAGTTGGCGCCGGATCTGTTGTCACAAAAGATGTGCCTCCTAATACCATAGTTGCCGGCGTACCAGCAAAGGTTAAAAAACAAGCTGAGTTAGTTGTTTAAATTTAAGGCTGCTTTCATTACCTGCCTTCATTATCAAAGTCATTAACTGACCTTATAAAATTCTGTTTATTCTAAAGGATTATAAATGAAAAGATACTTTGTATTATTTTGTTTCCTTATAGGTGGATTTGCTTCTGCCCAGGTGTTAAATCCCGGTGATGGTGTCCGGATAATGTTTTATAATATTCCGGAAAAAATTACCGGCGATTATTTTCTTCAAAATGACAGTACTGTACAGCTCCCATATATAGGCAGCATTGTTACTGCAAACAGAACATATGAATCTATTAAAAATGAAATATTTAAAAAATATGATTCTTTGTATAAGGATCCTGAGCTGACAATTCAACCTCTTTATAAAATAAATATATTAGGGGAAATAAAAACTCCGGGTTACTATTATATAACAGGATATGAAAAACTAGCCGGTATCTTTGCAATGGCAGGCGGCGAGACCTCTGATGCTGATGTGGAGAATACTTATATAATTAGAGATAACAAAGAAATTAAACTTGGTAAGGGTGGTACCATTGCCAACGGGAATACTATTGGCGAATACGGACTTGAATCTGGGGACAGAATCTTTGTACCGCACAAGTGGTGGGTAGGTGCCAGAAATACAGCAGTAATCATTTCAGGTGCCGCAGTTTTAGTCACTCTTGTCGGCATTTTACTTAAAAAATAATTATAATAATAAAATTCGGAATATTTATGTCTAAGAATAATAAATTTCCTGCTCATGTAAATGATGATTTCGATCTTGCCCGTCTATTTAGAATTCTAAATAGACGGAAGTGGATAATCTTAATAACCTTTGTTGTTTTTACAAGTTTGGCCTTCATTTATGTTACTTTTACTAAACCTGTATATGAGGCAAAGGTAATAATGAAGAAGGAAAAGACTGAGAAAACAAATTCTACACCTGATGATATTACCAAAATTATTAATCAGCAGTCTCCTGCTGAAATAGAAACGGAAGTTGAACTGGTTAAGACACTTGAGACGATGACTAATGTAATTAATCGTTTGATGCTTTTTGCCACTGTTGATAAAATAATTGAACATGGCAGAACTACGGAAATAAACTTATCAATCTTGGACTATTCCCATAACTATTCAATGCCTAATTTTCCGCAATTTCATGAAATAAAATTGAATTCAGCTACTGACTCATATACAGTTATTATTCAAAAAGAAGACAGTGCATTCAAAATGCTTGATGCAGTAACCGGGGCTCAAATGGCAGTATCAACAGGTAACGATACTGTTAATTTTACTTTACCCTCGCTATCAGTAAAATTTTCCTGGCACGCTGCTTTAAACGGGGATCAGGTTCAGTTAAATTTAGCAGATATTTATAGTACCAGAAAAAAATTAAGTTCAAATATAAATGTCGATCAAAAACCTAAAACCGATGTGTTTGACCTGACTGTTAAAAGTAGTTCTCCATTTAGTGCAAAAGAGATAGCTAACACAATGTCCGATTGTTTTAGGGAAGCCAGAATAAATCAACAGAAACAGACTATCCGTTATTCTTATGAATTTGTTGAGAAAAATTTAGAAGATATTAAGAGAAAGCTGGAAGAAGCTGAAAGCAACTTAAGCCAATATAAAGCATCCAATCATATAATGGATGTAAGCACAAGTTCTCAGCAGGTTACATCCTTCTTAACAAGCCTTGAATCAGAAAAATTGAATAATGAAATGCAGATGGCTGATTATAAAAACAAATTTTCTCAAATGAAGGGCGAGTTATCTAAAAATGGTTATTTCGATCAGACATTTCTGTCTCCGCAAGGTAATGAATCCACAAATTCACCCTTCAGCAGTTCTTTAAAACAGTTAAGTGACCTCGAATTGCAGCGTCTTCAACTATTAGAAAAAAGGAAAGAAAACCATCCGGATGTTGTGGCAATAGACAGACAGATCAAACAGGTAAAAAATGATCTCGGTTCTTATAATAAGAACACTCTTACTTCATACAATATCATGATAAATTCTCTTCAGGAGAAACAAAATAAAATAGAGTCAATGCTTGGTAGATATCAGGGCAAAATGTCAAGTATGCCCGGACAGGAAAATCGGCTTAACGTTTTGGAAAGACAGAAAACGGTTTATACAAAGATGTATGCCTTACTGATTGATAAGCGTGAAGAAATGAGAATGGCAGAACTCTCCAAATTACAGGATATTGTAATTGTTGACCCTGCACGCGAAACATTGGAGCCTGTTTCACCTAAAAAAGCATTAACCATGGCGGTTGCCGGTATACTGGGAATATTCTTCGGATTCATCGGCCTATTTTCAGCAGAATTCATGAGTAAAAGGTTTGTTACTCTTGATGAAATTGAAAGCGATTTTAAACTAAGAATATTTGCTCTTATCCCAAATTACAGTAAAGAGCTTGAGAAGAAGATAGAAGAATCAAAATCATTTGATACAAGATTTGTTACGCTAATGGATAATGAAGATGGACTGAGAGAGTCTTATAGGGTGTTAAGAACTAAGTTGATTCCATACCTTGAAGAAAAAAGCAAAGTTGTTCTTTTTTCAAGTTGCGAAGAAAATACAGGAAAAACTACTACTGTTGCTAACCTCGGTATTTCTTTTGCAATGGCTAAGAAGAAGGTCCTTCTAATCGATTGCGATTTGAAAAAATCAAACTTATCGGATATGTTTGATATTCCCGAAGATGCTCCTGGTTTGATCTCTTATCTTAAACGCATAGTTCCACAACCGTATATTTATAATAAAGTAGTGCCTACATTAGATATACTACCGGCAGGGGGAATAAGTGAGAGCTCAGGGGATTTACTTGGCTCGGATAGAATGAAAAATTTATTTGAAATAATAAATACATCTTCATATGATTATATTCTAATTGATACTCCACCTGTAACAAGAGTGGTTGATGCTTTAATTATCGGACGATTTATTAAAGATATGGTTCTTATTGTAAGGCCAAATCATACTTTTAAGGAAAGTGTGCATTGGGGTATGCAGGAATTGAGGCATCAAAAGATGAACATTTGGGGTACGGTTATAAATGCTGCGGATATTACAAAATCTACATTCAGATATAGATATGGCTATGGATACGGCTATCATTACAAGAAAAATTCGCCGGAGATCAAAAATGATGGAGCTGAAGTAAAGATACAAAATCCAAAGTTGTCTGCAAGTTAATAGGACATTCTTCAGCAATTAAAATCAGACTACATGACTAAACTTTTATCTCATTTTAATAATGGCCAAATTGATTTGTGGTATGCCTCGGTTGATAAACATAAACGGGATATAGCCTCATACATACAATGTCTAAATGATCCTGAAATGGAAAAAGCAGAAAATCTCAGATCTATAAAAGAACGTAATAATTATATTATTTCTTTAGCTATACTTAAAAAACTATTAGGGTATTACCTGGCAAAAGATCCTTCTGATATTATTTTTTCTTATACTAAGTATCATAAACCTTACCTTAAGAACTGTGAATTAAAATTTAATTTATCTCACTCAGGAAATATTCTGCTCCTTGGTTTTTCTCTGAATCAGGAAATTGGGGTAGACGTAGAACAAATTGAGTATTTCCCGGAAGTTGATGATGTTGCTAAGAATTTTTTTAGCATGAATGAATATTTCTCCTTTTGCCGATTGTCCCCGATAAATAAAATAGAAGGTTTTTATAATTGCTGGACAAGGAAAGAAGCATTTATAAAAGCAATCGGATCGGGTTTGCACTATTCTCTTAAAGAGTTTGAAGTTACGCTAATTCCGGGAAAAGAAGTCCAATTAGTGAAAATTAAAAACTCGGAAGACGAAGGACGTAATTGGTCGTTATTTAGCTTCGAACTTCTTCCAAACTATAAAGCAGCCGCCGCCGTTCGGTTAAAGGAGTGCAGAATGAGTGTCTCTAAATATACCGGGCATTTAGTTGCATAATACAGTGCATCTATTGTTCCAAAATTATGCGAGAGGTTATAGTGAATAGTACTAATAAAATTACAGGCTTGTTCATTGGAAATGAACAGATAGTGTTGGATTGCGCCAATATTTTTAAAAAAAACGGTGGGGAAATTGTTGCTATATCTGGATGTAATAAAAGAATTGAACAGTGGGCAGATGATTCATCCATTACGTTTATTCGGGAGGACAACAAACTAAGTGAAAAATTAAAGGATTATCAATTCGATTATCTGTTTAGTATCACTAATATAATCGACATTGCATTCAAGTTAAGGGTATTACCTGCAAAAGCATCAATTCATCTTCATAGTGGAATATTACCAAATTATGCCGGCTCAAATATTTCTTTCTGGGTGCTTAATAATAATGAGCGCGAGCATGGAATAACCTGGCAGATTATTAGCAGGAAAATTGAAGACGAATATATCCTTAAACAAAGTATTTTTCCAATCAAAAGCAATGATACAGCGGGAACTCTTTTAGAAAAATGTTATGCGGAAGCAAAAGTTACTTTTGATACTCTGATAAATGATATAATTAATGGCAGTTTAACCTATACGAGACAAGATCTTGGGAAAAGAGTTTTTGTATCCGGATATCAGAAGCCATTATTAGCCGGAGTCATTAATTGGGAAGATTCTGCTGAAAAAATTGTCAGACTAATAAATTCACTTGATCATGGTGAGTATCCAAATCGTATTGCAGCACCGAAATTAAAAATTGAAGACGATTTCTTTATAGTAAAAACGATAGGTTTTACTTCTCAAGCTTCTGAATTGCATGGCGGCACGGTTATCAATGCCGATGATTCCGGGATTTTAGTAACTACAAAAACAAATAATGTGATAATTAAACAAATTAGTGATTTATTTGGAAATATAGTGCCGCTAAAAGAAATACTAAGAAAGTACGGAATAGTCCATGGTTTCAAATTCCAATATATAAGCAAACACTTTATTTCCAGCTTGCTTGAGTTCGATTTTTCAATAAATAAAAATGAAGGATATTGGATAAATCAATTAAGCGATATTGATCGCAGTGAGTGCAGTGAGAAATATTACAATGATAAACAGTATTCCTATAATACAATTGCACTGAGTTTTGACGATAAGACCATTTCTTCGTTTTATCATATAACTAATTTATTTCAAAACAGTGTGGTGCGTGCTTTATTTGTTCTTTTTATGTTACAAAAATGTAATAAACAAAAAATGAGTATTGGACTTTATGACACTAAGCTGACTAAAATATTAAATAGCACGGGTATGTTGTTTTCGCAAATTGTTCCCGTTAATATTATGCTTAAATCCAATAATATACTAAAAGATACAATCTATAATATTAACAATGGTATTGAGCATGCACTTACAAAAAAGACTTTTTATAATGATGTGTTTGCAAGATATCCTGAGATAAAAGACCTTACTTCAGAATATTTGTATCCCGTTGTTATTGCCCAAATAGATGATATTAAATGCTTTGAGGAAATCGAAGGCCCATTAATTACTCTGATCATAACTAAAGATAATAAGTATTATCTAAATTACAATTCTGCTTTACACAATGAAAAAGATATGACAAAGCAGATTAAAGAATTCTACCAATTTATTGATTCAACTATTGACGGCATTAGCGGGAAAAATGATACTGAAAAGAATATAACTTTGGGTGGAATTATATCTGATCGTACTGATGTAGATATTATTTCATCTGACGAGGCCGCTCATCCGGAAAAAATGAATGTAGTCACTATGCCAAAAAAAGTTGTGTTTATGTTCCCCGGTGAGGGGGTGCAATTTCCTAATATGGCAAGAGGCTTATATGAAAAAGAGCCAATATTTAAAAGCGAAGTTGATAATTGCTTTAATATCCTTGAATCAAAGTTTAATATCAGCATAAGAACATTTATTTATCCAGAGGCAAAAGCACAGCATAAAAAAACAAGAACATTTGAAAGCCCTTTAGAGTCAATATTGTCAGTATTCATAATTGAATATTCACTTGCCAGATTTTGGATCTCATTAGGTGTAAACCCAAGCGCAATGATCGGGCAAAGTTTAGGGGAATATGTGGCCGCATGCTTATCAGGTGTATTTAGTATTGAGGATAGCTTTAAACTATTGATAGCGCAAAATAAAATATTAAGTAGAATGCCTAAAGGAGCTATGCTTAGTATTTCAAAAAGTGAAAGTGAAATTGCTGAATATTTAGGTAAGGATTTATCTTTAGCTGCTGTTAATGCTGCAAATTTGTGTGTTTTATCCGGAAACCAGGATGCAATTGACTCTCTGCAGGATGCCTGTAGAATAAAGGATATTGAAGCTGTCAGGATAAAATTTAATCTGCCTGAGCATTCTCATCTGCTTGAGCCTCTGTTGTCTGATTACAAGTATGATATCCGGGATATTGTGCATAATAAACCGAACATACCTTTTATTTCTTCTGTTACCGGTTGCCTGATAAAAGATTCGGAAGCTCTGAGCTGTGATTATTGGGTAACTCATTTTGTAAAAACTATGAGGTTTGAAAAGGGTATTAAAAGCCTTTTAAATGATAAGGATAATATATTTCTGGAAATAGGACCAGGCCGCTCATTAAACTTTCTTCTTTCACTGCAAAGCTCTAATGAATTACGGGCATATCCTTCTTTAAAGTATGCCAGGGAAAAAATATCGGATATTTCTGCAATAAACAGGGCAATCTTCTTTCTTGAAATTAACAATGTAAAGCTGGATTTTTTTAACTACCAATCAAAAGACTCATACTTTAACGATAAAGAAGAAAAATCCAATAGATTATTCCCTGATTCTGACGGTAAGAGTAAGGCTATTGTTCTAAATGAAACGCAGGCATTTATTGCTGATCTCTGGCAGGAGATGTTAAATATTGATCATATTAACATACATGATGATTTTATTGATTTAGGGGGACACTCTCTACTTTTAATAAGGAGCATAAATACTATCAACCATTATTTTAATATTGAATTGCCCTTGAATAAAGTATTTAAAGAGCCGACAATTAAAAATGTTGAATTTCTGATTTATGAAATAAAAAATAAAGATACTTCAGAGAAAATGTCCATAACTCCCGCACAAAGAAATTTGTTTAAGTCAAAATTATATTTAATTAATTGAGAACAACATGGATATATCAAGTAGAATAGAACTGAAAGATTACATCGTTACTGACGATGACGATATCTTTGTTTTTCCGGCTTCCCCAATTCAAAAACAAATATGGGATCTGAATAAGCTATATCCTGATTCATCAGTATTTAACAAAATTTATGGATTTAGGATTAAGGGAAAATTTAATTATGACGCTTATTCCTGGGCACTAAATAAGATTATTGAAAGGCATGAATCACTCAGAACTTGTTTCGGCTACAGGGAAAATTCATTGGTCCAAATTATTAAAACGTCTATGACCATTGACAGTCCATTGTTTAATTTGTCAGATGATGAGCGGGATAGAAAAGAAACCAAAATAAAACAAATTATTGAAACCGAACTGAGCAATCCATTCAACCTTAAAACCGGACCTTTGATTCGATCTGTAGTTGTAAAATTAGCTGAGGGTGAGTTTGAGTTATTTTTGTCCACTCATAGCATAATTGCAGATCAGACTTCTCTAATAATATTTAATAAAGAGTTAGGTTTGTATTATTCAAGATACAGTGCAGGCAAATATACGGATGTCGAATCTCCCAGACTGCAATATGCCGATTGGGTAATGTTTAATTTTACAGAAGAACAGCAAAAAAGTCATACGGGAAAACTGGAATACTGGAAAAATCAATTAAATGGTTTTCAGGAAGCATTGGATCTAAATTATGACAATAAAAAGCCGGTTAGGCGGTCTTTACGCGGAGATGTTTATAATTTTAAAATAAGCAAAAAGACCTCAGAAAAAATAAAATCAATTATCCGAAAAGAAAGTAAAATTGCCTGCCCGTTCTTTCTGTCTGTACTTAATATTTTATTATACAAGTATTCCGGTAAACAGGAATTAATAGTCGGATGTCCGTTTTCCAATCGCATTTACCCAGGAACAGAAGATATCATTGGCTGTATGGCAAATACACTGCCGGTAAAGGCTGTGCTCAAAGAGGATGATACTTTTAACTCGTTATTAAAAAATGTCAAAGAAAATGTCCAGTCGGCAAAGAAAAATCAGGAAGTCCCATTTGAAAAAATTATGGAAAGTCTTGGAGCTGATTTTAACCCCGGCAATTCCCCAATTTATCAGGTAAATTTTATATATGGAAACTCTGCTATCGTGCCGGAATTTGAAGACCTCCAAATTGAATCCTTGCATTTGCACAATTTATCCTCTCAGTATGACATTTCTCTACATATTTGGGAAAGTGATGAAGTTTTTAGCGGATACATAGAATATGCGACGGACCTGTTTGAAAAAGCCACAGTAGCAAGAATGTTCAGCCACTATGTGAATATTATAGAGACCGGCTTGGAGAATCCTGACGTAAGAATAAATAATATTAATATTTTAACACAAGAAGAATTAAAGCTATACGCACAGCTAAATGAAACGTCAGTCAATTTCCCATCGGAAAAGTGTATCCATTCCTTATTTGAAGAACAGGCATTTAGAACCCCGGATGCTATTGCTTTGCAGTACGAGCTCCAAAAACTTACTTATGTCCAGTTAAATGAACAAGCTAATTGTTTTGCCAACTTCCTAATTAAAAAAGGTGTAAATGTTGGTGACTTTGTAGGAGTTAATATTGAGAGATGTTTAGAAATTCCGGTAGTCCTGTTGGGAATACTCAAAGCCGGTGCGGCCTATATTCCTTTAGACCCCGGTTTTCCTACGGAACGACTGAATTACATGGTAGAGGACGCAAAAATTAAATATTTAGTAACAACCTCATTCAACAAAGAAATCTTTAAATCCGGCAATCAAATTGAGTATATTTTATTAGATAAGGAAATATCGAACATTTATAAGCATTATGATAATCATAATATAAATAAGAAATACAGTTCCGAAAACCTTGCCTATATTCTTTTTACATCTGGATCAACAGGCAAACCCAAGGGAGTTAAAATTCAACATAAAGCCTTTGTTAATTTTATCAATTCAATGGCCAAAACACCCGGTATAAATCGTAATGATATTTTGCTTTCTGTTACCACTTTATCTTTTGATATTGCCGGTTTAGAAATATTTCTGCCGCTTCTAAATGGAGCAAGGACTGTTATACTGCCAAAAGATGTCGTAATGGATGCAGAACTTCTTGCCGAAAGCATTAGTAAGTATTCCGCCACTATTATGCAGGCAACTCCGGTTACATGGAAGCTTTTGTTGGAATTTGGATGGCAGCCGAAATCATTGTTAAAAATACTTTGCGGCGGTGAAGCACTAAGCAGCACATTGGCTGGTAAATTAAGTAAGTTAAATTGTGAGCTTTGGAATATGTATGGGCCTACAGAAACTTGTGTCTGGTCTTCTGTTAAAAAAATTCTCCCAGATGATGCATTTGTTTCAATAGGCAGGCCTATAGATAATACAACTTTTTATATCTTAGACAAATATCTGAACATGGTTCCTGTTGGTATACCGGGAGAATTATATATCGGCGGTATAGGGCTATCATCCGGTTATTTAAACAGACCGGAGTTAACAAGCACAATGTTTATTAAAAATCCTTTCTCGTCTGAACCGGATTCGAAAATATACAAGACAGGAGACTTGGCAAAATCTCATCCGGATGGTAACGTGGAATGTTTAGGCAGAGTGGATTACCAAGTTAAAATTAGAGGGTTTAGAGTCGAGATTGGAGAAATTGAAAAGCAATTAGTTAAAATTAATAATATAAAGGAAGCAGTGGTTGTTTCAGTTTCTGAAGATTGCGGGCTAAATCAACTTGTCGCATATATTATTACTGACGATGGAAATATTGATATTTCCGGTACCAGGAAAAATCTAAATGAGTTTTTACCGGACTACATGATCCCTTCTACTTTTAATTTAATTAGCAGTTTTCCATTAACTCCAAATGGCAAAATAGATAGAAAAGCGCTTATTGCAATGCCCGCAATAACTAATGTCTCTTCAGGTGAATATACAGCCGCAGAAAATGTACTGGAGCATCAATTAACCAAGATTTGGGAGTCTGTCCTCCAGAAGAAACCCATTGGCGTTACTGATAATTTCTTTGAACTTGGTGGCCATTCGTTATTGGCAGCCAGATTATTTTCAAAGATATATGAGACGACAAATATAAAAGTACCCTTAGCAGTTCTGTTTCAGGCACCGACAATTAAGGAGCTTGCTTCTGTAATAAAAAGAGATAAACATAACCAACAATGGTCACCTATTGTCCCTATAAATCCCGAAGGCGAAAAACCGCCATTGTTTCTAATACATGGAGCTGAGGGTAATGTATTGTTATACAGAGACCTTGCTAAATATTTAGGTAACGAACAGCCTGTTTATGGCATACAATCTCAAGGATTGAATGGCCTTGAAAAGTTTAATCCTGACTTTGAGAATGTAGCACAATTTTATAAAGAGGAAATAAAAAGGATACAACCTGAAGGCCCTTATTTGTTAGGCGGCTATTGTTTAGGGGGTACTATTGCGTTGGAAATTGCACAGCAGTTTGCAAAGGAAAAGCAGAAGGTAGCTCTGCTGGCAATGTTTGAAACATATAATCTAAAATATGAAAAGGATATTCTAAAATTTCCGAATGAAATAATCAGGAAAATTCAAAATCTATATTTCCATGCGTCTAATTTTCTCCATGTTGATTCAAAGAACCGTTCTGTTTTCTTCAGGCACAAATGGGAAACAGCTAAATTCAGATTGAAAGTAAGGCTGAATAATTTGTTTGGTACTTTGTTCTTTGACCCGAAGATTAAAGAGAAATATCCGCATCTGTTAGTCCAGAAACTTAATGATAAAGCGGAAGAAAATTATCATCCCCAAAAATATCACGACGAAATTATGCTTTACAAACCAAATAAAGACTTCGCTGGTATGAAAGATTATTATTACGGGTGGCATGACATTGCAGATGTAAAAGTATGTACTCTGCCGATAAGCCCAAAAGGTATGCTGGTAGAACCATTTGTGCAGACCTTAGCGATGGATCTTAAAAATACAATTGATATGCGCCTTAAAAGCTATAAGCAAACCGGGAATCACTAAACATTGTTTGAATCATATCTTGAACGTTTTGTGATAATGAACAGATACAATGTGGCAGCAATAATTAAATTGTATATTAAAATATCTCAATAAATATCTAAAAAAATGAAACCTAATTATAAAATATGTATGATAACCCAGTCTTCCTTCCCGCATGATCCAAGAGTAAGGAGGGAAGCGGAAATTCTTGAAGATGCCGGATATGAGGTAGATGTATTATGTATTCCGATTGCCGGGGATGAAAAAATATATAGGAATGGTAGAATAACCGCCTATAGAATTAGGAAAAATCCCGTCTCTCAGGAAAAAATGTTAAACTATCTGTTACTTACTCTATCATTTTTTATTCATGCTTTTTTTAAGCTAAACATATTATACTATAAAAGGAAGTATAATGTAATTCAAGTACATAATATGCCTGAGTTTCATGTCTTTGCAGCTTTATTCCAAAAAATTATCGGGGTGCCGGTAGTGCTTGATATTCATGATCTGACCCCCGAATTATTTGCAGAAAAATGGCCTAAAAAAAGCAAATATTTTTTACCGCCTATCAAATTATTTGAAAGGATTTCTTGTAAGTTCTCTAATAAGTTAATTACAGTTACTGATGGATGTAAAACCCTGTTGATTGATAGGGGTGTCCCTCCGGAAAAAATTACATTAGTTCTAAATACTGCTAATAGTAAAATATTCCAATACAATATTAATAGAGAATATTACAAAATTAATTCAGGAGCAAAACTGCTTTATCATGGAACTGTAGCCAAACGCTTTGGCCTTCATATCGTAATTGAAGCAATGCCTGAAATTATTAAAGTAATTCCTGATACCAGGTTTTATATTTACGGTAAGTATGATAATTCATATAAGGATTATCTTGAAGAAATGATATCCCTATTAAAGTTAGAAAATTCTGTTTTTTTAAATGACGCTGTATCTTGGGAAGAGCTTGTTGAGGTTATGAACAGCAGTGATATTGAGATTGTCCCATATATTAGCAATACATATATGAACTTAAGCCTTTCCACAAAATTGTTTGAAAGCGCATCTATCGGGCTGGCCGTTGTAGCAACTGATCTAAAATCACTTCGCGATGTGTTTGATGACTCAAGCGTCCAGTATTTTACTGACTCAGATCCACTGGATTTGGCAATAAAAGTTATTAACTTTTGCCATAATGCAGAGGAAAGAAAGAACAAGACAATAAATGCAAAAATTGCGGTTGAGTCTATTTCAGGAGAAGTTATGGGGAAAAGATATTTAACATTAATGCAGCAGGTTATGAAAGTAAAAGATACGAATACGGGTATGGGAGCTCCAAGTGTAGACATTAATAGCGTATCATCAAAAAAGGTCTATACTAATGATTGAAGGCAAATTTAAAAAGGATTTTCTCAAAGGTTCTGCTGCTGCTACTATTGGAACTGTCTCCAGTATGTTTTTCCATTTCTTTAGTATTATGCTGCTTACAAGAAATATCGGGAAGTCTGATCTTGGTATTTATGTTCTGTTATTGGCCATGGTCAATTTTTTTAATATACTTAGCAGCTGGGGACTTAATATTACTTTAGTTAAGTTTATTTCAAGTGTTGATAAGAAGCAGAATAAAGCTGCGCTGCGAGCAATATTAAATTTACGGGTGGTATTATTAGTTATTCTTACTGTCCTCTTCTATTTCTTTTCAGACTTAATTCTTCCTTTGTTCTCGTTAAAAAAGGAGACTTTCGTTTTCTGGATTCCTCTCCTTTTCATAACCGCAAGTTACAAAGATCTCTTTTTTAATGTCCTTCAGGGGTTGAATGAGTACAAAAAATATTCAATTGTACAAGTAATCTCCGCTGCGTTCAGGGTGGTTGTAATTATTCTGTTTCTGTACCTTAATAATTTAACTCTTGCTAATCTGATATATATTGAAGTCTTCACTTCATTGGTTTCGGTGGGGGTACAATTGATGATTGTTCCTTTCAGAAAGCTAATAGACTATAAACCGACTAAGGAGACATATAAAGATATAGTTAAGTTCTCCACACCAATTCACTTTAATAATATTTTAACATTTGCATATGACCGTGTAAGTATTTTGTTCCTGGGTGCACTTCTTAATCCTTTAAGTGTTGCAATGTATGATATAGCAAACAAAATACCTGAAGCATTACAGAGGATGTTTGTCTCCTTCATGATAGTCTATTTCCCAAATTCTTCAAAATTATTTTCCGCCGGATCAAAAAAAGATGCATTATATTTAATGAATAAATCTATCAACTTTTTTTCTGTCTCCATTGCAATTCTTACATTTATAGCTTTTACCTTTTCACAGACAATCGTTGTCCTGTTATTCTCAAGTGCATATATTAAAACGGCTCCGGCTTTTGCAATTTTAATGCTTAATTTCTATTTAAGAATAATGTCTAATATTAAGGGCTATACAATTGTATCGGCAGGTAATTCTTCCGTTTCGGTTAAAGTAAATATCGTTTCCAGTATAGTAAATATTGGTTTGGCATACGTCCTTATTCCAAAGTATGGATTTATGGGCGCTGTCTATTCAGTTCTCGTTATGAATACCATAGCACAGATTATTTATCATCTTTATTTGATTAAGCTGGATTTACATACCGATGGCCTTAATTATTTGAGACCTATGTTTTTGCTTTTTATATTCGCCATTGTGCCGTTTTATCTGGGCGTTGACTCCTTAATTATTAAATTAGTATTATCAGCAGCCTTTCTGGTTTGTAATTGGTATTTCGTAGAAGAGTTTAGAAATATTATTCATAAAGTGAGTAAACAGGTCAAAAGTCTTTCAAGTAAAATAAAATATAAAATATCTACCGCCAACTGATGCAAATGAAAAAAATATTAATTATTGACTCACTTATCGGAAATGATTATACAATTTGTCTTGCCTCTGCTTTGCAAAAAGCCGGTGCTTCTATAACTCTTATTGTTCCGGAAAATAGGGAAGTCGAAAATCCATCCTTTGCAGTAAAAAAATGGATGCCTTCAAAAGACAGTTCAAAAAGTAAATTGGGCAAAGTGTTTGTTCTATTGATATATCTATTTAAACTATTAAAATATATAGCAAAAGAAAAACCGGATGCAATTCATTTTCAGTTTTTCAGATTTAATATGGATGCCATATTATTTTATTTACTTAGTAAATTAAAAATACATTTAATATATACCGCGCATAATGTATTACCGCATAACAGGTATAAATATGATGTACAGTTAACAGGCTTGGTATATAGGTCAGCCGGCAAAATAATAGTGCACTCTAATTATATTAAAACAAAATTGTTGTCAATGTTTAGTGTTGATGAAAAGAAAATTGTAGTTATTCCCCATGGTAATTTTGATCACTATCTTCCTAAGGAGCAATTATCTAAAGATGAAGCGCGCGCCAAATTAAAATTAGACAGCAAAGACGATGTGGCTCTATTTTTCGGATCTATCCGGGAATACAAAGGACTTGATCTGCTATTAGATGCTTATCAAAAGATTTATAAAAATAATGTCAGGATCAAATTATTAATAGCAGGGTCCCCTGATACTACGGAAGTGGAAAATTATTATAAAAACAGAATAAACCAAATAGCAGCAAATGGACAAATACGTTTTTATCCGGATTTTATCTCTACGGAGGAAGTGCCTGTTTTTTTTAATGCAGCAGACTTAGTTGTATTACCATATAAAAGGATTGATCATAGCGGAGTTGTGCATTTGGCGTATTCCTTTTCTAAGCCGATTATTGCAACAAGGGTAGGAGATTTTGAGGACGCAATTGAAGATGGGAAAAGCGGATATTTGGTTAGTCCGGAAAATGCAGATTTGCTTGCAGGTGCTATTGAAAAAGCTTTTGCGGAAAAGGAAAATCTTATTAAGATGGGGCAATATGCTGGCTTTCTGAATAGCACTAAGTACTCTTGGGATGAGATCGCACAAAAAACACTTAAAATATATTGATGACACTATGACTGAAAATATCCTGGAAAGAATTCCTGAAGAAGAAATTATTGCCGAAAAGGGACAAAGCAAATTTTTTACGATACTTGCAAAAATTACATATATAGCATTTTTTGGATTTATATTTATTGGTAATTCCATTCCTTTTAGTGAAAGGGCTAAAAGTACGGAGGAAATTATTACATCAAACATTGCAAACCAGGTAGCGTTTCCACTATTGTTCCTCACAGCTGTTATAACACTTATCCCTAAGCGTAAACAAGTATTTAGAATTCTATTTAATGAAAAAATGTTCGCAATATTCTTTGCCTGGGGCCTTGCAACTTTACTTTGGTCAAGTTTCCCTTTTATATCATTTAAAAGATGGTTTCAGGTTGTTGTCCCCATATTTATAACTATCTCGGCAGGGCTCTATATAAAAGATCAGAAAGAACTTTTCCGGCTATTAAAATATATTTTAATACCATACTTAATTATCTCTATCCTTTCTATTGCCCTTGTTCCGGGTGCGCGTGATGAAAATGGCGCCTGGAGGGGTTTGGCGTCTTCCAAAAATAATTTAGGGCAGGAAGCCGTGATGAACTTAATAATTGGGGCAATTATATTTCATGTTTCCGATTATAAGGGTAAAATAGTAGCAATGTTCATGCTCCTGTTGGCGTTCGTTTTGCTTGTCGGTTCGCAATCGGCTACTTCCTTCTCTGCTTTTATGTTTATTACTTTTTTAGGTGTCCTTACTTTAGGAGACAAGTATCTGCGGCCGTTAAAAATGGGGCGTGTCTTCACTGTTTTGGGGTTAGTTACTCTTGCAGCCATTGCGCTCTCAATATTATTTCTCGCGCCGGAAGTTTTTAATGAATTAGCAGGCGGGGCAGGAAAAGATCTTACTTTTACCGGCAGGACAAATCTTTGGAGGGATATCTTACACGAAGCAAATAAACACCTGCTCTATGGTGCAGGCTTCCAGGGGTATTGGGTTGTGGAAAATACTAAGCTGCAGGCTTTATACCGGTTATATATTTGGCTGCCTAACCAGGCTCATAATGGCTATTTAGATATACTAAATGAGACCGGCTTAATAGGGCTAATCCTTTTCTTTCTCGTAGTTATTAAATATGCAATAAGTCTAAAAAAATTAAAACAAGTTAATTATACCTCTTGGTTTATTATTGCCATACTAATTATTAATTTGCAGGAATCTACCATTGTAAGACCCGCCCATTTACTGGGTGTCCTTTTTATATTTTCTTACTATACATTATTTACGGGCATACAAAAGCAAAAAATGGAAAAGGAAGAATTGGAGTCTGGAGAATATCATAAAAGATTGTTACGCAGAAGAAACATGACCAGAGTTGAAAATATATGAGCACTATACTTCACGTTACTTATGACCTGAGAGATAGAAACGGCAAAGAGAAAACTTTGGCTGTAAAAAATCTTATTGACCAGACCATTGCTAATTATGAGTCTATAATTATTGATGTTGTCCGCGTTCCAAAATTTAAAGAAGAGAAATGTAATATCATTGGGAATAGAATGGAGCTAAATGTCTTCGGCCTTCCTTATGGCCTGTTTTTGATGAAGCATTTGCAGCGAACTTATAATAAAGCAGTTGAGCAATTGGGAAATAAGAAATATGATCTTGTTCATGCACATAAATTAAGCTTTGACGGAGTTGTGGGCTATAAGCTTGCGATGCGGGCTAATGTCCCCTTATTCCTTACCATCAGGCAGAGTGATATTGCCGTAATGAAATATCGTCCGGATTTAATTCCTAAATATAAAAAAATATTAATGTATTCGTCTAAGATAATTCACTTAGTCCCTTGCATGATTAAATTTCTAAAAGAAGTAACAGGAGAAGATTTTTTTGACCGGCACGTAAAAAGCAAAATAGTATTTCTTCCTAACATAGTTGAAAGAAAAATATCCGATGTTTCTTATGAGTCCGAAAATTATTTCCTGACTATTGCAAGGATGTCTAAAGATTATGTTAAAATCAAAAATATAAAAAGGCTGCTTCCGGCTTTTAGCCAAATTAAAGATAAAAAAGTTAAACTAAAGATAATTGGTAAAGGTAAGTACATGCCTGCCATTAAAAAATGGGTTGATGATCTTGGCCTGAACGGCAGGGTTGAGTTTTTAGGCGCCATTGATAATACAAATATTGATCCGTATTATGCTAAAGCTTTAGCAATGGTTATGCCAAGTAAAAGGGAGTCGTTCGGAATGGTTTATGCCGAAGCATTGTTAAACGGAACACCGATCATGTATTCAAAAGGAGTAATCGGCTTTGATGGTGTCTTCAATGATTGTGGCGTAGGGGTTGACCCTTTTTCAGTCGATTCCATTAAAAATGGTTTAGAACAGCTAATCCAAAATAATGCTGTTTATAGGAGAGCCATCAAGGAACTTAGTAACAAGAAAGCATTCAGCATATTCAGTGCAAATAGTGTCAGAGAAAAATATTTAAATATATTAGGTGAAATTCTTGGGAAGGAACAAAATGCAAAAGTATTATCATAAAGGCGTTATTAAATCCGGGTATCTTTGCCGCTCCTTAGCAGGGGTAAGGGTAAAAGCATTAGACATAAATGGGAATATTCTGGCTGAGAGTATTTCCGGCAAACAGGGCGAATATAAAGTAGAAACCGAAGCTCCAATCAATACAATTTCATTTGAATTGGCTGGTTACATCCTTAAACGAATAACAAATACTAATTCCGACGATAATTTTATACGACTGCTTGAAAATAAAATAATAGGCTATCAGCCCAAACTGTGGTTTAATCCGGGAGAAGATATAGATGTTTACATAAATTCCCCCGTAAATTATAAAGCAACCCTTATCCGCCATGGGATCAAGACATCATCTATATTAAATCTTGGCACTTTCACGTCTCAACTTCAAACACTGCCGGACTCAAAGTTTGTAAAAGAAGGCTTAGGGTGGGAAAAATCATTTTCTTATAAATTACCAGCATTTATTGAACCCGGAATCTACAGTCTGGATATCCAGTCCGTTGAGTCTAAAGAAAGTTACAGGCTTTCGTTCCTTGTCTCGACACCTCCTTCGGAATATGGAAAAAAGACAAAGCTGCTTGTTTTGGCCAGCACAAATAACTGGCAGACGTATAATGTGTGGGGCGGTAGAAGCCGTTACAGAAACTTTGAGGATGAAGCCAGGCTTTCATTGAAAGACCGTATATATATTATGGGGGTTAAAACCATTCCGGAAGGTCTGCGGGCAAAAATAAAAGAAATGCTTGGCAATAATATTGTCGTAACCGAAAAAGATCATCCGAATGCCTGGCAGTTTAAAGAACTTGGTGTAAATAGGCCCCATCCTAATTGCTCGGTAATTGATGATGACCCGTATGTCCCTTTTACAAGTCACTTAACTGCCGGTGAATGGCGGGTTCTTGCATGGCTTGAAAGGGAAAAATATAGTTATGACATAGTTTCGGGGAATGAACTTCATAACAATCCTGATTTGCTCTTAAATTATAATGCATTAATCCTAAATACCCATTGTGAGTATTGGAGCCGGGAAATGTTTGCAGGACTTGAAACTTTTAATAACAATGGGGGATCAATTCTAAATTTATCAGGAAATTCAATATATAGGGAAATAACATTTATGCAGGGGGGTAATAATATCCGCTGTGTAAGTCTTAGATATGAAAAATCTGCCGGTGATGAAACTCAGGTAATAGGTGTAAGATTTGATATGCGCGGTTACGGAAATTGTTCGCCATACACAATTTTAAACTCAAAGCACTGGACATTTAAAGGTCTGAATATTCCGGAGAACAATGAGTTTGGTAAACAAAGCTTAAACAATCCATCCGGCGGGGCGGAAGGAGATGATTTTAATCCTGTTAAACCTGGTATGCTCACTCAGTTAAATGGAAATGGCGGCTCTGGATGGGAAACCGATAAAATTAGTCCCTCGGCACCAAAAGACATAAAGCTGATAGCCAAGGGTACAAACAAGAATAATGGCGGCGCTGATATGATTATACGTGAATTTGGTAAAACCAGAGGAATGTTATTTTCTGCTTCATCAATAACCTTTGGCGGCACTTTACTGGTTGATGAAGTCAGCTCAGGTATAGTAAACAATGTTCTAAGGCACATAAAGAATTACAACAGCGCAAAAACAAATAAAACAGAAGAAAAGGACACTATTTCCAATTTGTCTCCTTTATCTCAAAACTTATAAATAGATTTCGTCTCCTCCAACATAAAATAACGCAGCCTTGCTGCCGGAATTTCAATATATCTAATATTATTAGATTGATAAATTCCGGCTGCCTGGTCTAAAAGTAAACTAATTAGGTAAAATTCGTTCCATGTGTCCGCTTAAAAATTTCTAATTAGTTAATTCATTAAAGCGTATTTTATTCCTAACCTCTTATTTCACATCTTACTCACTTAGTTCCATATCTAAAATCTCCCATTAAATTATTTGCTAAAATTCACACATATGAGCTTATGCGTAATCATCTTTATTCCTTTTTTCATATAATTGTAATCTAAAAAAAAGCAAATTAAGGAAAATATTTTGAACAGAATAATAACGCTTATACCGGGTGACGGAATCGGCCCGGAAATTTCCAAAGTTGCTGTCAGGGTTCTTGAGCATGCAGGGGTAAAAATAAATTGGGAAATCATGGATGCCGGGCTTACTGCTCTGGATAAATATAAGGATCCCTTGCCGCAGGAAACTATTGAGTCTATTGAAAGAAATAAGGTTGCACTTAAAGGCCCCCTTACTACCCCAATCGGAAAGGGGTTCAGAAGTGTAAATGTTGCTCTTAGAAAAGAGTTCGAGTTGTATGTTAATCAGAGGCCTGCTAAAACGTATAAGGGGTTAAGGAATATCCATTATGATAACATAGACCTTATGATTTTTAGGGAAAATCTGGAGGAGTTTTATGCCGGCATTGAGCATTATATTGATAGCAGCCATTCAGCAGCAGAAACCATAGGCATTATTACAAAAAAAGGTTCTGAACGCATAATTAAGTATGCTTATGAGTATGCAAGGAAATTCAACAGAAAAAAAGTTACCGTAGTTCATAAAGCTAACATACTAAAATATACCGGCGGACTTTTTCTTGATGTTGCAAAAGCCATATCAAAAGATTATCCTGAGATAATATTTGATGAAAAAATAGTTGATAATATGGCGATGCAGATGGTAATGAGCCCTAACCAGTTTGACGTTATCGTTACAACCAATCTGTTTGGTGATATTCTTTCGGATCTTGCCTCCGGGTTGGTCGGCGGATTGGGAATGTCTCCCGGTGCAAATATTGGCGATGATATCGGAATTTTTGAAGCCGTACATGGCTCTGCTCCGGATATTGCAGGTTTGGATATTGCTAATCCATCGGCAATTATTCTGGCATCTGTAATGATGCTTGAATATATCGGTGAGTTTCAGGCAGCCATAAATATTGAAAAAGCTCTGTCAAATGTTATTGAAAAAGGTGATGTTGTTACAAAGGATCTCAATCCCGAAAATTATGTATCTACAGGTAAGTTTGCAGATGAAATTTGCAGGGAGCTTGATAAGATCCAGTAAAATTAAATAAACACCAGCCGTTTTTATATAGTGCCTTAATTACACTAATTACACATTCGGTCATAATCCGTTTCTGTTACCGGGGAATGGCCTAAATTATATATTTTATCCATTATTGTTCAACTTAGGAAAGTTTGTGAAAAGTACAAAAGTATCGTTGTTCCTGATTTTTTTAACAGTTTTTATTGACCTTTTAGGCTTTGGAATATTAATTCCTCTGTTGCCTAATTTTGCAAAAATTTCTCTGCACGTAGATGAAACGGCAGTTGGTATAGCAGTTGCCGTTTACTCATTAACTCAGTTCCTGTTTAATCCTATTTTTGGCCGTCTCTCTGACAAATACGGCAGGCGATCTATAATTATTTATTGTTTGCTGTTAAACGCTCTCGGTTATTTAATATTTGCTTATACTAAAAATTACTATGTTCTGCTTATTTCACGTTTCGTTTCCGGCCTGGGGGGCAGCAGCATTGGGGTTGCTCAGGCTTATATTGCCGACGTAACTACACCTCAAAACAGATCAAAGGGAATGAGTGTAATTGGAGCTGCTTTTGCATTGGGTTTTGTATTTGGTCCATTAACGGGTGGGGTACTTGCACATATAGGCGGGTATTCCCTTACCGGTTTTGTAAGCGCCGGATTTTCTTTCTCTGCTTTTATTGTTACGTTAATTATGCTTCCGGAGTCACTTCCTAAAGGAAAAAGAAATCTTGATATGCTTGGGGAAAAAAGACTATTAGACTTTGGAGCTTTTAAAAAATTATTCTTAGATAAAAGCTTAGGCCTGTCGGTCATTATGTTTTTTATTCTTACTTTTTCTAATGCTAACATGTTTGGAACTTTTGCACTACTTGGCAAGCAGCATTATAACTTTACTGATTTGCAGAATGGAATGGCTTATGCAATAATTGGGCTTACCTCTGCATTTGTTCAGGGGGCTCTTACTTTTGCGTCTAAATATGTCAGTGATAGGAAAGTTATAACTCTTGGCTCTTTTTGTATGGTGGTAGGTTTTGCACTGCTGCCGGTTGGGACTAACTTTACTCAGCTTGGAATTTTTGTTGCTATTCTAACCCTTGGTACAGGCAGTTTGCAGCCTGTAATTCTTGGGATGGTTTCTAAAAACAGTAATCAAAAGGAACAGGGGGTAATTCTTGGGCTTAATCAGTCATTTTCAGCAATTGCAAGAGTTTTAGGCCCTTTATGGGGAGGCTTTACTTTTCAGCATTTGGGTTATCAGCTGCCATTTTGGACAGGCTCCTTCTTTTCATTAACTATATTACTTTTTGCAATATTTTATTTTAAAGAGCATATTACGCCGGTACCGCATCCTAATTAATTAGGTGCTGTCTAAAAAATAACCGGATCTTACTTCATCCCATTAGTTATACAAAGAAAAAAGCATTTGTAAAGCTAATGGATTTTTTATGTCCTATTATAATGGAGCCGCTAATAGTTTTATCCTTGTTATACAGGGAAGAAAATCTATAAGCCTAACTCCGCCAGATAATACGTATTATAAATCCCACAAATACAAATAAAAACAGTTGTTTTATGGAGAATATTTTTGCTATATATAGCTCCGTAAATACGTAGTCCTATATGTCATTGCCATCTTATATATAATCGATCCTTAAAAATTCAATAATTTGACATTTCTCATTCCTTCTTTATTCAAGGAACAAAATAGTAAAAGAAAATAATTTTGTCTTAGACAATTAAGAGACGGGCGTTGTAATGTGATGCCAGCAACAAAGCACAAAGTAATTATAAGTACCCTGCCATTGCTTTAAGCGCTCTATATCTGTTCCACAAATGGTTGCAGATAATAGTGATTTACCTTGCCATATGTTATTTTACTTTACAAGAATCATTTTTTTCATTGAGTTGAATACGGGTATGCTGTTGTTATTGTTTATCTGTAATGAGTATATATATATTCCGCTTGCTAAATCATTACCTCTCTGGTTGGAGGCAGTAAAGTTAACACTGTATGTCCCCGGTTCTTTTACTTCATTTACCAGTACTTTTATCAGTT